>Ga0182006_1001100_pt1 | contig 17305 bp, 13 predicted proteins | sample Sormic07211104_1_FD_123022 | JGI IMG/M metagenome (GOLD analysis project Ga0182006, IMG submission 123022) | Rhizosphere microbial communities from Sorghum bicolor, Mead, Nebraska, USA - 072115-104_1 MetaG | ecosystem: Host-associated > Plants > Roots > Rhizosphere | place: USA: Nebraska...
CCTGTCGGCATCTGCGATCAATCAAACCAGAGACCACAACGTCGTGCCGATACGGTGAGCGCTCACCGGATGCCGCCGGTAACCGAAAATGACTCCCCAGATGGAGTGATGGTTGATTTGGCGACAGCGGCGACACCGGCGACAACCCGCGTAATACCTGGTTTGCAGCATGGCGACAGAAGTGGCGACTGTCGCCGTTGCAAGCCTCCCTCTTGGGGCTTTCTCGGCCAAGCCCACGCGAGCGGGAAGGCTCCGCATTCCCACTCGCATGGGCTCTGCGTAATTACATCTCATTTGACCGCCTAATTGCATTGCCACTGACCAGTCATTCGCATTCGCGCTGACCAACCGTTTGCAGTTGATGGGTGTCAGCGGGTGCCACTCAGCCGCGAGTGCGTCAGCCAAGCACTGAAGGACTGCAACCGCCCCATAGCTGTCGGTGGCGACAGGCAAGAATCGGCCGATTCTGTTGAAAAAGTCGACCGTGGTTTGCGCAGCAGAAAAGTATGCGTCTGAGATTGAAATCTTTACTTTCGGCAGGGCTTCCGGACTCAGATTTCACGTAGCAGTATGCAAAAAAGGCGTTTTAACCAGTCAATGACCAGGCTGTTCGGGCAAACCGACTTTTTCAACAGAATCGGCCAAAAGCTGCCTTTGGGTGCGTGTATTTAAAGCAATGTCAGATATGAAAATGGCTATTTGATATCTGTAGCACTACGCTGGGTTCTGTTAAATCGTCAAGGCAAACAAGGAAGGTGCCTATGCAGCTTTCACCAGTACCAGTTCAAATCCTCTTTCTCATAGCGGTTGCGAGTCTCGCGGGCTGCACATGGTCGCCAGCCAAACAGAGTTGGCCGACTCCCCCAGAGGCTATCGTGAGGTACCCCCCGCCGGTTCTTGCGCCTGCCCCGGCACAATATCAGATGATTTCAATCGCCACTAAGCATGCCAATGGACTGCGAAGCCTCATCGTCGACCAGTCCGTCGATCGGCAAAATCGTGACTGGGCGACAAGTGACTTCACTTCTATAGGTGTCGTTGGGGCTGTGGCTGGTGCGCTAGCTGGCCAAACAGGGCTTTTGAACACCGGTGCCGGGATGTCGGTTCTAGGTGTTTCTACTCGTGAGCGTTACCAATACACCAACCAGCAGGCCGCGTACGCCGGTGCTCAGAATGCACTGGACTGCATGCTTACCACTATTCAGTCCACAAACGATACATACGTTGCCTGGGCGGGTTCTCAAACGGGTAGCCAGGTTACGGCCGAGGCGGCTCATGCGTTGCCTGGAATCATCGTTGCGGCGACCACCAAAGTTAGGCTAAGCCTCATTACAAGGCTCAGTGCTATCTCCAGTGAGCCGATCAAAGCTTCAGAGCTGGGCGATGCCTACCGAGCTCAAAAGGCAGCTCAGGATCGAAAGAACGAGGCATCTATAGAGCTGAAGGATCAAGCGGATGCTGATCGCGACGTTTTAGCTCGGCTCGCTGATCCATCCCAGAAGGCCAACATCCTGTCTACAGATACTAGCAATAAGCTGAGAATTGACACAGAGAATGCTCTGGTACCACTCGGACTTCGAGATGTCGTTGGGGTGAATATTGTCGGTATGGAGGCAAAAATTACGGAGTGCACCGCAGGGTATTAAACGCCAGCCAGCTCGACCGATTACGGAAAAGGACTCTGACGATGCTTCGACTGTTTTCCCTCGGATTGATCGCTTTGCTCATAGGGGGCTGCGCCTCCTGGAATGCTCTACAGTTCTGGAGTCCCGGCGGAAGGTTGGCCGACAGGGACGAGCAGATAAGGGTCACCATGTACTCGGATGGTGCCTCTTGTCCTGGTGGGTGTGATTCGCACGTAGTATTTGATGCTGACCTGAACGGGACGGAGTTTGCCCATTTGCCCAACTCAATAGCATCGAAGTGTCGTAAGGGAGAAATTTGCGAAATCTGCTTGATTAGCAATCGGCGTCAATGCCTCAAGGTCATGTACCGAGGTGGTGGGCCTGATCAGAACACGTTCGATTTCACCCCTGCATTCTTTCAAGAAGTTTGCGCATCGACTCCCGCACAAGAAATCCTTAGCGAACGATGCAGGAAAATGCACCAGGCCGACGCCTCTCTTTCAGGGCTAACGAACTGCATCGCAGTCCCGGGCAGCCCTGAGTGTGCGCCAGTCATCCTTAAGGCTCGAAATGACCGAATTGTAGATCTTCCTATCTATGAGAAGTGCCTAGCCATCGGCCTGGATAAGTTCAACCTCCAGAAGCCTCTGGCCGCCAAGCGCTCATTGAATTGCGCCTACGAAGCAAAGGGAACCGGAGGCCCGAACAGCAGAGGGACGAAATGGCGCAAGCTATTGCCTGGAGCATGCAGAGAAGGAACGTTTGTCGGGCGTGATGGGTTGGATTGTTGCTCAGGGGTGCAGTTAACAGACGCTTGGCTTGGCCCTGAGTGCAGGGTCTTCTATGTTCCTCCTACAACAACCTCTACCAGGTGAATAAGACCGGGGAAAATGAATCGCCCCGGTTTTCCTAGACACAGAATGACCACTTCTGGCCCAGAGTGTGTCAAAACGCTTGTTGCCGCTTCCACTCCGGAATGGGTTGTAGGTTCCGACCGCGATCAGCTCAGCTTAATGGCTAAACAGGCGCGCGAGGCCATGGCTTCGGAAATACTTTCGGTGGTGGCTGACCGAGGCTATTTCAGAGGTGAGGAAATCTTGGCTTGTCACGATGCGGACATCACCGCCTATGTGCCAAAGCCAATGACATCAGCAGCCAAGGCTGATGGGCGTTTTAGCAACGACGCCTTTGTCTATGACGATGCAAAAAACCAATATGTATGTCCAGCTGGAGAAAGGCATGAAGTTGCATCGCTATAGGAGTTCAAAGTGTCAGGGCTGCACCGTGAAAACGCAGTGCACGCCGAGCAAGCAACGGCGCGGTCGGCGCTGGGAGCATGAGGCAATATTGGAAGAGATGCAGATCCGGCTGAGCAACGCGCCGGACATGACGCGAATCCGCAAACGCACGATCGAGCATCCATTTGGGACGCTTAAACATGGATGGGCGCGACGCATTTTTTGACGCGGAAGCTTGAGGGCGTGGGTGCTGATCCCATTTTCGTTTTGGTAGGATGAGAGTCCTGACTATCGACGCTCAAACGACCGCTACAATGGCCGCCAGCGGCATGCTGAGATAAAACTAGCAAGTTTGCCCACCTTTGCTATACCAATCGTCAGGCGGCCCTTCTCCAGTCGTGTGGGACCATACGCAGCAGTGTATAAACCCCGGGACACACTATGGCTCTTTCACGACGAGACATTCTTATCGCAAGCAGTGTTGCCCTTTTCATTCCCAGATTTGGTTTTGCAACAGTTCCTGACTGGACTGCTCTATCCCAGGAAGACACTGAACCTCCCGTTATTCCAGAGAGTTTGACTGCGTTCAAAGATCAACCTTCGCTCAATCAGGGTGTTCTTACTGGTTACGTGCCTTTTGGTACGCAGGCTGCGACGAGCGATGAAGAAGCGCTCGCAAAAAAAGTGTTGGAGGCTGCCCCCAAAAACTGCCCCCCTATCGAGGTGGCATTGTATTTCCACGATGTCGGACAGGGAAAATATGGCGATGAGCGTAAGCCATACATTACAGCGTGGCCGGTGCGTTGGAACCCTGTGATCGTAGAGTTCTTCAAAGCGACCAAGCTACAACCCAGTGGCGATACCACCGCATGGTGCGCAGCGTTCATGAATTACTGCCTGATGATAGCCGCAGATGGAAAAACCCTACCCGCGGGCTCGAGTCCTCGCACGAAGAGTGCGACTGCTTTGTCATTCAGAAACTGGGGCAAAGAGACCAAGAATCCAAAGCCGGGCGATATCGTCGTGTTCAAAAACGTTAAATCACCTGGCAATGGCCATGTTGGTTTCTTTTTGGCAGATCAAGGTGAGAAAGTTCTTGTGCTCGGCGGCAATCAATTTGAGGGCACGCCCTCTCGGCACACGATAAACCGTAAGGCGTTGCTGAAGGATGGAAAAGTACTGAAGCTCCACTCCTACCGAACGGAAGAACAGCTTCATGTATAAAAGGCTTATGCCAGCCATCTTGGCGCTGGCCATGTTGCCTGTGCATGCAGATCCCTACAGTGATTCCTGGCCTTCTATCGTCTTGCTCCATGTTCACGGTGTTTTGAAAGAACCTCTTCCAGACACCGATACCGTAGACTTCAACGAGCGTGGCACAGGGTTTTTGGTGTCTCCCAACGGGTTAGTTTTAACCGCAGGACACATCATCCCGAACAAAGAATTGTTCGACGAAGATGGCGTCCAAGTAGAAGGCTACTTCCCTGAGAGAGATAATGACGCACTGGCTGCTGTCGATCCACCAGTGCGGCTCCAAGTCATTAAAGCGACCCAATCCCCCTATGACGTTGCCTTGTTGCAAATTGCTGACCTACAAGCAGTGAAACCGTTTTTGCGATTATGCGACGGCTACAAAAAGGAGGGGCGACCTGAGTTTCTTGTATTGGGTTACCCGGGCGGAGATCGGCAACTCACGGTTATCGGCGGTCCTTTGTCGTCGGGTGCGGGTGCTTCAAGCAACCTCATAGTCCAGATACCGATCAACCCCGGTAACAGCGGTGCCCCCCTGTTCAATGAACTAGGAATGGTGTTCGGTATAGCGATCGGAGAACGAACAGTCGCCGGCCAACGGATGCAGCTATCAGGGTTAGCTGTCCCTATGGCGAAAGCGATCACAACATTGGGGGATGAAGCCAAGCAACTGATGGGACTCAGTTACGACCCGGACTGTCAGAAACCCCTCAATCCAAAAATCTCAACGGCATTGAACGACAAAATTCTGATCCAGCGGCCAAGTGGCGGAGTTTTCTTTGGGACCGCGCCGCCGACCGTGGGCCGTGGTTACGTTAAAAGTAAGGTTCCAGATGGCTACCGTGTCATTCATACGGGTGATGTTGAATTCGGCGGTCAGCAAGTCAACGGGAGCGTGCAGGTGTCCGATAGCGGGCGATTTATCACTATCGGCGGTGAGGATATAGGTATAGGTTCGCGTACAGTGAATGCCCGCTTGCCGGTAGTTCTCGAACAAGTGGTTAACAAAGAAATTATGACTCTCTCCCAGAATCGGATATTCCCGTTCTCAAGAACCTTGGATGATCATGGTTTCATAGTAACTACCAAAGAGTTCAACGATAAGATTTCCGCTCCTGAGGGTTTCCGCTTCGAAAAAGTGACGAAGGTGGAGTATCAGAGCCTGAATCACTCCCCGTCGAACGGGTTGAAAGTAAGCGTGGCCGCCGACGGCGCAGCACTGATGCTCAACTACACCCTTCAAAGCGGCCCAGCATTTGATCAATGGCGCGGCTGGGTCGACGCGCTCATCACTGCCTCAGTAGTCCGTAAATGATATACAACGTACATTAGCGCAGCCGGGATTCGTTCATACCAACAGAGCGTTGGGTGCGACTTCGCGATCTGACACTCAGCGTGACCGAAGACCATCCAGATTTCATTTCCCGTCACTGATTGCGAAAGACGCGGCGACTGACTTGGCGTTATAAGTACGTACAGCTTATGACCAAGCGCAGCACTGATTACGCGGAGCTTCTGGAGGAACTGATGTCAATCATGGAAGCAGTAACATCGGATGCCCGCCAGCTGGAGCGGGAGTAACAACCAGACATTTCGGGACTATCCTCTGGAATTTTTCATGGGGGAATTCTAATGTCAAACGGTGATCTGCTCCCTTCCCTTCTGGTGAAGATGAATCAGAATCAGCTTGCCCTTGAAGCCGCCATCATGGAGCTTTGCAATTGGGTAGATGCCCGCGGTTCGGCCGACATCGCCGACAATGTGCGCGGAGCCTTGGAAGTCATCGACAAAAACGAAGAATTCATCAAGATGACGCTCGCGGTTATGATGGCGCCGGAGTGACAGCTATCGGCCGATTCTGTTGAAAAAGTCGGTCATCCAAAACTGACTGCTCATTGGATGGTGAAAATGCCTTTTTTGCGCGCTGCTACGTGAAATCCGAGTCCGCAAGCCTCTGCCAAAAGTAAAGATTTCAATCTCGGACGCTTACTTTTCTGACGCGCAAACCATGGCCGACTTTTTCAACAGAATCGGCCAGAAGCAGACTCTCAAATGCACCAATGAATCGAGGCCGATTCAAACCCCACCATCGCCAGAAGACAAGATCAGCGAGGAGTCCTGGCTTCAGTACCTGGATCGCTGTGCAATCAAAGATGGATTTGAACGCCCCAATCACTTAATCCTGCTAAGAAAATATGGCGCAACGACTGCCCATGAGCTCTCGGGAGAAGTGGGTTTATCCCAGTAGGAGCACTGCCCATCACCCCGCTCAACTGTTAGGGCGCAAGTGACGCCGGCTCAGCCCTGGCAGCCAGCAGCGCGCCGGATAAGGCACAAACGTAGGGGTCGTTCACACCGAGGTGAATGCTAAGAACCGCTAGGGTGTTTCAGCTCAATCAATGGGCATGCCCGCTGAAATCCATTACCCAATGGCCTTTGCAGCAACCATCTCAACCGCTAGTTTTCAGAGCGCCACTTCGCCTCATCAACGTGATGCAAGCATGCTGGGCCGCCTGCCATTGCTGCTTCATCGGTATTGAGCGAATGCAAAGATAGGCCTCAAGACGCTCTCCCGGCATAATCCTGCCCATCTGTTTCCCGGTGCCGCTCCCGCACACCCAGGAATTTGTCACTCAAGGATTTCGTGCCCCATGAACCAACAAGCCCTGTCTGCCTTTATCTGGTCGGTTGCCGACCTGCTGCGTGGTGATTACCGCCAGTCCGAATACGGCAAGGTGATCCTGCCCTTCACCGTGCTACGCCGCCTGGACTGCGTGCTGGAGAACACCAAGGCAGCCGTGCTGGCCGAACAAGAGGAAAAGCTCAAGCTGGTGACCAACCCCGAGCCCTTTCTGCTGCGCAAGGCCGGCCAAAGCTTCTACAACATCTCGCCGCTGGACATGGCCAAGCTGATGGGCGACCCCGACCATATCCGCGAGAACCTCTACAGCTATATCCAGGGCTTCTCTCTGCCGGTACGCGATATTTTCGAGCGCTTCGACTTTCTGACCCAGATCGACCGCCTGCACAAATGTGGCCTGCTCTACCAGGTGGCCGAACGCTTCGCCCAGATCGACCTGCACCCCGAAGCCGTGGACAACATGCAGATGGGCCTGGTGTTCGAGGAGCTGATTCGCAAGTTTGCGGAAGTCTCCAACGAAACCGCCGGGGAGCACTTCACCCCGCGTGAAGTGATCCGCCTGATGGTCAACCTGATCTTTATCGAAGACGACGAGGTGCTGACCAACCCCGGCGTGGTGCGCAACCTGTATGACCCAACGGCTGGCACTGGCGGCATGCTCTCGATTGCCGAGGAATACCTGGTCGAGCACAACCCCCAGGCGCGCCTCAACCTGCATGGCCAGGAGCTCAACGACGAGTCCTACGCCATCTGCAAGGCGGACATGCTGATCAAGGGTCAGGACGTGGCCAATATCAAGGCCGGCAACACTCTCAGCAACGATGGCCATGCCGGCAAGCGCTTCGACTATATGCTGTCCAACCCGCCGTTCGGCGTGGAGTGGAAGAAGGTCGAGAAGGCCATCCGCCAGGAACACGAGCAGCAGGGCTTCAACGGCCGCTTCGGCCCCGGCCTGCCACGCGTCTCCGATGGCTCGCTGCTGTTCCTGATGCACCTGATCGCCAAGATGCGCCCGGCCAACGAAGGCGGCAGCCGCTTTGCCATCGTGCTCAACGGCTCGCCGCTGTTTACCGGCAGTGCCGGTTCCGGCGAGAGCGAGATTCGCCGCTATGTGCTGGAGAATGACCTGGTCGAGGCGATCATCGGCCTGCCCACCGATATGTTCTACAACACCGGCATCAGCACCTACGTGTGGGTGCTGACCAACCGCAAACCGGCCCAGCGCAAAGGCCTGGTGCAACTGATCGACGCCTCCAGTTTCTGGCAGAAGATGCGCAAAAGCCTCGGCTCCAAGCGCAAGGAAATGCCCGACAGCGCCATCGAAGACATTACCCAGCTGTTCGGCCAGTGTGTCGAGGCGCGCCTGGCCACCGTGCTGGATGCCAGCGGCAAGGAAGTCGCCCGGCAGATCCTGCGTAATGGCGAAGCCGAACCCAGCGCACCGGCTGGCGGCAAGGTCAGGCTCGCGCCGCTGTCGCGCCTGCTGCCCAATCAAGCATTCGGCTACCAGAACATCGCCGTCGAGCGCCCGCTACGCGACGAGCACGGTGCCATCGTTATCGGCCAAAAAGGCAAGCAAAAGGGCAAGCCGCAGCCCGATAGCAGCCTGCGCGACACGGAAAACGTGCCGCTTGGCGAGGATGTGCAGGCTTACTTCAAGCGCGAAGTGCTGCTCCACGCCCCGGATGCCTGGATCGACCATGACAAAACCAAGGTCGGCTACGAGATCCCATTTAACCGGCACTTCTATGTCTTCGAGCCGCCACGACCGCTGGCCGAGATCGATGCCGAACTCAAAGGCGTGACCGACCGTATTCTGGCGATGATCGGGGGGCTGTCGGCATGAGTTTTCCGCGCTATCCCGAGTACAAAGATTCTGGGGTGGAGTGGCTGGGGGCTGTGCCTGAGCATTGGCAGGTGTTGCCGCTCAAACGCGACATTGCGTTCTTGACCAGTGGCTCGCGCGGCTGGGCTGAGCATTACTCGGATGAGGGGGCGTTGTTCCTGCGCATTGGTAACCTGACCCGTGATGGCATCGGCCTCGACCTATCCGATATTCAACGAGTCGATGTGCCGGAGGGAACGGAGGGGGCCAGAACGCAGGTACAGCAAGGTGACGTCCTTTTCTCTATCACTGCTTATCTCGGCTCAGTTGCAGTTGTGCCGGCCGGCCTGGAAACCGCCTACGTCAGTCAGCATGTTGCACTCGCCAGGCTGCGCAAGGATTTGTTCCTACCCGAGTGGGTTGCCTACGTTGTCAGCTCCTGGATCGGTAAAACGTATCTTGAGACTCAGGGATATGGTGGAACCAAGGTTCAACTGAGCCTGGAAGATGTTGCCAATACATTGGTAACGGCTCCTCCGCTTCCTGAGCAGTTAGCAATCGCCACTTTCATTCGTTATGAAACCGCCAGGCTCGACAACCTGATGGCCGAGCAAGAAAAGCTGATCGCGCTGCTAAAGGAAAAGCGTCAGGCGGTGATTGCTCACGCCGTGACCAAGGGGCTCGACTCGACCGTGTCGATGAAGGACTCCGGGGTTGAGTGGCTGGGTGAGGTGCCGGCGCACTGGACAGTTATCTCACTCGGACGAGTAACCCAAGAAAAATGTGACGGCCCATTCGGCTCTGGCCTGAAGTCAGAGCATTACACGGAGTCAGGAGTTCGCGTAATTCGCCTCCAGAACATCCGGCAAGATGGCTTTGACGGCTCTGACGAGGCTTTCATTGATGCTGAGTACTATCAGAGCACCCTCGCTGGGCGCGATGTGGTCACAGGCGATGTGCTAATTGCTGGCTTAGGAGATGAGCGGAACACCGTCGGCAGAGCCTGTGTTGCGCCCGACGATATATCTCCAGCCATGGTTAAAGCTGACTGCTTTAGATTTCGGCTCTTCACCGAAATAGCGGTACCAGCATTTGTCGCAAGGCAGCTTTCAGTCAGCGCCAGCGCAGATGCCGGCGCCTTCGCAACCGGCACTACACGCAGTCGCATTCCCCTGACTGTTATGGCAACCAGAAAAGTCTCACTTCCTCCCGCGAAGGAACAGCAAGAGATTGTCAGCTGGATTGAGCAAGAAATGGTCAAACTTGATGCCCTGTGCGCGGAGTGCCAACAGGCAATCGACCTACTTAAAGAACGCCGCACCGCCTTAATCTCCGCAGCCGTCACCGGCCAGATTGATGTGCGCGGCCTGATCAAGGATAAACAGGAGCAAGCCGCATGAGCGATATCCAGCTATTTCGCCTAGGCGTCAATGGCTCCGCCAGCGAGCTACCCGGCCGTGCGGTGGCGGTGGAAAAGCAGCTACAAAGCCTGATTGAAGCGCAGATGGAGTGCTTTCTCGGTGTGCGCTTTCTCGCCAGCGAATATGCCACCGGCAAGACCCACAAGGGCCGCATCGACTCCCTGGGCCTGGACGAGAACGGCTGCCCGGTGATTATCGAGTACAAGCGCCATAGCAACGAAAACGTAATCAACCAGGGGCTGTTTTATCTGGACTGGTTGCTCGACCACCAGGCCGAGTTCCGCTGGCTGGTGATGGAAAAGCTCGGCAAGCAGGCCGCCGAGCAGATCGAATGGGGCGGCACTCGCCTGCTGTGCATCGCCGCCGACTTCACCCGCTACGATCAGCACGCGGTGCAGCTGATCCAGCGCAATATCGAGCTGATCCGCTACAAACTGTTTGGCAATGATCTGTTGCTGCTGGAGCTGGTCAATTCCGTCAGCGTGGCCAGCACCGTGGTTGCCGCCCCAACGGCCGAGGCCGAAGCGGGAAAGCCGGCAGCAGTGAGCAAAGACAAGACCTGGCAGGAGCAACTGGCGTTGGCTCCGGCAGAGATTGCCGCGCTGTTCGAGCAAACCACCAGCTACCTGCATTCCCTCGGCGACGATGTGCAGGAAAAGCCCCTCAAGCTCTACCTGGCCTTCCGCCGCCTGAAGAACTTCGCCAGCATCGTGGTGCAATCCAAGCGCCTGCAGCTGTACCTCAAGCTCAACCCCGACTCGGTCGAACTGGTCGAGGACTTCAGCCGCGACGTGCGCACCATCGGCCACTGGGGCACCGGCGACCTAGAGCTGAGCCTGCGCACCCCTGCCGATCTAGAGCGGGCCAAGCAGCTGATCGAACGTAGTTATCAGGAGAACTAGATGCTGACGGCAATCCTGCATGGAAAAGCGGGACGAGTAGAGATCGATGATCAAGTGCTCAGTTGGCGCGAGGTTTTTCGTGAGCGTGAAGACCTACTGACATCGGTGTTCTTTGGCCGCCTGCGCTATCTCAGTGACCAGACTCAGGCGCGCGTGCTGACACTGCTGATCGGCCAAGAACTTAGCGATTCACTTGGCCTTTTGCAGGAAATAGAGTTCTGGCCACGTCTCAAGGGTGTGGAGGGACGCCAGTACGTTGAACCCGACGTCGTTCTGCATTACCCCGAGCATCTGCTGCTGGTCGAGGTTAAACCTCCTTTTGGTGGCTCACAGAATAAGGATCAATGGCTGCAGGAAGTTCAAGCCTTGAGACTTCACAACAGAGATGAAAAAACGATCATCTTGCTCGCGCTAGGCCGCAATGCCCCGAGCTGGCAAGAGGACGCGGGGGCCCTGGAAACAGAGTTCGAAAATATAGGTTTACGAGTCGTGACTCAGGAGTGGCAAGCATTAAGCGACGGCATTCGTTCGCTTGTTGGAACGGTTGACCCTCGTGATCACCGGATCATAAATGACTGGCTAGGAGCCTTTACTTTATTTGGTCTGACCGAGCGAGTATTACCATTTTCCCGCTTACTGACTTGCTGCATGCCCACTGCTCCTGGTGTTGGCTTGGCACTCCTTCAGCGTTGGGCGGCACCCTCAAAAATTGAAACCAGCACCCGAGAAGCGGATTGGGAGCCTCTGGTAAGTCTGGCCGCAACATTAAAAAAGGACTCGATGGCATGGGCCTCACTCAAGAAGATGCAGTAAGCCTAGTAACACAAGTACAGCAAGCCCACCGGCTAGCCGTTGGGTTTTATCAGCGAATCTTGCCAGCGCTGGATAACCTGGCTGCCCATTTTGATGCGCGATTTTGGTTCTGGGAACCCAAAGACTTGTCGCGCCCCTGTGGGGTGAAATCCCGCCCATCTGATAGCTGGAGCTGGGACTTTACTCCGCTGGTCTGTTCACGATTTAGCTATATCCGAAGCAGTGGCTCAGAAATGCAGGTGAGTGACTTCATCATTGAGCTGCAATTACTAATTGATCCGGCAGTTACCCGTGAATATCGGGGAAAGAAAGGTCAACCGGACCCAACTGCTTTGGAAGAGGTAGAGCCAAAGCTGAAGGTTTTTCTCTATTGGCCAGCTGAAAATAGCCACGAAGATTTCCAAGAGGCTCACGACAACTCTCCATACCCTTCAGAAGCGGAGGGGCTAGTAGAGAATATTGGGAGCAATTTGCTAAGTACCTGGTTTGAAGTACCACTCGCTGCTTTTGTTCATGATCCACAAACTGTAGTGGCTCGCATAGCTGCCTTTGCCCCGCAAACAGTCACAACGGCCTGATTGAATGGAGTACCCGGCATGAGCCTGCATAATGAAGTGTCCTTCGAGAACGAGATCTGCGAACAGCTGGCCGCTAGTGGCTGGCTCTACGCCGAAGGCGATGCGCAGACCTATGACCGCGCACGGGCGCTGTTCCCGGCCGACCTGCTCGACTGGATCAAGAACACCCAGCCACAGGCCTGGGAGGCGCTGAGCAAGAACCATGGCGCAGCCGCCGAAGCGGTGCTGCTTGATCGTTTGCGCAAGTCCCTCGACGAACGCGGCACCCTCGATGTGTTGCGCCACGGTATCGAACTGTTGGGCCTGCGTCAGCCGCTGCAACTGGCGCAGTTCAAGCCGGCGCTAAGCATGAACCTGGAGTTGACCGCCAAGTACGCGGCCAACCGTCTGCGCGTGGTGCGCCAGGTACGCTATTCACTGGCCTGTGAAAACTCCATCGACCTGGCGCTATTCCTTAACGGCATTCCCGTTGCGACCTGCGAACTGAAAACCGACTTCACCCAGTCGGTGCAGGATGCGGTGGATCAATACCGCTTCGACCGCGAGCCGAAACTCAAAGGCCGGGTAGAACCGCTACTGAGCTTCCCTTGTGGCGCACTGGTACACTTTGCCGTGAGCAACCGCGAAGTGCAGATGACCACTCGCCTGGAAGGCGCGGCAACGCGTTTTCTGCCGTTCAACCTGGGTAACGATGGCGGTGCAGGCAACCCACTCAATCCCGATGGACATGCAACGGCCTATCTCTGGCAGCAGGTATGGCAACGCGACAGCTGGCTGGAGATCATCGCCCGCTACCTGGTGGCGCAAAAGGACAAGAAAAAGCAGCTTAAGTCGATCATCTTCCCGCGCTATCACCAGCTCGATGCCACCCGCAAACTGGTGGCCAAGGTGCTGAAGGAAGGACCTGGCGGCAAATTCTTGATTCAGCATTCAGCCGGCTCCGGCAAAACCAACTCGATTGCCTGGGCTGCGCACTTTCTCGCTGACCTGCATGATGCCGAGCAGCAGAAACTGTTCCAGTCGGTGCTGGTGGTGTCCGACCGCACCGTGCTGGACGCACAGCTGCAGGAAGCGATTTTCAGCTTCGAGCGCACCACTGGGGTGGTGGCAACTATTACCGGTGAGTCGGCTAGCAAGAGCGGCGAGTTGGCCAAAGCCCTGGCTGGCGGCAAGAAGATCGTGGTGTGCACTATCCAGACCTTCCCCTTTGCCCTGAAGGCGGTGCAAGAGCTCGCAGCCACCGAGGGCAAGCGATTTGCGGTGATCGCAGACGAGGCGCACTCATCGCAGACCGGTGAGGCGGCCTCCAAGCTCAAGCAGGTGCTGTCCATCGAGGAGCTGAAGGAACTGGCCGACGGCGGCGAGGCAAGCACCGAAGACATCCTGGCTGCGCAGATGAGCGCACGCTCAGCCGAGAGCGGCATCACCTACGTGGCCTTCACTGCCACGCCCAAGGCCAAGACCCTGGAGTTGTTTGGCCGGCGGCCGAACCCAGAGTTATCGGCGTCCAGCAATAATCTTCCGGCCGCATTCCATGTGTACTCCATGCGCCAGGCCATCGAAGAGGGTTTTATCCTCGACGTGCTGCACAATTACACGGCTTACAAAACCGCCTTCAAGCTGGCACACAACGGCGAGGAGCTGAGCGACGCTGAGGTGGAGCGCAGCCAGGCACTGAAAGGCATCATGCGCTGGGTAAAACTGCACCCCTACAACATCGCGCAGAAAGTGCAGGTGGTCATCGAGCACTTCCGCAAGAACGTGCAACCGCTGCTTGAGGGAAAAGCCAAAGCCATGGTGGTAGTGTCCAGCCGCCAGGAAGCGGTGCGCTGGCAATTGGCAATCGACCAGTATGTGAAGCGCCAGGGCTATCCGATCGGCACCCTGGTGGCGTTCTCTGGCGAAGTTAATGACCCTGAGTCTGGCCCCGATCCCTTCACTGAAACCAGCCAGGCACTGAACCCGAACCTGCGGGGCCGGGATATCCGCGAAGCGTTCAGCGGTGACGAGTACCAGATCCTGCTGGTCGCCAATAAATTCCAGACCGGCTTCGACCAGCCGCTGCTCTGCGGCATGTACGTGGACAAGAAGCTGGGCGGCATTCAGGCCGTGCAAACGCTGTCGCGGCTCAACCGTGCCCATCCGAAGAAGGACACCACCTACGTGCTGGACTTCGTCAACGAGCCAGACGAGATCCTCACTGCGTTCAAGGCCTACTACAGCACTGCGGAACTGGAGGACGTGACCGACCCGCATCTGGTCTTCGATCTGCGCACCAAACTGGACAGCGCCGGGCACTACGATCAGTTCGAAGTCGAGCGGGTGGTAATGGTGTTGCTCAATCCAGCGGCACGTCAGAGCGAGCTGAGTGCGGCACTAGAACCAGTGGCCAACCGCCTGCTGGTGCGTTACCGCATTGCTCAGGATGAGTTGCGCGCGGCCGAGGCGAACTGCGATGGCGAGGCGGTGAAAGCAGCCAAGGATGAAATGGATGCGCTAGTGCTGTTCAAGCGCGACATGGGTAGCTTCCAGCGCCTGTATGCCTTCCTTTCGCAGATCTTCGATTATGGCAATACCGATATCGAGAAGCGCCAGCTGTTCTTCAAGCACCTGCTGCCGCTGATCGAGTTCGGCCGGGAGCGAGAAGGCGTGGATCTGTCGCGCCTGGAACTGGTGCGCTACAAGCTGAAAGACAAGGGCACCCGCGACCTGCCACTGGTGAACGGCGAATACCCGAAACTGCCACCGATGAGCGCCACCGGTAGCGGCCAGGTGCAGGAGAAGGAAAAGCTCTACCTCAGCCAGATTGTCGAGAAGGTCAACGAGCTGTTCGGCGCAGATACCACTGACGGCGACAAGCTGTCCTGGCTGAATAGCCAGCGCGAAAAGCTGCTGGAGTCCGAAGTGCTGGCACAGCAAGCAGCGAACAACTCCAAAGAACAATTCGCCAGTTCGCCAGACCTGACGCGCGTGTTTATCGACGCATTGATCGACAGCCACTCAGCACAGAGCAATCTGAGTTTGCAGGCACTGAACTCGGAGCAGATCCAGCGCGAGGTGATCAATCTGCTGCTGGGACCGGCTCGGCTGTATGAGGCGTTACGCGGGCGGGCAAACTTGTAATTTGATCAGGAAGGCTACCGTCATGCCTCAACCGCCCGGAGCCATCTTTGAAGTGGGGGTAGTCTAGAAGACGACGCAAAAATCATGGCAATCAGATAGTTTCGATTCGCTGCATGACTTATTTAGCGAGTTAAATATATCGGCCACATTGCCATCACCTGAATCGGTCCGGCTTTGGTAGATACTCGATGACCGCTATTGGCCGAATTCTGCCGCTGCTGACCGGCAGCTTTGGGTTGCGCCGCCGTTAGCTGATCCAGGCAAAACACAGTGACCGCTGCCTAATCCATCCAAAGAGGCTTCATAAAAGCGTTCGTTGTACTGAGATTTGTGGCTTTGTGCAGTGGCCATCCAAGCGCAGACGGCCATGAACTACTTGCCATGGGTAGACAGCTCTGGCTGATCCTCTTTGGCGGCAATCCCGACCATCCAATGGCCGCCAGGCTCCATGACCGCCGTCAGCAAGTCGTAGGTTTTGATCATGTCGACCAATCCGGAGTGCCCGTACACGCTAGGTGAAAAAGCTGGATCGGTGCGCTTCAGGTAGGCGCCCAGTAAGCCTGCTGTGACCTTACCTTCAGTTGCACCACTGGCCAGTAACGACACCGCCTCAACAACAAACTTGGGCCTGCGCTTAACCACATGAGTTGCAGACTCCTCCTTGCTCGAACCCGTTTTAGGGGAGCAATCTGATTGAGTGATTATGGCAGTGGCTGCCATTTGCTCTACAGCGGGGGCCGGACGGTTCCACTCGAAAAACTGATCACTGGCATTTCGCAAAGCATCAGGTGTCTTAGCTTCACCGACAATGCATACTGATGCTCCACGCTCGCGAAGTTTGCGACACAGGTAGGCGAAGTCAGAGTCGCTGGTAACTAGGCAGAACATGTCGGCTCTGTGGTCAAAAAGGGCTTCCAGTGCATCGAGCGCAAGGGCGATATCGGACGTGTTTTTGCCGGAGGCGTACTGGTATTGAAGGCAGGGAGTGAAGGCCAGGCGGACCAGAGCTTCCTGCCATTTATTGGCCAGCGTGGCATGGTTGCCATAACCGCGCCGCAGAACGATCCGACCGAACTGCGCGACAACCCGAAGAGCGTGCTCCAAAACGTCGGGTGAAACATTGTCGCAATCTACGAGTACGGCAACGCGCGCATCTCCAGCGATAGGGTGAGTGGCCATCTTCAACATCCTTGAAAGGTCGAAGTTCTTTGTCGATACCCGACACCCTACGATATGTTGGGAAGTTGAACCACAGGCAAACCTTACCCGCCATGAAATTACACTGAGTGGCGGTAGATGTTGAGGATTGAAAATTCTAGCGACTGCCTGCCTCACCCCTCGCGCTAAAAAGACCTTCCGCCCTGTCCTCACTCAATAGGCCCTCGAGCTGGACCCCGACATCGGTTCATTAGATGAGAGTCTGATGATTGCTACGACGACCAAGTGGTATCGCTTCGGCTACCCAATGGATCACCCCTAATTTACTGGACTGATCCGACTGGCTCCTTTTGGCCGTTCTCCGCCGGTCGTCACTATGGCGTTTGCTGGTCAAGTCGAATGCAAACGGTTGATCAGCACGAATGCAATTGACTGGTCAGTGACGATGCAAATGGGTGGTCAAGTCCATGCAATTACGCAGGCTCACATTAAAAACCGACAAACGACCACCCGGCCATGGAAAACCACCGGCCTCCAAGGTCTTCCAGCACTACCAATTGGCGCAAGGGTCACCCCCAAAAACTGTTGACCGCGAGCAGAACGAGCGCTAAACCAGAACCGTACAAGCGCTGTCCTCGACAGCACCCAGGTAGCCAGAACCTTTGAGGCTACGCCACATCGTGGTGGTTCCCCCTAAGTGCGATTAGCGTCAGGCGGCTCGCCCGGTCCC
>Ga0182006_1001101_pt1 | contig 17287 bp, 15 predicted proteins | sample Sormic07211104_1_FD_123022 | JGI IMG/M metagenome (GOLD analysis project Ga0182006, IMG submission 123022) | Rhizosphere microbial communities from Sorghum bicolor, Mead, Nebraska, USA - 072115-104_1 MetaG | ecosystem: Host-associated > Plants > Roots > Rhizosphere | place: USA: Nebraska...
AAAAAACCAAATCTATTGAACGTAGCCCTCACAAGAGCAAAGAAAAGGTTTTATGTTATTGGGAATAAGAATGTATGGTCCGGCCATGCTTATTTTAATGAATTGGCTGCAAGCCTTTAAAATATTAACTCCTAGATATTACTCAAATGCTTAATTTTCTGATTTCTTACGTTAAACCGTAAAATTCAACAATAACAATTGTTTTACCTTTATCTTGCTAAACTGAAATGTATATCTTAGTAATTGACTAATTCATTAAAACTAATAAGCTTAATCATTTGAACATTTAATATGGAAGGAATTTTAATAATAGTAGTTGTAATTCAATTTCTGGTTTTTGTCATGTATTTTCAACTAGTAGGCGACGTAAGAGCTCTGCGCACCAATTTTGCGAGTAATAACCCTGAAGTATGGTTGTTAAGGTATAATAAAAGTAGATATCTAAAAAGAAACGAAGAAGCCCTTTTTAATTTGCAAGAATATATTTGGTTATCAATAAATAAAAGAAAGAGCATGAAATACTATGAAGAGCTGAAAGAAAGATGGAGCTCCGTCTTTATTACTTTGAAATCTGAATTTCCGGATTATCCATTCTAGCTATGAACTATAAAGAATGTCCTAATTGTAATAAAAAGCTTGATGGCTTTTTAGCTTCGAGATTTATTATAGAACAAAATATAACCGATTTTATAAATAGTTTAGAAGAACATGAGTGTGCTGCTTATTGCAACGAATGTGGATATCAAATCATTGAAAAGTATGCATATGAGATCTCAGGAAAGAAGAGATTACTTACTGAGGAATTAAATCAGCACATTTATCAAATTCCAATTGTAACTACACATTCTCCCAAGGGGTGGGATTATAAGGTTTTAGAAATGGTAAGCTCACAATCTGTTTCAGGTACAGGCTTCTTGTCTGAGCTATCTGGTTCGTGGGCTGATTTTACAGGAGGTCAGTCTAATACTCTTGCAAGTAAAATCTCTTCTGGTGAAGAAATTTGTAAGAAAAAGATTCGATTTCAATGTGCGCTTATAGGTGGGAATGCAATTATAGCCACTGATATAGATTATTCCGAAGTGGGTGGTGGGAAAGGTATGCTTATGGTTTGTATGGCTGGTACCGCTGTAACCGTTGATGTTGAAAGCGAGGAATTTGCTGAACGAGTAGAATCATTCAGAATTATCGATAGAAGCACTAAAGAACTAGCAACGTTAAATAAAATTAATCTTCCAAAACTGTTTTAGTTATATCTTCTTAGAACAAACTTAAAAGACACAAATCTAATCACTTCTTCATTGAATGCTCTGTTTAAATTCATAAACGCCTGACCTCTTACGGGAAACCGTAAATTTCTATAGTGCCATCGTTTTACATTTACTGAAAATTAGAGTAAATGCTATGGAAAATTTAAATCTTTTTATTGAGCCGCTAGAAAACTTCTGAAAGGAAAGCAATAAACTAAAATTATTCGCAAATATTTGACTTAACACCTTGTCAGTTTGGGATATAATAGTAAAGTTTGGAGTGACCTTTATTGCTTTTCCATTTGAAAATGGAAGCAGATTTTTTTACTGACTCTCGCCACATGAAAAATCTTATTTGTTTAGCGCTGCTTTGCAGTGTCTTTAGTTTCACAGAAATCCCCGTTTTTGCAACAGGAGGATTATTCTACGCAGGTCATTGCGCTACTTGTGTTGGAAGTAGGAATTGCTATGCCTGTAAGACTTGTAATTACTGCAGATATTGCAATTCAGGAGGAAGCTGCGGAGTCTGTTCTTCCGGATCAAGCATAAAGAGAGTTATTAGGCCACAAATAAGAGTTACAAATGCCACAAGCTTTCAATGCCTTGGAACGACCAAAAAAGGAGCTAGATGTAAAAGGATGGTCAAAGGAGGAGGCTATTGTTGGCAGCACAGATAAATGATACAAGGAGTATGAGTTTAAAAAATCAAACATTCTAAAAAATAAAGACAATGACAGAAGAACAAAATGATCAGCTTGCCACAAACAATGTCGAAAATGATCCTCCTTCAACCACGAGTGAAAGGAAGATTACCTATCAGCATTATGGCAGACTAGCTGCTAAGAACATGAATTCCAATGCGAGTAACCTTGAAAGTTCACTTGACAATATTTATGAACGCTTTCTTAACGAACAAAAATTAGACGAATCTGGGCTTAAGCAACGGATAAAGAAATTGCGTGACGAACTTCTTCAAAAGAGAAATCAAATAGAGGTTATAAAAGCAGCACTTTATTCCCAAGAGCAGTCCAAGGAAGAAAAGGAGGATAGGGTCGAAGAGTTAGAAATAGACAAGATTAAATTAAAAGATGGTGAAGGTCCTTCTACAGACTACTTATCCTTTAGTATAGGTATTGTTATTACTGTCCTATTAACACTTTACCTTTTTGTCTTCTATTCATCCTCTGGATATTCAGCTTTTTATGGAGTAAAGCAAGGAAGTCTAGGATTCATCAATCCGGATGTATTCTCCATGGCAAAAACAAGAGGGCCTGGGGTAATCGCATTGATCATATTATTCCCAGTTATTTTTCTAGGAATGGGATTTCTAATCCATGATGCGTTGGAGAAGAAGAAATATTTGATCATTTCTGCTTTGCTTTTTTTTACCCTGTTAGCAGATGGAATCATTGGATACAAAATCTCCCAAGGGATTCATATGAATGAATACAATGCAGCCCTTACCAGTGAGATTTGGAGGTTTGATATGATCTTTTCCGATATGAATTTTTATTTGGTCCTTGTTCTTGGCTTTGTAGTTTATATCATCTGGGGGATTCTCCTGCACTATGTTCTAAATAAAAACCATGAATTGCAACCAGATAAAGCATTAGAAATAAGATTAGACAATCTCAACCGAAAAATATCCGAACAGCGGCAGGCCATCTCTGAAATTTTAGGAGCAATAAATATATCGAAAAGCCAAATCCTAGCCATAAACAATGAAATTGAAGACAAGGAGAAAGACATTATTGGCTACGAAAATGATGTCATTCCTGTAAATGTACCACTCTTACAAGCTTCGGTAGGGGATTTTATGACTGGATGGTATTCCTATACCAATCTAATGTTTCCATATGAAGCAAATAAACGAACTCTAGAAGCAAGAGATAAGCAGACAGAATGGCTGGATAGAAAGATTCAAACACTAAAAACTGATAGATAATGGAAAGTAAAGCAAAATCTAAAAAGAGAAATTTTAGGCCCTTGATCTTCGCTCCATCCGCCCTTGGTGTTTTTGTACTGTTTGTTTCTCTATTAACCATGTCTTCTACTCAATCAGAGGCGATTTCTGAAGTTAAAAAGGGCTTAAATATAGCTGATGTTAAATCAGTGTGGGATAAGTATAAAGCAGATTTATCCAGTGATGAGGACTTTTTGTTTGAAGTGAGAACTAAACTGTCTTCTTTTAACTTATCTGAAGGCCAGGTTAACGATTGTAGGAGTTGGCTTCCAAAACCAGCTACGAGTTTGAACCTGATTGTTGTGCCCGATTTATCAAGTAGGATTATTGATACCTTAAACAATCCTGATCAAATTAAAAATGATACAATATTGCTCAACCATATTTGGAAAACATTTACACAGTCCGTAAGGACTAAAATGAATTCCAAGGACAGATTGATCGTTGATGTTACCGACCCTGACCAAGCACAAGGAAAATTCAGAATGGTGGCAAATAACTTGATTTTTGATTTATCAGAACACAAAGATAAAAGCAATAAGCTTTTCTTTGACAAAGTAGGAGATCAGTTTTCTAGAAATATAGCCGAGTTATATTCCATGGCAAAAGCACAGCCACAGGGCGCTGATTATTGGTCTTTCTTTAATCAGAATCTTCAACGTAATATTAAGCAATCCACCTTGTTCGATGAATATCGAAACATTTTGATTTTGATTACGGATGGATATTTGGAAGCTCAAAATAATTCTAAAACAGGTGTGGCATTTTACACAGGTGGCTATATCCAGAGGTCTGAAGCCTTCAACAAATTGAAGAGCGGGGAAACTATAGACCAGGCGATCAGTAGCAGTATTTCTCCTATTCTAGATTGCTCTCAGCATTTCAGTAATCTGGAAGTTTTGGTTTTAGAGGTCAATCCAAGAACCCAATCAAGCAAGCAGGAGCCGAGCGATAGAGGAACACCAAGAGACTTTGACATAATGAAAAAGCTTTGGAAGGATTGGTTTGCTAGACTGGAGATCAAAAATGCAGGTGCAGATAATTTTGTTGAGAGATTAAATGCAACTGACTTGGTTAAGAAGCGAATAGAATCATTCATCAATAAATAATAGACTGAAATTTTAATAACCAATTCTAGCATATGAAAAAACTAATACTACTTGCAGCAATTACTCTTCCTTTAGCGACTATGGCTCAATCAAATTCCAGTGACGGAGCTATTATAGGTCAGATCGTTATATGGTCTTTGGGGTTTTTAGTAATGGTGGCGATTACAAGAGCTGTATTTATGATATCCACAATAGTAAGAAATCTAAAGCTACAAACCGAACTACTCATTTTGATTGCCAGCAAGGATGCTGATGAAGAGACTAAGCAACTACTAAAAGAGATCTATCGAACAAGAGAGAAATACTATTACAATAAGGAATTGACTGCAAAGCTTAAATAATAATAAAACTAATTAATTGATTTTTTTCTAATTCCTTTTTTATTGATTCTCTATTTAATAATAAACTAAGAGAAAAATTAGAATACAATTCAAAAACTTAGATGAAGGAGATATAAGTTGCACAATCTATTTAATTTTAAATTACAATAATGAGTTATTTTTTTAATAATTATAAGCATTTATCCTATCCTATAGCTGACTCTAAAAGCAAAGGATTTAGAAATGCACAGCTAGGTGCTTTGAATTCAATATCCAGCCATTTTACTATCCATGATAAAGAACCTGCAATAGTAGTTATGCCAACAGGATCTGGAAAAACTGGAGTATTGTATGCTTCTGCCTTTTCCTTAAGAGTAAAAAGGGTTTTGATTATTACACCAAGTAAGTTGGTTCGAAATCAGATTGCAGAGGGCTTTCATGACTTGGAAGTCCTAACCAAGAATGATATTTTACCAAAAAATATTGATAAGCCAAAAGTATTTGAAGTTTCAGGTCTAATAGATACCCAAGAAAAATGGGAAAATCTTAAAAATTATGATGTTGTTGTATCGACTCCTAATGGCTTGCCTATAGCACAATGGGGCGTTAATCCACCCTCTGAACTTTTCGATTTGCTACTAGTCGATGAAGCTCATCATAGTGCAGCGAATACCTGGAATTCAATTATCCAGTATTTCAAAGACGCGAAAAAGATATTGTTTACTGCTACGCCATTCCGTCGCGACAAAAAGGAAATTAAAGGTAAATTCATATATGATTATCCAATATCAAAAGCTTTTTCTGATGGTATTTTTGGAACGGTAGACTTCATACCGGTTCAGACTGATGCCTCTATGTCTGGAGACATATGTATTGCAAAAACTGCGGACAAGATTTTTAAGATAGATAAAGCCGCAGGGTTATGGCATAGTGTGTTGGTTAGAACTAATACAAAAAAACATGCTAAGATTCTTTCAAAAGTTTATGCTGATAATACTAGTCTTAAATTGAAGCAGATTGATAGTAATTTTACCGCTAACCAAGTAAGAGTCGTTCTAGATCAACTCACTAATAGGACCCTTGATGGTGTTATTTGTGTAGATATGCTTGGAGAGGGATTTGATTTTCCAAATCTTAAAATAGGGGTAATACATGAACCCCATCAATCTTTGGCAATTACTCTTCAATTTATAGGTAGATTTGCCAGAACCAACGCAAAAAATATCGGATCTGCTAAATTTTTAGCAATACCTAACGAAATTAATTTCCTTAAACTTGAACTTTATGCCGAAGGGGCAATTTGGATGGATATTATTAGGGAGGTAAGTGAAAAAACAATAAAGAACGAAATTGAAGTAAGGGAGACATTAAGTTCATTTGAAGATAAGCCTGTTGATTTTGAGGATAACCGGGATATTTCGTTATTTTCTTTAAAGCCACTATACCATGTCAAGATATATAATGTAGACAAAGGGATAGATATCACCCAACAAATTAAGATTCCAGATAATAATATTGATAAACACTTTGTGAGTGAAGATCTTGCAGTTGCCGTCTTTTTGACTAAAGAAGTAAAAAAACCGAGATGGCTTGTAACAGACGAATTGTTGAATGTAAATTTTAACTTAATCATAGTATTCCACGATGATGAAAATAATTTATTATACATAAATTCAACTCGTAAAAGTATAGATACTTATAGACAGATTGCAACACAATATTTGGGTGAGGCGCCTCTACAATTATCGACGGAGTATGTTCACCGTGTTATTGGAAAGGTGGAAGATCCTGAAGTCTTTAACTTGGGATTACGTAACAAAAATTCAGTTAATAATGCAGAATCCTATTTAATTAAGGCGGGGTCGCATGTACAAAAGGCTTTAAAGACTGCTGAGCTTAATCTTTATGAAGGTGGTCATCTTTTTTTAAGAGGAAAGGAGGATGGTGTTTTTAAAACTATTGGTTATAGTAGTTCTAGCAAAGTTTGGAGTAATTACTCTGCAAAAATTACTGATTTTATTAAGTGGTGTATCCTATTGTCAGCTAAGATAAATAGTTCAGAAGAAATTAAAACATTTACGGATCTAGATAAGATTACCTTTAAGAAAGTAATAAAGAAAATTCCTAATGATTTAATTTTCGCGATTTGGAATTCAGATTGCTATAAGGATTATATTCAATATTTTTATGATAACGGAAAAAGTGTTCAAGAAGGGGCACTGGTAGATTTAGATATCAACATAATTAAATCAAATGACGATAAGATTCTACTTTCAATAGGGAATGCGGATTTTCGGGAAGATTACAGTTTTGATTTAGAAAATTTCTACGTTTGTTTAAGTGATAAATCTCGTTTGTATGCCGTAGATCCTGATAGCGGCGAGTTAATTGAATTAGCTTTTTTTTTACAAGAAATACCATTGTTGTTTTATTTTCAAGATTTTTCTGCACTTCGACTAAATGAAATAACAAATAGTATTTTGGTTAAAAATGCTTCGATTAATCTAGAAAAGATATTCTCTTTAGATTGGAGTGACACAGATATAGATTGCGAATTTGATGGGAATTCAAAAGGAAGGTATTCTATTCATGGAAAACTGGAGCAATTTTTAAAGGCTGAAAATCCAGAAATTCTGATCTATGATCATGGAACCGGTGAAATTGCTGACTTTATCTCAATTAAGGAATTATCTGATAGTATCGAGATTAAATTATTTCATTGTAAAGGAGCTGGGGCCAAAACTCCAGGAAATAGAGTCGGGGATTTTTATGAGCTTTGCGGCCAGTCAATTAAATCTTGCATATGGGCTACATCTACAGTTTTAAAATCGAAGATGTTGAGTAGGCTCAAAAGAAATAATCCTTCTTTGTTTATCCTTGGGGATTTAGCTAAGTTGAATGCAATCATGTCTATAAATAAGATGGTGCGTTTTACAATTATCGCTGTTCAACCTGGATTGGCAAAAAATAATATCGATAAGAAAATACATGAGATACTATCCGCCACAGAATGTTATATTGAACAAGGAGATGGACTTAAGTTTAAAATTATTGCCTCTTAAAAGATATTGTGACTTTTTATCGGTAAATATTAGGAATTAATTATATTATCTGTACACTTAAAGACTTTTGGAGCGATTGAGGATTTACTCATCACCTGGATCGCTTCAATAACAAACTCAAACTTATATACAAGATTTAAATAATAAAGCATCTGAGCAGTTAGCAGTACTTCAAAACCAAATATTGAACGGTGAGCTAGAATTTGAAAGGCAATATGATTCGATTAATGCTGTTCATAATTTTCTCAAAGAAGACCATAACGAGGCTTTAATAGAAGTAAGTAATGCAAAAATGCATCTGGAAAAATCTGAAATGAATTATTCATTTTTCAGTCCAATTTGGAGTAGTGGAAAAAATATTTAAACCTTGATATGCCTTGATTTTTAGAAGATTTCGATGAGTAGGTTAATTTCTATTATTTCAATTTTTGAAATAATTCTTCATATTTTCATAGCTTTAATCAAAAATTAAGTTTTCACATTAATTTATTGGTTTTACATGCAAGATATAGAAGAGATAACCGCAAAGCTGATAGAATTCCGCAACGAAAGAGACTGGGAGCAATTCCACAATGCCAAAGACCTGGCTCTTGCCTTAAACATTGAAGCAGGAGAGCTTTTGGAATCTTTTCTATGGAAAAATGCTGCGGAAGCCAAGCCAGAAAAGGTTAAAGAAGAACTAGCAGATGTATTTGCTTATGCTTTCTTACTTGCTGAAAAATATGGTTTCGATGTAAAGCAAATCATATTGGAGAAAATTCAACAAAATGCTACTAAATATCCTGTCGATAAAGCCAGGGGGACGGCAACCAAATACAACGAACTTTAAATCTAGTATACAATTACGGATTTATGGCAGACGATTTCGATATAGATAAAGTAAACATTCTTCCTATTGACAAAAAGGGAAATCTAGAAATAGCTAAAGACACTCTATGTTTAGATTTTTGGCCTTCGGTTTACATCTTATACGATGATACCACTCATTTTATATATGTGGGTGAAACTGCAGACATAAAAACTAGGATTAAAATACATAGTAAACACAACATAAAAGGTAAGTTAAAACATAGAATTGTTTTAAACTCTGTCTATTTCAATAAGTCTGTAACGCTCCAGTTAGAGGCTTATTTAATATCTTATCTTTCAGCCGATAGAAAATATAAGCTATTGAATGGAAATTTGGGACTTCGCAAGCATAATTATTTTAATCAAGATGAGTATGAGAAGGTTTATTCCAAGATATGGGATCATCTAAAAGCAAAATTGATAGTGAATAAAACTATTGAGGAACTTACACCCACTAATGAATTTAAATATACCCCTTTTAAATCCTTAAATATTGATCAGCAGAGAGCTACCATCGCTGTACTGGAAGGGCTGAGAGACGGCAAAAAGACTATTGTAATACGAGGCATTGCCGGTACAGGTAAAACTGTCTTGGCAACATATCTAATGAAACTTTTAGCCACTCCAATTACTGAATTGGACGCTGAGGAGCTGGATGATAGTTTTTCTATCCAATCAGCAGCACTGCTCCGAGAATTGCAGCCACAATTAGTCGATAGTCCCAAAGATGATTTAGCACTAGTTGTTCCGATGACTTCTTTACGCGGGACAATAAGTAAGGTCTTTGCCAAAATAGAGAAACTATCATCCAAAATGGTTATATCTCCTTCTAAAGTGACTAAGCATCTCTACAAATTATTGATAGTAGACGAGGCACATCGATTACGGAGACGAGTAGGGTTAACAAACTTTTCGAGTATTTTAGATAAACCTAATAAGGTACTAGGGTTTCCAAAAGAAACTAATGAGTTAACTTGGATGTTGAGGAGATCTCAAGCCCGGATATTGTTTTATGACGAATTGCAGTCTATACGTCCCAGTGATGTTCTAGAAGAAGAATTCACTGAATTGATGAACAAGAGTGATACTCTTGTCGTTACATTACAAACCCAAATTAGGTCGAAAGGTGGTGTTTTATATACAGATTTTGTATTTCGATTAATGCGTGGCCTGTTAAAATCCAAAGAAAGATTTAACTCAGACCATTATGAGTTGTTTTTGGTGGAGCGTTTTCAAGATCTAGTTGACAAGATAAGAAATGACGAAACCGGTTATTCTAGGCTAGTTAGTGGCTTTGCTTGGGACTGGGCTTCTAAAAAGGACAAAGATGTAAATGATATAGATATTGAAGATATAGAATTGATGTGGAACACCACAGTCGAAGATTGGGTAAATTCGCCTAACGCTAAAAATGAAGTCGGTTGCATCCATACAGTTCAAGGGTACGAGATGCCTTATGTAGGCGTTATTTTTGGAAAAGATATTGGCTATGACCTTGAAAAAGAGGAGCTCTTTATTTGCAAGTACGAATATAAAGATAAAAAAGGTAAGGCTACCGCAGAGCCACATGAGATTAAAAGATATATAACTAATATTTACAGCACACTTTTATTACGGGCGGAATTGGGAACCTATATTTATTGCTGCGACCCTGGATTGAGAACCTATTTTAAAAGACATATTAAACTCTATAAAAGTAGCGATCAATAATCTATTTCTCCCATTTACACAGTGTTTTTCCCTCTTTTTTGGCCTTCTCTAAGCTCTCTTTAACAACTTTATGCTGACAATTACTCAATCCGCGGCAATCCGGATTAAGGTGATATTTTTTTGCATTACCAGAATTGCAGATATATACAACGTTCGGATCGGTGCACATAGCACTGTTTAAGAAGAGAAATCCAAGGAGTATAGCTGTTCTTATCATCATCAATTTATTTAAATAATAATAGATCTTTTGCCGACAGCTTTGTCATGAGGATTAGCATCCCAGGAAACACCAGATGCCGGCACTGCTCTTTCACGGCCCCATACCCTGATAGCCTCAATTTTCTCAGGAGCAGTCTTACTTAACGGAACAATGTTTTTAAAACACTTCTCAAATAGCTCATCATTAACGAAATCATCGCCATGAATTACGGCTTGAATAGCAACATCTCTAACAGCACCCTCAAGATCTGAACCTGCAAAACCTTCTGAAATTTCAACAAGTTTCCCTAATGCAGCTATGGAAGGTTGATTTAATAAATTGCGTTTTACATATAGATTTATGATATCTGTCCGCTCTTCTTCACCAGGTAAATCCACAAAAAATAATTCATCGAAACGGCCCCTACGTAAAAGTTCAGGAGGAAGTTTGCCAACATCGTTTGCTGTGGAAACAACAAATACTTTGGCCTGGCTTTCCTGAAGCCAAAACAAGAATTGCCCTACCATTCTTGTAGAAGTACCACCATCATTCGACCCCGTAGCACCCGCAAGACCTTTCTCAATTTCATCAATCCATAAAATACAAGGGGCTGCATTGTCAGCGGAAGCCAAAGCTTCCTTCAATCTGTTTTCAGATTGACCAAGATATTGCCCCTGAATGGCTGCAAGATCAAGGCGATATATTGGTAAATTCCAATTTGCAGCAATAAATTTCGCAGATAATGACTTTCCACAACCGGGAACACCAACCAATAGAACTCCTCTTGGAGGCCTCATTTTTCTTGCCTTTAAGTCAGCCGTCAAGAGCTGTTTTTGATTGTCTAGCCAATGTTGAAGGCCACTCAGACCAGCAATAGAAAGGGTAGAAGTATCTAGTTTTACTTTTTCTAACCCAGAAATATCGCTGAATAATTTGTCTTTTGCATTACTGAGTTCCTTGATGTCTTCTTTGGTCAATGATCCCTTAGCCATTTGAGTAGCCAAAACATTTTCGGCTTCAATTTTTGTCATATTCGCTAGAATTGTCGCAGCCATTTTATAATCAGTTTCATCCCATTCCAGAGGAATTGAACCTTTATATGGCATAACGCAATCTTTAACAACTTCTAGCATCTCGTCCTCATTGGGAGCATTAAGTGTTATGGTCATTCCTAATCGCTGTAATTGAGGCCAGATACTTTTGGTTGTGATTAAACAAATACTACCACCTCTTTCAATGGCCTGAATGACGCAATCATAGAGATGTCTTGAAACTAAGTTGTCATCTCCAATGTCACTTACTTCTGTAAAAACAAAAGTTAAATTCTGCCTTTGAGAAATATTCTGGACCGCAAAATCTAAACCACCTGAAACAGACCGGTCATCATTAATGCTTTTTCTTGATTTAATATCCATTGTTCCATGGGATAGACTATGAACATATATAGGAATATTTATCTCTTCCGCTAATTGCTGTATTACCTCTAAAACTCTTGACCTTTCGATGCTTCGAATGGATATGAAAGGTATTCTTGCTCTAAACATCCGCAAAAGGGAGGTCTTAAATTCTACTTTGTTTGACATTTTAGAATATTATTTTTCTACCTGTAGCAGGAATGTTTTCATGATTACTTTTTAATTGGGTTTTTATTTCCTCGGTATGATCAGCTAACCCAAAAGAGCTTAATAGAATTAATAACTTTTCTCTCCCGTCTGTGGTCTTCGCAATCTTATCCTTTAATGATTTTTTGATTTCAGTAATAAAATCGTCAAGATCTTTTCTTAGAGTTTCTCGCAGGTCATTAGGTAAACTTTTTAATGCGATGAATTTGTTTAGGGAAATTAAATTCTGTTTTGCATTTCTTAAAGCAATCTCGAAGTCACCCTCCGACTTTAAATCCTGTAATCTGGCAGAACGCTGAAATTTATCAAGCCATACCTGTTTCCGTTTTCGGTATATCTCATCAACCCTGGAGTAGAAACGAGAAGCGGTTCCCGCATCAACCGAAAAACTGCCTATACTCAATTGTTCTAACACAATATCGTCTCCTTCACCGAATTTATCCAGTAAATTTGACCATTCCGAATATGTTGTAGGCGCAACCATTATTGTTGTTTGATTCTAGGATTTATGAATTGATTTGGCGGAGTAATATCCCAGTCTGGAAATTTTGCTTCTCCAACTGTCGCTTCTATTCTTCCTTGGAACAAATTTGTTTTTATTGAACTCTCTTTCTTTGCATTGTTGATATTGGTGTTTTCAGATTGTTCTGAATCCCCTAAAATTATATTCATTGCGCTTTAGTTTTAAGTGTTAGATAATGTTTCTTACTGTATCTTTTGATACACTAGAGAAATCTTCTGGAGTAATTGAGGTTAGAAGTTGCAAAACAAGTTCTGCTTTATTGTCTTCCGTTGTGTGCTCTTTTCTATAATCCACAGCCTCAGCAATACAGCCCCTTAAAACCTCTTTTGCCTTTTGTTTTCTTTCTTCGATATTATCGGCAATTGCCTTTTTTGCTTTTTTGTGAGTATTAACAGCATTCCAGATAAAAACAACGCCCATACCAAGGCCGAGTATACCAGCAACAGGAGATAAAGTGAAGGCCCAAATGCCGCCTAAACAGATCAGGACAGCGATAATAACTGCAGCATAAGGAAAGGCAAGTTTGGCAAGTTCCGTTTCCAAAACATGCTGGTAGAATGTTTCTTGTTTTTGAATAAGCTCATTTTCATCACTTCCATTGTGGGTAGTAGCCTTAAAATTATCAATATCAAGCTCTATAGTCTGTGGTATATTATTTCTGCTTTGCGCTGTAAAAATATTATATGCTTCAACAAGCCAAGGTTGGCTGATTGAAATGGCAAGCGCTTGTGTCACTTTTGTTACCCCCGAAAGTTCAGGATTGAACGAAGCGTTTGTAAGTAATTGGAGAAAGTCTACTTGTTCATTGAAAATATGCCTCTCCGTATCTATAATAGCTTGAGCAGCTTTTTTGTCCCCGTCCATTTGAATGACGAGTTGGTTGAACCTTACTTGCTCCTGTAGGGGCAATTCTTCATCATCAAAATTGGTTACTAAGAGGGAAAGTATCTCATCCAGTTGAACTTTTGTGCTTTTTGAAAAATCGGCAGAAGCTGCAATAATACTCTTGAAATGTAAGTCTAGAATATGGTGTGTTCTGGCCGCTCTTAATGATTGTTCCAATAAGTTCCAGTTCGAAGAATACTTTTCAAGTAATGGGAATTTTCCATTTGATAATGGACCCATTGCCCCAAAGAAACGAATCCATTGCATCTTTTGCTCATTCAGAAATGTATCGCCTTGTGTAAGTTGGTCTAGCCAGTTCTTTACATTGGTTATCATGAGTTGTCTTGCAGAAGGCGGAAACACACCCGTGGTAACAGCTTCAAGTATAATGATGAACTCTCTATCAAGATGATGTGGGTTTTGGTGCATAAAGTAGCGTTCCAACCATTTTAAGGCTGCTTCATTTCTCCCAAGCCTCCGCATAATCAACATGAAAAAGAGGGTTGTTTTATAATCATCCCTTTTTAAAGCTTCATTAAGTGCCTTCTCATTGGTACTTCTATCATTTCTAATCCAGGCGGCTATTGCAACTAATGCTGGAGCTAACCAGTAACCTGGTGCTTTAATCATAACTTCTTCGGTGGTAAATTTTAAGGTGTCATCACCAACTACCCCTGAATCTACTCCCTGCAAAATACCGGTCGCCATTCTTCTTACTTCAGCATAATACCCAAATCTGATTTGTAAATCTTGTTTCAGGTTTCCTTGTCTAGTTTCTGCAAGTTGTAATGATTTATGTTTTAAATCTGCCTCTACAAAATCTGCAAAAGAAAAAGCCAGTTTTTCCAGTTCGGTTTCTAATTGATCTTGTTTGAAATTTAGCGTCCCTAGTTCAGAATTTACACCAGACATATCTGATTGAATTGACCGCAGTGCACTATTTATGATGGAAAGGTCCGCGTAGGAAATTATTCGTTGTGACATAATTTTTAGGATAGAAGGTTTACAATTTTGTTGCTGTTCCGTCTTCACGGATTAAAATGAGTTTATCCTTATAAACTTCAACCAGTGCATAAGCATTGTGCTTGGCAACTGTTCTTGCCTTTTCAAAATCAGGTTCCATTAACTCATTTGTCTTATAATGCTTGATAATTTGACTACAACTCAGATCAAGAATATGCACTTCGTAAGGATGACCAAGGAAGCATTTTGCTACAATACCTAGTGGTAAACAGGCCAGTTCTGCGGTGCCAAATTCTTCTTGGATTACCTTCATAAGCTCACCCATTCCCTTGGTTTCTGTTAGTGTTTTGTGATCTAATTGAGCAATGAGATCAAGATATTTCTTAGAACGTTTCTTTAGAATATCTCTGTCACTTATAAAACCTGTAGAAACAGCGGACCTTTCCTCTATTCCCAAGTCTAAATTTTTATTTTGAAGTATATTTCTTCCCATATATTTGAATTAGTAAGATATCTGGATTGGATAACTGTGAACATCATATCCTGTAGATGTAACTTATCGTTTATGACAAGTTGGTGAGCAGAATTTGCAGCCATCTGCGGTTGTATAAGTTGTTTTAGCCTCTAAAACAGCATCCATACAAGAATAAAATTCCCCCAGATACCTTCTGTTTAGTACGCTTGGTAAATAAATACAGAACTCATCATGGACTTCATGATCGCCATTGGTTTGAGCAAGCTTGTTTACGTAATAACTTATTTTAATGTCCATAGTTTTCAATTGTTTAACTACTCAAAACTATATCACTTCAAGATGGTATCCTTACGGGAAACCGTAAGCCTGTCGACTATTTATGAAGTTTTTGGTGATCCTTTTTTGGAATAAAAACTTGTAATACAGTATTTTGAATTTATATAATGAGAGATTGCTCCGATGCCAGAAATGGCAAACCGGGATGCAACCCCTTCATTTTTCTGAGAGCTAATAAACTTGCCTGTATTTACTACAGCAATTCCTTTAAATCTTAATAATTATCTACCGTTTGATGCAGCTCATTCCTGTAGTTATAGATCTCATCAAGGCTGGCCAGCTGCTTTTTCTCACCGGCATCTTTTCCCTTATGAAATGTCTCCAGGTATTTGTTAGCCGTATTAAAGTGCAGCCGGCAGATCGGCTTCCGGTTGTTATCGTCCAATAAGATTCCAAAGTAAGACTGGGTATCTCGTGGAGCAATACGATTGGAAGGGATCTTCTCCCGTAGAATGGCCTTTACAATCTGAAAAGCCTCCAATTCCTCCTCTGTTGTTACAATTTTTCCAGCCTCATTGTTATCATCAATAAGCAAACTTGCTTTACCCTCGTCCTTTTTCTCAATCTTCTCATTGATGTTCAATGCAGACTTTAACCTGTCGCTGATAGATTCGTTAATAGAAACCGTTAAAGCCTTTTTCGTATACTCCTTAAAGGCAACCATTCGATTTGCGGTTAAAGGCTTATCAAAAAATCTATTGACCAATAGCTTAACTATTTCATCAGATGGGTTATCTATTTCTTTCTCAAATTCCTTTCGGATCGCCTTAATGTATTTTAAACCTTCGGCCGAGTCAAGGATGCTTTCTAAGTTGTACTCATTTTTAGTAAAGCTTTCCAGAATTTTGATGGAATTATCCTTCAGATCCTCAATATCTATGGTTAAGAAAGGCTTCTCATCCATAATGTTCGGCTTTTCCAGATCTGTATAGAAATTATAGACCGTACCATTGGTCAATACACCAAATCTTGCTTTAGAAACATGATAATACCGGTGAAGTTGGGAATTGTGAGCATCAGCGTTTTCTTTCCAATGCTTGCATTCAAAGATGAGTATAGGCTCATTGTTATTGCGAATCACGTAATCTACTTTCTCTCCTTTTTTCGTTCCGATATCACAAATATGCTCCGGAATCACTTCTGTCGGATTAAAGATATCATAGCCCAGAATCTGGATAAAGGGCATTACAAATGCATTTTTGGTTGCCTCTTCGGTATTGATCTGGTCTTTTAATCCAACCACTCTTTGGTGAAGCTGTTCTAACTTAAGTTTAAGATCCATTTCTGCTTGCGCTTTTAGGGTTTAAATTGTTTATTTCCCAAAAGTAGCCAGGCAACCACTGCCTTTCTTACGGGAAACCGTAACCCAGGGCGCTATTTCAAACAAATCATAAAGCTATGGTTAGATGAGCCCAAAGTCCTTACAGTACACCACCAATTGTTCGTTCTTGGAAAACTCTAAAGCCTCTCTCATCGAGTTCAAACGTTTTTCAACGCTACTTAAACCAGAAGGTGAGATACCTTTTTCCTGCAAGTGAAATGGAATATTTTTCTGAGGAATTCCTTGCGATAACAATGAAATGATGGCAATGTCGACATCCGCAAACTCATAGGCATTTTTGGCCTTTATATTCTGCCTTAAATTAGCAGAAATATACTTGTTGGATTTATAAATCGTATTTATAGCCAGTTTAAGCTCCTGAGCATCGTTACGCGCTTTGCGCACATAAGCATTGATCCCAAGCTCGTCATAAAGTCCATCAATAACAGCCGCTTTGTTTTCAGCAGAAAAAACGAGGATCTTTAAATTGGGCTGCACTTGTCTTACCGCTTTGATCAGTTCTGTACCGCCCGTAATCCTTTGTTTGTTATGATCCTCTTCGAAAGAAAGATCGGTAATGAGTAAATCGTAAGGCTCGTCATTTTGACGCGCCTTTTGTATCCAGGTTAAAGCATCATCGCAATAAAATACGTAATGGGCAATCTCTATTCCGAGGTCTTCCAATGTCTTCCTTACGGAGATG
>Ga0182006_1001105_pt1 | contig 17221 bp, 9 predicted proteins | sample Sormic07211104_1_FD_123022 | JGI IMG/M metagenome (GOLD analysis project Ga0182006, IMG submission 123022) | Rhizosphere microbial communities from Sorghum bicolor, Mead, Nebraska, USA - 072115-104_1 MetaG | ecosystem: Host-associated > Plants > Roots > Rhizosphere | place: USA: Nebraska...
ATCTGGAAAGCACTTTTAAATCCTCAATTATTTTGCTTTGGGTTTCAATTCTAGTATCGATTTTAGTTAGGAAGGATGAGATTTTATCTTGCTCTTCTTTTGTTGGAATTTTGAATTGAAAGCAAGAATATTCTTTCGAATTGATACCAGGTTGGCCAGATCTCATTGACATCAGCTTAACCCATTTATTGTAATTTTGTGTTAGCGTTTGGGCAAAAATGAAATTTCCATTGTAACTCTCTTTAATTCTTGCACGTATTAGAAATCCAGCAAAGTAAAGCTTGCCGTCAAACGACCTATATAAATAAGATCTGCCGGTATCTGCACCAGTACGGACAAATAAGATATCGTTTTCTTTAACTAGATATTTATCTAAAAGGACTCCTTCAGGCGATACTGGCGAGTTAGATTTGTACTTACGAGATTCATCATCAATATCTGTTATTCTTATGTACTTATTTTCACCATCGAATTTTATTGCCGCAGAATTCATCCCATATTCTAAAGATGATGAGCATTCTCCAATTGTTACAACCTTCCAATCTCCTTGATACTCCTTAAATCTCAAATTTGGAACCTTAATGTTTAAGTATCCTTAATCCTATATTACTTTTCTTTGCGATTATAAATCTTAGATCAACATTATGAACGAACAAAAAACATTAGCAGAAGTAGTAACACTATGGAAAACCGACAAGAAACAATATGTCAAAAAATCGAGTTTCTCGGCTTACGTACTGCTTATCGAAAACCATTTATTGCCCAGCTTTGGAGAACAAAACTTGATTGAAGAAACACAAGTACAGGCCTTTGTGTTTAAAAAACTAGAACAGGGTTTAAGTCAGAAGACCATTAAAGACATTTTAATTGTGCTAAAAATGGTGCTTAAATTTGGTGCTAAGCATCAATGGTTAACACATCTACCTTTTGATATTCAATTCCCTACAGATCGGGAGAAATATAATATAGAAGTATTAAGCCGGGCCAATCAGAAAAAGATGATGCTGTACATCCAAGAGCACTTTACTTTCAGGAACTTGGGTGTTTATATCTGTTTAAGTTCGGGTATGCGTATTGGCGAAATTTGTGCACTCACCTGGGAGGATATCGATACTGATAATGGTGTGATTCATGTAAGAAAGACTATTCAGCGCATTTATTTGGTAGAAGATGGATTGCGTAAAACGGAACTCATACTAGATACGCCTAAAACCAAGAACTCTATTAGAGAAATACCAATGAGCAGGGATTTATTAAAAATGCTTAAGCCTTTTAAAAAGATTGTAAATCCTTCGTTTTTTGTGCTTACCAATGATGCTAAGCCTACAGAGCCTCGTACCTATAGGGCTTATTATAAGAACTTAATGAAATTGCTGAATATGCCCGAGTTAAAGTTTCATGGTTTGCGCCACAGTTTTGCCACGAGGTGCATAGAGAGTAATTGTGATTATAAAACGGTAAGCGTGTTGTTGGGGCATTCCAATATTACCACAACTTTAAATTTATATGTGCATCCTAATTTAGAACAAAAGAAAAAGGCGATAGACCAGATGTTTAAGGGGCTGAGATAACTTATCTAAGTTGAGATTGGTTACCATTGGATTGTAGGATAGTCTTTCCTACAATCCTTTTTCTTAATGATGTTTTATGGGTTTCCATAATTTTTATTAGGCTAAATACATTATATTCGTTCAATCAAAAAAAATGATCCGTTTAACCAACCAAATACCTTTAGTAAAAAAAGTGGCTAATTTAATTAGGCCTGTATTTACTTTAATTAAAAATATTACTTTATATTTTTTAATAATAAAAAAAGGTATTAGCTTTGTATCAACAGTACCTGTGTTGCTTCCCATCAGAACAGCTCACGGGTCTTTCTTTTTTATAAGGTTTTTTAAACCAAAATACCCCTCTTCATTTAAATGTATTAAGTATGGCTAAACAAGCTAAAACAATACAAGAGCAAATTGAATTGTTAGAAAGTAGAAATATGTCTTTCGACAATGTTGCAGAAGCACCACATTTTTTAGCAAATATAAGTTACTATAGATTGCAAGGATATTGGTGGGAAATGCAGGATGATAATATCAATCATCATTTTAAGGAAGGAAGTATTTTTGAAAATGTTATCGACTTGTATAACTTTGACAGACATTTCAGATTAATTGTATTCAATGCTATTGAACGAATAGAAATTGCGCTCAGAACTAAATTGATTTATCATTTATCGATAAGCCATGGAGCATTTTGGTATTTAAACCCATCTATTTTTCAAGACCCCAAGAAGTTCACATCTTTTCTAGCTAAAATTAACATGGATATGAGTAACAGCAGTGAAGAATTTATCGTCAAGCATTTTCAAAACCATCCTGATGAACTGCCAGAAAGTTGGAAATCGTTAGAAGTACTAACCTTAGGAACGTTATCCAAATTATATAGTAATTTGAAGCATCAGTTGCCAGAAAAAAGTGCAATTGCATCAGAATTTGGCTTAAATAATCAGAAATATTTGGTCAGCTGGTTACTCAGCATTACTGTAATTAGGAACATAATTGCTCATCACGGTAGATTATGGAATAGGGTAATTATCAATAAATATGATTGGCCACCAACATTACCTCAACCAATATTAAATTATGTTCCAGACAATCATCAGCGTAGAAAGATTTTTCCAATATTATCTGCCATTTTATATTTGAATGATTTTGTTAGTCCTGGTAATCACATTAAGCAAGAATTAAATAATTTATTTGATCAGTTTCCAACTATTCCACTATATAAAATGGGATTTCCTGCAACTTGGCAACAACAACCTATCTGGCAATAATGGCTAAGCAATCAGAACAAATATTAGAAGAGCAATTAATCGCCAACTTGCAAAAGTTAGGTTACGATTATATCACTATAGTTAACGAACAGGCACTTATTAACAATTTGAAGCTGCAGTTAGAGAAACATAATAAGGTGAATTTTTCTGAAGCGGAATTTGACAAGGTGCTTAACATTTTGAATAAGGGTACGGTTTTCGAAAAGGGTAAAACCTTGCGCCAAAAGCAACACATAGTTCGGGATAATGGTGATAACTTATATTTTGAGTTTTTAAACACAGAGCATTGGTGTCAGAACGAATATCAGGTAACCAATCAGTTTACACAAGAAGGTAAATATCTAAACCGCTACGATATTACTTTGCTGATTAACGGTATGCCCTTAGTTCAGGTAGAACTAAAACGCCGTGGCTTGGAAATGAAAGAAGCTTTTAATCAGCTTAACCGTTACCAAAAGCACTCTTTTAATGCAAGTTATGCCTTATATCAATATGTACAGATATTTGTAATCAGTAATGGTGTGAACACCAAATACTTCGCCAATAACCGCTATCAAGATTTTAAACAAACTTTCTATTGGACCGATATACAAAATAAGCGAGTTACCAATTTGCTGGAAGGTTTTACTGATGCCTTTTTAGAGCCTTGTCATATCAGTAAAATGATATGCAAGTATATTGTTTTAAATGAAGCCAATAAAATACCTATGATATTGCGACCTTATCAATATTATGCTGTTGAGGCTTTAATTGAAAGGGTGAAAAATACAGCTAAGAATGGTTACATCTGGCATACGACAGGCTCTGGAAAAACCTTAACCTCCTTTAAGGCCAGTCAGATTTTAATGAAGTTGCCACAAATTCATAAGGTAGTATTTGTGGTAGACCGTAAAGATTTGGATTACCAAACTACTAAAGAGTTCAATAGTTTTCAAGAAGGAAGTATAGATGGGGCAGATAATACCAGTAACCTTGTTAAGCAGTTTACAGACAATTATATCGATAAAAAAGGCGAACATAAAAACTCAAAGTTAATTGTAACCACCATCCAAAAACTAAATACCGCTATTAGTAAATTGAAATATGAAGGCAAAATGACCGATTTAAAAGATAAACGCATTGTGTTTATCTTTGATGAATGCCATCGTAGCCAATTTGGAGATACCCATCAACGTATCAAATCATTTTTTAATAGTAGTCAGCTCTTTGGCTTTACTGGTACACCAATTTTTGCAGATAATGCCAATAAAAATGATTTAGGCAAACGCACTACTAAAGACTTGTTTGAAGATTGCTTGCATAAGTATGTGATTACTGATGCCATTCGTGATGAAAACGTATTGAAGTTTTCGGTAGAATACGTAGGTAGATATAAACACAAAGACGGTAGGGAAACAGCAATAGATATTGAGGTAGAAGATATTGATACCACTGAATTGATGGAAGACTCTAATCGCCTCACCAAAATAGTTGATTATATTATTGCTCATCACGACCGTAAAACACAAAGCAAACGCTTCACTGCTATGTTTTGTGTGGATAGTGTTAAAACTTTGATCAAGTATTACGAAATTTTTAAACGCAGAAGACTAGAAGGCACTCATGATTTAAAAATTGCCACCATTTTTAGTTATGCCAGTAACGAAGATGATGCAGAAGCGAATGGTTTTATACCGGAAGAGGTTTCTATAGTTGAAGAACCAAGAGCATTGTACGGTTTGCGAGCACATAGCAGAGAAAAGCTAGATGAATTTATTACCGACTACAATGGCATGTTTAATAGTGCTTACAGCACTAAAGACAGCGAGAGTTTTTACAACTACTATAACGATATCTCTAAGAATGTTAAAGACGGTAAAATTGATGTTTTGCTAGTGGTAAATATGTTTTTAACAGGTTTTGATAGCAAAACCTTAAACACACTTTATGTAGACAAAAATCTTAAATACCATGGTTTAATACAAGCTTATTCACGCACCAATAGAATATTGAATGAACAAAAATCGCAAGGCAATATTGTTGCTTTCCGTAATTTAAAAAACAGGACTGACGAAGCAATAACCCTGTTTAGTAATAAGGATGCAATTGAGGTCATTATTATGCAGCCTTATGAAGATTATACCCAAGAGTTTGAAAAAGCTTATGAAAAGCTAATTTCAATTGCAAGGTTCCCGGACGATGTAAGTGAGTTGGTGACAGAAGAAGATGAACTTGAATTTGTAAGGGCATTTAGGAATGTTATGCGCATCAAAAACATCATGACTTCGTTCGCTGATTTTAATTGGGATGACTTACAAATGGGCGAACAAGAGTTTGAAGATTTCAAAAGCAAATATCTCGACTTATACGATAAAGTAAAACATGAACATGCCAAAGAAAAGGTATCCATTTTAGATGATGTAGATTTTGAACTGGAACTCATCCATCGTGATGAAATTAATGTCACCTACATTATCCAACTGCTGATTAAACTTAAAGCTGCTAATAAAGGTGATGACGAAAAGACCAAACAAGAGATTGCAAATTTGTTGTCAACCGAAACTACTTTACGTAGTAAACGTGAATTGATCGAACGCTTTATTGAAGAAAATCTACCCTTAATTAAAGATACAGATGAGGTTACAGGAGAGTTTGATAAATTCTGGGACAAAGAACAAAAACAGGCCTTTGAGAAATTAATTGATGAGGAAAAGCTATCTAAAGAAAAAACAGAAAAGCTAATAGAAGATTATCTGTTTGCCGAGAGAGAGCCGTTGACGGATGATTTACTAGACTTGATTGAAGGAGAAAAACCAGGTATTCTTCAACGTAAAAAGCGACGTGATGGAATTTTGTTGCGCATCAAGGATTTTGTGGAGACTTTTATTAATGGAATGGTGGGGTAACAACTGATTAATTTAACACATATTTTAACTGTACTCATTAATGAAGAAAAAATTAATTGCTGTAGTATTTTTTGTTGTAGCATTTTTTCTTGGTAAGAATCTTTACCGAGGTACAGAAAATACAACCGTTGCAAAGGTAAATGAGTTTTACTATGCAGGCGAATATGAAAAAGCAAAAGGTACGTTGAAGAGTTATTTGAAGGATCATCCCGATTCTCCTAAATGTTGGTCTTACTTAGGTTTGGTTAATGTGGAACTCAGTGATACACTTGGAGCCGAACAAGCTTATAAAAAAGCGCTTGCACTGGATAATGAAAGCGAACGTTCAATTGTAGGTTTAGGTGTTATTGAAAGAATGAAAGGGAATTATGCAAAGGCCATAGTGTATTATGAAAGAGCACTACAGCTAAATCCTGATGATTCAAATGTGTATACCAACCTATCCGTTGTAGAAATTAAAAACCGAAATTTTGCAAAAGCTATTAAATTGGGGGAGATCGCAAAAGAAAAGGACGATTTAGGTAAAAATCCTGTAATCCTGTCGAATTTAGTAATCGCATACCATTTAAATCATCAAAATAAAGATAGAGATCAAACACTGGTAGCACTTGAAAAAACCAACTATCACAATATGGAACAGGTAAGGATGCTGATTAGTGGAAAAATTAATGACGAGGATGTCTTAAATTCTTTATAGTCTAACGGGTTATTCTGATCGTATTTTTGTCTTTAGAGTTAATGTCTATCTATTCTTTCAATACCTCCACTTTCTCTCTTTCGCTTATTTACCCAAAGCTGGGAGCGTTCTTCTTTGGAAAGAACTATCTTTTTTGTTTCCTACTTTTAGCGGCTAATGCTTCTTGCTCTGCAATAGTGTTTAGCTTAACTCCCTTATAAATCGTCTTGGCCATATCGCCAGGCTCAACATCTAGTGCAAGCGCTATCAAGTATAGTTCTTCTCCAGAAAGCTTAGTGCTTGCGTCGTTACTTAGTAGGCTTAAGCGAGACTCAGTAATACTTGTCTTCCTATAAATTTCTGCTTTGTTAGCAGATTTCAAAATTAAGTATTTACCAAGTTCTGTAAGCTCCGACTTCTTTTTCACGCTAATCGTTTTTTGATAAACATACCAAGTGAAAATTTTACTTAATAATTTTTGCATTTTTCATTTGATTATTTAAAGAATACTTTAGAATATCTAAACTTTTATTATTATATTCGTGTATAAATTAGGTGTTAATAAAGAGTCTCGGCTACCAAATTCTCACAGTAAAAAGCCAACGAGACAATAGATTAATGCCTATGGTGATATTTTGCGTACTTTTAGTGCGCACTATAGCATCATGGGCTCTATTGTAATTCCGTTGGCAAGGCCGTGAGAAGCCCGGTAGATGGTATTTAGAGCCCAGCTATAGTGTTTCTTCATACCGCAAGACTCGTAAAACTATACGAGTATGATGACTAAACCAATTACAATTACAGGGAAACCACTTTCGCGGTTTTATCAACTGCCTTTAGAAAAAGGGAGCAGGGTGTTAAGGTTAGCGGTGCTTGATCCGATAGCTATCGGATCGCATGGCATGTTTAGTGTAGGTGAAAAGCCTGGGCCCTTGGCCATCACATCGCTTTCTTTTGATCAGGGTTTGTTAACTGTTGATGTGAGATTGGGAGGGGAAGAGGCAAAGGTTTACCTCGCGGTAGAATACGATTGCCTGTTGGTGAGCTGTAGTGTGTATACGGATGAAAGCTACCTTGGGCGTTACGCTTACCTTACTTTGCGGGCCATGATGCGGAATGGTTACTGCGATTTTCAGCCATATTACTGGCCTGAATGTTTTGCTTTGGGCAACAAGCGGTCGGGATATGTAGATGTGGTGAAGAAACCTGGCGGTTTCACCATTACCTTAAAGAAAAAGTTTAGCGGTTTGTTTAGGCCTGGTGATGATTTGCCGGATGTTACGGAGCGGGCGGTAGTACCACGTGAAAGGTTATTGGATAAACATGTTGTGGCACGTTTGGCACCGGTTAGCATTGGCTATTGTTTCACCAATACCGATCTGCTGAATTTCCACAGCAACCATTATCCTTTTTTAGTTCCTTATGTTTTTGCGGCCACAGCCTACCTTAAAACGGTTAAATCTTTTAAACGTTTTGTGTTTAATCCACACGATGTGGATGGCATTAGCCTCTCGCCACAACAGGAGGAGTTGAACAGTATTTGCTTCGCCATGAAAGAGATCGCCGCCATCCGCTTTAACGTAAACGGCCACCTGCCCGAAAAGGTAGCTGAAACCCATAAACTTAATGAGGCTAACCAGCTGGCGCTTTTAAAGTTATGGAACAAGGCTTTACCGCTATTGATGCAACAGCGTTTTACACACTACTTTTACACCTATGGCCTGCGCAATGTAACAGGTAAACCTGTAATGCGGGATATGACAATGGTTGAATTTGCCATGGAGGTGCCTGTTTTAAGTTTCGTGTTAAAGGATGAGGGGGATTATTATGAACTGCAGCTTAAAATTAAGGTGAAAGGGAAGCTGTTGCATCTGAGTACGGATCAGCCCGGGCTGTTTTTGGTTTGTGATAGCGCTAAACCGTATTTGTGGTATTTGCTTGAGGCAGAAATGGATTATAAACTGGTTTGGTTTTTTAGTAAGGTAAATTTTAAGGTGCAGGTGATTAAAAGGTACTATAGGGAGTTTTTTGAGGGGTTTGTAGAGGGGGTGGAGAAGTGGTATGAAGTGAAGAGGGGGTAATGTTATCTTCGCTCTATGCCGCGGGGCATCAAACTTTTGAGGCATCAAAAGTATGCAAAAATGCTTCGTCAATCCAGCAATGGGCCTTTTGCGCATAGCCACCACACATCAAAAAAACAGCGGCACTTTGTTTTGCTCGTTGGGGGTGATTGAAAGGTATTTGCAAACATGAAACACAAAACTCACTGCGTTTGAGGTTTGGTAGTGCTGGTTGTGCTGATCTGCACCTGTTTTTTTGATTTATCTGGCCCTTGGGATTGACGGGCGTACTTCGGTAAGCGTTGTGGGGTGGTGAAAGGTTGTTGGCAAATCGCCTAAAATATGTTTAAGGGCTTTGGACTGCTAAAGCTTTTATTCCAACGCGCTCGCTCTGGTCCTGCCTTGGGCTGTGGAGTTATGAGGGGAAGTGCAAAAGATTTCCGTGCTTTTTCCGGTGAAAATCTGCGAGGCCGCGTAGCAGGGTGCAGATAGCGAGGTGCATAAAAATATTCATGTATTGATCCTTATGAAACTATGAGGGGAACCCCCCTCCTGATTTAGGAGGGGCGGGGGTGGTAAATAGTCGTTGTTCCATTAATAAATCCGTCATTCCCGCGCAGGCGGGAATCTTAATGCAATCGCTATTTTCTTTTCCCTGGCTCGGGGCTTGCCTCGGCTCACCGCCGCCGAGGGGCTCTTTCTTTTGGCTTGGCCCAAAAGAAACAAAAACCCAAGGCTTGCATCTTTTCTTGTAAAAACCTACGGAAATCTTATTTGCGGCAGCATCGAGGCTCTTAGGCTTGGCTTTGTCCCACCGCTCTCGCTTTGATCCTGCCTTGGGTTGTGGGGTATGAGGGGTAAGTGCAAAGCTTTCCGTGCTTTTCCGGCGAAAATCTGCGAAGCCGGGTAGCATGGAGGAGATAGCGAGGTGCATAAAATATTCATGTATTGATTCTTATGAAACTATGAGGGGAACACCCCTCCTGATTTAGGAGGGGTGGGGGTGGTAAATAGTCGTTGTTCCATCAATAAATCCGTCATTCCCGCGCAGGCGGGAATCTTAATGCAATCGCTATTTTCTTTTCCCTGGCTCAGGCTTGCCTCGGCTCACCGCCGCCGAGGTGCTCTTTCTTTTCTCTTGATAGAAAAGAAACAAAAGATCAAGGCTTGGATCTGATGTCGGATAAATTCGTCAATGCTTTGAGGTCGTCAGCACAAGCCCCGATGAAGAATCGGGGAGGGCGTGCTGCCTTTGTGTAGTGGTAGGTTGAAAGTAGGTGCAAAAGCTTTAACGTTTTCTCCTTCCATCATATCCTAGGCCGGATAGCATGGTGCAGATCGCATTGCGCATATAGCAAGGTGCGTATTGCAGGCTGCGATAATTTGTTTTTTAGTCCTTTCCCTTTGAGGGGAAAGGTGCCGATAGGCGGAAAAGGGTTACGAGCCTCTGTGTTCTCTGTGACTTACTCCATGCCCTCTGCGGTTAAAAAAAGCCACAGACTGAAAAAAATCTGCGGCTTTTGTCTTGTTGCATTAAGATCCCCGCCTGCGCGGGATCCGATAGTAATCGGATGACGACCTTTTGTTAAAATAAAAATTAAGGTTTCTTGCCAATATTTAAACGGATATTGACTTCAAAATCGCCATCGGTATAACCACTGATGGCTGAAGTTGCGGTATTGTAATAAGCCATAAAATACAGGGTTGATTTGTAATTCATGCCGAAACCAACGGTAGCATTTTGTGTACTGTGGTACATGGCCATTACGTATAGCTTATCGTTGGCGAAGTTTGCATTTAAACCTGCATCCCATAAGTTTTCGTAATTTTTGATGCCCTTGAACACACCTTTAGGCTCCAGGCTGATGCCGTTAATACCTGACCCCAGCATAAACTTATAACCTACTGCCGAATAAAAGGTGGGTTTATTGGCATAGTTTAAATCATCTTTCCTGAAAACCGAACGCATATTGGGTACGGCACCTTCAACAGTTAACCCTTTGGAGGTATAGGAGATCCCGAAATCGCCATCGAGGTAATAACCTCTATCGTTAAAACGGGCGATGGATGGATCGTTAATATCGCTGTTTCTTACGCTGTTTAAATCGAGTTTATCCTGACTGGCACCAAAAGAGATCCCGAAATTCAGTTTCTGATCGTCACTGTTTAGCGGCAGGTGATAGGCAAAGGTTCCAACGGCCTTGGTGCGCTGGATGCCGCCCGATTTCTCGTTGTAGATGTTTACGCCCCAACCCACTTTGTGTACCTGCTGATCTAATGTTACGCTTTGGGTAATGGGTGCGCCCGGAATGTTTGACCATTGTTTGCGGAAACTGCCGTTGATGTTAAAACCTTCGTTAATACCCGCCATTGAGGGGTTAACGAGGTAACGGTTTTGGAAATATTGTGCATTGAGTGGAAGGATCTGCGCTTGTACAGATCCTAAAAATAATGTGCCTGCAGCAAATAGAAACGTTACGCGACGCATTTGCTTTATGTTTTTTGTAATTGCTCTCATGTCTGTAATTAGTCTCTAATGATATTGATATAACCTTTAAATGTACCGATGCCGTTGCCCAAATCGATGATGTAATAATAGGTTCCTTCGTTCAATGGGCTACCGTTTATGGTTCCGTCCCAATCGTTGGCATAGGTATGTTTGGTGTATAATATCCTTCCGGCCTTATCGAAAATCTTTAAGGTGTTGTTTGGATAGTAATCGATGTTCTTCACGATAAATTTATCATTGTAACCATCGCCATTAGGCGTAATCACGGTACTGGCTTCGAGTTTATAATCTTCTATTACGGTAATGGCAATGTTTTGCTCGCTTACACAACCGCTCGCATTGGTTACGGTAACGCGGTAAGTCCCGCTCTGTTTCGGGCGGATGGTTAGGGTAGACGTATTTTGTCCGCTCACAATATCTGCACCTGTCCAGCTGTACTGCCCACCGCCTGTAGCGGTTAAAACAAGCGCTTCACCTTTAGAGATCGATAACCCTTTATTGCTGCTGATGGAAGCCACCGGTAAAGCATTTACGGTGATGGTAGCCGATCCGGTTTGGGGCTGGCCGCAGTTGGCATCTTTTACATTGACCAAATTATAGGTAAATGCCCCGGCTATATTGGTAGGTGCCGATACGGTTACCGATGCACTTGCTGCGGTAGTGCTTACCGTTTGGCTTGCCCCGCCGTTAATGTTGTAGGTAAAGGTATACGGTGCCGTTCCGTTTGCGCCGGTAAAGGTGATGGTTTGAGGCACACCATTTAAACAAACGGCTGCTGTGCCGGTAATGCTGGCGGTAGCGGTTGAGGTTACGGTTAATTTAAAAGTGCTGGTGGTTTTATCTACCCCGCCAAAATCTGTTCCGCCATTATCCATTACCGTAACCGTGATGTTGGCCACTCCACTTAAATTGTTTTTTAAGTGATAAGTAATGGTTCCTTTATCGGCACCGTTTGCGGCTACGCTTAATACATCAAACAGGTTGGCATTATCGGTAGTAACCGAAAGTGTAGTGTTCTGCGCAGTTTCCGGACCAGCAGAAATTCCGGTTAAGGCAATCGTCTGGTTGGCTGGTGTGTAACAAACGGCCTGATCTGCCACGGCATTAATAGTTGGCGCACCATTACCGAATAAATACCTGGTTCTGATTGGGTAGTGATCGGTAGTGGTAGAACTGTAATTGGTGACCAGGTTTTTAGCGCCGTCTAAAACCTCGGCCGAGGCCGGAATATAGTTAAGGTTAAGGCTTTTGGTTATAATCACGTTATCGATTACGGTATTAAAGCCGGCTGTAGATTGTTTTCCGGCTAAGCTTAAAGGCAGGGTAACCGGGAAATAGTTTGCTGCATCCTGTGTAAAATCGACATACGAAGTGCCGGTACCTGCAGGCATTGGGGCAATGGTTTTATCGGCATCGAGTACATCGTTAAAATCGCCGAGAATAATCACTTTTTTACCGGCTAGATTAGCATCAAGCCAATCTTTTAACTGTTTGTTACCGGCTTTTCTGCGGTTGTAGGAGTCAATCTGGTCGGCAGTTGTGCCTGTGTTGGCTTTGGCATGAATCTCTACGAAGTAAACCGTATCCAGTTTATTGTTAATCTTTACCTGTGCCTGCATCATGTAAGGGAAACGACCTGACGACCAGTTTTTATAGGGGCTGCCGTCGGCACTGGTTGCCGGTACGGCAGGGTTGTAGGTATCTCTTAAAATGCCTAAAGTAGAAATGGGTTTAATCAGATCGGTGCGGTACATAAAGGCCAGTTTTTGTGCTAATGGATAATCGGCATCGGCTTTATTATCGGCGTATGATCCGAACTCGCTGAAAACGACATTGTATCCGGCAGGTAAAACCGTGTTTTTGAATAAAGTGGTATCTACCACCTCTGCAAAACCGTAAATATCTGCATTGATATTGTTGACTACTGTTTTAACATTTGCGGCCTGTAAGGCATCGTTTGATGGATCCTGAGCCGGACTGCCAAACCATTCGATGTTCCAGTTGACCACTTCAAGGGTGTTGGCAACATCGAAGGTGTTTCCGCTTAAGGCTACCGTTTTATTTGCCGAACCGGAAGTGGCGATATTTACATTGCCGGTATAACTGGTATTTACCGCAGTTGGCAAAAATTTAACATACACGGTTGGTGAAGTATTGTTGATATCGGCTTTCGGATAGGTAATGCTGCTGCTATACGTTCCGGTACTGGTTTTAGACAGTGTGAAGTTGGCCGGAGCGGTTAAGGTAACATCGCCCGTTAAGTTCCCTGCAGAAAAACCAAATGTATTTGCTGCTGAAGTGGTGTTGGCCGCCTGGAAGCCGAAACTGATGCTCGAAGGCGAAGTGGTAATATCAACTGCAGGTGGCGTGTTCGAGTTGGTAACTGCAAAATCATCAACTGTCCAGCGGCTGGCTGATGAAGTGGTAGAATTATATACAATAGCTACATAAACTGGTGTAGCCTTGTAGGCTGATAAATCGATATTATCTGATTTGGTCCATTTATCGCTGCCCGTTTCAGGGAATTTACCATCCAGATTGGTCCAGGTGGCCAATGCAGGATTACCTGAACCCGTGTAATTGGTCGAGATTTTTAACTGCAGTTTATCTCCCGCGAAGGCAGATCTTGTCCAGAATGATAAAATAGCGTAATTGAATGATGAAATATTTAAGGCCGGAGAGATTAACCAGTCTTCGTTAAGCATGTTCCCGCCCGAGTAACCATTAATCTGCACGGCGTTACCTGCACTGCCCGCACCAGTTGGATCAGAAGCATCGTGACCAAAAGTTGTGGTACAGCCCCAGGTTTGCGGACCGGTTACGCTGTACTGGTAAAAACCATCTGACAAGGCTGCACTGCCTACCGTGGTACAGTTTTCGAAATTGAAGGCAGTTTGGTTAGGATCAATAGCCGGGCCGCTTAAAGCCAGTGAAACTGATGTGGTACCTGCGCTGGTATGTACAATGGCCCCGTTTGCGTTACCCACTGCCATTGGACTGAATTTTACATAAACCGTTTGGTTGGTGGCTAAATCTGCAACGGTATAGCTAAGGGTGTTGGCAAACGTGGCATTATCTTTCGAAATGGAAAAAGGACCGGTTACGGTAAGTGTGGTATTATTGGTTAAATTACCTGCCGATAATACGTAAGTTTTGGCTGCAGATGTAGTGTTAATGGCCTGATTACTGAAGGCCAGTGTTTTTGGCGTAACTACCAAATATGGACCTGATGTTGATGCCGGTTCTGTTACCGAGCTGTTTTGTGGATTCGGTGTTCTTACAATAAAATCAGCAGCATTTTGATCACTATCATATCCGTTACCGGCAAATTCTTCTGTACCACCCGTACCCATGGTGGTGGCATCAGATGTAGCACTGGCTTTTCTTTCTATAGAAGAGGTATTGCTTGGTGCCGGTGCAGGGGCGGTGCCTTCAAAGCCGTTGGCTGTAGCGCCAAAACCTACCAGATCGATAACTGTTGCGCCTGTTGGTAAACTACCGGTTTGTGCGGTAATGCTATTGCTTAATAGTACTTTACCTGCGGTACCACTCATGGTAATGGTGCCGATTTTATCAGGTGTTGGCAGATTGGTGGTGCCGCCTGTACCTGCCGATTGCTGAATGAGGTAAAATCCTTTTGGTGCAATGGAACCAGATAATGTTGTTACCGTCCAGTTGCCTGTACCTGTTGCGCTGGCATACTGCACGCTCCAGCCTGTTAAATCAACAGCACTAAGTGTTGGATTGTATAACTCGATAAAGTCGTTTTTATAAACTGCACCCGAGTTGCCACCGCCACCATAAACTTCGGAAATAACCACATGGTTAGCACCTGTTGGCTCTTTTACTGATGAGTTTTGAGGATTAGGGGAAGTAACTACAAAATCGGTACTGTTGTTATCGGTATCGTAGCCGTTACCGTTAAATTCTTCAGCACCTCTAATCGCTAAAGTAGCCGCTGTAGATGTGGCGCTTGCCTTACGTTCAATAGAAGTGGTATTGGAAGTTGCCGGTGTAGGTGCGGTTTCGAAACCTGTAGCCGTTGGGCCAAAACCTACTTTATCTACCACAGCTGCGGTTGATGGATTGGCACCTGTTAAAAGCACGTTCGAATTGCTTAAAATAACTTTTCCGGTTGTACCCGATAAGGTTAAGGTTCCGATGGCATCTGGCGTAGGTAAATTAACCGTTCCGCCGGCGCCAACAGCTTCCTGAACTAAATAGAAACTTTTTGCAGGGATACTGCCGGTTAAATCTGTTTTAGCCCAGGTGCCTGTACCGGTAGCGTTTAAATACTGCACACTCCAACCCGTTAAATCAACCGCGGTATTGCCCGGGTTATATAATTCGATAAAGTCGTTTTTGTAGGTTGCACCAGTGTTGCCGCCACCGCCATACACTTCTGAGATTACGATATGTGTGGCTGCTGCAGGCGGTGTGGTACCCACACCTGTTGTGCTAATATTCTGTGTGGTTGCGCCAGTGCTAGAAATACTGATATTGCCTGATGCCTGGCCAGTGCTTGTTGGGCTGAAACGTGCAGAAACCGTTTGAGCCGTACCCAGTTCAGCCACGGTATATACTAAAGAAGTGCTGTAGGTCACGTTATCTTTTGAAAGATAAAAAGGTGCTGTACTGGTTACATTAACTACATCCGTTAAACCTGTTGCACTCAAATTAAAAGTTTGTGCGGTAGAATTGGTACCTGTATTTTGAGAACCAAAATCGAAAGCGGTTTGGTTTACCGTTAAAATGCTTGATAGTCCGTTTCCGCTTACGGCAACGCTAACAGGGCTTGCGCCGGTGCTGGTATTGGTAATGGTGCCGCTGGCATTGCCTGCAGCCGTTGGGCTAAAACGTACATAAACCAATGGCGAGGCCGCAACCTCGGCGGTAGTATAACTGATGGCGTTGCTGAACGTAACATTGTCTTTTGAGACAGAGAAGGGTGCCGTAGCATTTACTGAAACGTTTGCAGTAAGATTGGCGCCACCTAAAGTATAACTTTGTGCGGTAGAATTTGAGTTGATATTCTGATCGCCGAAAACCAATGCGGTATTTGAAGCTGAAAGAACTGGCGTTGCGGTAGCGCTGCCATTTGGGGTGATGCTAAAATCGTCGACAGCGTAAATACCGTCGCTTCCTAAATCGTCGGTGTCTGTCCAGCGGATATAAAGTGTGGCGCCATTTACCCAGGTAATGGCAGTGATGCTTCCTGAAATAGCGGTTTGGTTTGCAGGAAGATTTCCGTCAACACCAGCTGCAGCAGTTGTGGTGGTTAACTTTTCGTTAAGGTCCATGCCGGTAAGCGGCAACCAGGTGGCATTTGCATCGGCAATGCTGGTGGCATCAAAGCTGTACTCGAAATTCAGTTTTTCGTTTACGGTAGCGTTTGAACCGGTTCTCCACTGTTCCATTACACCTGATAAATCGATTGAAGTTACGGTAGCGCCTGTGTTATTCTGGAAGCCGGCACCAAATCTGGGTACCAACGCGCCAGAGGCCAAACTCCCTAAAGAGCGATCGGATGCCCCGGCAGTACCCACATTGTAAGCCGCACCGCTGTTTGATGAAGTGCTGTAAACCACTAATGGTAAGGCCGAACCAACGGTTGCGGTATTTGTACCGCTGGCTTTAACGGCGCTCCATCCGGCAACGGTTGAAGTCCCGGTAGATGTCATACCGTCAAAATTTTCTGATTTAGCTGTGTTTATTGCCGTTAATGAAACCTGGGCAGATAAATAGTGAACAAAAACCAGAAGAAATAAAATAAACAGTAAAGGTTTTTTCATAGAATAAATTATTGTTTACAACAAATGTATATGCAATTGCCTTATTATCAGATTAATTTAATGTTAATTCGAAAAAATGTGGAAAAATAAATGTAATGTGGGGTAATTTTATGGTTGTGTAAACGTTATTGCGCTTTTTGAATGATATAGTAATGTTTAGTGTAGAGATCCTTGGCCTTTTCATAAACACTGTTCGTCATTCCCGCGCAGGCGGTAATCTTAATGCATTAGCCCTTTGCTCGGGCTTGCCTCGGCTCACCGCCGCCGAGGGGCTCTTACCTTTTTCTTGATAAAAAGGTAACCAAAAATCAAGGCTTGGATCTGATGTCGGATAAATTCGTCAAAGCTTTGAGGTCGCCAGCACAAGCCCCGATGAAGAATCCTACCGTGTGGACACAAATATTTTTAGTTTTGTAGATGTTATTATCAAATGGGTATAGAGATTGTTTTCCAGACAAGCGTTTAAATAACC
>Ga0182006_1001107_pt1 | contig 17184 bp, 12 predicted proteins | sample Sormic07211104_1_FD_123022 | JGI IMG/M metagenome (GOLD analysis project Ga0182006, IMG submission 123022) | Rhizosphere microbial communities from Sorghum bicolor, Mead, Nebraska, USA - 072115-104_1 MetaG | ecosystem: Host-associated > Plants > Roots > Rhizosphere | place: USA: Nebraska...
AACGGCGTGCCTGCAGGCAAGAAGGACCAGGGTTTCCGACAGGTCGAGCTCGACGGCTACCTCGCCGACCGCGGACTCTCCACCATCGACATGCTGCAGACTGGCCCGGGCGTCACCGTGGTAGTCGCCGAAGGCGAGATCACCGGCGGCAAGCAGGCGCAGGGCAGCATCGGTGGTGATTCCACCGCGGCCCTGATCCGCACCGTGCGAGCCGACCGGCGCACCCGCGCACTGGTGCTGCGCGTCAACTCGCCGGGTGGTGAGGTCTATGCCGCCGAACAGATCCGTCGCGAAGTGGAACTGACGCGCGCCGCCGGCATCCCGGTCATCGTCTCGATGGGCGATGTCGCCGCGAGCGGCGGTTACTGGATCTCGATGAATGCCAACCGCATTTATGCGGAGCCGAACACCATTACCGGTTCGATCGGTATCTTCGGCATGTTCTATACGGTGCCGGACACGCTGGCCAAGATCGGTGTGAAGAGCGATGGCGTCGCCACGAGCCCGCTCGCCGGTGCCTTCGACATCACGCGGCCGCTCGATCCGAAGGTGAGCATCCTCATCCAGAGCATCATCGACAAAGGCTATCGCGACTTCGTCGGCAACGTGGCCAAGGCACGCGGGAAGGATTTCGCCGCGATCAACGCGATTGCGCAGGGCCGCGTGTGGACTGGCCAACAAGCGCTCGATCGCGGCCTTGTCGATAAGATCGGTAGCCTGGACGACGCCGTCCGCGATGCCGCGCAGCAGGCAAATCTCGGCAAGGACTTCAACGTTCGTTACGCGGAAAAGCCGATGGGCGCCTTCGAGCGCTTCCTGACCAGCGTCGGTAGCAGCACGGAAACCCATGTTGCGTTGTCGTGGGGTCTGCGTCTGCCGAGCTGGGTGGCGGAGCTGCCGCGCCTCGCGCCGGAGTTCGCGCTGTTCCGCACGGCGGAGGCGGGTAAGCCGCACGTTTACGCTTACTGTTTCTGCTCGCCGCGCTAAGAGCATCGCCGATGAATCGGCTCCCACACTTTTTCTTCTGTGGGAGCCGCTTCAGCGGCGATGGGTGCTAGCGAAAAGCAACGACCCTTCCGGCCCCCTCACTGCGTCTGCGCATCCACCGCCGCACGCTGGGCCTTAGCCTGATCGTCCACCGTCTTCTGCACGTCCTGCGCTTTCTTCTTCTGTGCCTCCATGGCGTCCCAGGGCGTCGAAACGCGCGCCTGCGGTGTCGGCGGTTCGTGCGGTGTCGGCGGCGCCGGTTTCGAGCAGGCGGCACAGGCGAGGACAAGCGCGAGCGGAAGGGCGGTGCGGATCATGATGATTCCTCGACGGTCCCGCCGAGTCTCGCGCGCGACGCCGCTCAGCGCAATCGCGCGCCATAAAAGCCGTTACCCCGCTCCACTTCCATTCGCCAGCCGAACAGTTCGGAGAGGCGATCATCGGCGAGCAGCTCATGCTTCGGCCCCTGGTCGAAAAGATGGCCATCCCGCAGCATCACCACGTGGTCGATCTCCGGCACGATCTCCTCCACGTGATGGGTTACCAGGATCAGCGTCGTGCCCTCGCGCGCCAGTTCGCTAAGCAGGTCCAGGAAGCGTCGCCGGGTGCCGGGATCGAGTCCCGCGCAGGGTTCGTCCAGGAGCAGCGCACGTGGGCGATGCACCAGCGCCCGTGCAATCAGGATCCTTCGGGCTTCGCCGGTCGACAACGTCGACACGTCGCGTTCGGCCAGGTGAGCCGCACCAACGCGCTCAAGCGCCTCCACGGCACGGCGGCGCATGGACTCGTCCACCACGTGATCGAGCCCGAGCGTCATCGACGCAAAGAATCCCGAGATCACGGCGTTCAAGGCTTTTTCGTTGCTCGCTTCGAACTCTCGACGCAGATCGGACGAGACGACACCGAGCAAGGAGCGTAGCTCCGCCACATTCCAGCGGTCGCGCCCGAAGATGCGCACCACCGGTGAACCGTCCTCATGGACGAGGGGATACAGCCGTCGTTCGATCAGCTTGACCAGGGTGGACTTTCCCGAACCGTTCGGGCCGAGGATGGCGGTGTGCTGGCCCGGCGCGATCGAAAGGGAGAGTGCGTCGAGCAGCCGCCTGTCCTCACGCAGCACCGTGGCGCGATCGATCGAGAGCAGGGCATCGTGGTCGGTCATCGTTCCATCCTGTCGCAAGTAGCCGATGCGCTCAACCCTTCGTCGGGACGCTGCCACGCTGTACGATTCGACCACCGACGGAGACTACCCATGCATCCACGACTCAGCAGCTGGCGCCTCGATGGGCGCACCGCCCTCGTAACCGGAGCCAGCAAGGGCATCGGCTACGCATGCGCCCGCGAGCTCGCGGTTCTCGGTGCCGATGTGCTGCTCGTGGCCCGCGACGAACTTCAGTTGGAAGAGGTGCGCGATGAACTCGCCGAGGAGTGCCCGGACGTGGAGATACTGACCATGGCGGCCGATCTCTCCGACGAGGAAGATCGCCTCGCCGTCTTCGACTGGGTGGCCGATCTCGAGGTGAACCTGTCGATCCTGGTCAACAACGTCGGTGGCAATACGCCTCGCGCCACGCTCGACTACGAGCCCGAGGAATACCGCCAGCTCTTCGAACTGAATGTCTTCTCGGCGTACGAGATGTGCCGCTCCGCGTATCCACACCTCGTGCAACATGCCAACGCTGCGATCGTCAACATCGGTTCGGTCTCTGGCATCACACACGTACGCACCGGTTCGCCTTACGGAATGACCAAGGCCGCGCTTCACCAGCTCACGCGAAATCTCGCGGTCGAGTGGGCGGAGGATGGCATCCGCGTCAACGCCGTTGCGCCCTGGTACATCCGCACGCAACGCAGTGAGCCGGCGCTGGCCAACGCGGAGTACCTGGAAGAGGTGCTCGACCGCACTCCGATGGGGCGTATCGGCGAGCCCGAGGAAGTGGCGGGTGCCGTCGCGTTTCTCTGCATGCCGGCGTCGAGCTATGTCACCGGCGAGATTGTCGCCGTGGACGGCGGGTTCCTTCGCTACGGGTTCTGAAGCGCGTCAACGTGTCAGCGGCAGGACTGCAACTGGTCGCGCAGCTGCGCGTCCTTCGCATCGAGCGGCGCGCGGTCGCTCTTGAAGGCGTTACGAATCTGCCGCTGCGTTGCTTCGGCCTCGCTACGCAACGCCTGGCAGGTTTCCACCGGACTCAGTTCGCGACACTGGTCCTGCACCCACACGTAGTTGCTTGTCGCAATCGCTCCGACGTTGCCCTTGCCTCGGTTGAGCTCCGGGGCCGAAGCGACGGCGGCATTGGGGTTCCCGTAGGTATCGGACAGAGACCCGCTGGCGACGCCAAGGACGCCGAGGGGGGCAAGGTAAGGCTGCGGGTTGCCGTCGGCGCTGGTGTAAGACTTGCCGTCGGTCGCACGGACACAGCCAAACATGCGGGGTAGCGGTTGGAGCGGTCGCGGCGGTGCGGACGGCGGCGCGTCCGCCGTCGTCGCCTCCGGTTGAGGCGCTCCGGGCATCGGGGCGACCTGGCCGTTGGCAGGCGCGGAGTCCTGCAGCTGGATGGTCTCTTGCCGCTGGCTCTTCGCACACGGCGTCTGCTGGTAGATGGTCTGCCCGCCCGCCAAGCACTTGTAAACGGTCTCCGCGCTCGCGCCATCCGGGCCCGCAAGGACCAGGGCGGCGAGCGCGAACATCGCCAGGCGCATGCTCAGAAGTCCGCGACGTGGTCTTCGGATGCGAAGCCGAGGGTCATGGCACCTTCGCCGACGTTGACCATCCCGGTGATGCTCATCGGGCTTTCCAGGATCTCCACGCCAGCATCGCCGCAGACGCGGGTGAGGGCGTGGTAGCCGGTCAGGGCGCGCATTTCCTCGAGGTCGCCGCCGTAGCTGAGCGAGAGCGAGGGCACCAGGAGACCAGCCTGGACGCGCTTTGCCGCGTAGTCGAACAGCACCTGTGCGCCATGGTCGAACCCGCGCACCTTGCCGACCGGACCGGTCTCGCCGCGATGGGCACGCAGGATGGGCTTGATATCCAGTGCGGTGCCCAGCATCGAGCTCATGAAGCTGACACTGCGGTCACCCTTGCTGCGGGCACGCGAGCGCAAGTAGTTGAGGTCGCGCGGCAACATGTAGCCGTAGGAGCAGTCGGCGATATGCGCCACGCGCTCGCGCACCTCGGCCGGGGACTTGCCGGCCTGGATCATGCGCACCGCCTCGGCGACCACGGGACCGGAGCCGGCGAAGATGTTGCGCGTATCGACGACGCGCATCAGGAAGGGACCGGTGATCCCGGCCGCTTCACGAATGGGGCGATAGTTCTTCAGGATGGCGAAGCTGGCCTTGATCACGTTATCGTGGATCGGGCTGCGTGTCGCCATGATGGTCAGGCAGACGACGCAGTCGTAGTCCTTGACCAGACGGTCGAGGAACAGGTTCTGCACATCTTCCACCGAGCTGGGCTCGGTTTCGGCCGAGTGGCTCTTGCTGCCGAGCTTCTGGTCACGAAAGCGCTGGATCTCGACCGGGTCGCGATCGTCCTTGAACTTCTGGCCGTCGACCTTGACGGTGATCGGCATGACGGCAATGCCGTTGCGCTCCAGGAAATCCTGCGGCACGTCGCAGGCCGCATCAATCGCTACACCGATTCGCATCGGGCACTCCCCTCGTCGAAGGCCCAAGGCCCAGCGGCACAGGAAACGCCCGCTGCGTTCCACCTCGCCCCGCTTGGGCCGGATGCTACACTTGCCTGAATGAATTTGGCACTCCGCCGGCGTGGCGTCGCCGGTAACCGCGCCGTCGGTCCGTGAAGGCAGCTGTCCGCCGCCGGCGCTTGCGCAACCGGATTCCCCATGAAAACCAAGAACGAGATCGTCTCCAACTGGCTGCCCCGCTACACGGGTACCCCTCTGGAGGCTTTCGGCCAGCACATCCTGCTGACCAACTTCGGTCACTATGTCGAGCGGTTCGCCCTCGACCACGGCGTGGAAGTGCGCGGCCGCGACCGGCCCATGCCCAACGCAACCGCCGACGGCATCACCCTGATCAACTTCGGCATGGGCAGCCCCAATGCCGCCACGGTCATGGACCTGCTCAGCGTCATCGCGCCGGAGGCTGTTCTATTCCTCGGCAAGTGCGGCGGCCTGAAGAGAAAGAACGCCATCGGCGACCTGATCCTGCCGATTGCCGCGATTCGCGGCGAGGGCACCTCGAACGACTACCTGCTCCCCGAGGTACCGGCGCTCCCGGCCTTCCAGCTCCAGCGCGCGGTCTCGACCATGATCCGCGACCTCGGTCACGACTACTGGACGGGCACCGTCTACACGACCAATCGCCGGGTCTGGGAACACGACGAAGCCTTCAAGGACTACCTGCGCCGTACACGCAGCATGGCCATCGACATGGAGACCGCGACGATCTTCGCCGCCGGCTTCGCCAACCACATTCCCTGCGGCGCGCTATTGCTGGTGTCCGATCAGCCCATGATCCCGGAAGGCGTGAAGACCGAAAGCAGTGATGCGGTGGTCACCGCCAACTATGTCGATCGCCACATCAAGGTGGGCATCGAGGCCCTGAAGCTGGTTCGTCGCCATGGCCGCAGCGTGAAGCACCTGCGCTTCGAAGACGACTCAAGCGACTGACTGGGCATCCTAGTCACCCTGATATGGGGCAGTAATTTTTCAGTCATCGAGGTTGGCTTGCGTGACCTCGATCCCTTCCTGCTCACGGGTCTGCGTTTTGTTTTCACGGCATTTCCGCTGATCCTGTTCCTGCCGCGGCCGCGCGACGTGCCGATCGTCTCCCTCGCCGCTTATGGCCTGCTGTTCGGTGTCGGCTTGTGGTGGGTGGTGAACCTGGCGATGTCCAAGGGCATGTCGCCCGGCCTTTCGTCGCTGGTCCTGCAGTTCAGTGCGTTCTTTACCGTGATCCTCAGCGCCGTCGTCATGCGCGAAGGCGTGCGTGCGCCGCAACTGGCCGGCATGCTCGTCGCCGGTGCCGGACTGCTGGTCGTGATCCACGCGACGACGGGCACATCGACCACGCTGGGTGTCGTACTGGTGTTGCTCGCGGCCATCAGCTGGAGCATCTGCAACCTGATCGTGAAACGGCACAAACCGAAGGACATGATGGCCTTCGTCGCGTGGTCGAGTGTGTTCTCGGCGCCGGTGTTGTTTGTGCTGACGTACGTCAATGAGGGTGCTCCGCCGTTCGTCGCACTGTCCCACGGCGTGTCCTGGGCGGCGGCAGGTTCGGTCCTTTTCCAGGCGTACGTCACGACCGTGTTCGGCTACATGGTCTGGAACAACCTGATGAAGAAGTACCCGGCCGCAAGCGTCGCACCGCTGTCGTTGATCGTGCCCGTGTCGGGCATCGCGACCTCGTACCTCGCCTTCGATGAGCACTTTGCGACGGGCGTCTGGATCGGTGCCGCCGTCATGCTTGCGGGCGTGGCGATCTTCGTCTGCGCCCCGTACCTCCGAACGCAACAGCCCGCCGAATCCCTGTAGGAGCCGATTCATCGGCGAACGGGTGCTTGCTGCAAACTTGCCCGCTGCCGCGGGATCGCCGATGCATCGGCTCCCACAGGGGGCTTTTGAACGGTCCCACGGCAAAAAAAAGGCCGCTCCATCTGGAGCGGCCAATATCCGGGGAAATGCTTGCTGTTGTTGTTATGCGTCAGAGCTAAGCGTTTTTGTTACAGCGTGAAGTCGTAGCGGGCTCCCAGCCGTACGGTGCGCGGATCCTGGAACGAACGGGCGCGCTTGTACTGCGGGTTGGGCAGGCCCGAAGCGGTCTCGCCGGTCTCGTAGTACTGGGTCACGCGCTGCTTGCCAAGGACATTGAACACGTCGGTCGACAGTGTGAGCTTGTGGTCGGCGAAGGCCGGCTTCCAGGCGACACTGAGATCCACGTTGTATGTCCACGGTGTGGTGCCGTACGACCCGCGTGGAGCGGGCTTGCCGTTGCAGTAGAAGTAGTTGTTCTTGTAGCCGTACGGGTCGCCACCGTAGGAGTCCGGGCGAACACCCAGGCAGCTGACCGGATAGCCCGAAGCGATACGGGTGACCGTCGAGAAGGCCCACTCATCCGTCGGCGCATAGGTACCGTAGATGCGCAGCTGATGCTTCTGGTCGTTCGGCAGGTTGCCGTTGGTGTTGTCCATGATGGCCGGGAAATCCCAGCTCTCGGTGGTCGACACATCGGCCTGCACGATGTTGGAATCGAGCTGGCCCTCGGAGTTGCCGTAGCTGCGCGAATAGGTGTAATCGATCTTCGCGTACCACTTGTCGCTGAACTGATGCTCGGCGTACAGATCAAGCATGTAGTACGCACGCTTTGCCTTCGGTTCGCCGATATCGTCCGCGGTAAGCGGGATGCTGATGTACTGCCCGGCGGCAGGCGACACGGTGAACGTGTTCGCGCGACCAGGGTTGTACAGCCAGCAACCGGTGCTGCGGGCGATACCTGCCTTGACTTCGTCACCGAGACCGTTCTCGTCACCCCAGGTCTGCAGCGGTGCCGAGTCGCAGGAGTCGTCGATCAGGCTGCGCAGGCGACGGTACATGGCCTTCGCGCCGACGACCCAGTTGTTGTCGAGCTGCTGGTCGAAGCCGAAGATGTACTCATCCTGGTAATACGAGTGCAGGCCCTGCGCCGAGACGGTCTTCGCATCCGGCGGAATGCCATTGGCGCCGTTGTTGTAGAAGACGCCCGAGGCGGGACCCGAAATCAGGCCAGTCGGCACGCCCGTGGTCGGATCGATGCCGGTAAAGCCAAAGTACTGCGACGGATAGGTCGACGGACCGGCACCGCGGACGGCCACCGAGGTCGGCAGGCCGAGATGGTAACGACCCGCGTTGGCGTAGATCTTCAGCGAGCTGTCACCGTAGACATCCCACGACGCACCCAGGCGCGGATCGAGCTGGTGGCGAGCGCTGGCGTAGGCTTCGCCACTGCCGTTGTAGTTGGTGAACTGTTCGTTGCGCAGGCCGATGTAGCCGTGCCAGCGGTCCGTGATCTGCCAGTTGTCTTCGATGAACTGCGAACGCTGGTTGGTGCGAGCCGAGGTGCCCGTGCCGAGCGCCGTGGATTCGACGAAGTAGCCGTTCGGGAAGTCCGCCGGATTGTATAGAGCCGGGTCGAGGCCAAGGTTGCTCAGACGATCGGTGATCGCCTTGCCGTTGCCCACGTCGCTGTAGATGTAGCCCGTGCCGCCGACGGGCTGCGAACCCCAGGTGGCGCGAAGCACGTAGTTATCGACACCGCCACGGAGGTCGTGGTCGCCGATGCGATATTCGATGTTGGCGCTCCAGCCCCTGCTGCTGTCCTTCGAGCCGGGCAGGAGGAAGGACGTCGCGCCCACCGTGCAGCCCGTCTGCGGGTTGCCGGCGAATGCCACGCGGCTATCGGTGATTGACGGGCAGGACTGACCGGTCGCCGAGGTGATGTCCTGCGAATGGTCGGAATGCGCACGGCCGTACATCGCGTTGATGGTCAGGTCGTCGGTAATGTAGCCCGTGTAGTGACCGATATACGTCTGGCCACCGGGCGTCGCGTTGGTCTGCGTGCCGTTGTAGTTCTTGGTGTAGACGTGACCGAGGTAAGCGCCCGGGCCGGTGACGTAGTTGTAGGCGCCGATGGACTGGTCGGTCGTCTCGGTGTCGCCGATGCCGGTGAACTCGAGGATGTTGTTGTCGGTGATGTTCCAGTCGATCTTGGTCAGCCAGCGCTTGGTCTTGTCGACGTCGTGCTCGTTGTCGCTGACGCTGCTGGGACCGGTGTAGTCGCCGGTGTTCTTGATCCAGTCCGCTGCGGCGAAGATGAACAACTTGTCCTTGATCAGCGCGCCGCCCACGGAACCGGAGTACTGCAGGTTCTCGTTGTTACGCAGCGTGTATGGGTTGCCCTTCTGGAACTTGGTACCGTCGCGGAGGTTGATGTCACGCGGCTGCTGGTTGAGGCTGTCCGGCGACCAGAAGACCTGGATGTCGCCCTTCCATTCGTTGGTGCCGCGTTTGGAGACGACGTTGATAACGCCTCCGGTGGAGCGGCCGTATTCGGCGCCGTAGCCGCCGATCAGCACCTGTTCTTGGTCGATCGCGTCATACGGCAGCTGGCGCGAGCTCACGCCGGTGAGCGGGTTGGTCGCCTGGAAGCCGTTGATGTAGTACGCGTTCTCAGAGGCCGAGGAGCCACCGAAGGACAGTGCGTTACCGTAGCCGCGCACCGCGGGCGTGGTGCCCGGGGCGAGCAGGGCGATCGAGCTGATCGACGTGCGGGCGATAGGCAGCTTGGACAGCTGGTCGGCGGTGAGCACGGTGCGCGAGTCGACCGAGCTGACGTCGATGCTGGGCAGGGTGTTGGCGGTGACCTGCACGCTGCCGAGGTTGGTGGCGTCGCTGGTGCCGGCGGCGACAGCGGCAAACGAAACGTCGGTACCCTGGCTGATCTGGGTTTGCACGCCCTTGTGCGAATCGACGGCCGTGCCGTTGTGCATCAGCGTGACGGTGTATGTGCCGATCGGCAGCGAGTTGGCGCGATAACGGCCACCTGCGTCGACGGTGATGTCGCGGCGAAGGCCGTTGTCCGTATTCTCGATATGGACAACGTCACCGGGCGTGGCGGAGCCGAAGATGGCGCCGGTGGCGTTGCTCTGCGCCAAGGCCGCGCCGGCACCGCCGATGGATACGGCGAAAGCCACGGCAAGCGCGAGCTTGCGGCGCGGCGGCGCGACTGAACGGGTTGCGTACTGCATGGAACGTCCCTCCTGAGATAACGCGTGACGAATAAACGGGGTGAGGCCGTCCGCATCCGCGCGGCACGCGGACGTTCCGCCGAACGAGCGGCGGGCGGAGGACCAACTGGAAAATTTTCGGTCGGCCGAACGCCTCTTACCGGGCGGGCGGCGTCACGTCGTCAATCGAAAGGGGTGCGCGCGATGGCGTGCTGTGACATTTCTTTTGCTCCCCAAAAAAGATCATGCAAGACGTCGTCCGTGGCGAAAGTCGCACCCGCTCATCGTGTCCCCTGAGGCGAGCTGACGACAGCGCCGAAACGGCGCGTGAAAACAACGTAAAGTACTGGTGCGTCTAGGAACAATAGGAATAAGTCCTAAGCAAGTAATTTCGATAAAGATCGCAAAATGCTGCGCTGCAAATGCTCATTGTCTTGCTGCCGCGATGCGCCCCGTTTAACGTCGTCGGATGGCCCTAGTCATCACGATCCTCGTTCTCCTTCTCGTCGTCGCCCTGTCTGGCGCCATCGTTCGCATTCTTCCCGTTCGACTGCCCTTGCCGATCTTGCAAATCGTTTGCGGCGCCCTCCTGGCCTGGCCGTTCGGCATGGATGTCGAGTTCGATCACGAACTCTTCTTTCTCCTGTTCATTCCGCCACTGCTGTTCGCCGACGGATGGCGTATTCCGAAGCGCGAACTGTTCCTACTGCGTGGCCCCATCCTTGCGCTCGCCATAGGGCTGGTCTTCTTCACGATCCTGGGTGTCGGTTACTTCGTCCACTGGATGATCCCGACGGTGCCCCTGGCAGTCGCGTTCGCGCTGGCTGCCGTGCTCTCGCCGACCGACGCGGTTGCGGTCACATCAATCACCGGCGCGACGCCGATTCCCTCAAGGCTGATGCACGTGCTGTCGGGGGAAGCCCTTCTCAATGACGCATCGGGGCTGGTGGCCCTCCAGTTCGCCGTGGCGGCGGAAGTCACCGGCAGGTTCTCGCTGGCCAGGGCGTCGATGGATTTCGTGGTGATGGCTCTGGGTGGTGTCCTTGCCGGCGTGCTGGTGAGCTATACGTTCGGTATCGTCCGTCGTCGCCTGGTTCGCTGGAGTGGTGAGGTGGATCCGGCCAGCCAGGTGGCCCTGCTCCTGCTCCTTCCGTTCGCGGCCTACCTGCTTGCCGAGCACTTCGATGTCTCGGGCATCCTCGCTGCCGTCGCCGCGGGTATGACGATGAACTACACCGACGTGCTCAAAGGTGGCTACGTCGCCACGCGCATGCAGAACGGTGCGGTGTGGTCCATGGTCGAGTTCACCTTCAACGGGCTGATCTTCCTGCTGCTCGGGCTACAACTTCCGGGCATTGTCGACGGCGCAAAAGGGGATCTCGCCCAGGCGGGTGGCGGTGAGCTGTGGTACCTGCTTGCCTACGTGTTCGCGATCACGCTGGCCCTGGTCATTCTTCGCTTCATCTGGGTCTGGGTATCGTTGCGGTTCGTCCTGATGCGCGCCCTGCATCGCGGCGAAAAGCGTCCCAAAGTAGGCACGCGCATGGTCTGGACCTCGGCCCTTGCCGGCGTGCGGGGAGCGATCACGATGGCGGGTGTGCTTTCCCTGCCGTTGATGAAAAGCCAGGGCGTTCCTTTCCCCGTGCGCCACCTGATGATCCTGCTGGCCAGCGGCGTCATTCTCTGCACGTTGGTCATCGGAGCGATCGGTTTGCCACTTGCTGTGAAGGGACTGAAGTTTCCCGGCGAGGATCCGCGCGTGCGTGAGGAGCGCAAGGCGCGCGCATTGTCCGCCGAAGCCGCGTTACGTGGCATCGTCGATGAACAGAAGCGCGTGGACGACAGTGGTGACGTGAATGCCATCGCGTTGGCCTCGCGCGTTGCCTCACGCGTCATGGCCGACTACCAGCAGCGTCTCGAAGCCGCCGGCGATGAAGGCGACGTACCCGAGAAGGCGCGTGCCGAAGCGGGCACCGAACGCGTCATGCGCCTGGCAGCGTTGCGCGCGGAACGGCGCGAGTTGTACAACCTCCGCCGAAGCCATGAGATCAACGACGACACGCTGCGTGCGTTGATGCGCGAGATCGATCTTGCCGAGGCCTCGCTGACGGGGCTGCATTCCGGGTAAGAGCATCGCCGATGAATCGGCTCCCACATGAAGCGGCTCCTGCATGAAGTGGTTCTCACATGAAGCGCTCCTCACATGAAGCGGCTCCCACAACGAGCGGGGTTCTGCTTTATGTGGGAGCCGATTCATCGGCGAAGGGTGCTCGCCTCAAAGCCCAAAAAATGCCTCGGTCGTACGCACGCTAGCCTCGGTCAATGACTCCTTCGATTCCCCCCGATCGCGTGCCACTTCGTCACGAATATGCGCCAGGTACATCGGCTCGTTGCGCCGGTGTTTGGGCATGGGTCGGACCGTCCTTGGCAACAGGTAAGGCGAGTCGGTCTCGAGCATCAATCGGTCGGCCGGAATGAGCTTCACCAGCTCGCGCAGGTGTGCGCCGCGACGCTCGTCGCATATCCATCCGGTAATGCCGATGTGGCAGTCGAGGTCGAGGTAATCGCGCAAGGCCTCCTCCGTATCCGTAAAGCAATGCACCACCACCGCCGGAACGCGGTCGCGATAGCGCTTGAGGATGGCCAGGAAGTCGTGGTGCGCATCGCGTTGATGGAGGAAGAGCGGTTTGCCTACCTCCACCGCAATCTCGAGCTGGCGTTCGAAGACGACCCTCTGTACCTCGCGCGGCGAATAATTGCGGTTGTAGTCGAGCCCGGTTTCGCCGATCGCGCGAACTTGCGGCTCACAGGCCAGTCGCCTCAACACGGTATCGGTCGCTTCGTCGTAGTCCACGGCGTGGTGGGGGTGCACGCCAGCCGTGGCGAACAATCGACCGCTACTGGCTTTCGCCAGGTCCAACGCGTGCTCGCTTCCCTCACGCGAGGCGCCCGTGACGATCATTCGACCCACGCCATGCGCAGTGGCACGAGCCAACATTTCGTCAAAGTCTTGACGAAAGGATTCGTGGGTCAGGTTGGCTCCGATATCGATCAAGTCCATGATTTCTTTCGCTTTGAGACAAAGGTTTGAACGTGAAGACCAGAGCGTTATCGCCACGCAAGGTCATGAATTGGAAGGTGTAACGACAGCACAAACGTGCCGTGACGGGGTTTCCTGCATCCACCGTTTGGCCTATCTGAAACTTGCCGTCAAAAGATTGACGTTCGCATTTTCCTACTGCTAGGTTCCAAGGACGGACGTCAAGAAGACGACACCGAGGAGTGCGCAGACGGACCTCGAAACCAATAGCAGGGGACGCCCCAGGGGGCGTCGAAGGGAAGGCAACCGGCAAGCGGTCGCCCACCAGCAGTACCACGGGCAAGGGGACATGCAGATGGTAAACCGCACCGCCGCCGGGACGCTCGTCGACCCGCCGATTCCGGGTTGTACCGCGCCATAAATCGTCTTCGGATTTTGCGTTGAGGGGAACGTCGAATCCTTCAGGTGTTTGCGCCGACGAGGGGGCCTTCGTCGGCTGGCGTGCAGGGAGGGGTCCCGGCGCCGCACTAGGGAGGTACAGATAATGACTTCACGAACACTGGCACAGGCTATTGGCCTCGTGCTGACGGGCATGCTCATGGTGGGAGCGGCTCAGGCGGCCGATACACCGACGCCCCAGACCGCTCCACACACCCGCGCGGTCCAGGCCGGGCAGCAGGTAGCGATCGATCCGGTTACCGGAGCGATCCGCGCGCCGACCGATGCCGAGCGGGCTGCCTACTCCAAGGCGTTTCAGACTCGCCAGAACCGGGCTTCATCGCTCTCCGCGCAACCGCGTACCAACGCCGACGCGAAGACGACGATACGCAAGGTCACCCTTCCCAACGGGGTAAAAGCGACAGGCATGCGCCTGCCCCAGGAGCGGATGAGCAGCGTGGTCGCCACGCGCGCGGCGGACGGCTCCATCAGCATTCACCATGACGACCACGGCGCCCAGGTCGCGCCTAAGGCACCGGAGGTTACCCGATGATCCGCCGCGGCCTTCTCTACTCAGCCCTTCTCACGGCCGGTCTGTTCGGCGCCGTCAGCGTCAATGCCGCCGACATCAAGATCGTCAACCAGGACGTCGGTACGGGCCAGGGTCTCGACGACCATACGCCTGCTCCGCCCGTCGGAGGCAACCCAGGCACGACCTTCGGCCAGCAGGCACTGAACGTCTTCCTGTTCGCCTCTGACATCCACGGCGCGTACCTGAAGAGCAACGTCACTATCGTCAACAACGTCACCTTCGAGCCGCTCGAATGCGACGCTACCGGCGGTGTTCTCGGATCATCCGGTCCGGTGGAAGTTTTCACCTTCGATCCCACCAACCTTCCCGCAGGTGCCAAGGCCAACATTTGGTACACGGTGGCGGAGGCCAACGCGTTGGCTAATCAGGACCTGAGTCCCAACGTCGTCGACATCCAGAGCCAGTTCAATGGCGCACTGGGCACGCCCGGCTGTATCGAAGGCTCGAAGTGGTACATGGGTCTCGATCACAAGGTGCCCGCCGGCCAGATCGATTTCCTGAACGTCGTGCTGCACGAAATGACGCATGGGCTCGGCTTCCTGGACCTCACGGACCTGCAAACCGGCGACGACTTCCCGGGCGGCCCCGGCTCGTTTCCGAACATCTATGGTTTCTTCGTCAAGCATAACGGCGTCTTTTGGGATGACCTGACACCGGCTCAGCGCGTGGCTGCCGCCGTGGATGACGGCCATCTTGCTTTCACCGGTGCGACTGTGCTCGCCGAAGCGCCGCTTGCCCTGGGCCAGCCCGATGTCTACCGCGTAACCGCTCCGGCTGCTGCCGCCGGCGACTACCAGTACGCCCAGGCCAGCTTCGGTCCCACCGCCACCGCGGCGAACTTCTCCGGAGCCGTGGTACAGGCTGTGCCTAACGACGGCTGCGCCGCCCTTACCAACGCGTCCGCCGTGGCCGGCAAGGTCGCGCTGATCGACCGCGGCACCTGCGACTTCGCGACGAAGTCGCTCAACGCCCAGGCCGCAGGCGCCAATGCCGTGCTCCTGGCCAACAACCAGCCTGCTGCGGTGACGCCAGGTGGCACGCCCACGTCGCCGGTGAATATCCCGGTGATCCTGGTGAGCCAGGTCGACGGCAACACGCTGAAGGCCAATCTGACCGGTCTGACCGGTGCGGTGGCCAAGGGCACTGGTCTTGCCGGTACCAACGCAGACGGTGTGCAGATCTACGCGCCTGCCGTGCTCGCGCCAGGATCGTCGTTCTCGCATTACGACACGCGCCTGACGCCGAACGCGATCATGGAATACGCCATCAACCAGGATCTTCGCGGCGAGATCGATCTCGACCTGGGTCCGGCGCTGTTCCAGGACATCGGCTGGGGTATCGACCGTAGCAACCAGCTGCTGCTCACCTGCGATACCGGCATTCCGAAGCTCGTGCCAGGCGGCATGATCATCGGTGCCAACGTGATCGCCAACGCGAAGATCCTCGCCGCCAATGCAGCGGACGTGGGCACCTATCGTGCGGGCATCAGGGCATACGAGGCGCAGCTTGCCGCAGACGGGCTGATCACCGCCGGCCAGGCATCGAGCCTCAACGCCTGCCTGTCTGACGCGGAAACGGCGAAGCAGTACACCGCGTTCGGTCCGCCGCCGGCACCGCCGGCGATCGTGCTCGGCAACAACACCGCGCTGAACAACCAGCAGGGTGCGGCCGGTGCGACCACGGCTTACCAGCTCACGGTACCGGCCAACGCGAAGACGCTCACCTTGCGCACCTACGGTGGCTCGGGCGACGTGTCGATCTCGGTGACCGATCCGAAGGGTGTGGTGAAAGCGCAGCCCAATCGTCCGGGTAACAGTGAGCCGTTCACGGCCACCAAGCCCGCGGCCGGCGTATGGACGCTGACTGTGAAGGGTGAGAAGGCGTACTCCGGAGTGAGTGTGCTGGGTGCTTACACGCTCTGACGTGTGACCTGGAAGAGGCCCCGGTTCGCCGGGGCCTCGACCTTCGTGGGGCCCGTTTCGCGGGCAGGGGAAAACACACGACGTTTGGACGGCTGGACGGCTTTGCGCTGCCAGTCTTCGAGACACTTCGTCCGCCGCGGTCGCGACGGACTGGCGATGGGCCGCGCGCCGCGCGCCCGCGCATCGATCGCTAACAAGCGGACATCTGGGAGGAAGGTTCACGTGAATACCATCTACAGCAAGGTCTGGAACAAATCGCTCGGCATCCTGGTCGTGGCTTCGGAGCTAGCGAGAGCCAACGGCAAAGGCGGTGCCTCCCGACGTCTGCGCGCCGCGATGGCCGCGCTGCCACTGGCTGCCGGCGTGATGCTGGCGCTGGGTAGCGCACCAGCGCAGGCAGGCAACGTATGCGGTGGTTATCTGCTCGGTATCCAGGGCAAGGCGCCGGTCGCCAAGGGCACCGACGCGTTCGCCTGCGGCACCTCGAGCAAGGCCGCCGGCAACTACAGCACGGCGGTCGGCACGGCGGCGAACAGCAGCGGCGACTACAGCGTTGCGCTGGGACAGGCGGCGCAGTCCTCCGGTGCCTGGTCGACAGCGTTGGGCCAGAACGCCCGCGCCACCGGCACGGACAGTGTCGCGGTCGGCGAATCGTCTCTTGCCAGTGGATCGGCCAGTTCCGCTTTCGGAACGGACGCGAGCGCCACGGCGAAGAACTCCGTCGCCCTCGGCGATGGATCGATCGCCAATCGCGCCAACACGGTGTCGATTGGCAAGGTTAACGAAGAGCGCCAGCTGGTGAACGTCGCCGATGGCACGCAATCCACCGATGCGGTGAACAAGCGGCAACTGGATAAGGTTTCGACCTCGGTCAATGGCGTGTCGACCCGTGTGGACACGCTGTCGACGAGGGTAGATGGCGTGTCGACGCGAGTCGATCAGCTTGCCGACGACACCAGCGATGCCGCGCATTACTTCAAGGCGAACGGCCTCAACGACGGCAGCGACGATGCGCAAGCTAACGGCCAGTTCGCGACGGCTTCGGGCTCGGGCGCCTTCGCCGGTGCCGACGGCGCTACCGCGACCGGCAGTGGTGCCGTTGCAACGGGCGTCAATGCGACAGCGAATGGCTATGGCAGCGTCGCTACCGGACAGAACAGTGCCGCGTACGGTGCTGGTGCACAGGCGAACGGCCCGGGTAGCGTCGCGGTCGGCGGTGTCGCCGTGGATGCGAGCGGCAATCCGCTGATCACCAACGGCGGCGTGCCGGTGGACACGGGTGCGACCAGCGCGGGTGTCGGCGGCACGGCGGTCGGCGCGAGTGCGCAGGCGGGCGGGTTTGCCGCGTCGTCCTTCGGCGTCGGTGCGTATGCGAGCGGCGCGCAGTCGACCGCGGTCGGTGCGGTAGCCAATGCGCTGGGCGATTTCTCAACTGCCAGTGGTTCCCAGACCACGGCGGCAGGTGATCAGTCGGTCG
>Ga0182006_1001108_pt1 | contig 17182 bp, 17 predicted proteins | sample Sormic07211104_1_FD_123022 | JGI IMG/M metagenome (GOLD analysis project Ga0182006, IMG submission 123022) | Rhizosphere microbial communities from Sorghum bicolor, Mead, Nebraska, USA - 072115-104_1 MetaG | ecosystem: Host-associated > Plants > Roots > Rhizosphere | place: USA: Nebraska...
CTTAATAAAACCTTTTCCTTGCATTGTTTGTTTAAAATAATTTGTCTTTCGCTGTTTTTTAACAAGTCGGCAAATCTAATTAAATTTTTAAATTATAGAACCCCTTAATTGATAATTTATTAAGATTAATTTTTATCGGAGAATAATCCTTGGCTATTCATTGGATAGAATTTATTTCAGACGACCAGATTTAAAATGAAATTGATTTCAAAAGCATTTGTGACAGCTTTCTAGGATTAAGTTTCCACAGCTGATGCATCCACTTTTTCAACAGTTGTCATGCCAGCGCACGAAGCATCTTTTCGTTTATAAGTTCTAAGCGAAATAAAGATCTTTTATTGAAAAGCAATACCTGTGTTTCTTAGGCTCCGAAAGTCCCGCTGTGCATTTTATTTCGCTGCGCTTCATGCTCACTGCCATCGGGTTTAGATGGCAGGGCAGGGGTAGTGGTTCTATTCGCAAAGGATAACTGGTAAAGAAGATGCTCTGCGTTCTTTGCGAAAATCTCTGTGTTCTTTGCGGTTAACTTGAACTAAATTCTTTCTAAAACCTCAAAAGTATAATCATATTTATTTTTTTCGTCGGCTTTATGGGCTTCGCTGCTAATTACTTTCCATTCTCTCCGATCAATTTCAGGGAAAAAAGTATCAGCCTCAAAATGATGGTGAATGGTCGTTAAATAAAGTGTTTGCGTTTTAGGTAGTGCTTGTCTGTAAATCTCCGCCCCTCCAACAATGAATACTGGTTTTTCTTCTGTCTTGCTGATTGCTAAAGCTTCATCTAAGCTATTTACCACTTCAACACCTTCAATTTTTAATTCAGTATCTCTGGTAATCACAATGTTCCTGCGGTTTGGTAGAGGTTTACCTACAGAATCGAACGTTTTACGGCCCATGATCACGGTGTGTCCAGATGTTGTTTGTTTAAAAAACCTTAAATCAGCAGGCATGTGCCACAAAAGCTGGTTATTTTTACCTATTGCGTAATTTTCGCCTATTGCTACGGCGATGGAGAGGTTTTTTGGTTTATTTGTCATTGGTCATTCGTTTATTAGTGCCTGCATGGCGTATTAAGCATGGTTTGTTATACTAGGTTCGGACATGCATCAACGATAAGTTAAAATTTATTTAGGTTTTTACCAATATACTTAATATAAGCGTTCAGTTTTAAGTGGATAATTTGTAGTTCAGCATAAAGTTCCGAATAACACTCTTCAGATATTAAATTTCTGTTCTTTGATTTCCTTAGAAAAGATTTTACTTCTAAGACTGAGCCCCTGCTATAGTAACAAAAGTTTTTGTTCTCTTTAAAATGATATCGGCCATACCCTTCTGCAATATTTGCACTGATAGAATCAGCTGCCCTGCATATTTGCTTTCCGATGGTATCTTTCGCAAAATAATCCCATCTCATAACAATATCCCATATTTTATCAGATATTAACTCAGATAGATTATAAACTTCTAAGTCCTCTAGTTTGTAGTTCATTTTTCATACAGTTTAAGTGAATTTTATATTTCGGGATGATCTATAAAATCAGCTGCTCAGTTCTGCACCCAAACAAATGAACAATTGGCTAATGACCAATGAACAAATATTACACCGCAACAATACCTTTAATATGAGGATGCGCTTCATAATTCTCCAATGTGAAATCTTCAAACTTAAAATCAAAAATGCTTTTTACTTCGGGATTGATTTTCATTGTTGGAAGTGGTTTAGGCACCCGGCTTAACTGAAGGTTAGCCTGTTCAATATGGTTATTGTACAAATGCGCATCGCCCAGGGTGTGGATAAAATCTCCGGCTTCAAGATTACAAACCTGAGCCACCATCATGGTGAGTAGCGCATAAGAAGCAATGTTAAAAGGTACACCCAAAAAAATGTCGGCACTTCGCTGATATAACTGGCAGCTTAACTTTCCATCAGCCACATAGAATTGAAAAAAAGCATGACAAGGAGGCAAAGCCATATGTTCTATTTCAGCTACATTCCAGGCAGAAACAATAATCCTGCGAGAATCGGGATTGTTTTTTATGGTGTTAATGATGTTGGTAATCTGATCGATGTGCTGTCCGTCTGGCGTGGGCCAGCTTCTCCATTGCGAACCATAAACCGGTCCCAGGTTACCGTTTTCGTCAGCCCATTCATCCCAGATGCGCACACCATTGTCTTTCAGGTATTTAATATTGGTGTCGCCACTTAAAAACCAGATCAGTTCGTGGATAATAGATTTTAAGTGCAGTTTTTTCGTCGTCACCATAGGAAAGCCTTCCTGAAGGTCAAAACGCATCTGATAGCCAAAAACGCTTATGGTTCCGGTGCCCGTACGGTCGTGCTTTTGCGCGCCATGATCAAGCACATGCTGCATTAAATCTAAATATTGTTTCATACTGTTTTTATAATTTACAAATATCGAAAATTTATCAAAAGTTAAATATCTTAGTTATTGACACTACGCGCTTTTAAAATTTATTAATTGTTTATTTTCTGATACTTTGTTATCAAAACATAACATTGTATGTTTGCAATGATGGTCGTTGCTGTGTTTGCAATTAGGACTCAAGACTTACGACTCACGACTTTGGACTAATATGCTATCTTTCCCCAACGCGAAAATAAACCTAGGTTTAAATATCACCGAAAAACGCGCCGATGGTTACCATAACCTCGAAACGATATTTTATCCGATCAATATCAAGGACGCGGTTGAGATTACCGATGCAGCAGTAACTTCCTGCAAAATTCATGGTATTGATATCCCCGGCGATCCGAATGATAACCTGTGTTTCAAAGCTTATCAGTTAGTGAAAAAGGATTATGATATTCCTGCTCAGCAAATTAATTTGTTAAAAAACATTCCGGTTGGTGCAGGTTTGGGTGGCGGATCAGCAGATTGTGCTTTTCTGATCAAACTTTTAAATGATAAATTCAGTTTGGGGCTGTCTGTTGATAAAATGGAGGGCTATGCTCGTCAATTAGGCGCTGACTGTGCATTTTTTATTGAAAACAAACCTGTTTATGCCTTTGGTAAGGGGGATGAATTTGAAAAGTGCGAAGTAGATTTGTCAGCCTGGTTTAAAGTTTTGGTGAAGCCGCCTGTACATGTCAGCACGGCCGATGCCTACGCCCATGTAAAACCGCAAAAACCTTTGCAATCGTTAAAAGAAATGATACATTTGCATCCAACAACATGGAAAAATAAGGTTATCAACGATTTCGAGCCATCGGTATTCGCAAAGTATCCCCAAATTCATCAAATAAAAACCAGTTTATACGATGCAGGCGCAACATTCGCTTTAATGAGTGGTAGCGGTTCGTCGGTTTTTGCAATGTTCGACCATCCGGTTAAATTGCCAGAACTGGAAGAAAACAATATAGTTTATTATAATATTTAAATAGAGCTTAAAGGTTAAAGCAGAAAGACTAAAGCAAATGCGTCTTGATTCTTGATACTAAATACTCGATACTAACAAAATGAATATAAATCTAGTCCGCAAAAGCGGGAAATTTAATTTTGAAGCAGAAAACGAGAGCGGTTTTACGGTAGAGCTGGATGCAAAAGCGGCTATTGGTGGCGAGGGAAAAGGTTTCAGGCCGATGGAAATGTTACTTATCGGATTAGGGGGCTGTAGTGGCATTGATATGGTAAATGTGCTTACCAAGCAGAAGGAGCCGCTTGATGATATTAAAATCGCTATAAATGCCACAAGAAAAGAGGAAGAAATGCCGCCGATTTTTGATGTAATTGATATCCGCTTCGATTTATTCGGTGATTTAAGCACCCAGAAAGTGGAGCGTGCATTAGCCATGACTTTCGATAAATACTGCTCCGTATCGAATATTTTAGGCCGTTCAGCCACAATTAATTTTACTTATACCATTAATAAGGGGTAAAAAAGGTTTATGGTGTAGGGTTTAGGGTGAAAATCTCCTGTCTAACATCTCAAATCTCATATCTCACATCTCACAATAAAATGAAATCCGAAAATTTTGAAACCATAGCTATACGCACACAAACCGAACGCAGTTTACATAAGGAGCATTCATCGCCGATTTATCTAACTTCGAGTTATAAGTTCGATGATGCAGAAGAAATGCGTGCATTGTTTGCCAATGAAAAGGAGGGGAATGTTTATAGCCGTTATTCAAATCCAAATACTTCAGAGTTTATCGAAAAAATGTGTCTTTTGGAGGGAGCAGAAGATGGATTTGCTACAGCGACTGGTATGGCGGCAATTTTTACCACGTTTGGTGCATTTTTGAAAAATGGCGACCATCTGGTATCAAGCCGTTCTGTTTTTGGTTCTACACACCAGTTGTTAACCAATGTTTTTTCGAATTGGGGCGTAACTTTTGATTATGCTGATCTGGATAAACCACAGGATTGGGAGGCTTTGATCAAGCCTAATACCAAAATGATTTTTGTTGAAACCCCATCCAATCCTGGTATTGATATTATTGATCTGGAGTTCCTGGGGAACCTGGCTAAAAAACATCACCTGTTGCTGGTTGTGGATAATTGCTTCGCCACGCCATATCTGCAGCAGCCAATTAAGTTGGGTGCTCACATTTCCATTCATTCGGCTACCAAATACATCGATGGACAAGGCCGTGTATTGGGAGGGATTATTTTAGGTGCTAAAGAACTGATTGCCGATGTGATTGGTTTTGCCCGTCACAGCGGACCAGCATTGTCGCCTTTCAATGCCTGGGTATTGTCTAAAAGTTTAGAAACCCTGGCCATCCGTATGGACCGCCATTGCGAAAATGCTTTGAAAGTTGCTGAATATTTAGAAAAGCACCCGAAAATTAAGCTGGTTAAATATCCTTTTTTACCATCGCACCCTCAATATGATATTGCTAAAAAGCAAATGAAACAAGGCGGGGGCATTGTAACCATCGTTGTTGAAGGCGGTATCAATGCCGCACGTAAATTTATGGATGGTTTGCAGCTGTTTTCGATCTCGGCAAATCTGGCTGATACCCGTTCCATTGCCACGCATCCTGCGACAAGTACGCACAGCAAACTTACTGAAGAGCAACGCAATGAAGTAGGAATTGAACAAGGATCTATCCGTTTATCTATTGGGTTGGAGCATATTAACGATATTTTGGCTGATATTGAGCAGGCATTGGCTTAGCTTAATCTCAAAAATAAATGATGAAAAAGGGAGGTTTATTAACATCTCCCTTTTTTTGCTTTGAGTCAATATCTTATTCATATTTGGAGAAATCAACTGCAAATATGCAACGGTTAACCTGACTTCCATTATTGGCACCAGCGTTGGGTTCAAATTCTGTTAAACTCCATAAATATCCATATTGCGTTTCAAGATATAAGGATTCGGCTCCGTAAGGCCACCGGTATCTTACCGTATTGGTATCGCCATCGGTGTATCTGGCCAGGCGGGCGGTAGATCCGTATGATTCGCTGGGTGATCCTGTGCAGGAGAGCCATGTTCTGTTGCCTTTTCTGAAAACGCCCTGTATGCCATGTGCATGATCGGAAGCAAACAAACTGTTTTTAGGGATCACGGTTTGTATACCCGAATTTTGCAATTCTCCGGAGCTGTCAATTGGAAATCCAAATATTTTAGGTACAATTGAGGCATCGGCACTGCCAGCATAATACTGGCCCGTCCATAGTTGGTTATTTTCGTAATTTACCTGAACAGTAGAAAACGGACTTGCGTCATTGATTTTATAGTAACCTATCTGTGGGAGAATATACCTGTAATTAAAAGCATAAAGATTGCCACCGGCATCTTTGCCGCATTTATTTTCGGTGCCGGTTCCAGAGCTTACTTCGATGATTTTATCTAAATCGAATACCCTTAGGCCTAAACTCGTGCTGCTTAAATAAATTTTTCCATTAAAATAAGCAATACCACCTGCATGTACATTTAATGGTGCATACGAACCGTATTGTGTATAGTCTAACGTCCCGGTTGGAAGGGTAGGCTGTACCAGTAAAATGTGTCTGTAAGTTAAGTAAGTACTCGAACTTGGACTAATGTCGATGAGGCTTATCCTTGATCCTTTGCTCTCAGCTGCATCTTTGGCATACCAGCTCACCAGCAAATAACGCATCCCATTTCTGGAAAAACCTGCAATACCCTGTGGCCGCCAGATCGAAGTGTTTTCATCATCTTCATTCCATCTAATCCCCCTTACCCGGTTTTCTTCCGGCACATTAAAGCCATATACTTCAGTATAGGCATTACCACCAATGGCCTGGCGGTTTTTATCAATTTGTGTAGGGTTTAAAAATGAAAAACCGGAGCTGATGTAAGCCGATGTATTAGAATAAGTATTTACGCTTGCAGCAGCGCTAACTGCGGCCGTACCGACCGTCAGCATGTTTTTGTCTTGATTTGTCGTAATGGTCTGATCTGCTGTCAAGGTATTCTTTTCACAGGAAAATGTAAATAGGCAGGACACCAATAGCATCCCGATCATGTTTTTTTGCATGAGTTTATAAGGTTGATTGTTCTGGTTAAATTGGTGCAAGTTTAAGGGGTACAGATAAACTTAAAACTGAAACCATGTTAAGGATAAATTATCTTTAATGATTTGAATTTATATGCCTTTCAATTGATGTGGAAAGAATTTCAAATGCTATGACGTGCTTAACCGAGGCAGTATACCTGCAAAGCTGAATGCTTAGTTAAATCAATCCCAGAGGTTCTGCGCTCTCCGCTCCGCGCCAAACTTTCTTACCCTACATCAATGCCTGCTAAACATCACTGCTGTAAATTTGTATCATAAATAAGAAAGGAAATTTATGTCACAGTTTATTTTGCACAAAGCAAACACCCGGGGTCATGCCAATCATGGCTGGTTAAATGCGCATCACTCATTCAGTTTTGCTAATTACTACAATCCGGAAAGAATGCATTTCGGGGTTTTAAGGGTTTTAAATGATGACTTGATTGATGGTGGTATGGGTTTTGGTACCCATCCGCACGATAACATGGAAATTATTACCATTCCGTTAGCCGGTGCAATTGCACACAAAGATAGTATGGGTAATTCGGCCGTTATTAAAAACGGAGAAATCCAGGTGATGAGTGCCGGAACAGGTGTAAGCCATAGTGAGTTTAATGCCAATGCAGATGAGCAGCTAAATTTACTGCAGATCTGGTTATTTCCGAATAAGAAAAATGTTACGCCACGTTACGATCAGCAAACATTGGATGTGGAAGCCAGACACAATAACTTCCAGCAGATTTTATCGCCAAACGCAGATGATGCCGGTGTATGGATCCATCAGGATGCCTGGTTTTCATTAGGTAAATTCAATGCAGGATTTGAAACTGAATACAAAATCAAAAAAGCTGGCAACGGTGTTTATGCTTTTGTGATCAATGGCGAAGTAACCATAAACGGACAAGTGTTGAGCAAAAGAGATGGTCTGGGTGTTTGGGATACCGATAAAATCAGTTTTAAAGCCAATACTGCAGATGCAGAGGTATTGTTAATGGATGTGCCGATGGAATTGAATTAGAATAATTTAACCAAACCCCGCAGATTTTAAACCTGCGGGGTTTATTTATGTAAAAATATGCAAACTACCATACTTTATATCGGCAGGGATACTGAAATTACGACTGTGATGAACCGATTGTTAAACGCCAGACCGGAGTGGAAAGGAATCTGCGTGTGTTCAGATGATGAAGCTATCGAGATTTGCCAAACAAATGAAATAGATTTGGTCCTCTTAGGGAACGGTATTGATGCAGCATGCGAAAAAGCATTAAGAGCAAGACTGACAGGAATAAAACCTGAGTTGAAAATTATCCAGCATTATGGTGGTGGAAGCGGGCTTCTTTATGGAGAAGTTATGACGGCGATTAGCCAGGATTTTTAAGATGATAGGATTTCAAGATCAGGGTTAGTGACTTATTTTTATTAGCATTTCATCTCACCATCCTTATAAGGATTTCAGGATTAAGTTTCATAGATGTTTTTATCAGTATTTAAATCCTTTTGCCTTGAATCACATTAATCCTGGCCAACTTCATCCCGTTGTTTACACTTGAATCTTATCATCCTTAAATCATACTAGTCCTAGCGCTTGTTATCTGGGTGCTTCGTATTATAAACCCTTTTAAAGGTCAAGCTCCTGCTGCCGAAATTGATCAATAATCCTACGGGTAATTTGTATGCTTCGAGATAGTTAATTGCTTGCGCAAGGTGTGCGTCATTCAATTCGGATACGGCTTTTAATTCAACCATGATTTCGTTTTCGACGAAAAAATCTACTCTTCTAAAACCGATTTTTATATCCCGATAAAAAATGGTCATTGTCATTTCTTCCTTATATGATAATTTGTCAATTTCCATTTCAATACCCAAAGCCCTTTGATATATCTTTTCCTGAAAACCCGAACCTAAATAAGAATGGACCCTCATTGCACATCCAATGATTCGCCCGGTTAAATCTCCATACTTCATATTAATAAATTAAAATTTATTGTAAGAAATAGGGATGTTTTTTACGGCGAAGTTAAACTATAAAATTTTGAAATCCAATAATATTGAAACAGCACAATTCTAAAGCACCGCGATTCTGAAATTGAATAATGTTAGGCAACTTGATCTTAAAATCAAGTAATCCTGTTAATCCTGACACTAGCTAATATACTCTCTGTCTTCATCACTCAATTCTTTTTTATTCGAAACAGTTTGATTCCTTTCGATCTCGTCATCATAGCTGCTAAATGTTTTTTTCGGTCTGCCTACCACAAAGCCAATAATGAAACCGACGATGATACAAACACCGATAACGATCAGTTTGGAGACCTGAACATCGTTTGCAACGATAAAGTTAAATGGCACCTCATCACTGTTCAAAAATAAGAAGGCGGTTAATAAGGCCGTTAATATGATGATCGAAATTGTTTTTGCGCTCATGTTTAAAAACTATAGTTGAATGAAAACTCTAATATCGGATTTTGATTGTAAATCTGATTAACAAAAACCAATCTTGCTCCTAAATCTACAACAGGTTGGTAGCGTAAAATGTTTACACTGGTATTTAATTCTATCCCATATGTTTTTGGATCGTTAAAGGTGGTGCCGCTACCGATATTTTCATAATGGCAGAATAGCCCGGCCCTGAAATTTCTCACGTAAGCCAACGGACCTAACTCCCAGTCTGGAAAGGCGAAGGGAAAGCGGTAATTGAAAAGCAGGCTGTTTTGTAGTTTACTTTTAGCTAAAATATTGTTGTACCCATAAACAGTTGCAATCTCCGTTGCGTACTGATTTACCCCGGTTGCTTTTTGATAATTGAAGCTCGCCAGAAATGAATGGTTTTTTGCAAAACCCGGAAAGTAAAGGAAGCTTTCGAGCGCTAAAATTTCTCCTTTTAAATTTTGATCAAAGGGTTGGTGATTGTAAGTTGCCCTGAACACCTGCCCCCATCTGGGTGCAATGTCTCTCTCGGTCGTCCGTACGCTGTGGTTAAAAGTAAAATTATACTCCATTGGAAATTTAAGCTCGCGTATAAAACCGGCAGGCATGTTTTCAGGTATGTACCTTTGCGTAAAACTGGTTGCTGTATTCAGGGTAAAACTATAGTTGTTATTGCGTGCATTAAATGATAATGGAAGGGATGCGTTAAGTTTAATGTAGTTCTCCCGCCAATCGCCTTGTTGTACGGTGTTTTTAGCGCGGTAGAACGTGCGTTTAGGTCTGTTCCGATATAAGATGCTAAATACAGGATAAAGTGCCTTATAGCTGATATCTGCAGTGTATTCAAAACGCCTTAAATCCCGGTGGTATTTTGCTCCAGAATAAAAATCCATTGTGTTAAGCAGGTTGTTTGATTGCAGTTCTAAACCAAAAACATATTCGTTGTCAATTACCGGAACAATACTGTGGATGTTGAAAAGATTTAACGCTGTATGGTACCGCTTTGATGGGTAAATGCTATCCGGAATGTTTTGAAAAACATTACCAACATTTTCCTGCTTTTCTGCTGCTGCCGAAAAATCCACAAAGTTATTTTCGCCAACTGGTTTTTCTACAACTGTGGTCTCGGCAATTTCATAACCATTGATTTTGTAATCATTAAATATGATTTTTCCGTCACCGCTTTCTGTAGCGTTGAAGGCTCCATATTTCGATGCGCTAAGTGCTGTGATTTTTTTTGAAACGGGATCTATTTCGTAAATATTATCGATGCCGTTAAAGTGTGCATTGAAAACAATTTTATCTTGAATAAAAACCGGTCGGCTGAGTTGTTGTCGGCTGTTGGAAATGAGTATGGATTTTTTATCTCCGTCAACGAGCCATAAACTTTTTCCTTTCTCGCTTACGCTGATATAAGCTACCTTATTTCCTGACCGGTCAAAAGAAGGTGTTTGCAGGATTTCATTTTCAGGGTTTGCATAAGTCTTTAAAATCTTTCCTGAGCTGGCATCGATCTCTGCTAAATTAAATTGATTATTAAGTTCAACCTTAGCTGCAATAATTTTCTTTCCATCCTCAGATAGGCTGGGAGAGAAGAGCCTGCTTTTGCTGCTTAATTTATTGAATTTTTTGGTCTTTAAATTATACGAACAGATCACACTGTAACTCCGTTGTTTGTACCTGGGGTCATAGCGGATTTCATCCCAAACCAAAAGATCATTTTTTAAGCTAAACCAAGGTTGTTCCTGATAACCGATTCCGAATAATTTTTGCTCCGATTTATCCTTATTAATGATGACGAAATATCGCGCATCAGTTTTACTTTCTTTGAGGGCTAAAATCTGGTTTTTATTTAATCTTACCGGTAAGAAATAATGCGTTGCTATTTTTGTTTTTTTATTTAAGCTTTCATAGTTTTCTGTGGAAGATTTTTCTTTCTGTTTTTTCCATGTTTCTGCCAGCTTGTTCTGGGTAGATAAAAAATATTGCCGCGTATTTTCTCCGGTATATTTTTTTAAGCTTTTTGAAAATGGATACGGTCTCCATGGTCTTTTCCTGATGTCGCCAAGTAAACTATCTGAAATGAACTGACCATATTTTTCCTTCATGTCAGATACCATCAAATAGCCTGTTTGATAATAACCCGGCGTTACTTCTTTGTTCGATCCAAAATAGGCTTTGCTGTAGGTAAATTTTTTTCCTTCCAGAAGTGAAGCCCGGTAAGGCATGATCCAGTTTGGCTGTCGGCCCCTGCCCGAATTGGTCAAAGCAGTTTCGTTCACCACAGCATCGCCCTCGAAAAACCAAATCGGTATACCCGCACCAAAGTATGCGAAGTAAACCAGTTCAGGAAAAGGGTGTGCCTGTGTTCCTGTCAATTTGTCAAACTGTGCAATGTGCCTGAGTTCATGCACGGCAAGGTTGTTCAGCCAATCCTGGCTGTCAAAAAACTGTGGAGGCGTAGCATAAAACTCCGACTTCTTTGGCCCTAGCTGGACAAAGCCATTAGCTACCGTCCCCCGGTTCTGTAAAAGTAGTGGGATAGAGGTTTGTTGCTGGTTCAGGCCCACCCCGATTTTGCTATAGATAAAGGGTAGGGTGTTAGCCATTCTTTGGGCTTCTTTTTCCAGTTCCTTGGGATAGATGATTTTGAAGCCGCCGGATAAAATGTAGTTCCATTTTACACTAAGTGGGTTTTGCGCAGTGCTGAAAATCTGTCCAGAAACAGATAATGAAACAAAACTTAAAGTGATTGTACTTAAATAACTGATAATTAGTTTTTTGTTTGATTTTTTTAAGCTCATCTAAAATCTTTGCTAAAATATTTAGTTTTTTGAAATTTATAGTTGTTTGAATATTTGAATTTTTAATTTATATAAATTTATTTAAATATCTGATTTATAAACATTATTGTAATTTAATTGAATTGATAAAATGTTCGTTTATGAATAAAAATTCGCACAAATAAACTACTGGTTGTTGCTTAAATGGCTATTTTTTATTTTAATCAGTTTTATCCAATTAATTTACACTTATTAATCGATTTTAATGAAAATTTTTCCTTCCATTTTTAAATTATGTATGACTGGCAGAAGATGATCGCAGTTCTCGGTGCTAAGCCAAGCGTATCGAATTTATCGCGTCAATGGATGATTAGGAAAGATTAACAAACGCCCGGGAAATTAAAGGAAAGCTTGACAGCGAAATTGATTTGTTTGAATACCAAAAACTGACCTGGATCAATCAATGATTGAAACGTTTGTTGTGTTAGTTTTTAAAATTTTGGGAAATGAAAAAAAACAGATTATGGCGGACGAAGATTTTTATAATGACATAATGTCTGTTTTTTTTGCTTGAATATCAGCCTAATTTTAAGGTATTTTGAATCCCGATTTTGACTGAATTAACCGGATTTACATCAGTTTAAAAAATTAAAATGGAAGTTCACGTATTCCTAAAACAGTAATTTTTGAGTACCAAATTCAGGTTTTGGAGCTTAAATTTTAGTTATAAATTAGGCTCAAATTTTAATGATCTGTATATTTTTTGCTGACTTTAAGCCTGAAAGACCGTAACATTTTGCCAGGATAATGCGGTTTCCTTGCGATATTCGTGAATAAAGGCGTTTTCCGGATATTTTATCGAAATTTGATTTTTTGAAGCAAAAAGTGGCTTTATTGTGGTTTAAACGCATTTTTTTTGATCAAGATGTATTTTCAGATCGTAATAGTGGGATCTGATAATTTTTCATCTTTAGGCGTGAAGAGTAGTCCAGCAATTTAGTTTTACCGCTCAATTTTTAGTGTTTTGATAATGATTAACTCCAAAAAAGCTACGCTGTTTTGTGGCTGCATAGTAACTGTTTGTACTGCAAATTGAAAGCTATGCTGAGACCAGGTATATCATCTTTAAGATGGTTTTATCTTATTTCAGGACGATACGTTCGCACTACTTTATTAATTTAAGTATAAAAATCCCTGGATTTAATATTGTTTTATCGCTGCTTTTTTAAGATGTAAGTAGTGTTATTTATTTGGGATCCAAACGAGTTTTTTTTAAGGTTTTTTCGCTAATAAATCCTTAGTTTTTTCAGTATTTCTATGCTAGGTTTTTGGTAGTTTTTATTGTTGATTTGAAGCTGTTTTGTCAGTGAATTTTTCATTGAAAAATTTAATTTTTTAACTTTTATATTTTCCTGATTTCAGGCCTGTTTTTCGCGTATGTTGATTGATCATTTGTAATCTATTTTATGCTCGAAATTTGTATTTTATTGGCGTTATATGTACCCCCTTTTTAAAGATTTATTTAGATGGCCATCAAAGGAATTTCTTTCATAAAATATTTATTTTTGATAAGTTGAAATTATATTTTAAAGCTTGGTTGATAATTCTGTTTTGAGGTTGATCCAGATGGTGTTTTTTACGTATTTGCTCATCTGATATTGCTGAATCCTCCATAGGTTTTATCGGTCAAAAAGGAATAATTTAAGGATATAAAATTCAGCTTTGTTATGCTATAATTACAACTTCAGGTAGTTAGTTAATATTGCCTGGTTCTGAACGGAAGCCGTGATCACATCCGGTATTTTGGCAAACGTATTCTTTATTGAGGTGGTGTAAAGTGGTTGCGAAATAGAAGTGTTTTAGATTCATCTCTTGTCGGGAAATTGCATTTTTTAAATCGTAGTTTCCTTTTTTATTTACGCTTGTTCATATGGAACTGCTATCGCTTGGATAAAGTGTTTTGATAGGCTCTGACGATTAGTTTTTGACAAGTTTGGGTACTTCTAAATGGGTATTGTGATAATTTGTTTTGAGCCGTTTGCAGCTTATGTTCTGCGCTATCTTTTAAAGATTTTTGATCATGCTTTTGTTGGGAATCAGATCTGAATAAAAAAATCGACCCGTTAAAATATAGGGATACAATAGATCGTTCAGCTTAAATTATTTTAATAAAAAATGGTTAGCTGTTTCACAAATATATCCTATTCCTGGGCTTTGTTTTAGAGCTGGTTCTTTCTCTTTTTATAAATGGGATAAAGAAAAATTGAGGCCAATATAATGGTTGCGCCAATATAAAATCCACCTGTCATTTGCTCTTTGCTTTGAAAAAAAATAAAGGCCAATACGATGCCGTACACAGGCTCAAGATTGGTAATTAAAGCAACTCTAAAAGCAGATAAAGTTCTCATTACGGCAACACCTGCAACGTATGCAACAGATGTGCAAAGCGTGCCCAGCAGCGCAAGGTAGAACCAGTTTTGAGTGCTAAGATTGAATCCTGTATTCAGCAGCGAACCATCATATAAACGATATAGGGTGATCCAGAAAAATGCTCCAACAAGTTCATAAAAACTGATGATGGAAGGTTCGCTTTTTTGTACCAGCGTGGAATTTATCGTCGAGAAAAGACTGGATGCAACTGCAGCCAAAAGACCAAAAATTATTCCTAATGTATACTGACCTTCGAATTTAAAGATCATATATATTCCCAGGATAATAAGTAAGCCGATTAAAATATCGCCAGGTTGTATGGGTTTTTTTTTGATCAGCGGTTCTAAAATTGCCGTAAATAAAGTAAAAGAAGACAGGCAGACCAGGGTTACCGAAACCGTAGAAACTTTAATGGCATGGAAAAAAAATATCCAATGGATAGCTACAGCTCCGCCTGTTAAAAAGAATTGGATGAACTGTTTTTTGCTGATCTTAATGTTTTTTTTGGTAATTAAAAACCATGCTAAGAGTGTGGCTGCGGCAATCATTACACGGTACCAAACCATGGGTACTGCATCGATAGAAATCAACTTGCCGAGCACGCCTGTAAAGCCCCAAACAAATACGGTAAGATGGAGGATGAGTAAATTCTTTTTGGTTGTGTCCATCGTTATTTTGGTGCTTTTCTTAGCAGGTAAAAACCTAGTAAGCCAAAGAATAGTGTAGGCATGATAACGGCTGCGAAGGGAGGTAATCCGCCTTTGGTCGAAAACATTTGTGTAAACTGGTTAAACACGATGTAAGCAAAGCTAATGAAGATCCCAATACCTAAGGATACACCAACCCCACCGCGTACTTTACGCGAGGAGAGTGCAACACCGATCAGCGTTAACACATAAGCCGAAAGTGGGTGCAGGTAACGTTTGTATTTTTCAAACTGAAGGTCGTTCATTACGCCTGTGCCACGGATTTTTTCTTTCCTGATCTTCTCTGAAAGTTCTTTGGTTGTTAAGTTTTGCACAACGTTATCATAGGCCGAAAAATCATCAGGACGCATATCCAGAATGGTATCTTTAAGTTTGCCGTTACCATAAATCATGGTTTCTTTCAGACCATCAATCTTACGGATAGAGTAATTGCTCAACTGCCATTTACGCTTAAGCGAATCCCATTTTATATTTTCTGCAACGATTTTTTTGGTCAGTACATCTCCGCTAAAATTATCCAAAGAAAACCGATATCCTGAATTCGTTTTGTTGTCGAAATTATCAATATAAATATAGGTTTTGTCGTCCAGTTTCATATGGATTTTGGACTTTGTGGAAGGATCATTACGCTTTACATACGTATTTTCGAAGCTATTTTTTAAGGTATTGGTATAGGGAAGAAGGTATAAGTTGGAGAGTAGATTGGCCGAAAAAATAATAGAGGCCGACACCAGGTAAGGAAATAAAAACCGGTTAAAACTCACACCACCACTTAAAATCGGTACAATCTCAGTCTGATCGGCCATTTTAGCCGTAAAGAAAATTACGGCAATGAAATTAATCAGTGGCGAAAGCATATTCACATAAAAAGGAATGGAGCCAGCGTAATATTTGGAAAGGATTCCCCAAAAACTTAGACCGCTTTTCATAAAATCATCCATTTTTTCCGACAGGTCAAAAACAACAATAATGATCACGAAAATGGCAAGGGTATAAATAAATGTACCCAGGTATTTCCCGATAATATACTGATCGATGATTTTTATTCTCCCTTTTAACAGATTCATTTTATAGCTTATTGCCTAACACTTTAACCATTTTGTTTTTCCACTCATAAAATTCTCCTGCAATGATTTTTTCCCTGGCCTGTTTTACCAGCCAGAGATAGAAATGCAGGTTATGTAAGGTAGCAATTTGAGCGCCAAGCATTTCATTGCTATGGACCAGGTGCCTTAAATAAGCTTTTGTGGTTACCTGATCGGCATGCAGATCGCTTTCTGCATCCAAAGGAGAAAAATCATTTTCCCATTTTTTATTCCTGATGTTGATAATACCATTCCTGGTAAATAACATGCCATTTCTTGCATTTCTGGTCGGCATTACGCAATCGAACATATCGATGCCCAATGCAATATTTTCTAATATATTGATGGGTGTACCGACGCCCATTAAATAACGTGGTTTTTCAGCTGGTAATATATCGCATACCACTTCCGTCATGGCGTACATCTCTTCGGCGGGCTCACCTACCGATAAGCCTCCTATCGCATTGCCCTCACGATTCATACCGGCAATAAATTCTGCCGATTTAATTCTTAAATCTTTATATACGGAGCCCTGAACAATAGGGAATAACGTTTGGTCGAAACCATATTTAGGCTGCGTATTATCAAAATGGGTACAGCAGCGCTCTAACCAGCGGTGGGTCATTTTGATCGATTTGGCCGCATAGGTGTACTCGCATGGATACGGGGTACATTCATCAAAGGCCATAATGATATCGGCACCAATGGTACGCTGAATATCCATGGCATATTCAGGGGTAAAAAGGTGCTTTGATCCATCAATGTGAGAACGGAAAGTAACACCTTCTTCCTTAATTTTACGTACCTGACTTAATGAATATACCTGATAACCTCCACTATCAGTTAAAATTGGGCGGTCCCAACCAATAAATTTGTGCAAACCGCCTGCCTTTTCAAGAATATCAAGTCCTGGTCTTAAATAAAGGTGATAAGTATTTCCGAGAATGATTTTTGCGTCAATATCATTTTTAAGCTCACGCTGGTGTACGGCCTTCACCGTTCCGGCAGTACCCACAGGCATAAAAATAGGTGTTTGTATTTCGCCGTGAGCAGTGGTTACTGTTCCGGCCCTGGCTTTAGATAGGGGATCGTTAGCCTGTAAACTAAATTTCATAATATATTTTTCTCGTCAAAAATCTGCCAAAAATAGCAAAAATTGAGGGCATATTTTTGTTTAATTTTTTATCCACATAAAAGTGATTTACAGATTAAAAATGAGAAATTTGCGCCTATTTATTTTACCATCGTGATATTA
>Ga0182006_1001110_pt1 | contig 17169 bp, 13 predicted proteins | sample Sormic07211104_1_FD_123022 | JGI IMG/M metagenome (GOLD analysis project Ga0182006, IMG submission 123022) | Rhizosphere microbial communities from Sorghum bicolor, Mead, Nebraska, USA - 072115-104_1 MetaG | ecosystem: Host-associated > Plants > Roots > Rhizosphere | place: USA: Nebraska...
CTAACATTAATCAAAGTTGGGTGTGTTTTAGGTGTTAAGCTAAAGGTTGCATCTTCAGCAGGGGCATTGTTGTCAGATTCGATACCGTTAGAATCGCTGCTGCCTCCGCTTGTGCTGTGTGTAGCATTTTTATCGGCAATGGCTACTGCATCAGTTAATGTTCCGGTAAAACCGTTGTCAAAATCGAACTGATCATCATCAGATGCTAAAGCAATTAAATTGCTAGGGCTAACTGTTCCGCCGAAAAATTCGAATCCATCATCTAAACCATAAGAAACCTGTACGTGATCGATAGTAGTACCACTACCCACACCACCTAAAGTTAAACCATTAACCTCTACGTTTGGTGCCAACTGGAAACCGGCATACTCAATACGCACATATTGGAAAGTACCACGGTTATCTTCGTTATTTGAACCTCCATAGTAGAATTTATCCTCGTTGGCTAAACCTTCGATTAATTTACCGCTCGGATTTAAAACATTGATTTTTGCATTACCTAAAATAATTACACCACCAAAATCGCCAGGTGTACCAGTTGTGCTGGCATCACCATCTAATAAACGACGGCTGGTAAATACAATTGGATTTTCAGCTGTACCTACTGCACTGATGTTACCATCTTTTGCTACAACCAGTACACCATTTTGTACACCTGGTGTATTAGCCGATGCTTTGATATAAGTACCTGCCTGGATGGTTAAGGTTGCGCCGTTTCTAACGGTTACTACACCGCTTAATTCATATACATTTCCTGCGGTCCAGGTAACAGAGCTGGTAATGTCTCCGCTAACGGCCACTACTGGCAATGATGACTGTGAATAATCTGCTGCCGAAGTGCTGCGGTTACCAAATGAATCAGAACCACCTTCATTTTTTTTACAAGCTGTGAAAGAAACAGCCACTATTGATAAAAGACCGATTAATTTTTTGAAATTTTTCATTTTCGTTTTTTGTTTTTCATAGGATCTTATAGGTATGATCCATGTTTTTAGGTTGATTTTTTGCAGTATTTAGATGCGAGACCAGTTAATCCATTATTTTTTAAGGAAATAAAAGCCTGTTTGTATCTAAATTCAATGTTTTTTTTATCTTAGTATTTCTTATCGATATCTAAGCAAAACTGTTAGCACCCTTGGTTTTTAACAGTAAGGTTTTTAAAATATTTCGGGTTTATCCTGATTTGCCGTTCCACTAGAAATGATCGGTTTAAACGGAGGGTTCTGGTACAACCTTTCGTTTTTTTTATGGCTATACAGGAAAGTATCTTCCTCCTTTCTTTTTAAATAATGTAATGTTATTGCTATTGTTTTTCATGGTCGTTTAAAAATTGTAGGTGAGGGAAGTGCTGTAGGTGCGGCCAAATTTTTGTCTGTACATAATCATATCGCCCTCATCATATTTATCGCTAAAGCCTGGTTTAAGTTGTATATCGAGGTCGCCGTCGCCCACTTCATAGTCGGTTTTTCTTTCATAACTGGCACTGTTTATATAAAATGTTGATGCTTTGTTGAGCAGGTTTGCTGCGTTAACTTTAAGCTCGAATCGTTTTTTTAAAAACTTATAGCTCAATTGTGCATCTATTTGCGCGCGGGCCTGCTCGTATTCTATCTGGTTGAAACTCGAACTTACGATATAGGTTTTATATCCTGATTTGTTGTAAGCGATATTAAAACCTAAAGCATCACCGGTGTATTGCAAGCCAAAATTAACCAGGTACGGTGCCTGTCCATACATAGGCCTTTTCTGATTAAGTGGAAGTAAAATATCAGGGAGATTGGGGCCATTAGGATTTTTTACCTGGTATGTGCCGGTTACGTTTGATTTTTGAAGCGTTAAATTTCCATATAACGTGATGTTGGTTAATATTTGATGATTGGCAATAAATCCCAGGTTTTTTCTTAGTTCAAATTCTAAACCATATACTTTAGCATTGTCAGCATTTCTAAGAAAGTAATATATATTTCCATTACTACTGTCAAAATTGAGTTCGGTAGGTTTATCAAATTTTTTAAAAAAAGCCCCTGCCGATATCACTTCACCCAAGCCCGGAAACCATTCCGCCTTAAAATCGTAATTGTTGATTCTGGTGCTCGCCAAGCCCCTGTTGCTAAACTGCGCACCCAGATTAGGATCGTACCTAAAAAACTGGCTGTTATCCATCAGTTCGGGCCTGATTACAGTTGCGGATGTGGCAACCCTCAAATTAATTTGGGTAGTTGGGCTATAGGTAAGGTTTGCAGAAGGTAACCATTGCCATTTTTTTTCTGCAGGCAATTTAAATTCGGTGCCACCACCTTTAACATTAGTTTCGTTTCTTACTTCTGTGTACTTAAAGTACTCGGCCCTTAAGCCCCATACTAATCGAACTTTTTCCGTCAACCGGTCATCAAGCATTACATAACCTGCGTGCGTATTACTATAACCTTCGTAACCATCATTTTTTAATGTCCAAGGGTTTATAGCATAAGTATAGCTGTTGATATTGAAATTTGCAGGGTTTATCATTTCGCTTATAGGGATATATCTTAAGCTGTCGGCTATGTTTGGGTTATTAACCAAACTTGCAATTTGCCAGCCGAAACCCGCTTTTTTATTGATGCCGAAATAGCCGGTCTTTACCGTATTCCGTGTGCCTGAAAGTTTAAATGGGGTAGATGCATCTAAACTCCACGAATAGTGCCGTTCGCTGTTGCTGTAATCGTGGCGTGAGGTTGGAAGTATATTTCCCTCTATTAATTGTGAGGTAATATAATAGTACAGGTATTCTTTGCCAATAAGTTTAGGCATACTGGTAGCTATGCCCATGTCTTTTTCCTTTCTTTCAATGGCTGTTCGTGCCGCATTCCATTCTAGCTTAACTTTACCTAGCTGGTGCTGGCCGCTTAATTTATTTTGTAAAAGATCTGTAAATGTAGGGTCGTCTATTTCCTGTATGCGGTTTGGTGGAAAGCCTGTTCCTACCAAGGTAGATCCATCATTATTATCATAACCAATAGTTCTTACCAGTTCGTTGTTATATAAATGGGTATAAGTGTTACGCAGGCTCAAGCGGTTTTGCCCCAGTTGTAAACCAATGTTAAATAATGCGCCTAAAGTAGTGTTAAACAGATATTTATTCCCGCTATTATTATATCTATACTCCCAGTCGCCACGACGTACATTGTCAATCTGGTTAATGTTTTGTGTATTTCTGTAAGTAAGCGAGCCTGTAAAACCCAGTTTATTCTGTTTAGCCGTATCAAGCCCTAGTAAACGGCCAATGGTAAACTGATAATTTTGGGAAGGAGCCGTTTTATATTTATAAATGGTAAAATTATCATTCGTAAATTTTTTACTTTGGTCTTCAACCATTTTGTTGTAAGCGGCATCAGTTAGATTAATGTTAGGTTCTACACCACGATTGGTGTGCTGCAAACCCTCAGGGAAATCCCTTCTGCCATCATCAAAACCAAAATAATCATATTTACTACGCTTACGGCTTAAAAAATCTTTGCCTGTACTTTGATCGTTATAAGAAGTACCTGCTGTAAAGCTCATAAAATTTTCGGCAGGGATATCTTTGGTGTTAATCTGGATCAGCCCGCCACCAAAACTGGCATTCATATCAGGCGTGGCGGTTTTACTCACCACAACATTATCAACCAAGTTGGAGGGGATAAGATCAAATGAGAAGTTACGCGTTTGTGCCTCGGCACTCGGAAGCAAAACGCCATCCAGCTGTGCCGAATTGTAGCGTTCGCCAATACCCCTTACAATAACAAACTTATTGTCTACGGTATTTACCCCACTAATGCGTTTCAAACTTTCACCGATATTTTTATCTGGTGTTCTGGCAATTTGGTCGGCACTAATTCCGTTGCTAATTTCAGATGCATTTTTCTGGCGGGCCAGTAATCCTTCAACCGAAGCTTTTTTATAGCTGGCGGTTACAGTTACATCCTGTAGGCCTTTAGCATCGGGTTTTAGCGAAATGTTTAATGGTGTATTTTTATCAGCCTTTACATTTACCTCGCTAACGCGCTGGGTAACAAAAGAAATAAAACTAATCTCTACCGTGTAAGTGCCTGGTTCAACGCTTAAAGTATAACTTCCATCGCTGGCAGTTTGTGTGGCTTTACCGGTTTGGACAACCTTAATGGAGGCGCCAGGAAGGGTTTCACCTTTTTCATCAAGTATTTTTCCTGATATGCGCCCAGGTTTTACCGGATCAGGAAGTTTATAAAGCAATATGGTATTGGTATCAGCAAATCTGTAGGCTACCCTGGTTCCTGAAAGTATTTTTTTGAGGATCAGCTCAAGTGGCATGTCTTTCACTTCGAGGCTTATTTTGTTATTCTGGCTAAAAATTGATCTATTGTAATTGATCGACAGGCCTGCTTTTTCTTCTAAAAGACTAAGGGCATCAGAGATGCTCATTTCAGCTATTTTAATGCTTACGCCACTTTCCTTTGGTGTTTGTTCAAAGTTTCTTGCTATTGACTGATTAAACAAAAGGGTGTACAGCACCAGCATAAATGCGGCTGGTCTGTAATTGAAATTGATAATATATTCTTTTATATATTCATAAAATCCTATTTTCATAGGTTCAAGATGTTTTTTAATTCTCACGGGTTAAAAACTTTTGTTTAGGAGCTGGATTGTTCGAGCAATCCGGCTCCTTGTTTGTGTTAAGCGGTTTAATTTATTTTTCATAGGTATAAATCCGGTAATGTTGCGCCTGTATATTGCGCCATTAAGTATAAGCTAACCTATCATTGGCAGCCCTCCCCCCATACGGTAATTTTTTTAGTACCTGCATCTATTTTGTATTTCAGGTGTTTCCCACTCATCACATGGAGCTCTTCCATTACATTGGTGATGCTTTTGTTCGAAAAAGTGGCATTAAACCTGCATTGATTAAGTTTATTGCGCTTTAGCTCAATGTGTACATTGTAATATCTTTCCAATGATTTGAGCATATTTGACAGCGTTACATCTTTAAAAACAAAACTATTTTTGATCCAGGCATTTACTTCTGTTACCCGTTCAGTGCGTACCGTATAATTATGCTCCTTTAAATGATACAATATTTTCATGCCAGGAGTAAGTAGCGAAAGTTCTTTTAGTTTACCCTGGCTGTTCTCCGAAACTTTTACTTTACCAGTTCGCACGGCAACACTAAAGGTTCCGTCTTTCGGGTAAGCATAGATATTAAACGAGGTTCCCAAAACCTGTGTCTGCATTTGCCCGCTGTGTACAATAAAAGGACTGGTGGTATCGCGTTTTACTTCAAAAAAAGCTTCTCCATCAAGCTGTATATTTCTTAAACTGCCTTTCACAAAGTGCGATGGCCAGGTAAGCTTACTTCCGGCACCAAGGTATACGATAGAACTATCAGGTAAAATCAACTTCACTTTTTCACCTTTTTGAGTGGTTTTACTTAAAAAAGCAATAGCCGTTTGTAAAGGCTGTTGTGTTTTCTTATAAGTATACCATCCAAGTGATGCAGAAATGATGACCACAATTGCGGCGGCATATTTTAGTAATGGGAAGAGTGATCTGCTTTTTGGTTGGCGTTCTTCAACTTTATCCCATATCTGGGCTAGTCCCTGAATAGCGGTTATTGAGTAATCGGTTTCATTTGTTTGTTTTGTCCAGGCCCTTTCCATTACGCCATGAAATTCACTATCGGCGTTCGCTGGGTCGGCCAGGTACGCCATCAGGATTTTTTCTTGCTCCGGATCGGTTTTACCTGCTAGGTATTGTTCAAATAATATTTTAATGTCTTCTTTCACTTTAATGTTTGTAAGCTTTTATGCTGCGCGCTACTGTATATATGCACGAAACCCTGGATACAGCTATAGGGAATGAAAATTTTTTTGAAGAAATAGTGAAAGAGGGAAAATGGAAGATGGAATTAATAAGCAATGATCAGTTTGCAATAACTAACCCTTGATTCGCATCCTGAATTTATTTCAGGGGCTTACTACCAGGATAGATCCTGAAATAAATTCAGGATGACGTGTCGCAAAGCTCTGTGCTAAAAAAATCTTAATGTCCTTAACTTCCTTAATGATGGAAGATGAAAAACAGGACAGGTCGCTTATCTTAATGCTCCACGGCACCACTTAACAAAACAACACTATTGCAAAAGATAATATCGTTTCTGGAGAATACGTGCTGAAGTATTTCCGCATAATTCCAAGCGATTTTTTGAGGTGATTGTTTACCGTATTTTTAGAGATGCCCATCAACTGTGATATTTCCTCATGTGTATGGTGATCATTTCTGCTCATCAGGTATATTTTTTTTACCTGCGGAGAAAGACTTTCTATCGCTTCCTGTGCAATCTGTTTAGTTTCTTTGGCATTAAGTTCGTCTTCTATGGCATTAAAAGATTGCTCATGCTTCAGGTTTTCATTGCTATAGGCTTTTTCTTTGGCTTTTTTACGAAGTGTAGAGAGGAAATTATTTCGGATAAGCGTATAAAGAAAGGCATCAAAATTCTTTTCCGGATCGATCTTCGATCTGTTTTCCCAAAGCCTCACAAAAACATCTTGTGTTAGTTCTTCAGCTTCTTCTTTGTCTCGTGAAAAATGGTAGGCATAGCCATATATTTTTTTGCGGTACTGGTGGTAAATTTCATTAAAAGCAGCTGAGTTGCCAGTTTTTACTGCATTCAGGAGTTTTGCGTTTTTAAAATCTTCCAACTGTTCCATAAGTAGCGGTTATGGGGGCAAGTTAGTGGTCGCGTTTAAAGTTAATGTTAACACAATGAAAACCTTTTCTATCACCTTAATCGGTGTGTAGTTACGGTACTCTTTTGGGCAGATTCTGCCCTCGAATCCATTAAAATACGATTAGCCCGAAAGTTTTCGGAAACAACTTTATTTATGGCAACCGAAGTTTTGATGGCTTTGCCTGTTATCGCAGCAATTGCTGCTTTTACCATCGGATCTGCAGCATCGCCCAGTTGAAGCAAGGGCAAAATACTCAGTTCATTGATTGCAATATCAGGGTTTATTCCGGCACTATAGCCGCCGATGCCCTGTGCATTAAAAAGTTTATAAACAATGGGATGCATTTCCCAGTTCACCTGTTTCGGGCTTCGGGCATCAAATATCCTGAACGATGCTTCATCCTTTCCCCTAGTTTTTTCGCCGATTAGCACCACCTGGATAAAAGGTTTAAGGTTATTAATCATGACTTCTGAAGCGGATGCTGTGGCAGTTGTTGATAAAATATAAACCCGGCTTAGGCCAAGGTTTTGTTGCAGGAGGGTATTGAAATTTACGGTACCATCGAACGTAGCCGCAGTACCAATAGATTCTGTTTTGGCTCCACCATTTTTATTGCCCCTGTAGGTAATGAAAGGTTTATCGAACGATACATTTTTAGCAATCATGGCACATATACCAGCTGCTTCTGCTACCTGACCCCCCGCATTATAACGGAGATCGAGGATAAGTTCGGATACACCTGCTGTTTTAAAATTACTGAAAATAGGGGTGAGCGAGCTGGCCAAACCGCCATTAAAATCCAGAAAATAGAGGTAACCAATTTTTTTTCCATCGCTTTCTATTACCTTACTAATTTCCCGCTGGTCGAGTATTACACCTTTACTTAATTCAACACTGCGCGTATCTGTCCAGGTATTGTTATTTAGTTCGGCTAAAACTAAAGAAAAGCGGTCGCTGTTTAAGATTTCGGTTTGTAAAGCCTGTGCATTAGTAGCGGTTAAGGTTTTTCCATTAATTTTACTGATGTAATCCCCACGTTTTAAACCAGCCCTTGAAGCCGGAGAATCTTTTAGTACAACTTTAACGATCCCGATAACCTTAGTGCTGTTTTGGTCGCTTACCATTGCGTAATCAAAACCAAAGTTTCTATTACTTGGAGCCGTTGTGGTGGGGTCGTTAGGGATGCCGATATAGGAGAAGCGATCGGATGAATTGCGGATGGAGTTAAAAAAATCTTTTGGTGATAAACTGAGATTAGGATCAGCAGGCAATTGCTCATTCCAATAATAGTAGCGTTTAAGGCTATCGAGTATCCAGGTGTTGATGTTCTCATTGCTTCCAATTGGATAATCGGGCTTTTTATTGCCCTTTTTACAAGATGGCAGAATGGCTAAAAATAGAATGACAAGATAAATGCTGTAATAAGTTGTTCTCCTTAAATGGGTTATGGGGTTTGTCATTGCCTCTCCTAATTTTAAGAACAAACTTAAAGCTACTATTGTTAAGCCGTGATTAATTTTTAAAGTGTGTTTATCTATCGCATATCGCCTTAAAAGGAATGGTTTCGTTTATTAAGTTATTATTACAGGATCGGTTAACCTTAACATAACAATAATTAAACATTGGCTTTTATAATGTTAACTTTGCGCTGTGAATTTTCCACTCTATATCTACTACGAACTGCTGATCCGTTTATCTGAAATTGAATCCGAAATCGGGCATTATGTATCTGCAACTGAAAATGAAGAAGTTTGCATATTGCGTACTACAAACGGTACCGTAAAAGTTCCGGTTAACTTTTTAAAGCGACAGGCCGAAGATCCGAACCTGATCAATAAAGACGAATTAATCGCATTAAGCAAAGGTTTTAAGCCTAGCTATGAGTAATTCTGCAGGGGGCAAATAAATCACTTCTAAATAAACTTAAGACTATTTTTTTGGTGAAAATATAATCGTTTGTCCGCCTAATTTAAGTGTGGGAGAAGATTAAACCAGGTCATAGTTGTAATATCACCTGGCATTAATCGTTTTATTTTATCGCGCCAAAAGCTGCGAAATAAGAATTTTTATGCAGAATTTCGGTAACGCTAAAACCAACTTTTTGCAATAAAGCCAGTTGATAGTTTAAAGAGCGAGGGGTATCTTCATATTCAATATAATCCAATACCTTTTGTTTATATGCTGCACCACCAAGTGTTTCCAGGTAGGCCCCGTACTGATCTTGAAAAAGTTTATCGATCAATACAGAATCGTGGGCAATGAGATCTGAAATCCAGATACTGCCACCAGGTTTTAAAGCCCGGTAAACTTTGGTAAAAACAAGTTCCCAATCGGCATCGGTGCGCAAATGATGAAATGTTGCCGCAGCAAGTATAATATCGAAATGATGATCAAGTAAATTAAGGTTCCGCATATCGTCCTGTATAACAGTTACTGTTCCCGCGGTTTGTGCCGATACCCTATCACTTGCACGCGCTAGCATAGGTAAACTTAAATCGTTAAGTGTACAGTTAAGGTTTGGAATTTTACTGAGCATTTTTAAGGTGTAATTGCCCGCACCACATCCAATATCCAACAGTTCTTTCGCATTCGGATTAATGTATCTGGCTGCTCCGGTACATAGCTCCATAGTAAGTGGCGCATCGATAGTGGTTTGCTGTCCGCTCTCTAAGTTAGAGAAACGTTCTACATCGTTATCAAACCTTGTTTTAATTTCTTCATTTGTTGCCTTATGCGAATAATCTTTCATTGCTTTAATTTTTTTGTAAAGTTAGTGCTGTTAATCATATTTGTAAGATATCAATTTTAGCATATCACGATACCTATTAAGTATTATAAATATGGAACTCAGACATTTGTTGTATTTTAAAACTGTTGCAGAAGAACTTCATTTTACTAAAGCTGCAGCAAAACTTTTTATTTCGCAGCCTCCGCTGAGCAGGCAGATTAAAGAACTGGAAGAAGAACTCGAAGTACAATTGTTTGTTAGGAGTAATAAGCGGGTTGCATTAACAAATGCCGGAAAGTACTTTAAGGCTGAAGTAGACGCCATGTTTGCCAAACTGGAAGAAAGTAAAGAAGTGGTCCGTAAAATTCATGAAGGCGTTAGCGGCGAATTAAAGATTGGCTACATCAGCTCGGTTTACCAGTCGCACCTGGCAGAAATTTTAAAATTAATGCATCAGGAATTCCCTTATCTGAAGACGAGTTTGTTTGAAGTACCTACACTTGCTCAAATTAAAGAATTAGAACATGGTGGTTTAGATGTGGGGATTTTGAGAGCCCCCGTGTTATCGGATAAACTGAAAGTAGAATCTTTGTTTTTTGATCCATTTGTGGTGGTTATTCCTTTAACCGACCAAAAAATTGATGCCAGGAACGGACTTGCCGATTTTTTGAAGAAAAGTCCGTTTATATTCTTCAATAAAGATTTTGCACCGCAGTATAACCAGAAACTGACGGAAATTTGCCAACGGATGGGCTTTAGTCCCGATATTACCCACGAGGCAAACAATGTACACTCTATATTACAATTGGTAGAAGCAGGCTTGGGGGTATCTATTCTGCCCTTGTCGTTAAAAAAACAATATGCACAGCTGAAAGTATCTTTTATTGAATTTGATGCTATTCCGGTTAATACCGAAGTGGTATTGGCTTATAAGGAATCGAATAAAAACCCGGCATTAACCTGGTTTATTAAACACTATGCCGAGTTAAAAATCAACTGATTTTCAATAAGATAAGTATTAGGGAATCAAGTACCACTAATCAATATAATCCATTGATTAAAGACCGGTGAAATTGTGAGAAAGGCTGTGCTCCACCAGGAGACAGTCTTTTTACAATTTCAAAAATCCTATAGCCAGCCATTGAGTGTTATTTTTCAAAAAGAAACGGTCAACTGCATAAACACGGTCAGGAAAATGGATTGATGTAAAATTAACCCGAAAAAGGTAGTTGATTTCCGATTTTCTACCCTAACATTTCCGATTTTCACCTCTTTTAAACTTGTAAAAGCACAAATTTGCCGCAACCAACATCCTATGTTAAGGCTTAACACAAAATGAATTTTACAAATTTACCTAACCTATGAAGAAATTATTGTTTGCCATATGTTTTCTGGCTACAGCAGTAATGGCTAACGCACAACAGGCAGCTGATGAAAAAAAAGCAATGAAAAACCTGCTCGAAAGGCAGTTTGAATTTGCACAGAAACAATATCAGTTACTGGCCAAAAACACACCGGCAGACCGCATGCCGAAAACCTATTACGCAAAAAATAATAAGCTGGAAACCAGCGATACCAAATGGTGGTGCAGTGGTTTTTATCCAGGTTCGCTACTGTATATTTACGAATATACCAAAGATTCAGGCACCTTAAAAGAGGCCGAAAAACGCCTTGCTGTACTCGAGAAAGAGAAGCATTATACCGGAAACCACGATTTAGGTTTTATGATGTTCTGCAGTTTTGGCAATGCCTACCGCATTACAGGTAATGCGCGATATAAACCTACTATCGATACTGCCGCTGCTTCGCTTGCCACACGTTACCGTCCGGCTGCTAAAGTAATCCAATCGTGGAATAGTAGTAAACAATGGAAAGGCCCTGTTATTATTGATAATATGATGAATCTGGAGTTATTGGCGTGGGTGTCTGATCATGGTGGAGATCCGAAATACAAGAAAATTGCCATCAATCATGCCGATACTTCGCTTAAAAACCATTTCAGATCAGACTATAGTTCCTACCATGTAGTAGATTACGATATGACCACTGGCAAAGTAATTAAAAGGGGTACAGCCCAGGGCGCGTTCGACGAATCGGCGTGGAGCCGAGGGCAGGGCTGGGGATTATACGGTTATACTATGATGTACCGTTTTACCAAGAACAAACATTACCTTAATCAGGCAAAAAACATTGCCAGATTTATCATCAACCATCCGAATATGCCTGCCGATCAGATTCCATATTGGGACTTTAACGCACCGACCATTCCGGATACTTACCGCGATGCATCGGCCGCTGCGGTTATTGCCTCTGGTTTGTTAGAATTAGGACAGTATGCAACAAAAAGCGAGCGAAAATTATATGCAAGCGAAGCAAAGAAAATGATCATTTCACTTTCATCTGATACGTATACTGCAAAGCTGGGTGAAAACGGCGGCTTTTTACTGATGCACAGTACAGGAGCTTTACCCCTTAAATCAGAAGTCGACGTTCCGCTGAGCTACGCCGATTATTACTATCTAGAGGCGCTAATGCGCTATAAAAACTGGTATTTATAACACACACAAAATGGAAAGAAGAAAATTTATAGGCGCGTTGTCATTAACTGGCGTATTTGGACTGTTTAATCCCAACGAAGTTTTATCCGCTACAAAAGTTAATAAAAATACAGGTGCTCAACCAAAAAACGACAGAGAATATTGGTATAAACTGCTGTATAAAATTGCCAGCCCCGTTGTTTCCAATTTAGCCAATGGAACCCTGATTAAAAATATGCCAGTGGTTACGGCACCTAAATTCGACTCTAGAACACCTGCTGTATCGTATTTAGAAGCTGTTGGCCGTACCTATGCCGGAATTGCACCCTGGCTTTCGTTACCTGATGATACCACAACCGAAGGTGTTTTGAGGAGCACGTTGAAATTACAGGCCATTCGGGGCTTAGATAGCTGTTTTGCGGTAAACAGTCCTGATAAATTAAACTTTAGCAAAGATTATCAGCCGATTGTTGATTCTGCCTACCTGGCACAAACCTTTTTAAGGGCGCCTAAAGCCCTTTGGGAACCATTAAAGCCCGATACGAAGCGCGAAATTATCGCTTCATTTAAATCGTTGAGGAACAGAAAACCCTTTAAAAATAACTGGTTGTTATTTGGTTCTATTACCGAAGCCTTTTTATTATCGATTGGCGAAGCACACGATGAAAGCCGCTTAAATGAGGGTGTTGATACTTTAAACGCGTGGTATAAAGGAGATGGCTGGTATGGTGATGGCGTAAACATGGCTTTTGATTATTACAATTCATTTGTAATCCACCCGATGATGGTGGATACGCTAGCTGTTATGCTCGATAAAAAGCTAATCAAAAAAGAGCGTTACGATCTTGCTGTAAAAAGGATGCAGCGTTATGTAGTAGGGCAGGAGCGCATGATTTCTCCCGAAGGAACCTACCCGCCAATTGGGCGTTCGATTACTTACAGAACCGGCGCTTTTCAGGCTTTAAGCCAAATTGCTTTAATGCATAAGTTACCAGCCACTATTCAGCCTGCTCAAGTGCGTTCTGCCTTAACTAAAGTAAAACAGAACATGTATGATATACCCGGAACTTTTGATGCAAAAGGATGGTTACAGCTTGGTTTTTGCGGGCATGATCCTGAAATAGCAGATTATTATACCTCTACAGGCAGTTTGTACATGGCTACACTATCATTCCTTCCTTTGGGTTTACCAGCTAGCGACGAGTTTTGGGCGGCACCTCCGGCAGAGTGGACATCAAAAAAAGCCTGGGCAGCAAAACCGTTCTCCAAAGATTATCATGTAGATTTTTAGTGAGATAATTGGTCTGGATGTATCGTCGTTTCGACCTTAGTGTTCCAAAGGAACTCCTTTGGAGGAGAACCCGAAGATTCTGCGAAGCAAAATCTTTAAATTTCAACGCTTATAAAGTTTAAAGATCTCTCTCCCGAAAATTCCTCACCGGCCCTCACTAGCGCAAGCCTTAGGAGCTAGGGAGTGTTGTTGGCTGATTCGTGCTTTAAAATTTTCTTAAGAGATTAATATATTGATCTGACTAAAGCACAAGTCGGTCCTTTACCTGTGCCAGAGGGCGCTAAGAATTGCGCTAGAATATGAGGTGATATCCCGAATAAAAAATGGGAGAAGGAAATAAACGCGATTAAGTTTGAGAAGAGGAAATTAGACTTGCAAGATTATTTTAGCATCAATATTCGGTTCGGAAAAACTAAGGATCAGGACGGGCTTGGTTCGGAGTTGGTTCGGACTTAAAACAGAGTTGTGACAATCATACCCGAACTAACTATGTTTTAAATCCCTGTTAAATTTGCTGAAATAGTATATCGATTACAATTCTTTTTTTATCTTAGTGTTAATCATCCCATAATTTTTAAAATTATGGCAATATTTAAACAAGGAATCAACGGTGGTTTCACCGGGAAAGTTGGGAGCGTAATAGGCTATCAGCTAAATGGACAATGGGTAATGAAAGCTTTACCTAAATCCAGTGTAAAAAACAAAAAAGGCACAGCTCAGCAAAAGCGTTGCAGGTTTGGTTTTACCAGGATGCAGCATTTCCTTAAACCCTTAATTACATTCATTAGGGTAGGGTACAATCTCGAATCTAAACTGAGGATGATGACTGCGCATAATGCAGCCAAGTCGTACAATATGCTCAACGCATTGGATGCAAATGGCGAAATTGATTGTGCAAAGGTATGTCTAACCCTTGGAAGTTTATTGGGTGCAGAAAAGCCCAACGTGGTTAAAGACGATGTGGGTCTTCATTTCAGCTGGGAAAATAATACAGCTAATAACTCGATTAGGGAAACAGATCAGGTGATGGTAATTGCCTATAATGTTAAAGCCCAGCGAACTTATTTTAAACTCAGTGGTGCAAGAAGAATTGATGGCATGGAGACAATTGAAATCCCCGCATTTGAAAAAGACAATGAACTGCATACCTGGATTTCATTTATTTCAGATGACAGGCAGTCTATCGCCATGAGTAGATACACCGGAAATATTATCATTTAAGATACCAGTAATCAGCCGTACTCCATTAAAATATTATCATTGCAATCTTTATGATTGATATTGCTGAGAAAGCAGCTTATGTACGTCGCTAAACGCTATATGAGCGCACAGAAATAACCATGTTGAGGGATTATCGTTACAGACTATCAGAAGATACTTTGGGTTTAGTAAAGGCTTTAGATAAATAGATTGGAAAAACATAATCTATGGATATCTCTCCATCAAAAACAAATGCTTAATTAATGCTGATCAGCAGTTTGGTTTAGAGGCTTACGGAATTGGCGGTATGGGGTCAATCAATTTGCTTTATGCAAGGTATATTATTTGATTTTTATAAATTTACAGCATGAAACAAGCAGAGACCGTTATCGATTTTTACAACAGGCTGCCAGGCCATGCTCCCACAGATGTTCCGCTCGATAATGCTGGTATTGGCCACATCAACGTGTTCACAAGAGAGAGCTGCGCCGTAGTAAGTCCATACAGTCGCCGCGATTTTTATAAGGTTTCCCTTATCATTGGTAAGGGAAAGATTTATTATGCAGATAAGTGGATACAGATTGACCGTCCTGCGCTGCTGTTTTCAAACCCTATCGTGCCTTATTCCTGGGAAGCAGACTCAGATCAGCAGTCGGGCTGGTATTGTCTTTTTACCGAAGATTTTATTCAGCATAGCGAACGGGTAAATAACCTGCGTGATTCGCCTTTGTTTAAGGTTGGCTGTAACCCGGTATTCTTTCCGGATGAAGTTCAATTGCGCGAAATTTCGGTCATATTTCAAAAGATGCAGGCAGAGATGCGCTCAACTTATCTGCACAAGTACGATGTACTGCGCAGCTATTTGCACCTGTTGATTCATGAGGCGATGAAAAATAATCCGGCCACAAATTTTAATACCTACACTAATGCCTCTTCAAGGGTTTCTGCCTTATTTCTTGAACTGCTGGAAAGACAGTTTCCAATAGATTCCCCTACGCTTGTACTCAAACTGAAAACCCCTGCCGATTATGCCGACGCTTTATCTGTACACATCAATCACCTCAACCGTTCTGTAAAAGAGGTTACCGGTAAAACCACAAGCGCTCATATCGCTGCCCGGATCGTTAAAGAGGCTAAGGCGCTATTGCAGCATACCGACTGGAATATCGGTGATGTGGCCTACAGCCTGGGCTTCGAATACCCTTCTTATTTTACATTGTTCTTTAAAAAACACACGGGTTCTGCACCTACTAGACTAAGAGAGACTGTTTGAATATTATAACGATCTGTTTGATGCTTATAAGTCGCGGTTTCGCTTTCTTATCTACATTTGAGTGAACAAAATCTGATCAAAATGAAATACAGAAATTTAGGAACAACCGGCGAGAAACTGTCTGCACTTGGCTTAGGCTGCATGGGCATGAGTTTTGCGTATGGGCCTACAGACGACAAAGAAAGTTTAGCGACTCTTGAAAAAGCACTTGATCTTGGGATCAATTTTTGGGATACGGCCGATATGTATGCAAACGGCGCAAATGAAACGCTCATTTCTAAGGTACTTGTACCTAACCGCAACAGGGTATTTATTGCAACTAAATTTGGGTTCCGTTTTAAAGATGGAATTGCCGGCCCAAGCAGCGCAACAGGAACCTATTTTGATGGTTCTCCAGCCTGGATGAAAGTTGCTGTTGAACAGAGCCTGAAACGATTGAAAATCGATACCATAGATCTTTACTATGCCCACCGGGTTGACCCGAACATTCCGATTGAAGAAACTGTTGGTGCTATGGCCGATCTGGTAAGAGAAGGGAAAGTACGCTATCTAGGGCTTAGTGAGGCTTCTGTTGCTTCTTTACGTAAAGCACATGCCGAGCATCCAATTGCTGCGCTGCAAAGTGAGTACTCGTTGCTTACAAGGGATGTGGAAAATGAGATATTGCAGACTACCCGTGAACTTGGCATTTCACTTGTACCTTATTCTCCGTTGGCTCGTGGGCTGGTTACCAATACACTTGATGTAAATATCCTTGCTGAGGATGATTTTAGAAGAACCCTGCCACGTTACCAGCAAGAAAATATTATAGGTAACAATAGGCTCATAGCTGAATTTGCTGCACTGGCAGATACCAAGGGCTGCACGCCTGCACAGCTTGCCCTGGCATGGGTACTGGCGCAGGGCGATGATATTATCCCGATTCCAGGCACGAAAAAAAGAAAATACCTGGAAGATAATGTAGGTGCCATTGAAGTTGAACTGACAGTTGATGATCTTAAAGCGGTTGATGAACTGATCAAACGATATCCCATCACTGGCGAGCGTTATAGTGAAGGCGCAATGAAGATGGTTAACCACTAAGGGACTTCGATAACATGCTTACAGTTGCTGTGGCATTGGCATAAACCAAAGAAGCCTAACAAGCTTAAAGGATAACCGGGAGAAATCGGGGTATATTCCTGCAAGGCTAACTATAAGAGCCTCTCGCTAGCGCACGCGTGCCGCGTGTGAAATGTAAAACTGTTTTATAATTAAAAATAATCGTAACCACTAATTATGATGTTTTTTTTAAGTTACAGAATTAGCATTAGGTGTTTTAGCAATTTGTTAGTAGCTTAATTCCTGTAAATGATTATGATTGGTAATGCATGTGATGATCTACAGTTTAAATTAAAATTTGGGTTAAAAGATGAGCC
>Ga0182006_1001112_pt1 | contig 17127 bp, 11 predicted proteins | sample Sormic07211104_1_FD_123022 | JGI IMG/M metagenome (GOLD analysis project Ga0182006, IMG submission 123022) | Rhizosphere microbial communities from Sorghum bicolor, Mead, Nebraska, USA - 072115-104_1 MetaG | ecosystem: Host-associated > Plants > Roots > Rhizosphere | place: USA: Nebraska...
AATGCGCCCAGAATCCCTGTAGGAATGGATAATAGAACTGCCAGAGGCAATAAATAACTCTCGTACTGGGCAGCCAGGAGGAAGAAAACAAACAACAGACAAAGCCCGAATATAAATATGGTCTGATTGCCGGAAGCTTTTTCTTCCAGACTAAGTCCCGTCCATTCATAACTATAATCTGCAGGCAGTTTATTCAATACCTTTTCTACATTTTCCATAACTTGTCCATTACTAAAACCAGGCAAAGCAATCGCGTTAATGGTAACCGAATTGTACAGGTTATAACGGTTCACAGATTCCGGGCCATAAACTTTATGCAGGCTTACAATAGATTTTACAGGCAGCATCTGCCCCTGCTCATTGCGTACAAAAATCTCGTTGAAAGCTTCTTCGTCTGTTCTGAACACCCCATCGGCTTTAACATTTACCCGATAAAATTTACCAAACCTGGAGAAATTCAAAGACTGATCTCCTGAAAAGTAAGTTTGTATGGTGTTCAGCATGGCGCTAACACTTACACCCAATTGTTTAGCTTTATCTTCATCTACCTCAAGCTCCAGTTGTGGATAATCTGCACGGAAAGTGGTATAAGCAAATTGTACACCAGGCTGCTGCATAATCTGACCCATTACTTTGTCGGCCATGGCTTTTAACACTGCAGGCTCGCGTGAATTCCTATCCTGTAAAACGATCTCCGCTCCCCCGGTTATGCCATAACCCTCAACTGGCGGCATCCTCAGGGCCATCACTGTACCTTCCTTTATCGTGCTTAACTTCGCGCTGATATCAGCCAGTACTGCTTCAATGTCCTTAATCTCTCCACGGTCTTTTTTATCCTTTAGCTTCACAAAGCCCATTCCATATCCGGCACCTGCGCTACTGCTTAAAATATTATAGCCCGATATGCTGTTGTTGTTTTCCACGGCCGGATTTTCATTCAATATTTTATCAATCCGGTGCAGTACTTCTGTAGTGCGGTCAAGTCCGGTACCGGGAGGCATGGTTAAACTATATAAAATGAAATTATCATCTTCCATTGGCACAAAGCTTTTTGGTGTACTGACCATCATCCACACCGCAATACCCGAGATCAGCACAACTAGTCCTGCAGCAATTGCTTTCTTTGCAGCCAGAAAACGTAGTCCTTTTACATATCTGCTGGTCAGGTTATCAAACCCGGAATTAAATCCTATGAAAAACCGTTGCTTAAAGCTGGTCTTTTTGGGTTGCCCATGGTGACCATCTGCATGCGTATTTTTAAGTAGTAAGGCACATAAGGCAGGTGTAAGCGTTAGCGCGTTTACTGCAGATATGATGATGGCTATAGCCAGGGTATAAGCAAACTGCTTATAAAATATACCCGAAGAACCGGTCATAAAACCGATGGGAATAAACACTGCTGACATCACCAGCGTGATTGAAATTACTGCACCAGTAATCTCTCCCATGGCACTATGTGTGGCTTCTTTACCGGTCATGTTACTGCCCTCCATTTTACTATGGACAGCCTCTACCACCACAATAGCGTCATCCACCACAATACCAATAGCCAGTACCAGGGCAAATAGCGTCAATATATTAATGGTGAAGCCAAGTACAAACAGGAAGAAAAACGTGCCCACAATGGCTACCGGAACTGCAATGGCCGGTATAATGGTTGAGCGGAAATCCTGCAGGAACAAGAACACCACAATAAATACTAAAATAAAAGCCTCTATCAGCGTATGCTTAACCTGTGAAGTAGCCTCATCCAGTCGATCCTTAGTGCTCATCAGATTCGCAACTTTTATTCCTGGGGGAAAAGAGCGAGCAGATTTTTCAAGCTCTGCCTTGATACCGACTTCTATGTCGTTCGCATTGGAACCCGAAGTTTGTAATATCGCAATGGTAACGGCGGTTCTGCCATTGGACAAGCTGTTACCACTATATGAAATAGAACCAAATTCAACTCTGGCTACATCTTTAAGTCTGGTCACATTTGCACCATTGTTTTTAATCACCAGATTTTCGTATTGCGCAGGTTCATTCTTTTTACCTTTATACCGGATCACATATTCCAGGGCTGCATCAGATTCTTCACCCAGTTTACCGGGAGCCGACTCCAAACTCTGATCTGCAATCGCATTGGTAACATCAGCAGGCACCAATCCTGCACTGGCCATCTTTCTTGGATTCAGCCAAACCCGCATGGAATAATCTTTGGCACCAAACAATTGGGCCTGGCCTACGCCTGGAACACGTTTTACCTGTGGAATAAGATTGATATTTGCATAATTCTGTAAGAATACTTCATCGTATTTGCTGTTGTCTTCAGTATAAAGGTTGAAAATCATCACCATACTGTTCTGCTGTTTGGAAGTTGTCAATCCCATACGGATGACTTCCTGTGGCAGAATTGGCGTGGCTTGCTGCACCCGATTCTGTACGTTTACAGCAGCCTGGTCAGGATTTACACCTTGTTTAAATACCACTGTGATAGAAAATGAGCCATCATTACTTGCTGATGACCTGATGTATTGCATGTCTTCTACACCGTTGATTTGTTCCTCCAATGGTGTCACCACCGATCGGATCACGGTTTCACTATTTCCACCGGGGTAACTTCCGCTCACCATTACGGTAGGCGGAGAAATATCCGGAAACCTGGTTACGGGAAGTTTACTCAGGCCAAGAATACCTAGTATGAGTAACACTACAGAAATTACTGTAGCCATTACCGGCCTGTCTATTATCTTTTTTAACATGTCTATTTTGATTTAACGAGCTTAGCATTCACCTGCATGCCGTCTACCAGCACGTCTATATTGTTAAGGGCTACTTTATCTCCTGCTTTTACCCCATTTTTAACCAGGTAATTCTGACCTGACCTGCCGGCAATTTGCAGGGGTACCATTGAAACCTTATTGCTATCGCCAAGCATAAACACGAAAAACCTATCCTGAATATCTTTTACGCTTGCCATAGGTATGCTTAATGCTGATTCTACTTTCTGGTTGATCACTACCCTTGCAGAACCACCAGACCGGAGTAGTTTATCTGGATTGGAGAATACCGCCTTTAGCGTAATGCTTCCGGTAGCGGGATCTATATTCCCACTTGCGGTTTCCAGTTTACCCGACTGTCCATAAATACTTCCATCTGCAATGATCAGTTCAACATTATCGGCAATCTGAGGATCTTTAGCTAAATCTTTACGGAATCCTATATATTCCGCTTCGCTCATCGAAAAGTAAACAAACAAGGTATTAATATCGGCCAGCGTAGTGAGTGGCTGAGTATCTGAAGGTGTAACCAGGTTACCAATCCTTTTTGGGATGCGTCCGATGTAACCGCTCACGGGTGCTTTGATCAATGCAAAGTCTGCATTCAGCTGAGCTGAGCTGGCAGATGCTTTTGCCTGAGCTACTGCTGCTGAAGCTGCATCGTAGGCAGCCTGGGCAGATTGCAGCTGAACCGCAGAAACGACTTTACCCTCTACCAGGGGGCGGATCTTATCAAGCTCAATTTTTGCAGTGACCTGGTTAGCTATAGCAGACTTGAGTACAGCCTGGGCATTGTTGACCTGTTCATTAAAAACTGCTGATTTGATCTGGAACAAGCGTTGACCTTTTGTTACGTAATCACCCTCTTTTACGTAAATCGCATCCAGATAGCCGCTAACCTGGGCTTTCACATCTACACTCACACTTCCTTCTACATTTCCGGGAAATTTTTTCTGTATGCCTGCCGTCGCGGGGCTTATTTCAAAAAAGTCGACCTGTGTTGCTGGAACAGTGGCATTTTCTCCTTGTGGATTTCCTCCTCCGCAGGCACTAAGTAGTATAGCAGCAGCAAGACATAAGAGTCCGTTTAAAGTTCTTCTACGCTGAATAATTTGCTGAATCATTTTTTCTGTGATTAATATTTAACCACAAAGTAACCTCATTGTGATGGCTCAGAATCGAAATGTTTTTCTGAATCGTAGATAATTGAAGCTGAATCGAAACATATCCGTTCTGAATCCCCAGGGCCAACTATTCATTAAACTGCCACTACCAGCCCATCCAGGTTTTAAACTGGGGAGCTTTGTCTCTACTGATATAGATTTCCGTGTTTCTGCTCTTTTTCAAGGTTACTTTCAATCTGCCGTTGAAACTATTTACAATCTGGCTTACAGAGTCGATATGAAGGATGATTTGACGGTTTGCGCGAAAAAAAACCTTTGGATCCAATTGCTGTTCCAGTTCTTCCATACTTTGTGACAGAATCTCTTCAGTCCCTTGTATCAATCTGGCATATATGATTTTTTGATCAAGATAGAAATACTCAACATCTGATACCAGAAGTGTCTTATAACCATCCCTGAATGGCAGCAAAAACCTGGTTCGGTATTCTCGCTGGTCGCGTTTGAGAAAAGACAATAATTCTTCAATAGAAGGCTGAACTTCCTGCTCATAGCCCTCAAGCTTTAGCATGGCGTTTTCGAGTTCGTCTTTATCAATAGGTTTTAACAAGTAATCCACGCTATTGAATTTAAATGCCCGCACAGCGTATTCGTCATAAGCAGTGGTAAAAATAATTGGACAGGATATTTTGACACGGTCAAAGATCTCGAAGCTCAGTCCGTCCGAGAGCCGTATATCCATAAACAAGAGATCAGGATGGGGATTGTTTTGCAACCAACTGACTGCATCAGCTATAGATTCTAATGGATTAGAAATGTAATAATCTGGTCGTAATTCCCCAATAAAGCGTTTTAATCGGTCTGCATTTGGTTTCTCATCTTCTACAATCAGTACGTTTTTTCTCATCTGTTTATAACTTGTTTGTTATTTGGTATTTTGGCTTCATCAACAATGGGATAAGAACTGTATAAAAACCTTGATCGCTTTCAATCTTCACCTCCTCGGTACTTAGTAATTTATATCTATTGATGATGTTATTGAGTCCAATACCAGAGGCCAATGGCTTCCTTTCCAAGGGGATCAGGTTATTCGAGACCACCAGGTAATGCTCTTCGCTAACTTTTATTTCAATTTTTAAGGGATTGCTTTTAATGGTCTTATTGTGCTTTAGTGCATTTTCAATAAGGATCTGCATTGTTAGTGGTGGCAGTTGTAAACCCAGGTACTCATGCTGAATGTCAATCTCAAATATCACTCCTGTACCCACTCTTTTGCTGATCAGAAAAATGTAGGCATGCACAAACTTCAGTTCATCTTCCAGGCTGATTAGGTCTCTCTTTGCATTTACCAGGAGATATCGGTATACCTTCGAAAAATTCTCTGCATATTCATAACCCTGCTGCTGATTTTCCAGGATGAGTTCAGAGAGCACACTCAAATTATTAAACACGAAATGCGGATCAACCTGTAGTTTCAGTGCATGCAGTTCAGCTTCGGCGGCCGCCTGTTTAAATTCAGCAGCTTGAATGGAACTGTTTTTCCAATTATTAATTATATAGCTGGCTGTATTGACACCGCTGATCATCAATGCGATAAGAGCACTGACAATAATCCACTGGCTGATCCCCGTAATTTCTTCCTGTCCTAAATTCCAGGCTTGGTCATCAAAGAAGTATCCGATTGAAAATTCTATTGCTATGATCAGCGCAGTACACACCAAAGTAGATAAGGTTTGCAGCATCAGACGCAGTGCAGGCCGGTCCATCCAGGAAATGTAGGCATTGAATTTGGTGTTGAGATAAATACTCGATTCAGAAATCAGGATGCAGAAAAACAAGGTGAAAAGCATTTCTGTTGCAATGTCTTTAACAGAACGATGAAAATAAACACTCCAGTAGTATGCATACGGATCAATCAAATAAGTAATGAGGTAAATCATGATAAAGCCGAAGAGGATAAAAAGTATCCTGCGTACGTTGTTGGTCAGAAAAATCTCCCGGTTAGCCTTCATCTTATTTGTTTTGTAAAAACAAAAATAGTTATCTGCTGAGCACTTTCGCCTTTTATTATCCTCAGTCAACTAAAATGTAACTTAAATCATCGAATTAATAAACTGAGTCGAAGGTTTCCGGATAAATTAATCCCCTCACCCAACATACCACGATAGGAACTGTACTTTCTTTCAGTTACACAAGCTATCATGTATTTGATCATCAGCAGACCTACTCCTCTGAAACAAAACCCCGTTTGCCTGCTTAGCAAATATATCATTTGTTAAACATGATTATTAACGATCTCAAGAGTTCCTTGAAATATACATTAAGGTCCATCGCAGCACAAAAACTATGGTTATTATACTATATTTATAAAAAATATCGATACGTATTGAAAGCTTACGGCGAACCTTCAAATTTATGGCTTGATTTCACCCAGGGAAACCGAAAATCGTTTACCACAATTTACAATACACATGTTGCCCGTCTTTTTGAATACGGCATGCGAATCCTTAAAGATGAAGATCACACCCGTGATTGTATCCACGACTTATTCACTAAGCTTTGGGCGAACCGTAAAACGTTAGGTCAGACGGATAACGAGCGACTTTATTTACTAGGGGCATTGCGCAACACTATCATGGCCTATAAAGCTAAAGAAGACCGCTTCATGAAGGTAGAATTAAAGCCAGATGATTTCATTATTGAATTTAATGCGGAATCCATCCATATACAGAACGATGAAGCATTGGCACAATCGCAAAAGATCCGCATGGCTTTAGAACAATTGACGGGAAGACAAAAAGAAATAATTTATTTAAAATATTTTGAAGAGATGGATTATGAGCAGATTTCAGAATTGATGAATATATCAGTAAAAGGGGCATATAAACTTTCGGCCAGGGCGCTGGAAGCACTGAAAGTGATTCTTGATGTTGACGCCGCTGTAGTTATAGTAATGCTATTCCAATACCGATCTCAACTATTTTAAAAAAACATTTTTACAATGGGGTGATTTTTAATTATTCTGTGTTTATCTAAAAGAGTCCCTACTGAAAAACAATTGAATGCAAGAACATAAATATAACAACTATAGCACCGAAGATTTCCTTAATGATCCGGCCTTTATCAGATTTGTAAGGTATCGGGAGCAACTGGAATTCTGGGAAGAATTTGAGTCTGGTGCAGCTAAAAATGGCGCCTATCATGCAGCAAAAAAAGAACTCGAATTCATTTACACTGCTAAAAGGATTGACCTGCCGAAGGGTTTTGCAGCAGATATACTTGCAAACATCGATGCCTCAATAGATAGACAGGAGCGGAAAAAAGGCAAGGTGCGAAAATTATACATTGCCATTAGTAGTGTGGCAGCTTTGCTCGCACTTTTTGGAATATCCTTCTGGCTATTGAATGCCAGAGTTACTATACAGACGGCTTATGGCGAAAAGAAAACGGTTATCCTTCCAGATGGCAGTCAGGTTGTCCTAAATGCGAATTCATCCATTAACTACCCTATGCTTTGGACAATTACAAAGAAAAGATCCGTTCAATTGAAAGGTGAAGCTTATTTTAAAGTTGTGCACCTGAACCACGATCCAAAAAGCATCTCTGCAGCAGATCGATTTCGCGTAAGTACAGCACATCTCCGAATTGAGGTATTGGGTACAGAATTTAACGTCAAAGACAGGAACCAACAATCAAAGGTTGTACTAAGTAATGGAAGTGTACAGGTAGCTTCGGTAAACTCGGGTAAAAGTTTCATTTTAAAGCCTAGTCAGATGGCCATAGAGACGCCAAATGAAATGTTGAAAGTTGTTCAAACTAACATAGCGTCCGAGCGTGCCTGGATTGAGGGAAATATGCTCATGCGGAAAACAACCGTGAGGGAGATTTTACAAGAACTTGAAGACGTATATGGTCAACGGGTTAAGTTGAGCGATCCAAAAATGGCTGATGTAACTATTGATGGCAGCGTTTCCTTTAAGAGCAAAGAAAGTGTTTTGTTTGTGCTATCGAATATTCTCCAAACGAGGATGGTGAAAGAAGGCGACACGGTTTTGATGATAGGAAAGTAAGCCAACAATGAGTTGGCTTACTAATGTATGTATCAATCGCTAGATAGACTGAATCCAATTACCGATAATATTTAATGCTTCTGGTGAGAAGCTTGCTTTAATACTGGAGTATTCCTGTGTCGTACAGGTAACGCAAGGTAAAAACAAGTGGTTTAAACCCGGAAGCAAGTGGGTTTCCACTTTATGATTTCCCCCCGCAGCCGCGTATTTTTTCCAGTTCTCGAGGTTGCTTTTCCCAGCGACCATCAGGTCTTTATCTCCGTTTAAGGCTAGGATCGGCACCTTTACCGAGCCGATAGTTTTAGGTGCATCATATTTTATGAAATACCTGTACCACGGACCAATCGCATAATTCACATAGCTATAAACTGGAAAACGGAAATGATCAAATTCAATGTTTAACGTTTTAAAATAGGCATCATCTTTCACTTTCCATTCGTTGTATGTTGCATTCAGCTTATTTTCTAAACTGTCTGAGTCTGCATACTTAAGTGCGACCTTAAACATAAGTCCGTTGATTTCGTTGGAACGTTTTTTGTCCACTTCAGTTAACTGAGATGCATTTACAATATCTTCATTTTGCTGGATCAAGGATTCGTAGCCTGATGTGGCTAAGCCGGCAACGCTCACGATAAATGCAACATCTCTACTCTTAGACGCAGCAATTGCACTGGCCGCCGCACCTTCACTATGACCTAACAGCCCTATCTTCTTACTGTTAATACCATTAATACCTTTAAGGTACTGAATTGCCCTCAGCGCATCGTCTGCAAAATCACCAGTGGTGGAAGTTTCATAAACCCCGGTGGTTTTACCCGTCCCGCGGTCATCTAATCGCAATACAGCTATACCCCTACTGCTTAGATAATCGGCAATTTGTTTAAATACCGCATGGCCCGCCATCAAACCATCGCGGTTTTGCTTGTAGCTGCCGGAAACAATCACGACGGCAGGATACTTTTTTTTGCTGCCCTCGGGTGTTGAAAGTACTCCAGCATATTGGATTTTACCATCAGGCGATGCAAAATTAACCTCCTTATTCACAAATTTCTGGGCGCTGGCTAACTGCAGCATGCCCATAGTACATAAAAGCAATAATATTATTTTCTTCATCATTATTCTGCAGTTTTAGTCATTTCAATCAAATCCGACATCTCATCTACCAATCCCGTAGCGCTTCCCTTAAAGCCAATGGAAATGAACCTTAAGAATCCATTCTTATCGATGATCAGCTTTTGCGGTATCCCAGAAATACTAAAAGCTTTACAAATTCTACTGAACACCTCAGAGTTTGTTTTCATGCCCTCAGCTTTATTGTCAAACAGTACGTTGAAAGGATATTTGTTATCTTTGATGTATTTTGCGTTCTCTGTTTTATAGGTGTCGCCGCTCTCCTCCGTGTCTACAAAATAAAAGACTACATTAGGATCGTTTTTATATTTCTCTACTGCCAATTTCATGCCCGGGAATGAAGCTTTACAGGGCACGCACCAAGTTGCCCAAAAATCTAGAATGACAATTTTTCCTTTCAGATCAGAAGAATTTACTGTTTTACCGTTCAAGTCTTTCATACTCCAGATGGGCATTTCCTTCTTGATCATCATGGCCTTTAATTCTTCTAAATTCTTAAGCTTATCCGCAGGATTTTTCAGAGATTCGAGGTAAGCATCATATCCCTTTTCAGATTTATGTTTTTTGATGTAGATTTCCTTTAACATTCCAATCATTTCGGTAGAACTTTGATTGTTGAAGAAACTTTTCACCAGTACCTGTTCAAGTGCTTGCGTCTTGTTTAATTTTTTCAAGATTAATGCATGCTCGTTATTAATTTCTGCCTTGCTGTAATTCAACAACACTTGTGCATCTTCAACATACTTCAATGCCTGCTCATATTTACCTCTAAGGTTTAGCAAACCGATGTGGTCTGCAGAAATAGTAGCCACAAAAGACCTTCTATATTCCGTCTCCCATTCTGAAGGCGACAAATATTGCATGGATTCCGGACGGTTTCCTTTAAAATATTCCATGCGATGAACCAATAGGTCGGAGTATTTAGCAAGCTTAAGTAAATCACCCTCTTTTCTATGGTAAGGGATTCCAATAAGTTTATAATAAACTGTAGGAAGCATATTATAAGAAACAGAGTCAGCATATTTGATGACATAATCTGGAGTTAAACCTTTCATGGTTGCAAAAACCATCACATTCTGATACAAGACACCATAGTTGATCCGGTTTTCCAAATCGAAATTGGCATTTGTCTGATATTCTGGGAAATCGGATAAAAACTTGATCGAACCGACGAGGATAGAATCTATATCTCTGCTCGAAGATGCCTTTTTAAAAGCTGCCAGCCGAGATAAACTTCCCTTCGGGAATCTGCTATTGATGACCCTATCTACCGAATCTGCTGATTCCTTACTGATCATCAGATGCTTATAAATATGTCTTGCTTTTAGCAAATCTGCTTCTGTTGCGTCTGGTCGGGTCAAATACTTACAGACCAAGGTTAGTTTTGGTGTGCCTGCATCGCCCATAAACGCCTTCAAGGCCATTGCATAGTCAAGAGCCAGCACCTGTTTTGCACTTTGGTTAAAAGAGATCTCCTGGCTTAACCAATGGTAGGTTGCAGTGTCGCTGATACCTTTAAAGTTGATGTACCCAGGAATATCTTTTCCGTACTTTGGAGAACGCGCCAAACCCCAGCCAGCATAAGCCCCAGGAGCCATTGCTCCTGCCCGGTCTTTATCGTTCATTAAGATAAAATAACCCATGTCGTGGTTGTTGTCAACGGTTGTATTTGATTTAAATTTCAGTGCAATGAGTCCGCAATCGACAGGTACATCATATTTTGCCTGCCAATGGTTTGCCGATCCATTCAAGGATAAATCGGCGCCTACCCATTTGTAGTTCCTGTATTGATAAACTACCGCAGCAACTTTTTGCTTCCCTTCAAGGGGAGTGCCTTTTGCATCGTAATTGATTTGGATGGTTTGGCCGTTTGTTGGCCTTTCGGGAATAAAAGTAAAGTTGGCCTTTTGCTGTGCATTGCTATTTAGAGCATAACACAGAAAAACCAGGAACAGGAATTGTTTTTTCATTTGTTTCATAAGTTGTTAATTTTTACGGGTTTTGCTCCAGCTCCGGATTGGTTTTTCGCAGGACCTCGGCAATAGGGAAGACATAGCGATCACTGTTCGGCGCTAAAGTGTAGGTCACATTATTAAAGGTTTTGGTATAGTTCACCCTAAATGGCTCCTCATCTTTGAGACGGCGCATGTCATACCAGCGAAGCGAAGTACCATAGAACTCTATGCGGCGTTCGTTGATCACTTTTACAAGCGCATCACTCGCACTTGTTGCTGTTAAGGCAATATAATCCGCGGCTTTAAATCTTTTTTGGCGCAATCTGTTTACCCAAAGCATCGCATTTGTCGCATCACCATTTCTGGCGTAAACTTCTGCTCTTATCAGCATCATCTCAGGTACCGATGGTCCTTCGTTGCGTGACTGCCCGATTGCGTTTTCTTTTGTGAAGAATCGTCCGTTCGGGTCATAATCTGAGGACACTAGGTTTCCTGCGGTTGTAAACAAAGTAAAGCGTAAATCTGTTGGAAGCAATATGTTACGGTAGGCTGAGCTCAGCTTGAATATTTTCGGGGGATAACCTGCCGAAAAATCTTGAGGGGTTCTGGATAAAAGAATTTCGGGGTTTCTAAAGCGTGTGGGATAGTTGAATAGGTTAGAAGCTTCGTATGCCGAGAGATCCACCAAGGTGTTTCTCATCGCTAATGCCATATCTGCATACCTTCCAGCGTTCGTGTAGTCGTGCAGTAACAAATAACAGCGTGCCAATTCTCCGTAGGCAGAGGCTTTTGATGGCAGGTTATTTAGCACCTGTGTGTTTGGCAGAGATCCTGTTGCAGTAGTAAGATCGGAAAGGATCTGATCATAAATCACGCGAACGGTTGCACGGTTTAATTTCTGGCTTATAGTTTGTTCGAGTAGTAATGGCACACCAAGATCTGTAGCAGCTGTAGCGGCATTGTAAGGTTTTGCATATGTATTTACTAAGGCAAGGTAAGCATCTGCGCGGTGCACCTTAGCTTCTGCGATAAGCGCTGCCTTTTCAGCTTCAGTACCATCACTTGCCGGCAACTCATTGATTATGGTATTACAAACCAGGATGTTCGCATATAGCGCGCGCCAGTTTTGGTCAATTTCCTCAGAAGAACCCAACGGAAAAATATTGGTTTGCCAGGTATAAGCTTTCACAAAAGGCAAGTAAAACGACCCGGCAAGCAAACTGGTGACCTGGCTTGCATCATTGATTTCGATATCAGACGAAGCGTAATCGCCAAGACTGGCTGTTGGTTCAAATGCCGAATTATTATTTAATAAATACCGGTAGTTGATGGTTTGATTGGGTACCAGGTTTCCCTGGGTTTTTATGTCCACATATTTTTTGCACCCCGTGAAAGCAGCAAGGCTTAACGAAATTGCGATATATTTATATATTGATTTCATGTCTACAGAATTAGAAGTTAACATTTAGGGAGAAGTTGTAGGATACAGAAGCAGGGAGACCCAGTGTCGTGCTGTTCAGTCCGGTCGCAAAATCCGGATCAATGCCTTCTTTGTTTGCTTTCCATAATAGCCCAAGGTTGCGCACCCCAAAGCTTAGGTCGGCTGTTTTTGCCATTTTTGTAAAACGTGCCAATGGCAGTGCATAAGTTAATGAAAGCTCTCTCAAGCGAATATAGTCTCCTTTTAACACATTGATGTCCGATTGCTGGTAACGCTGTAAACTTACTCCAGCGGCAGCACCTGCTATGCCTGGTACATTTGTGATATTTTCGTCACCTGCTTTCTGCCACCTTTTTGCTACATCTTCGCTAAGATCGTAGCGAGTGCCGGCTCTTCCGCCAGAAAATCCAGTGATCGTTGGTCTCAGAAAAACACTTCCGAATTGGTAAGTGGCAATGGCCATCAGGGTAAACTCTTTATATCGTACACTTTGATTTAAAGCACCAAAATAGGGAGCAGACGTGCGTCCGGCATTTTTAAGCGCTTCTATAGAACTGATGTTCCTCTCCGCAGCTACTTTATTTCCATTCTCATCGAAGATTTGTGTTAAACCACGGGCGTCAAGGCCCGCATTTTTATAGACTAACAATTTATCTGTTGGATAACCTTCGATATAGTTCGAGTAAGCAGGGTTAGAAAATAGAGAGGAAGTTTGCGTAAATCTTGCATCTGCAATTTCGTTGGTGTTGTAAGAAAAGTTAAATCCTGTGGTTACCTCCCAATCATTTGTTCTGTAAGCTACGCCACTCAATCCAATGTCAACACCCTTACCTTTTAATTCAGTTGCGTTTCTTAGCAAAGTAGATACTCCATAGGTATCGTTAACAGGGAATTCATAGAATATATCTTTTCCATGTTTGCGGTAAAAATCTGCAGTGGCGTTGATACGTCCTTTGAAAAGAGATAGGTCAAGCCCGATGTTGGTCACATATGTTTTCTCCCATCTCAATTCTGGATTTGCCGGTGTTACTACAAAAGCATAAGGTAAACCCGTTTGGTAATCTGATTCGCTTAATGCAATGTAAGTAAAAGGGTATACAGAAGTCGCGATGTTTCCATTAACTCCATAAGATGCTTTTAAGCCCAATCCACTGATCCAGTCCTGCGACTTTAGGAAATCTTCCTTTGCAAGGTCCCATCTTAAGCCCGTAGACCAAAGTGGTGTTGCACGGAACTTCCTGTCTACACCAAAGTTGTTGTAATCGTCATAACGCACGCTTGCAGATAGTGTATATTTGCCATTATAAGTATATCCCGCATTACTATAATAGGAAAGATACCTTCTTATTTTATCCTGACGGTACGGAGCGCCACCCAACATCCCACCATATTGAATCGATGCATACGGCGTAGCGAAATTTACTGGTCTACTAAGACCGGTTCCGGTGTTGTACCCATACATAGTACTACCACCCTGACCGGCATTGGTTTGTCTGATTTCAGACCCTGCGATTACGGTAAGCTGATGTTTGCCAGCAAAGGTATTGTCGTAATTCAGCTGTCCACGAACGGTATAATTGTTATCGGTTGAATTCACCTGCTGTAAAATACCGCCAGCACCCCTGTTTAATCCAATTGAATTCTGAGCGGTTGCTCCGGCAACAGGTAGTGGTGTATAAGTATTTACGAGATCCCTGTAATAAAACGTATTTTCATTATAATAATTCGTTTGCAGGCTGAAAGTGCGCTCGTTACTAAAAAAAGCATTCGCTGAAAGACCCTTAAAGATGGGAATGTTCAAATTGGCTGTAAAGGAATAGTTATTTACATTTTGTTTATTGTTGGCATTATCCAATTCATCCAGGTAGCTGGTGTTCCAGTTCAGGTATCCTTGCCCTTGAAGTCGGTTGGTCCATCCAGAATAGTAACGGGAAGAAAAACTTGTTCTGTTTCCTTGGTCATCCACCAATCGATCGTACGGCATAAACGTTGAAGATGTTGGTCCATACAACCTATTTAACGAAATACCATTATTTTTATAATTGAAGAAGGAACCTCTGATGTTGGTACTCAGGGTAGCAACTTTAAAAAGTTTGAAAGTATTATTTAAGCCTATGGTAAGTCTTTTGGCGTCGTTGCCTACTGTACTTGGCCTTTCGTGACTATAAGAAGCGGAATAAAAATAAGTACTTTGCGCTCCACCCCCAGAAACAGAAAGGTTATATTGTTGGTTATTTGCGGGCTGCAATAAATATTTTTCAACCTGACTGCGGCTGTCTCTGCTGCTTAGCTCAGCGATCCGGGCGTCATAAGCCGCCCTTCCTCCAGGGTTGTCCGCTAGTTGAAATGCCAGGTCTGTAACCTCGGCGACAGGTGAACCGAAGTTCGCGGTGGCATTCGGTTTAGTAATCAACCTTTTCGCTACAAGTTCCTCTTCGTAGTTGATCTGCTCTGCCGCAGTCATAATTTTCAGGTAATCCAGTCTTGGCTTGGCATTTACAGCACCTGTTACAGAAAAACTGATTTTGGGTACCTGATTGTTTTGTCCAGATTTTGTTTTAACTACGATCACACCATTTGCAGCGCGTACGCCCCAAATTGACGCCGAAGAAGCATCTTTCAAAAAGGTAATGGATTCTACGTCGTTAGGGTTTAGTGTAGCTAAGTCCATTTCTGAAATTGCACCATCTACCACAACCAACGGAAAAGCCTTTGTCCTAAGTGAACTTCTTCCACGAATGGCCATATTATAGTCTGAAGCGCCAATGCTTCTCGAATCGTCGCTATTGAGATTGGGTTGCGTGTTGCCGTAGGCAAAACTATTGTCACCGGCGGTGATCGTCACTTTAAGTCCTGGAACCATGGATTCAATACGCTGGATGATGTTGGCGGTTTTGACCTGCTCAATTTGTTTCGCAGTAATCGAGACTGTAGATCCCGTCACGCGTTCTGGGCTGATGTTTTGATACCCATTAGAAATAATCGCTACTTCCTTTTGGGCATGACCGGCAGCAGGATTCAAACTAATAGCAATGCGTTGTGATTGTCCATTTAGCTTCGCTTCGTAACGGTCGTAACCTATATAAGAAAAGCTGAGGTAATCGGTCTCGACGGGTACCCAAAGGGAAAAATTTCCTTTCGCATCGGTTGCTACAGACCTGTTAGAAGCATTTGACTTGACGGTTACGCCTGGCATCGGTGTACCAGCTTCATCTGAAACCTGCCCGGTTATAAACATTTCATTCGTTGCAGCATTTGTTCCCGGGAGTGCATTTTCTGCGCCCGATTGCTTTGTTTTTAAATCTTCATTCTTCGGGATGATGGTATAATTTCCCTCGCTTACATAAAGGAATAAAAGATCATTCGGATACAACACGCGTTTTAAGGCTTCATCGAGTGTTTTTGCTTTTAAGCTTTCCGTATCGGCAAATTTATTTTCAATGATGCCGTGCTTGTACGCAAATTTCGTTTTGTACTTTTTTGAAATAGCATCCAGTGCTGATTCGACGGTAATCCTTCTTACTTGAGCGTACAGGGCGTTGTAGCTGGCACAAAGTGTAGTGAACAACAATAGATAAAAAATTGGTTTTGTAAAAATTTTGGTCATGTTGAATGGTTGTTTAGTTTGATACTTAAATTGGGCTATCAACAGTATAACAGTAAAAAAAAAAGAATCACCCCATAGCTGAATATATTTTTATCTAATGCTCCAAACTTTTGTGTCGAAACACCTACCGCGCATCAGAAAACCTTAAACGAAAGTATAAAATCAATTGCCTACCTTAAGAATCATATTTATGCGAAACAAGATCTTATCTTTTCTACTGATTTTTCCTTTCCGGTATTTAGCCAGGTACTGGAAAGGAAAAAAGTCCCCTCTTACATTTCCGGGTATCAAGAATACAAACTGACAAGTGGCAGATGCTGAGTTTGCCCTGCGTTTTTTGGGAAACAAAGGATCAGTGAATTAAAGGAAGTAACGATCAGCACCAAGAAACCACGTACCAGAACCATTGGTAATACCACTCATTCTAAATTTTTTAACGTAGGTTTTCCTTTCAGAGATCTTGGCAGCGAAGTTGGAATTAGGGTCTCCTTAGAAAGGATAAATGGAAAAACGACTTCCGAAATGGGCAAAGTATTCTTTTCCGCGGGTTTATTGTCCTCCAGCTACCATCGTAAAACGACCGAAGCAGATTGGGTTAAATTTAAAGGACTGGGAGCCGCTTTCAGTTTAACAGTAATAGAATATTAAAAGCAAAGCAGATGCTGCAAAATCCCCTCGACAGACTATGATAGGAAAGCACATCTGCTTAGCTGTTTAACATATGTTCAATCCTGAGTTTTAATTTTATTAAATAGCAGGTGGTCCAGGCTAATTTTTCCCGGGCCAGCGAAAAATAAATAAGCAAATAGAAGAAGTAATGAAAAGGGTTGCTGGTCCTCGGTAAATATTTTACCATTACCAAGGACAATTGTGATCACCAGCATATCGATGATCAGTACCAACGCGGAAATTCTGGTAAATAATCCGAGCATCAGTAAAACTCCACCAAATAATTCAGCACCTTTTCCGATATAAGCCATCAATACAGGGACTGGGAAATGAAGGTCTGTGAGCCAGGCAATATTTCCATCCATATGTCC
>Ga0182006_1001126_pt1 | contig 16985 bp, 18 predicted proteins | sample Sormic07211104_1_FD_123022 | JGI IMG/M metagenome (GOLD analysis project Ga0182006, IMG submission 123022) | Rhizosphere microbial communities from Sorghum bicolor, Mead, Nebraska, USA - 072115-104_1 MetaG | ecosystem: Host-associated > Plants > Roots > Rhizosphere | place: USA: Nebraska...
ACCACGGTGCGCAGGAACGACAGGTCGTGGCCGGTCTCTTCGACCCACGCCAACAGTGGATTGAGCAGCGCCGGCACGAAGTCGGCAAAGCCGATGCGCGCGTCACGTATCAAGCGATACAGGGCCGGCGGGTCCATCAGGGTGTCCCGTGGACACAGCACCAGCGTGCCGCCAAAACCCAGCGCACGGATCAGGTCGGCGCTGAACACGTCGAAGGAAAAACCGGCCATTTGCAGGTGGTTGATCGGCTCGCCCAACTCATAGAGTTGCGCCCAGTCACCACTCACCGCAACCAGCCCGCGATGCTCGACCATCACGCCTTTCGGGGTGCCGGTGGAGCCGGAGGTGTAGATAACGTAAGCGAGGTGACGGGGTGTCAGGCCGATCGCGTGAGGATCAGGGTTGTCAGCCGCAAGTGCAGCCCAATCGCGGGCGTCGGCCAGATCCAGCAGAGTGGGGGTGGTCGCCGACTGTTCGAGCGCCGCCCGCAAAACAACGCGCGCCTGTCCATGGGTCAGCACCACCGGCGGTGCGCTGTCGGCCAGCATGTGCGCCAGCCGCGCCTGCGGATAAGACGGGTCCAGCGGCACATAGGCGCCGCCGGCCTTGAGCACCGCGAGTACGCCGACCAGCATTTCCAACGAGCGCTCCAGGCACAGTCCGACTCGCACGTCCGGCCCGACCCCGAGCTTGCGAAGGTGATGGGCCAACCGGTTGGCGCGGGTGTTCAGTTCACGATAACTGAGCGCCTCCTGCTGCCAGCGTGCGGCGATGGCATCAGGGTTGCGCAGCACCTGCGCCTCAAACAGACCGTGCACGCACAGGTCTGCATCGAACGGTTTCAAGGAGCAAACGTCGGGCTGCGTTGGATTCGTCCCACGCAAGGAAGTGTTATCGAGCATCGGAGAGTACCGTCCATGACTACTTTATTGTTGTGATCAGGCCGGGACAGAACATGCCCCGCCAGTCAGGCCCCGGCATCAGATGCCGGCACGCTCATTCGAATTCAGGAGGATGGCACGGCGCGCGCGTGCAGACTCGCGTTGAACGCGGGCACACGCAGAGATTCGGGGGGAGACAGGCTGGAGAAGAACGCCGCCGCGCGGTCGGCGCAGGCAACTGGAAAGTGGGTCGAATCATTGGCGACAGACGTCGCCCCATTCAATACATCGACGATTGCAAACCGCGTGACCAATTGAAACCTCGCCTTCCATTTGAGGGTCAACGACGAGGAGCAACCTGCGCGGGGATAACAGCGCCAGGGTGGTCCCGATCGGCTGCGACTGCCGGGTCTGTGGACACACGACAATCTTCTGGCGCCGGGTTTGTGACCCGAAGCGCCGGCAGATAATAACCACGTTTTTTGCTGGTGAGGCAAACAAAATGTAGGAATTCTGCGAAATAAATATCTGCCCTTTCCAACATCATTGTGACGATGGCAAAGAGACAGGGATGTCAAAAATGTTCGTACATCGTACTGCCGTTTCCTGCAGGCCACGGGCATCGAAAATCGACGCAGAGTCTTGAGTGGCCAGCGAAAAAGTCACCACGCGACATACTTCGGTAGCCGGGCGCTAACAAGCGCTAACTACGCATAACTGACAGTCACTCGGCTGTGAAGGCAGGCTTGGATCTCACCGCTGAACGCCAGGACGTTATTCTCGATCTAGCCATAATGACGAACTAAAACCCCTGAATCACTGCTTGGCAAAAGGCAGCTTAGGGTCGAAAACAGCCACTCCCACTCGAGACATCTACGGAGCATTTGCCCTTGAAAACCGCTCTGATATCCGACACTCACAATCTCCTCCGCGCTGAAGCCATTGGCGCGCTCCAAGGCTGTGACCTGATCATCCACGCCGGCGACATCGGCAACCCGGACATCCTCGCCCAATTGTCCAAAATTGCTCCCGTCCACGCCGTGCGCGGCAACAATGATCTCAGCAGCCCATGGGCCAGAGACCTCCCCGACCGTCTGACCTGCACTATCAACGGCTGGCACACCCTTCTTGTCCACGACATCGCCGACGTCCCTGCCGACCTGGATCCAGACATAAAGCTCATCATCACCGGCCACTCTCACAAACCGTGCATCGAATGGCGCGGCGATCGTCTCTACGTGAACCCTGGTAGCGCCGGTCCTCGGCGTTTCAAATTGCCGGTCACGCTGGCAATTCTCGACATACAACCCGACAGCATCGAGCCGCGCCTGATTGACCTGCTGGATGCCCCCGCCTGAAATCGCTACGGTTACCGCGATCCAGAACAGGGAATACACGCATGATCTGCAGCGCCAACAGTTGCTGCAGCGTTTTGTGGAGGCGGAGTTCAAGCGCTTGGCGCCAGCCGGTTTCGAAGCGGTCAGGGGCAAGCTGACCGGTAGTCAAGTCTGGTCCGATTATCACTGGGCAGCACGACCAAGGTGCCCATGCTGACGATGCGGTGGCGAGTCGAATCGATGTAATCACGCACCTGGGGATAGCGGCAGAAAAAAGACCTGCAGTCGAGTCCTAACGAGCCCCATCATCATGGATCGGCTCTACATCAATCTCACTCGATTCACCCAACGCACGATACCGATCCCGCAATTTTCTCAGCTCGCGCGCCTCCATTTTCTCCAGACCCAGCGTGGCATTCTGGGCTTCATTGGTGGCGCGTATCAGCTCATCGATCTTCAAATGCAGAATGTCGTTGTCGCGGTTCTGGGTGTTTTGAATGAGGAACACCATCAGGAACGTAATGATCGTGGTGGACGTGTTGATGATGAGTTGCCAGGTGTCGTTATAGTGAAAGTACGGCCCTGTTCCGGCCCAGGCAATGATCAAAACGATCGCTGTCAAAAAGGTCTTTGGGCTACCTGCCCAGTTGGAGAGCGCCTGGCAAAAACGTGCAAATCTCATCTTGAAGCCTCTGAATAAACCTAATCTCTTGACCTCGCTCAGTGGTGAAATACTTTGTCATATTTGCGCCGCTCGTCGGCGGTGCAGATTGGCAAGTGTGCTCAGGCGTCAGATCGAGAGGCTAGATCGGCGGCTCATCACCCGATCAATCTCCCCCACCACCCGCCTCGTCGCCTCCTCGATCGTCCCCTCATTCCGACACAAAAACCAACCCTGATCGGCAGCGGCCACCTCAAACGCCTCAGTACAAGCGACATGCTCCTCAAGACCGCGAAGCACCGTACTGCTCAAGCCGCGCCGGCGTGCCCCTGCCCTCGCCCATGAAATCTGCGCCGCTGTGATCACCCCGACATGCAGGTCGGGCACCTGAACGTTGCGGTCAATGTTCAACTGCAGGATTTCAGCGAACGGGACTATCCGGCGAAACGCCGCATCGGACGGGTACCAGCGATCGATCAGGATGATGCTGTCGGCGGGTTGTTTGGTCAGCACGTGTTGAGAAATCCAGCGGCGGCTATCAGCCAGGCGTTGGCAAACTTCCAGTTCCAGATCCCGGTCAGGATGGCGGACGAATTGGTTCACCAAGTGCATTGTCTCGCCCCTGAACGGGTCGCTTTTTTTCTCGCAGAGTCGGATGACTTTCTGGTTGTCTGCCCTCAGGACTTCAGTGATGGCCTCCAACAGCGAGGTTTTGCCGACGCCTTTGGGGCCATCCAGAGCGACAAACAGCGGACGAGTCATTTTTCTCTCAGGCTTTGACGGGGAGTAGCGCGCACTCTAACGGATTTTCAGGTTGAACCTCTGTTGCTCAGCAGGACTCCCAAACTCAAATCCAGGAGAAACCTATGACCCAGACAGCTCTAGTCGTGGGCGCCAGCGGCATTGTCGGCAGCGCCATCACCCAGTTACTCATCGACAACCAGTGGCAGGTCGCCGCGCTATCGAGACATCCATCACCAGCGCAAGGCGTGATCCCTGTCGCGGCAGACCTTCAGGATCCTGCTTCTCTGGAACAGGCGCTGAGGGATGTGAAACCCACGCATGTGTTCATTACCACATGGTCGCGGCAAGCCACGGAAGCCGAGAACATTCGCGTCAATGCGGCCATGGTGCGCAACGTCCTCGCCGCCATTCGCCCAGCCAAAAGCGTCAAACACGTAGCACTGGTTACCGGCCTGAAACACTACCTCGGCCCTTTCGAAGCCTATGGAAAAGGCAGCCTGCCGCAGACACCGTTTCGCGAAGAACAGGGTCGTCTGGATGTCGAGAATTTCTATTACGCTCAGGAAGACGAACTCTTCGCCGCTGCCAAACAGGACGGTTTCACCTGGAGCGTTCATCGCCCGCATACCGTTACTGGGGTAGCCGTGGGCAACGCGATGAACATGGCCACCACCCTCGCCGTCTATGCCTCGATTTGCAAAAAAACCAATCGCCCGTTTGTGTTTCCCGGATCCAGGGTGCAATGGGACAGCCTCACCGACATGACCGATGCGCGGCAGTTGGCGAAACAGCAGCTGTGGGCAGCCACCACGCCCGCTGCGGCGAATCAGGCATTCAATATCACCAATGGCGATGTATTCCGGTGGAAATGGATGTGGAGCCGAATTGCCGAATACTTCGACCTGCCTGCTGCTGACTATCCCGCGTCACCCTCGCCTCTAGAGAAGCAGATGGCGGACGATCAAGCCGTATGGACGCAAATAGTCGCCGAGTACGGTTTGAAAGAGTCCGACATTGGACGCCTGATTTCCCCATGGCATACCGATGCCGACCTTGGCCGCCCAATCGAAGTGGTCACGGATATGTCGAAAAGCCGCCTGATGGGCTTCACTGCCTACCAAGCGAGCGATCAGGCATTTTTCGACGTGTTCGACAGGCTGCGGGAGATGCGCTTGATACCTTAGGCGGTTGCAGACAGATAAGGTGGGCACCTGGCGTGCCCCCTCATTCAACAGTATTTTCCACGCCCTCGCCCCTCCCCTCATCTGCGACGTTCATTTGCCCTGCGAAATCCTCCCGCCAGTCACCGGCAGAACGCAGCCGATCGTATATCCCAACTCCAAAATAGCGCCTTCGACAGGTATCGCTCTGTATCCAAGTGTGTACGGACGCAAACACGTTACACAACATTGATCTTCCCGCCCCTCAAGACACAAGCGAGATACACCAGCACGATGAACTGCGCTCAACGGCCAGCGCAGTTGCTCTTGTGCCTGAAACCTCGCATCGGGAGCACCTGAACGGCTTCCACTTTCTTGACGACAAGTCGGAGGATCAAACCAATGCAAACAAACGCCTCACCGTTCTTGGATCGGCTGCACCTTAACCTCGATCGCGCTGGGGACTGGATCGCCCCTTTGAGCCTGCGCGTTTTTCTGGCTTGGGAATTTTTTGAAGCGGGATGGGAAAAGTGGAACGGTGAGAACTGGTTCCCCAGCATTCAAGGGGCCTTCCCTTTTCCCTTCAATCATCTGCCGGCTACGTTCAATTGGCAGTTATCCATGTGGGCAGAGCTGCTCTGTTCCCTTGCTTTGCTTGTAGGCCTGGGTACACGCCTCTCGGCACTGATCCTCATAGTGGTAACCGTCGTGGCAACTGCCGCAGTTCATTGGCCAGCAGAGTGGTCGACGTTGAGCGAACTGGCTATGGGGTACTCCATCAGCAATAAAGGCTACGGCAATTTCAAACTTCCTTTGATCTACCTCGTAGCCCTTCTCCCACTGGTGTTCACAGGCGCCGGCAAGCTGAGCCTGGATGCATTCATCGGTCGGTATCTCAAGCGCTTGAATGCACGCTGAGTGTTATCGCGTCACAAGGTTATCGGTTTCAAACCCCGCTAGTTAACCAGGAGTTTCATCATGACCCATATTGATAAAGTGCTGTACACCGGCAAAGTCCATACCTCCTCGGGTGGACGAAATGGCACCGCCCTCAGTGACGACGGCCGACTGGATATAAAACTGTCATCGCCTGGCACCTCTGGCGCCGGTACCAACCCAGAGCAGTTGTTTGCCGCAGGTTGGTCGGCCTGTTTCATCGGCGCGATGGGGCTTGCGGCGAGCAAGCTGAAAGTTACCCTCCCGGTTGACCTTGCCGTCGACGCCGAAGTGGATCTAGGCACAACCGATGGAGCGTATTTCCTCCAGGCTCGCTTCAATGTCTCCCTTCCCGGGCTGGATCGCAACGTCGCTCAAGAGCTGATCGACACCGCACACCAGACATGCCCGTACTCCAAAGCGACGCGGAACAACATCAACGTGGTGATCAACCTCGTTTGAGCAGAACCGTGGCGGGTTTCAATCGCCCGATTCACACCCCCGGCTGCCAGCGGTAACCGTGGAGGTGCTGTGGATCGGGCGTTCCAGACGTCGAATCGGAGTATTGAGCTCATGCAAACGAACACTTCATCACCAACGCATTTAGATCCACAGCTCCCCCTTGAGGCGACCGTCGGGCTGGGATTGCGCCGTGCGCTGCTCAACACGCTTCGTGACGCTCCCGTCGGTGATTTCGATTTTCTTGAGGTTGCTCCAGAGAATTGGATCGGCATCGGCGGCGCTCATGGTGAAGCCTTGCGATTGCTGGCTGAACGCTACCCGCTGTCATGTCATGGCTTGTCAATTTCGCTGGGTGGCAGTGCGCCGCTGGACGAGTCTTTTCTTGAGCAAGTCCGCGGGTTTCTTGATCGCTTCAACGTGCCGTTCTATAGCGAACACCTGAGTTACTGCAGTGACGATGGCCATTTATACGACCTGCTACCGTTGCCATTCACTGAGGAGGCCGTTCATCACGTTGCGGCGCGCATCCGTCGTGCACAGGACATTCTCGGTCGTCGTCTTGCTGTAGAAAACGTCTCCTACTACGCCGCTGCTCATCAGGACATGGACGAACTTGCTTTTACCAATGCAGTTCTTCGCGAGGCCGATTGCGACCTGTTGCTCGACGTAAACAATGTGTACGTCAACTCAGTGAACCACCGCTTTGATCCAGCGGTTTTCCTCGCCGGCCTGGAACCACAACGCGTAGTCGCCATGCATGTGGCTGGCCATTACGACGAAGCTGATGACCTGATCATCGACACCCATGGTGCTTCGGTCAAACCGGTAGTCTGGTCATTGCTGGGCCAGGCTTATGACCTTTTCGGCGTGAAGCCAACCCTGCTAGAGCGCGATTTCAACTTTCCGTCCTACGACGAACTGGTGGCTGAGCTGAACACCATCAGGCGCTTGCAGCGCGATGCGAATGCTTTGGTGCGGGTGACTGTCGATGGCTGACTCCACTTCAAGTTTGCACAGTCAGCAGCTCGCGCTGACCCGGTACCTGCGTGATCCGGACGCTTATGCGCCGCCAGCGCAGATGAATCCTGCAAGAGCGCAGGTCTATCTCAACCTGGTGTTGAACAATCTGTTGGGGTTGCTGGGTGGGACGTTTCCGGTGCTGGTGGCCGTGCTGGGTGATGACGGTTGGCGTGCACTGGTACGACGTTTTTTGCGTGACTACCGCGCGCAGACACCACGCTTCGGAGAAATTGCTCGTGAGTTTGTAGGCTTCGTAGCGAGCCTGGAAGACTCGCCGGGCTTTGACCATCCCTGGTACCCATTCTTGCCCGAATTGGCCCTTTACGAGTGGGTGGAAATGGCGCTGCAACAGTTGGACGCTGCGCCGTTACAGGCCAGTGATGCGGCGCATTTACTCGACCGTCCCCTCAGGGTCTCCCCACTTGTCTGGCCGCTGGCTTACACCTGGGCCGTACATCGTCTCGGGCCAGGCCACCTGCCTTCTGAACCGCCAGAACAACCGACGTTGCTGCTGATCAGCCGTGTGCCGAGTGGCCAAGTGCAGTTCTCCCAGGTCAGCCCTCTCGCGTTCCGTTTGTTGCAGCGGATCGAGCAGTTCCCTGACATGGCTGGTCGAGCGCAGTTGCACGCGTTGGCTGCGGAGGCTGGTGCTTCAGACGTGACCGGCTTCGTCGCTGACGCACTGGTGCTGCTGCGCCAGCTGCATGCGCAAGCTGCCGTCGGCGTAGCCGCGACACCCGTTTTGAAGCTGTTGTCCTGACTGACGAGCAAAGGCTGAGGTCGGTTTTTGTATCTCTATGTACCCAAACGCGAAGTCTTGGGATTGGCTTACAAATGCTCCTCTTGCCTGATACATCGCCGATACATGACCCCCGCTAAATAGCCCTGCCCGAACAAGATCGCTCTGTCGAAGTGAAAGACGCTTGCGCCCTTCGCCCGGAGCTTCTTTGAGGGCCGATCCGCCCCTGTGGCATGAACCGCGGCCTGGCCGCGCAAAGCATCTGGAGAAGCACTATGTACCGTACACCTTTCTCGAACAAAACCAGTCTCGGCCTGGCCGCTATCGCTTTGGCCGGTGGCATGAGCCTGGCATCGTCTGCGGCATTCGCTGTCGAGCCATTGCCCCAAGGCTATCAATTGGCATCGGCGGATAAAGCCGGCGAAGGCAAATGTGGCGAGGGTAAATGCGGCGCTAGCGAAGCCAGCGACAAGTCCGCTTCTGCCGAGGGCAAGTGCGGCGAAGGCAAGTGTGGCGACGACTCTTTCGCTCGCACAGACACCGACCATGATGGCCTCGTCTCTCTTAAAGAACTGCTGGCTGTAGCGCCTCAGGGCGGTGAAGAATTCAAAGCGATGGACACCAACCACGATGGTTTTCTTTCGGAAGGTGAGGTCTACAAGTTCAGAACCAACCAGTACATTTCCAACGGCAAGAAAGTCCCAACCGAGCTTTTCACTCGCATGAGCAAAGCGCAGAACTGATTCCTCCCGCCGTAGCATTCGCCCTCCCCGCGCCTGAAGCCAGGGAGGGCGATTTACCTTCTGCAAAGCCCCCAGTTGCATTGATTACACCGCGTTATAAGTGATGTGCTCCACCCCTGATTTATCCCCTGAACGCAACACTCTAAAGTCCATCCCACTGCTCCCCTCATCATGTCGATGGGGCGCCCACAGGAGACTTATCTCATGCCTTTCATCAGCGTTCGTATCACTCGCGACGGCGTTACCAAAGAACAGAAATCCCAAGTCATCGCCGAGATCACCAAAACCATGCAAACCGTCCTCAACAAGGACCCGCACCTCACCCACATCGTTATTGAAGAGGTCGACACCGACAACTGGGGCTATGCCGGAATTACCACCACCGAGTACCGCCAACAACTGACGGAGTCGAAGAAATGACTTTGCCTGTCAGTATCGACTTTGTGTCGGATGTGGTGTGCCCTTGGTGCGCACTCGGCGCCACAGCGCTGGAACAAGCCATCGCGAATGTTGCCGGCGAGGTTGCCGTGGAGCTGACCTTCAAGCCCTTCGAACTGAACCCGGACATGCCGGCCGAGGGCGAGCACGCCATCAAGCACATGATGCGCAAATACGGGCGCAGCGCCGAAGAAGTCGCCTCGCGCAATGAAATGATCGTCGCGCGTGGCAAAGCCATCGGTTTTCAGTTCGACCTGGACAAGCGCAGCCATTTCTACAATACCTTCGATGCCCATCGCCTTCTGCTGTGGGCCGTGCAGGAAGGCCGCCAGGTCGCGCTGAAGAAAATCCTGATCGAGGCTTATTTCACCAATGGCGAGAACCCCGGCGACCACGAAACACTGGTGCGCCTGGCCGGTGCAGCGGGACTTTCAGCCACCCGCGCCCGAGAGATTTTGAATAGCGAGGCGTTCGCTCTCGAAGTCCGTGAACTTGAAAGTTTTTACCTTGAGCGCGGGATTAATTCGGTCCCGGCCATGGTGCTGAACGGTCGTCAGTTGGTGTCCGGATCGCTATCCGTCAAGGAATACGAACAAATCCTCAGGCAAGTGGCACGAGATTCCGCCCCGGTCTGACAGAAAGATTTACCAGCACGGGTGCTCAGGCAAGCCCAGCGCACCGCTCACTCAACTTGCTTGGAGTACATCGTCATGTCGAACGCCCCTTATCCGCTCAATCGCACCGCTTACCTGCTGGTCGATCCGTACAACGATTTTCTCTCGGAAAACGGCAAGGTCTTCCCGTTGATCAAGCCGATTGCCGAACAGGTCAGGCTGCTCGACAACTTGCGAGCCCTCGATCGCGCCGTACGGGCGCAGAACATTCCGGTGGTCATCGTGCCGCACCACCGCTGGGAACATGGCGACTACGAAGGCTGGGATCATCCAACACCGACCCAGTGCAAAATCATGCACATGCACCATTTCGCACGCGGTGAATGGGGCGGCGAATGGCATCCCGATTTTGCACCGCAAGACGGCGACATTGTCGTGCAGGAACATTGGGGCTCCAGCGGTTTTGCCAATACCGACCTTGATTTTCGCCTGAAGCAGAAAGGTATCACCCACCTCATCATCGTCGGCCTGCTTGCCAACACCTGCATCGAAGCGACCGCCCGCTACGCCTCGGAATTGGGCTACCACGTCACGCTGGTGCGCGATGCGACCGCCGCTTTCCGCGCGGAAATGATGCACGCCGCCCACGAGTTGAACGGGCCGACCTTCGCTCACTCAATCGTTACCACCCAGGAATTGATTGAGGCGCTGGCAAAACAGGAGTAAAGGCAGATGAGCCTCACCGGACAACTCGCATACTGCGAACTTGCACTGGCCCCATAGAAGGCTGATAACCCGAATCGCTGGTATTATTCCCGCACTACAGGTAAATGGCGGCTTTATTCGGCGTATGAACACGAATCGTGAGCAGTTTCCGTTGCCGGAAGATTTAAAGGTCTTCCTGACTGTTATCCGAAAAAACGGCTTCGCGAATGCCGCTGAAGAGTTGGGTTATTCACCTGCCTACATAAGCAAACGCATTTCCGTACTTGAGTCGACTCTAGCCACAAAGCTGCTGCACCGCACAACAAGACGTATTGCGCTGACCGACGACGGCGAACGAGCCCGGCAATGGGCAGAAAAACTGCTGGGAGACCTCCAGGAATTTCTTGGTGAAATATCCGAAGCGCGGCGTCAACCTACAGGGTCGCTGCATATTTGCAGCAGCTTCGGTTTTGGACGTAACCACGTAGCACCAGCGATTTGCAAACTATCGCAGACCTACCCGAAACTCGATATCCGTCTGGACGTGTTTGACCGTGTAGTCGATATCGTCGGCGAGGGGTTTGACCTTGAGATACGTGTCGGGGATGACCTGCCGGGTCAGCACCTGGGCCGAAAACTTGTGAGTAATCGACGAGTGCTGTGTGCAACTACGGAGTATCTGGAGCGGCGAGGCATGCCTCACTCATTAGATGACCTGGCCGCCCATGATTGCTTGGTACTGAAAGAGCGAAATAACGCTTTTGGCGTTTGGAACCTGACAAAGGACGGACACGAAGAGTCGGTGCGCGTAAGCGGCCCTTTGTCCTCCAACAACGGTGAGATTGTTCTGGAGTGGGCATTGAGCGGTGGTGGGATCTTGTTGCGGTCGATGTGGGACGTTAAACCGATGCTGGAACAAGGACGACTGGTGCAAGTCCTTCACCAATACACTCAAAGTGCGAACGTATGGGCTGTGTACCCCACCAGACTTAGCGAGTCGGCAAAATTGAGGGTTTGTGTCGAGTTTCTCGAAGAGTATTTTCGCCATCTATCGGTTGAGTGATGCCATGGCGGTAGATCCCAGCATGCGATCTACCGTCGACACTGTTTCCATCTGGTTCACAACCAGGGATTCTCCGACAGATACCGGGTTTCAAAGCTGCGAATCTGTTCGGTACGCTGAAGCGTGGTGCCAATGGCATCCAGGCCGAGTAACAGCGACTGCTTACGCAGTTGATCAATCTCAAAGTGAATAACTGCACCGTCAGCTAATTCGATCGTTTGCTCTGGCAGATTCACGTTGATCTTCGCTGTTGCTGCGTTGCTGATAACGCCTGCAATTTGTTTCAGTTGCGCTTCCGGCACCTGGATGGCCACCACGCCATTTCGCTGGCAGTTGTCATAAAAAATACCGGCGAAGCTGGTGCCAATGAGTGCTCTGATACCGACTTGCTTCAAGCCCCAGACGGCATGCTCGCGGCTTGATCCACAACCAAAGTTTGGCCCGACCACCAGAAAAGCGGCATCCTTCCAGGCGGGCTGATTGAGAATGAAAGCTGGATTGGGTTCGCCGGACTCAAGGAATCGCAGATCGAAGAACAGGCCTTGGTCCAGCCCCTTGCGATCGATCCCCTTGAGAAACTGCTTGGGCATGATGACGTCGGTGTCGATGTTGGAAGCCAAAAACGGTGCTGCACTGCCGATTACCGTGGTGAAAGGTTGCATGTTCACGCCTCCAGAGCGAAAGATCGAACGTCAGTCAAATGCCCGGTAATCGCCGCCGCAGCGACCATCGCCGGGCTCATCAGATGGGTGCGCGCACCGGCACCCTGCCGGCCTTCAAAATTGCGATTGGTACTGGATGCACACCGGTCACCGGGTGCGAGCACGTCATCATTCATGGCCAGGCACATCGAGCAGCCTGATTGCCGCCACTCAAATCCCGCATCCAGGAAAATCTGCGCGAGCCCCTCCTCTTCGGCCTGGCTCCGCACCAAGGTCGATCCCGGGACGATCATTGCTCGCACATGGGCAGCGACTCGTTTACCGCGCACCACCCGTGCAACATCACGCAAGTCTTCAATCCTGGCATTGGTGCAGGAACCAATGAACGCATGGCTGATCATCACGTCGCTGAGCGGCATTCCGGGTACCAGGCCCATGTAGTCCAAGGCTCGTTGCATGCCCTGACGCAATATCAGGTCTGTCTGACTGGCGGGATCTGGTACACGACTTCCAACCGGCGCCGCCTGATCAGGGCTCGTCCCCCAGGTGACCATGGGTTCCAGCGCACCAACATCGAGAGTGACTTCACGATCAAACACAGCACCTTCGTCGCTGTGCAGTCCTCTCCATTTCGCGACTGCCTGCTCCCACATCTCGCCTTGAGGTGCGCGGGGCCTGGATTGCAGGTAGGCAAAGACTTTTTCGTCCGGTGCCATGAAGGCGCCTCTCGCACCAGCTTCTACAGCCATGTTGCAGATGGTCATCCTGGCTTCAACGCTGAGGTCATTGATCGCCGGCCCCGCAAACTCAATTGCGTAACCTGTGGCGCCCGAAGCTCCGATCTTTTCGATCAGAGCCATGATGATGTCCTTGGAGGTGACGCCGGTTGCGAGTGAACCGTTCACCGTTACACGCATGGCCTTCAAGCGTTTGTAGACCAGTGTCTGTGATGCCAGCAAGTGTTCTATTTCGGAGGTGCCGATGCCGAAACCAAACGCGCCCAATGCACCATAGGTCGTGGTATGACTGTCACCGGCTGCGACGATCATGCCCGGCAGTATGAAGCCTTGCTCAGGCGCTACGACGTGCTCGATGCCTTGACGTTTATCGAGAACATCGAACAGTTCAATTCCGAAGTCTCGGCAGTTTTCTTCGAAGTAAGAGACCTGCTGTGCGCCACCTGCATCTGGCATTGTGGAAATACGAACTGGAGCAGTCGGGTTAACGTGGTCTACCACCGCCAGAGTCGCGCTCGGGCGCCAGACCTGGCGGCCTGCTTCACGCATACCGCTAAAGGCCTGTGGACTTGTGTATTCATTAGCGACTTGGCGGTCAATGTATAAAAGGACATGGCCCTGATCATCGAGAACACAAACAGTGTGGCTGTCGATGTGTTTCTGGTAGAGCGTTCTTGGCTTATTCATTGAATGGGCTCTTTTCCGGTCTAAGCATGAATATGGGTGCGGTATGTCAACAGCTTATTTTTGCCGCTGATTCTGTATCAATAGCGATAAGGTGAAGGCGTTGTGCACGATGCGTGAATAACCGAAAGTTTTGGGAGATTCATTAGTGGGCAGGTCATATCTTGAGCAGGAACAGCACCAAGACACTTATTGCGATTCGAAGCGGCGTAGTACTGGCGGCATGAGCCACCGGAATGCCGGGGGCGGCCTATTCGGGGGAAAGCCTGGCAGCCGTTGCGGCTGCCCGTGAATGACGGCCGCGCTTGAGCGCGATCGGTGCCATCTTGCTGCGGTCCAGTTCACCCTCCCAGGCCGCCACTACAAGGGCTGCGACGGCATTCCCGATGATATTGGTCAGGGATCGGCATTCCGCCATAAAACGGTCGACCCCGAGGATCAACACCATCGCCGCCACAGGCACGGTAGGCACCACCGCCAGGCTTGCGGCCAGCGCGACGAAACCCGCACCGACCACTGCGCCCGCCCCCTTGGAAGTGAGCATGGCCACCGCCAGCAAAGTCAGTTGTTGCTCAAGACTCAAATCGATGTTGGTCGCCTGAGCCAGGAACAACACAGCCAGGGTCATGTAGATATTGGTCCCGTCCAGGTTGAAGGTGTAGCCGGTCGGAACAACGATTCCCACGACACCTTTGGACGCACCAAGGCTTTCAAGTTTTTGTATCAGCTGCGGCAGCGCCGATTCTGAAGAGCTGGTGCCAAGCACAATGAGCAGTTCGGCCTTGATGTACGCCAACAGTTTGAAAATGTTGAAGCCGGCGTAGTGGGCAATGCTGCCAAGTACGCACGAAATGAAAATGAAGGCCGTGAGATAGAAGGTTCCGATCAGTTTCAGCAGCGGCAGCAATGAGCCGAGGCCGTACTTTCCGATGGTAAATGCAATCGCGCCAAACGCTCCGACAGGTGCCACGCGGCTGATGATGCCGACAATGCGGAAGAATACTTCGCTGGCCTGGTTGATCACGCTTACCAGTGGCCGCCCCTTTTCACCGACCATCACCAGCGCAATGCCGAACAGCACCGAAACGAACAGCACGGGCAGAATCTCACCCTTGGAGAACGCATCAAAAAACGTTGTTGGAATCACGTGCAGCAAAAAACCGGTAATGCCTTCGCCGTGCTCCGCCTGGCCGACAAAACCGGCAATCGCCGTAGAGTCGAGGGTCCTGACGTCGATGTTGAAGCCCGCCCCCGGGTGCAACAGATGGGCCGCCATCAATCCAATGACCAGAGCAATGCTCGAAACGATTTCGAAATACAGCAATGCCTTGCCGCCCACCCGCCCGACTTGCTTCACGTCGTGCATACTCGTGATTCCCGAGACCACCGTGCAGAAGATGATCGGGCCGATAATCATCTTGATCAGCTTGATGAATCCGTCACCCAATGGCTTGAAGTCGACGCCAATCTGGGGCCAGTAGTGGCCGACCACGATGCCCATGGCGATTGCTATGACGACCTGCACATAGAGCGTTCCCAGCAGTTTTCTGATTGTCATTGTTATTATCTCCAGGCGAATTTCGGGCATGACTATTGCACGCAGGCCATTGATGACCTGCGGCGCAAGGCTGGTTCATATCAGTGAAAAGCGGGTGTCAACGCAGGAAAGCCAATGCCTCGGCGAGCAACACCTCTGGGATTTCTTCGGCAAGGTAATGGCCGGCGGGCAAGGCCTTGCCACGGACGTCCGTGGCGACCTGCTGCCATTCCTTGAGCGGTTCGAAGCAACGGCCGACCGTGCCTTCGGCGCCCCATAAAACCAGCAATGGAAGACTCAGGTGACGACCGGATTGGATGTCGGCACGGTCATGCTCAAGATCTATGCTGGCGCTGGCGCGGTAGTCCTCACAGATACCCCGGGCGGCGCCCGGAAGTTTCAGGCAACGCAGGTATTCGTCGAAAGCTTCGGGAGTAAACGGTTTGAGCCCCGCACTACGACTGCCCATCACGCTGCGCAGGTAGGCTTCCGGATTGGCTTCGATCAGGGTTTCCGGCAATGGTGCCGGGCGGATCAGGAAAAACCAGTGCCAGTACGCGCGGGCAAATGCTTCGTTGGTTTGGGCGTACATCGACAAGGTTGGCGCGATGTCGAGCAGAACCATGCGTTGCACTGCAGCGGGATGATCCAACGCCAGGCGATGGGCAACGCGGGCGCCACGGTCGTGGGCCAGCAGAGAGAAGCGTTCGAAGCCCAAGGAATTCATCAGCTCGACACCGTCCTTGGCCATTTCGCGTTTGGAGTAGTTGGTGTGGTCGTCGTTGGCTAGAGGCTTACCGCTATCACCATAACCGCGCAGGTCGGCGGCAATCACCGTGAAATGCTCGGCCAGTTGTTCGGCGACCTTGTGCCAAATGACATGGGTCTGAGGGTGACCGTGCAGCAACAGCAGGCCCGGCCCGCTCCCGCCAATGCGATAGGCAATGTCCACACCGTTGACATGACGCTGGTCTTTGAGGAATCCGGCAAACATGAGGTGACTCCTTGTTGTAGTTGCCTACATCCTGAAATCGTTGGCGCTAAAGTGAAAGTCGCAAAGCGTGGTGCAATTATTCATGAAGCGTGTTCAAAGGACGCTCGATCTATCCCTTCGCGAACAAGCTGCAGTCTTTAAAGAATATCTGACATCGCTTTTTTAATAAGCCCCGCTTAGACGGGGCTAAGTGCGTTAATCGCTTCATGTGACGTATTTGCTTGACGCCCATCGCCTGAGTAGAATGCGATTCATTATCAATCATGTATGTCCCGGGATGCCGATGCGTAGCGACGAACCACTAGGTACTGCAGATCCAGGGATGCTCTATCGCACCCACTTCTCGTGGTTACAGGGCTGGCTGGTCCGTCGCATTGGCTGTCGCGATAACGCCGCAGATCTGGCGCAGGACACCTTTGTGCGTGTGCTCAAACACCGCCATCAGTCCGGCGCCCTGCGCGAGCCACGTGCTTATTTGAGCAGCATTGCCCGCGGGTTGATGATTGATCAGTATCGTCGTCGCGAACTCGAACGTGCCTACCTGGAAAGCATCACCTTGCTGCCGCAACACGAGGTTCCATCGGAAGAAAGCCGGCTGATGATACTGGACGCGCTCGAGCGCATAGACCGTCTGCTCGACTCGCTTAAACCAAGAGTACGCCAAGCGTTTTTATTTGCCCGACTCGACGGTTTGACCTGCGCGCAAATCGCCGAAAAGCTCGGAGTTTCCCGCGCGACGGTGGAACGCGACCTGGCCACGGCCCTGCAACACTGCTATCGCTTGCGTTATGTCGAGGCCTGAGCCCGAGGCGCTGGATCCGGCCATTGTCGAGCAGGCGATCCAATGGCTGGTGCGCCTTCGCTTCAA
>Ga0182006_1001127_pt1 | contig 16984 bp, 15 predicted proteins | sample Sormic07211104_1_FD_123022 | JGI IMG/M metagenome (GOLD analysis project Ga0182006, IMG submission 123022) | Rhizosphere microbial communities from Sorghum bicolor, Mead, Nebraska, USA - 072115-104_1 MetaG | ecosystem: Host-associated > Plants > Roots > Rhizosphere | place: USA: Nebraska...
GAAATGATGGCAATAAGCCCAAGAGAGCCGACGCCTACATAATCCATTTGCTTGGCAATTTCCTTCAAATATATTTTTAGTTTTTCCGGCCTTCTGAATACAGATTTGAGTAGCAGGATGTATCTCCCGAAATTGGTAAAATTCATTCCGTATGTATTTGCTTAATTTAAATGATCATTTATAATACTACAAAGAAACGATAAAAAAGTTGGAGCGCTTTGCTAATTGTAAAAATATTCGTGGTTTTGAATATAAATATGGTTTTTTGTTAACAAAATTTAAACCATAAATAATGAAAGCTGTAATAACCGGTGCAACTAAAGGAATTGGCAGAGCTATTGCGACTAAACTTGCCCAAAATGGGTACGATTTGGTTTTGGTAGCAAGGGGTAGAGATGAACTCGACAGGCTTCGGGAGGAATTAAGCCCTTATGGGCACGCTATTTTTACCCAGGTAGCGGATTGTTCAGTTAAAGAAGAAGTGTATGCTTTTTTAAATTCGACCGATGTAGATTTTGATCATGTAGCGGTTTTAGTAAACAACGTGGGGATTTTTTTGCCTGGTAGCATGCTCGATGAGGATGACGAAACTTTCGAAAAGCAGCAGCATTTAAATACAAATGCCTGTTATTACGTCAGTAAATTTTTCGGGAAAAAAATGCGCTCGGCCAAGCGGGGCCATATATTCAACATCTGTTCGGTGGCCAGTAAAGCACCTGTAAAAAATGGAGGCAGTTATAGTGTAACAAAAGCAGCGATGTTAAGTCTTAATCATGTATTGCGGCAAGAGTTAGCACCTCACAATGTTAAAGTAACTGCATTTTTGCCAGGCTCTACTAAAACTTCATCTTGGGAAGGAACAACAATTCCGGATGAAAAATTTGTACAGCCTGAAGATATTGCAGAAACTTTGTTTACCATTTTAAATTTAAGTAAAGGGGTAAATGTAGACGAGGTTTTGATTACTCCGCTTGATTTTTAAACACAAAAATGAACAACGTTATGGAAAAGAAGCTTTTTAGAAACGAACACGATAAGATGATTGCCGGTGTAGCTTCGGGACTTGCAGATTATATGCAGGTGGAGGTTACCATAATTAGATTATTGTTTGCATTATCGGCTATATTTATGGCTGGAGGTGGCTTAGTTGCCTATATAGTAATGTGGATTATTGTTCCGGTTAATGATGATCCGGCAGCAAGATTTTCTAAATTTAACGATTACTTTGGCAAGAAAAACCCAAATGCACAACCCTTTGGAACTGCCGATCCTTTTGCAGGACCAGCGAACCAGGGAAACCAGAATTGGACGCAACCTGTTGATGGTGGCCAGAAAACACCTTTCGAAACACAGCCCAATTTCGATAAATTCAATAAATCTAACGATACTGGCCGCACCATAGGCGGATTGGTATTGCTAGTGATAGGATGTTTTTTCCTGATGCGGGAAATGGATTTTATACCCGATTGGTTTAGTATCCGCAATTTATTCAGGTACATGTGGCCATTGATCTTTATTGCTTTAGGTGTAAGTATCATCGCCAAATCAAAAAGAAAGAACGACTGGGCTGCTTTTCAGCATCAACAGGAAGCTGAACAACAAAAAACAGCTGATTTTTCTGAAACCATTGTAGAAAATGAACCTACAACACCAGCTAACAAAGATGATAATTCAACATCCGCTAACCCTCAAGTATAAATAAAATGAAATTAGATAGATTAATTTGGGGTATTATCCTGCTTTTTATTGGCGGTGTACTTCTACTCGAAAACTTTGGCGTAATCAATTTTTATTGGCGCAACGTTTGGAGCTTCTGGCCTGTATTCTTAATCATAGCAGGTTTAAATATCCTGTTTAATAAAAACAATTCGCAAACTGGGAGTATCATTTCTATTGGCGTTTTAGTGGTAGCCTTATCGTTCCTTTTTTATAAAGGGCAGCAGGTTCCCGAACGCGGTAATTGGTGGGGGCACCACTTTAAAAAAGATGTCGACATTAATATAGAACATAACGATGACGACAACGATGATGATAACGATAACGACACTTCGTATAATCATTTAAGTTTGTCTGAGCCATTTGTAGCTGCAGATAATGCGAAAAAAACGGTACTAAATATTTCTGGAGGTGGCATTTCATTTAATCTTGATGGTGAAACAGCTGAGTTGATTAATGCTGACGTGAAGAAAAGGCATGGTAACTTCTCTTTAAAGAAATTGCTTACCGATAGTGCTACCGTACTTACTTTCCAAATGGAAGATAAAAAGAGCAAGTGGAATTTTGGTGATGGCGGCAACGATGTTAATTTTAAATTGAATAAAGAAGCCAACTGGGACATTTTAATGAAATTGGGCGCTGGCGAAGCAAACTTTGATTTTACCAATTACAAAGTTCGCACCTTCCGCTTTGATGGTGGAGCAGCAGCTCTGGATATTAAATTCGGAGATTTATTGCCAATAACCGACGTAATTGTGAAATCTGGGGTGGCCGACGTGAAAATTAAAGTGCCTACCAATTCAGGTTGCCGAATTAAAACCAAAACAGGTTTATCAGCCAAAGATTTCGATGGTTTTGAAAAATTGAGCGATGGTGTTTACGAAACTTCAAACTATAAGGCCTCAACCAAAAAAATCTTTATCAATTTAGATGGCGGATTGAGTAACTTTGAAGTAAGCAGATACTAGGGAGGTTGAAGGTTAGAAGGTAGAAGGCGTAAGGCTTCATTAACGGAATCTTTATAAAATGCTGATCTTACAATCCTAAAATCTCATAATTCTGATCCAATCCAATGAATCCTGATCAATATATAGTTGTAATTAATGGAAAGCCACAAGGGCCATATAGTTTAACCGAACTGAAAGACTTAAACATCAGTGCGAATACTTTTATACGTAAGCCCGGAATGGACGATTATAAAGAAGCTCACGCAATTCCCGAATTGCGTGAGCTTTTGGGTTTTAGTTATCAAAAAACAGCACCCCAGTATTTTGCAGCTTTCGATCAAAGGTTATTGGCCTCGGTAATTGATCATTTTATTATTTTTGGAATATATAGCATCATTATTTTAACGAGCTATATTTTTATCGAAGGTAAAGATCAGCGGATTATGGCTTTTTTAATCCCATTTCCCTCCATATTTATCATTAAGCTCATTTATGGCAGCATTGCCGAAGCATCAGTCAGTCAGGCCACTATCGGTAAAAAGCTCCTCAATATTAAAGTAACCGATTTAGAAGGCAGCCGGGTTTCTTTTGGTGTTTCTCTGGTGAGGAATTTTTCTAAAATCTTATCCGTAATTCCAGTTTTCTTTGGTTATTTATACAGTTTCCTTAATAAGAAAAACCAGTGCTGGCACGATATTGCAGCCAATACGTTGGTCATAAAAGACAGGTTGATATAAGTTCGAAAAGCAAGGTCATTACAGCTATTTTCGTTGTTCGGGCTGTCCGCTATATCTTTGGCTGGTCTTCGACTGCGCTCAGCCTGTTAGCCAAAGGACGCCGCTTCCATCCCGTTTATTAAACCTGGGCCGGTGCAATGATGCCAAACCCACCCACCTTTAAAAAATAAACCTGATTGAGGCGGTAGCGCCCGATTTCCTTCTAATCTGGACTAAAGCCGAAAGCAGGGCTGCATTTGCCAAGCAATACGGCTCTTCCGTTTCCAAAAAAACTTTGAATTTTTGCCATTAGGATCGGGGCAATTTAATTACAACATTCCAACATCAAAACATTCCAACAATCCTTATCTTTGCAAACAGATGGAAAATATATTGGCAAAACATGATCTGGCTGGCGGATATTGCAACAGTTTAACCGCTTATTCTAGGTATTTAACCCGAGAAGTTAACATAGGTGATATTGCTTTAGGTGGGCACAATCCGATCCGGATCCAATCGATGACAACCACCGATACCATGGATACTTTGGGTACTGTAGCGCAGACGATCCGCATGGTAGAATCTGGCTGCGAGTATGTTCGTATCACTGCACCGAGCATTAAAGAGGCCGAAAATCTGGCCAATATTAAAAAGGAACTGCGTTTCCGAGGTTATCATGTGCCACTAATTGCCGATATCCATTTTACGCCTAATGCTGCCGAAATGGCTGCGCGTATTGTAGAAAAAGTAAGGGTTAACCCAGGCAATTACGCAGATAAAAAGAAATTTGAGAATCTAGAATATACACAGGATGCTTACAATGCGGAGTTAAGCAGGATTTACAAAAAGTTTATTCCTTTAGTTAAAATCTGTAAAGAGTATGGCACCGCCATGCGCATTGGCACTAACCATGGGTCGCTTTCTGATAGGATTATGAGCCATTATGGCGATACTCCCCGCGGCATGGTCGAATCGGCAATGGAATTTATCCGTATGTGTGAAGACCAAAATTATTATAATCTGGTAATCTCGATGAAAGCCAGCAATACCCAGGTAATGGTGCAGGCATACCGTTTACTGATAGAAACCATGGCTAAAGAAGGGATGAATTATCCTTTACATTTAGGTGTTACCGAAGCGGGTGATGGAGAAGACGGCCGCATTAAATCAGCTGTTGGCATTGGAACGTTATTAGAAGATGGTTTGGGCGATACCATCCGTGTCTCCTTAACCGAAGACCCTGAATTTGAAGCACCAGTGGCTAAGGCCCTGGCAGACCGATACTCTAAAAGGAGTTTGGAGCTTGGAGTTCAGAGTTTTGAGTCGCATGAAAAACTCCCAACTCCCAACTCTCAACTCTCAACTTATTCCCCTTACGAGTACAATCGCCGTATTACCACTGCTGTACAGCATATTGGCGGCCATCACCATCCGGTAGTAATGATCGATGTTTCGAAAGAAAACTTAAAAGACCCTTACTTTTTAAGTTCAGTTGGTTACAATTATAGCGCAGGTTTAGATAAATATAATTTAGCCGATCAGGCTTGCGATTTAGCCTTCTTGGGTGATAATTTGCCATCTTTTTCTTTCCCCGGGAATTTAAAACAGGTTTACAACTACCAAACGTGGTTAAAACTTAAAGATAAAAACAACTGCCACCCTTTATATACGCTTGCAGAATATGGTTCTGCGGATATTAAAGACGAAGTTTTGAATTTCGTACAGATTGATTCAAAACAATTTAGCAATGCAACAATTGAACAATTGGATAACACGGTTGTTCTAATCCTCGAAACCAGTGCAACACACGGAATGGCCGAACAAAGAGCCTTTTTTGTTGCTCTACAAGAGAAACACATCCAGATTCCTGTTATTATAAAAAGAACCTATCAGGATGTTGATGCCGATCACTTAATGCTTTATGCTGCAACCGATATTGGCGCTTTGTTTACCGATGGCTTTGGAGATGGGGTATGGATTGATGCAGAAGGTCAAAACCTTTCGTTGATTAACGCTACAAGTTTTGGGATTTTACAGGCTACACGTACTCGTATTAGTAAAACAGAATATATTTCTTGCCCAAGCTGTGGAAGAACACTTTTCGATTTACAAGAAACTACACAGCTGATCCGGTCACGTACTGACCATTTAAAAGGGATAAAAATAGGTATCATGGGCTGTATTGTTAATGGGCCAGGTGAAATGGCCGATGCAGATTACGGTTATGTGGGCACTGGTCCAGATAAAATTACCCTGTACCGCGGTAAAGAAGTGGTAAAGAAAAATGTAACGACCGCTTATGCCTTAGACGAACTGATCGACATCATTAAAGATGATGGCAACTGGGTAGAAAAGGTTTAATTAAATTATCCCTGGTCTGTGTCCGCACAGACCAGTATAAAGATTTTAATTTACCCATTTTTACTTTCGATCTGTGGGGACACAGACCGAGGAGTTTCGTATAATTATGCTATATCTCATTCTGAGCTTGTCGAAGAACCTTAAGTTTTGTAAATGTGTTTCGACAAGCTCAACATGACACTCGAAAAGTAATCAATTCTATGCCGTTTAATTTCTGATCAATAAATCCTAAATTGCCTTAATGAACATCCACGAGTTTCAATCCCTGTTTAACGAACTTAGAAACTGGCTCGCTGGCAAAGGCCTTGCTGGAGGCGAACTCATTTATGCTTATTTTTTTATAGGTCTTATTGGGGTTGTTTTATTTCTGTTCATCACCATATTTTTAACCCGGCAGCTTTTTATCGGTGTGGTAAAAAGTGCAAAAACAAAATCCGACTGGCAAAAAGCTTTATTCGAATTTAGGGTTTTCAGGGCTTTTGCTTTAATATTTGGGGCTTATATCATTTATAATGTTGTTCCCTATCTTTTTATCGATTTTAAAAACGGGTTATTTTATGCCTTAATTTTTGCTAAAATCTACATGGTTTTAGCCGTAATGTTTGCTGTAAATGCATTTCTGAATGCTTTGGTATCCATTATGGAATCATCAAAGAAATATGCCGATAAACCCATTAGAAGTTACAAACAGGTTGCCAAAATTGTGTTTTACATTGTTGGTTTTGTGCTCATCCTGTCGATTATTCTTGGCGAATCGCCGCTTTATGTTTTTGGTGGTTTTGGTGCAGTTACCGCTGTTTTTATTCTGGTTTTCAGAGATCCGATTTTAGGTTTTGTGGCTTCTGTACAAATGAGTGCCATTGATCTGGTGAGGGTAGGCGATTGGATTACTGTTGAGAAATATGGCGCAGATGGCGAGGTAACGGAAATAAACTTAACAACCATTAAAGTAAGAAACTGGGATAAAACCGTAACCATTGTGCCGAGTTATGCTATTGTGAGCGAGTCGTTTAAAAACTGGCGGGCGATGGAAGAAAGTGAAGGAAGAAGGATTAAACGCCACATCAATATCAAGATTTCGAGTATTAAATTCTGCGATGAAGAGCTGATCGGTAGGCTGCAAAGCATCGATTTTCTGAAAGATTACCTGAAAGAAACACAGCAATTTATAGAGCGGTATAATGCAGAAAATACGGTAAACCCAAATAATCTGGTTAATGGCCGCCACATGACCAACATCGGAACTTTTAGGGTGTATGCAGAGAAATACCTCGAAAGCAATCCACACATTAACAAGGAGCTCACCTTTATGGTGCGCCAGTTACAGGCCACAGAAAACGGACTGCCGATTGAAATTTATGTTTTCTCGAAAGAAAAAGGCTTAAAACGTTTTGAAGAAGTTGCCGCTGATATTTTTGACCATTTATTAGCTGCCGTACCTTATTTTGATCTGGAGATTTTCCAAAGCCCTAGTGGTAGCGATATGCGCAATTTTGTGAGAAGAGGGGATGATTAAATTGCCTTTGTGTGCCACTAACTAAATAAAAAAATGACCATTAAGAGTTAAGGTCATTAAGATTTGATTTACAACATAGACCCTGAACTAAATTCAGGGTGACGACCATGAATTAAGGAACACTATTCCCCTAAAAACATCAAAACCTTTTCGCAAACCTTAAACAACAACGGTGGCAAAGTTTCATTGGTATAAGGTTGCGTAGCGCCGTAAACATGGTTAGCGCCTTCAATTTTAACTAACCTGCTACCGGGGTTGGCCTCTGCCAGGGTTTGTGCAGTTTCGAATGGAACATTTACATCATCATCGCCATGAATAATCAACCACGGGATGTTTACCCGTTTTGCTGCTTCTAAAATATTCAATGCTGCTGCATTTTCTTTAAAATCTTCCAGTAAAGTTACGTTTAACGGCATTTGCTCTTTGGTACGGGCATTGGTAACGAAGATTTTGCCATTCTTTTTCCATTCAGCTTCTTGTTCTTTTTTCCACAGGCTGGCAAAATCGCCAATGGCACTCCATGTAATTAGTTTGTTAATCCTTAAATCGTTCGCCGCCTCAATGATTGATAATCCGCCGCCGCGGCTATGGCCTATCAGGTTTACCTTTGTGTCTTTACCGTATGCTTTTTCGATAAAATCGAGTACCGCATTTAAATCAAAAAGCTCTTTTGATACGGTATTGCTTGCAAAGGCATCCATATCGGTTACATCTTTCGGGTCATCAACTGGCACACCACTATGCGATAAATTGAATTTAATGTAACGGTAACCGTTGCTGGCAAAATGCCTGGCTACTAAACTGTGTGCCCCCCAATCTTTAAAACCTTTAAAGCCATGGACAAAAAGTACAATGGGGGTATTAGGGTTTTTCTCATCGAAAGTAATATCGCCGATAATTAATTTTCCGTCAGCACCGATCAGGCTAAAATTGCTTTGTGTAATCATAATTTAAGGAATTGGTACAGATTATAAACCTACGAAATCTTATTTTGTTGTGTATTTTTTGTGTTTAGAATAGAAGGATATTGACCACAGCTGTGAGTATAATAGCCCTGATGGAAATGGAAATCCCTTTTGGATAGGTTAAATTGTTGTTTAGCGAGGTTTATCCAAAAGGATTGGAATATACAACAGGACAGAACCTTTCCCATTCGCACTGGAACTGCGCTTCAAAAAAAGGATATATAGTATTTTGAATAATAAATATTCTTTAAGTAATAATGCGTGGCCCAATCATAAACAATAACCGCCAAGGCAACCTTATTCATGCAATTATGATCAATATAATTAATAGTACCGCTAGCTTTCCGGTCAATATAATCCAAAAAAAGATTTCTAATATCCCTAAGAAATAAATTAAAAAGCCAGGTGCAGGCAACCATTTTGGCATAATAACGTAATATACTGCAATGGATAAAAAGTAGTTACATCTAGCCAGGACCTAGAAAAGGGCATAAATCAAGAGAAAATTATGCGGATTGGTTTGTTCATATAAATCAATATGGTTTGATTAATCTTTGGGTTCTTTATTTAAAACCGTTCTAAATTGATGTAAATTACAGGTTAATGACAGTCACATGCGTTCACCCTGTTACTTTTGTATCCCGATAATAGTTAATAACGGAAGCACTTGGAATATTTAAAAGTAATAGCTTTTACGCATCACCACATCGACCTGAAATCTTTAGGGAAATTAGTTATTTGTGATCAGAGTTTAGATAGCAGGTTGAAGAATGTTCAAGCAGAGCTTCCCGTTAGCGAAATTTTCTATATCGGAACCTGCAACCGGGTGGAGTTTGTTTTCCTTACCAAAGAGAAAACCGACAAGGAATTTGTAACCAGGTTCCTTACTGTTTTAGACATGGGACTGCCTCCTGAATTTATGGAGCGTTTTCTGGATAATGTTACGGTATATGAAAACGAAGAAGCTTTTAACCATTTACTCAGAACATCGTGCTCTTTAGAGAGTTTGGTGGTTGGCGAAAAGGAAATTCTTGCCCAGATCCGTAAAGCTTATGAAAACTGCCGCGATGCAGGTTTTACTGGCGATTACATGCGTATGATTATGGACCGTGTGGTTAAAACCGCAAAAGAAGTTTATACCCACACCAATATTTCAAAGAATCCCGTTTCTGTTGTTTCATTGGCCTACCGCAAACTAAAAGAGTTAAATATGTGTGGCAACTCACGTATCTTGATTATTGGCGCTGGCGAAACCAATCAGAACATTGCAAAGTACCTCAACAAACATAAATACTCGAATTTTTCGATTTTCAACCGTACGTTTTCCAAGGCCGAATCTTTGGCACAAGAGCTGGGTGGTAAGGCTTATCCTTTAGCAGCACTTGAAGATTTTAATGAAGGATTTGATGTAATTATTACCTGTACTGGCTCTACGGAGGCAATTATTAATGAAGCCTTATATGCCAAACTTTTAAACGGCGATCAGGGCAAAAAGGTAATTGTAGATTTAGCCATTCCGAATGATGTAACACCTGCAGTGATCCATAACAACCCTGTACATTATATTGAGGTAGAATCGCTAAAAGAGGTAGCACGCAAAAATATCCAGGAACGTTATAACGAACTGGTACATGCCGAAGAAATTATCAGCAATAACATCACCGAATTTTTCTCTGTTTTAAAACAACGCCGTATCGAACTGGCGATGCAGGAGGTGCCAAGAAAGATTAAAGAAATCAAAAATACAGCCATAAATGGCGTGTTTGCCGATGAAATTAGTCAGATGGATGAAGCCTCACGCGAAGTTTTAGAACGTGTAATGAACTACATGGAGAAAAAATACATCAGTGTTCCGATGGTAATGGCCAAAGAAATTTTGGTCAATCAATCTTAATTTTACCACAAAGAACACCAAGTTTATTTGTCATTCTTTTTTCTGTCATTCGCTTCACCAATATTTAGTGGAGGCCCAATAGAAAAATCGTCATCTCGACTGAAGCGCAGCGAAATGGAGAGATCTTTATAGACCGATTTAGATTCGCTTATCACTCCAATCAACTTTGCGAATGACTAAAAAATGTGATCCCGATTCCCTAATGTCACAGAAATCCTTTAAATTCCCTATTCTGTAACCTCACTGTCTCATTTTTAAACAATTCATGGTATAAACCACTAATTAAATTAAATTTGCAACTCATTTAACCTTTATAGTGAAGAAATTAACCATTGGAACACGCGGTAGCGACCTGGCTTTATGGCAAGCAAATCATATAAAAGATGAATTGGCTGCAATTGGGATAGAAGCAGAAATAAAAATCATTAAAACGCAGGGCGATAAAATCCTGAATTTAAGATTGGATAAACTGGAAGGTAAAGGCTTTTTTACCAAAGAATTGGAAGAGGAGCTTTTAGGTGGAACAATTGATCTGGCTGTACACTGCCTTAAAGATTTACCTACTACACACCCTGAAGGATTAATTATCGCTGCTTTACCACCACGTGAAGAAGCAAGCGAATACCTATTGATTTTAAAAGATTGTGTAGATGTTTCGCAGAAGCTTTCGTTAAAAAAAGGTGCAATGGTTGGCACTTCATCCAACCGTCGCAAGGCCCAGCTACTGGGCTTACGCCCTGACTTAGAGGTTGAAGATTTACGCGGAAATGTGCCCACCCGCATCCAAAAACTTCGTGATGAAGATTATGATGCCATTCTGATTGCAAAAGCTGGCGTTAAACGCTTAAATCTTGATGTGAGCGATTTACATGTGGAAGAATTAGAAACTACTGAGTTTATTCCTGCACCTGCCCAGGGCGCTTTGGCTATTCAGATCAGGGAAAATGATACCGAACTTTTTGATGCCTTGCAAAAATTGCACGACCCAGAAACGGCAGAGACTGTAACTGTAGAACGTAAGGTTTTAAACCTTTTCGAAGGTGGCTGCCACATGCCTTTAGGTTGTTATTGCAAAAAAGAAAATGGAAAATTCGAAATATGGACTTCAAAAGCTGAAACAGCTGATCATTTTCCAGAACGGTTGTTTCTACGCGCAGAAAGCACCGAAGGTTTGGCAGAAAAAATTGTGGACAAGTTTAGTGTAGAAAGGAAGAAACCAGCAAAGGTTTTCATTTCACGCGAAATTGGTGAGCACAGTTATTTCCGTAGGGCATTAGAAAATAGTAATATTGAAATAGAAGGGCGTTCATTGATCCGTACCTTCCCGATAGTAACGGTCTTAGATCAGTTTATCTTAAGGCATGTAGACTGGGTTTTCTTCAGCAGCCGCAATAGTGTTGAATATTTTTTCAATTTAAAACCGGTATTGCCAAAGAAAACAAAATTTGGCGTGGTAGGAAGAGGATCAGAAGATGCCTTGCGTAAATTTGGTCATTTTGCCGATTTCGTTGGTGAGAGTGGCGATATTACCGAAGTTGCTGAAGATTTTGCGCAATTGGTTGGCGGTCAGCAAATACTGTTCCCAAGAGCACAGGATTCTTTACAATCGATCCAAAAATCATTACCAGCCGATGCTAAAATAATCGATCTGCCGATTTATGAAACGGTAATCGAAGATGATATTGACCAAAGTTATGCCGATGTGCTGATTTTTACCAGTCCATCAAATGTTGATGCCTATTTCGCTGATAATTTATTGGAACCAGGCCAACAGGTAATCGCTATAGGAAATTCTACGGGTAAGAAATTTGACGAAATGGGCGTGAAATATGCTTTGCCTTATTCGCCTGATGAAATTGGACTAGCTGAGGCGGTGTTCGGGATAGAGATTAAGTAAGGTTTAAGGCATAAGGTAAAGGGCAGAAAGCGTAAGGTCATTTATGAAATCCAAAAAATCTGTGTAATCATCTAATCTGTGTAATCACCCCATAAGGAAAAATAGAAGATATTCAGGTCTCGATACTTGATACTAAATACTTGATACAAATAAAATGTTAAACCGTCCGCGTAGATTAAGGAAAAATCCATTAGTGAGAGAGATGGTAGCCGAAACCCGGTTATCAAAAGATATGTTTGTGTACCCTTATTTCATAGTGCCAGGCAGTAATGTTACCCACACCATTGATGCCATGCCGGGCGTAAACCATTATTCGGTTGATGCCTTGGTGAAAGATGTAGCGGCCGGAATGAAAAAAGGACTCAACAAAATCATGCTATTTGGCGTTGGCGATGAAAAATCAGAAGATGCGAAGTCAGCCTATCACGATCATTCTTTGGTGCCAACTGCTGTTCGTGAATTAAAAAAACAGTTCGGTGATGATTTATATGTAATTACCGATGTTTGCGTTTGTTCTTATACCACCCATGGCCATTGCGGTATTTTAGAGAACGATTATGTTCAAAACGATAAAACAGTAGAGGTAATCGCTAAAATGGCTTTAACACATGCTGAAGCTGGTGCGGATATGTTTGCCCCGTCTGACATGATGGATGGAAGGATAAAGGCTATACGTAATCTATTAGATGAAAATGGCTTTGTAAATGCCGCCATTATGAGCCATGCCACAAAATTTGCTTCTGCATACTATGGTCCTTTTAGAGAGGCTGCAGACTGTGCACCAAGCAAAGGCGATAGGAAGGCTTATCAGATGGATTTCAGAAACCCGTTGGAAGCTTTACGAGAAGCGCAGCTGGATGAACAAGAAGGTGCTGATGTGTTAATGGTGAAACCAGGTTTAGCTTATCTGGATATTATCCAGAGGTTAAAACAGGATGCCAATTTGCCCATTGCGGTTTATAATGTATCAGGTGAATACTCGATGGTAAAAGCAGCTGCCGAACGCGGTTGGATAGATGAACAAAAAGTAGTAATGGAAACCATGCATGCCTTTGCCCGTGCAGGCGCAAGTATTATTACCACTTACCATATTAAAGATATTTTAAATAACAACTGGCTTTAGAGGCGGAAGGTAGAAGGCTTAATGGTTGAGGGCTTATCCCCACAATCTAGATACTTAACAATTCGTTCTAAAACCTACAAATATAATGAGGTAAAAGATTGATGGCTTATTGGCTATGGGTTATGCGCCCAGAGCCTTCTACCTTCTACCTTTTAGCCTTCAACCTTAACAAAAATGTTAGATTCATTAAAAAAAATGTTTTCAGGCAACGAAGCCGATATTCCGGTAAATACGGGTAGTAAACCTGATATTTCTAGAGTAAAATCTGCCGAACTGTACGAGAAATCAAAAACGTATTTCCCAGGTGGGGTAAACTCTCCGGTAAGGGCTTTTAAATCTGTTTATGGCACACCACTTTTTATAGAAAAAGGTGACGGCTGCTTTATCTGGGATGCCGACGGTAATCAGTTTATCGATTTCTGTGGTAGCTGGGGGCCACTAATTTTAGGGCATAACAATCCTAAAATCCGCGAAAAAGTTACCGAGGTAATGCAGAACGGAATGAGCTTTGGTGCGCCAACAGCTTTGGAAAATGAATTGGCTGAGCTGATTATTAAAAACAATCGTTTTGTTGAGAAAATACGTTTTACGAGCTCGGGAACGGAAGCGGTAATGTCAGCGATACGTTTGGCAAGAGGTTTTACCGGTCGCGATAAAATTTTAAAGTTCGAAGGCTGTTACCACGGTCATAGCGATTCGCTTTTGGTTAAAGCTGGTTCTGGTTTGGTTACTTTTGGTGAAACCTCTTCTGCGGGTGTGCCAAAATCTTTTGCTGAAGAAACCATCGTTATACCCCTAAATGATAAAACAGCTATTGAACAAGCTTTTGCTCAGTTTAAAGATCAGATTGCTGCAGTAATTATTGAGGGTATTCCGGCAAATAATGGTTTGATTATTCAAGATGAAGAATATATTCATTTCTTACGTAAAATTTGTACGGATAACGGTTCCCTTCTGATTTTTGATGAAGTGATTACCGGTTTCAGGGTAGGTTTTGAAGGAGCAGCAGCACATTATGGTGTTACACCTGACATTGTTACTTATGGTAAAATTATTGGGGGCGGCTTACCTGTTGGGATGTATGGTGCACGTGCCGAAATTATGGCGCATATTTCCCCTGATGGTGGTGTGTATCAGGCCGGAACCCTATCTGGAAATCCTGTGGCCATGGCAGCAGGAATCGCCACATTAACAGAACTGAACAAATCGAGCTTTTATAAAGATCTGAATGCGAAAGCACAAGAATTTGTAGCCAGTATTCAGCGTTTTGCAACCGCACGCAATTATAAATTTAAAGTATTTACCATTGGCTCAATCTTCTGGTTTGCATTTACTGATAAGGATAAAATTCAATCAGCCGATGATATTGATGCTGGCAGCATGGAGAAATTCAAAATTATGCACCGTGAATTATTGAACAGAGGAATTTACTTAGGGCCATCGGGATATGAAGTTGGTTTCGTATCTTCAGCACATACTAAGATCGAATTGGAGAAAGCAAAACGTGCTATTTTTGAAGCATTAGATTTAGTGTTTAAGAAGTAAGGCTTTTTTAAGCTACGACATAATGATTTATGATGGTTCGTGGAGACACGAACCATGGGAAAAACAATCTGTGAAATCCAGAAATCTGTGTAATCAACCCGAACGAAAAATCGACGAATGAAGAAATCTATAATTATATTTTACGCATTATTGCTTTACGCACTCATTCAACTGATTTCGTGGGGAACACTGGTGGTGCGTTTGCAACCAAGCCGCATGACCATGATTATGGGTGAAGGTTCGGTGTTTTTATTTTTGCTTTGTATCGGCGGGTATTTTCTGCATCAATCGTTAAAACGTGAGGATAAATTAAGAGAGCAGCAGCAAAATTTCCTGATGTCGATAACACATGAACTTAAATCGCCTTTAGCTGCTATAAAACTTTCTATTCAAACCATTGTTAAACGGGATTTAGATAAAGCACGTCAAACTTCATTATTAAATAATTCGTTAAAAGACATTGAGCGTTTGGATGATCTGGTCGAAAATATGTTGTTGGCCACCAAAATTGAAAACCGATCTTACACTTTTCCCAAAGAAAAATTTAACTTTTCGGAGCTGGTATATAAAATTACCGATCGTTTACAGGTTCATTCTTGTGGCAATGAACAATTAATAAGTACGAAAATTCAGCCAAATTTGCAGATAATGGGTGACAAATTTGCCTTATCGTCAGTTGTAACCAATTTGATAGAAAATGCAGTAAAGTATTCGAGCCCATGCGATGAGATAAATGTGCATTTAAACGAAGTGGATGGACATATTCAGTTAAGTGTTATTGATAAGGGGCCAGGTATTTCAGATGCCGAAAAAATGTTGATATTTGATAAGTTTTACCGTGTTGGTAACGAGAATGTCAGAAAAGCGAAAGGAACAGGTTTAGGCTTGTTTATTGTGAAAGAGGTTTTACAATACCATGATGCAGATATTACAGTAAAAGACAATTTGCCTCAAGGAAGTATTTTTGAAGTAACATTTAGTTAATCTCAATTATGTCACAAAAATTAAGAATTCTATTGGTAGAAGACGAGGATCACTTGTTAGATGCTATCAAATTAAACCTGGAACTTGAGGGTTATAAAGTTCACGCCGTTAAAGATGGCAAAACCGCTCTTAAAATTTTTAAAGAAGAACGCTTCAATCTAATTATTTTAGATGTAATGCTGCCTGAAATGGATGGGTTCCAGGTTTGCGAAACAATCCGTTTAGAGAATGCAGAAGTTCCAATTATGTTTTTAACAGCTAAAAACACGTCGGAAGACCGTGTGTTAGGTTTGAAAAAAGGAGCTGACGATTATTTGGTTAAACCTTTCAACTTGGAAGAATTAATTCTTCGTGTGGGTATTTTGGTTAAACGCAGTTTAAAATCTGATGATTTAAAAGAATTGAATTCTTACAAAATCGGTGATAAAACAATTTATTTTAACTCTTTCGAATTAAAACACGATGATGGTACCATCACACCGTTAACCAAAAAAGAAACGATGTTGTTGAAACTGTTAATCGAGCGTAAAAACGATGCCGTTTCTAGAGAGCAGATTTTAGAAACCGTTTGGAATTATGATGTTTATCCATCAACGAGAACGATTGATAACTTCATCTTAACATTCCGCAAGTATTTCGAACCAGATCAAAAAAATCCGGTTTATTTCCATTCAATTCGTGGTGTAGGCTATAAATTTACTGATAGTCATTAATGTACAATAATAAGGGCAGATATGCTTTAATGGCAGTTTTTTTGCTTGCTGCATTGGTTTGTGTATTTTACAATCAATATCAGCTGGCAGCTGTTTCAGGTCTGTTGTTTGCCTTTGTTGTTTGGAGCCATTTTAAGCACAGTTCAGTTTTAATGGCATCGAAACATTTTAAGAATAACGAATTCGGTAAAACCAAAGCCCTATTGGCTGAGGTGGTTAAGCCAGAGCGTTTGGCCAAAAGCCGAAGGGGTTATTACGAATTTATGCAGGGCAATATGGCTTTGAAGGAAGAAGACTACGATAAAGCGGAGTATCACTTTCAGCTGGCAAGCCGCTTTCCTGTGGGAGGTAAAAATGAAAAATCTTACGTATTGATCCATTTGGCTAACCTTGCTTTGCGGAAGAAAGATAAAGAAAGGGCAGAAGCTTATACGAAATTGGCCAAAGAACTTGCCGAAACGCAACGCTCGAAAGACATTATCGTTAAAATTGAAAAAGAAATAAGCAAATTATAATATTAATATTGTCATTTTGAATAACGAAGCACCAGTTTAGGAATAAAAAGGTACTTCGTTTTTTTTTTATTTATACCTTTGCGCAATTAAAA
>Ga0182006_1001128_pt1 | contig 16983 bp, 11 predicted proteins | sample Sormic07211104_1_FD_123022 | JGI IMG/M metagenome (GOLD analysis project Ga0182006, IMG submission 123022) | Rhizosphere microbial communities from Sorghum bicolor, Mead, Nebraska, USA - 072115-104_1 MetaG | ecosystem: Host-associated > Plants > Roots > Rhizosphere | place: USA: Nebraska...
CACGGCTACGCATGTAGTACCGACAGCGGAGTACTGGCGGACGGGGGTTCAAATCCCCCCGGCTCCACCACTTCATCATCTAAAGACGTCCACGGACGTCTTTTTTTGTGCCTTAAATCCAGTAAACACGCGGCTTCCAGCGCCTTTGCAGTCTTCTGAGATTTTTTGAGTTCCAGCCATTCGGGTATTCCAAACGGTATTCCAGGCCATCCGGTGCTAATCTTTGGAATACCAAATCAGAGCCTGAGGAAAATCTCATGCCTGCTCAAACCCTCCGCCTCTCCGATCGACAGATCAAAGGAGTCAAACCCGCGTCCAAGGATTACGTCCTCACCGACGGTGACGGATTGCAGCTCCGTGTACGCAGCAATGGCTCTCTGCTGTGGAATTTCAATTACCGTGAACCGGTGAACAAGAACCGAATCAACATGGGCTTGGGTACCTACCCAGAGCTCTCGCTGGCGAACGCCCGAAAGATGGCGGTCGAAGCACGCGAGCTGCTCGCCCAGGGTATTGATCCGAAGGTGCAGCGCAATACGCTTAATGAGGCCAAACGCGCCGAAACGGAACACACCTTCGAGAACGTGGCCACCGCCTGGTTCGAGCTCAAGAAAGACTCGGTTACACCGGCCTACGCCGAGGACATTTGGCGGTCGCTGACGCTGCATGTGTTCCCCGACTTGAAGACGACGCCACTCACGAAAATCACCGCGCCGATGGTGATCGAGTTGCTTCGTCCAATCGAAGCGAAAGGCAGCCTGGAGACGGTCAAGCGTCTTAGTCAGCGGCTTAACGAGATCATGACCTACGGCGTGAACTCTGGCCTGATCTTCGCCAACCCGCTCAGCGGTATCAGGGCGGTTTTCAAGAAGCCCAAGAAAGAGAATATGGCTGCGCTTCCACCCGAGGAGCTCCCCGAGCTCATGCTGGAGATCGCGAACGCCAGTATCAAACGCACTACCCGTTGCCTGATCGAATGGCAGTTGCACACTATGACTCGCCCCGCCGAGGCGGCAACTACTCGCTGGGCAGACATCGACTTTGAAAGGCGTGTCTGGACCATCCCGCCGGAGCGGATGAAGAAGCGCCGCCCACACAGCATCCCGTTGAGTGATCACGCTGTCGCACTGTTGGAGTCACTGAAGACTCACAGCGGCCATCGCGAATACGTCTTCCCGGCAGACAGAAATCCGCGCACCCACGCCAATAGCCAAACGGCCAACATGGCGTTGAAACGCATGGGCTTCCAGGACCGCTTGGTCAGCCACGGCATGCGCTCTATGGCCAGCACCATCTTGAATGAACATGGGTGGGACCCGGAACTCATTGAGGTCGCATTGGCGCATGTCGACAAGGATGAGGTGCGCAGCGCCTACAACCGAGCCGACTACATCGAGCGCCGACGCCCGATGATGGCGTGGTGGAGTGAGCACATTCAGAAAGCCGCCACCGGTAGCCTGCTCGCCTCAGCATACGGCCAAGTCAGAGACAAGAACGTGGTGCCGATACGCTAGCGCTATGCAGGCGCAATAACGGCAGCAACAACTGAGCGTTCAAGTTTCAGGGCGAGCAGCCTCGCTTATCCGCTTCTCAGCGCGGGTCCATCCAAACAGGGCTGCAAAGCCGCCCTGTTTGGATGGACCTTACTTTGAAGAGCTAAAAGCGACCACGTTTTCCAGGATTTACCACGGAATTCCACCAGTGGATAACCGTTCTTCAAGTCCAAAGTAGCGCTGAATTTTGAACCTTGACCGGTTTTATCCACAAGAGTAAAACTGGCCGTGCAAGCGCTGTCGATGACAGCAACCCAGGTGGCCCGAACCTTGAAGGTCACGCCGCTCTCGTGGTGGTTCTCCCCCAAATGGCGATTCGCATCCGGCAGTTCGCCCGGTCACCTCCCCGGTGATGGATGCCTACTTCAGATCATGGCCCTCGTGCGCCAGACAACACCTCCTACTTCGCTGCCCTGCAGCAACCTATCCGCTTGGCCGAATCTTGCGCCAACCTGTGCCCGTCTCTTTCTTCTGGAAAGAGACGGGCACTTCTAGCACTGCTGCAGCCCTGATCGCACATGGCTTTGCGGCATTCCCCCTCGTGACAATCGGCGTGACAAACGCCGATGTCACCAGCAACAGCCATGCAGATGACGGTGCCGCAGACCAGGGAATGGACTGCACCTGACTGACAGTCAGGCATGCCCCGGTCATCGCACCGCTGCGTTCACCCGGCTCAGGATCTCGCGGCACTGGTCTCGTCAGCCAGTGCAGCCTCCACCCGCCCACCGGTAACGGTGCTCAGGAGGCCAGATCATGAGATGCCCTTGCTCCCGGTCGTAAGGAGCCGTCAGTCCCGCGTAGAGGACATCCCCACAGGTCGCAGGGGCCTTGATCCCTGATAACACTCAGCATTCTTGGCGGGATGACGTGGGGCGAGGATCGGAGAACGGAGGATGAGGTGATCGATATGGCATTGGTGGGTAGACGCGATGGTCGTAATTTCGGCTACGGTAGGCAGTTGAGCTACGCGGGGCCGCAAGCGCTGAAAGACATGTTCGGCGGCGGTCACTACGGCACGGTCAAGGCGCACTGTGATCGGTGGCAGGCATTCGTAAAGTGGTGCCGTTCCGAACAGGGGCCCGGTATCAATGATGCGCGGCAGATTGATCGCAGGGTGTTGGCCGACTATGCAGCTTATCTGCGCGACGTTGTTGGACGCGGTGACCTAGCCATCAGCACCGCACAAAACCGACTATCCAGCGTTAACAGGACCATGGCGGCGCTTCGCGGTGATCAGTACGTAAAGATGCCAAGCCCGAGCAAGGCGCTGGGTATGCAGCGCACTGGGATTCGCCAGTCGGTGCCTCAGGGCCAGGACCGTGAACAGGTGAGGCAGATCGTCGATACGCTTTGCCGCCATTATCAGCTACGCGCCGCCGCGATCGTTCTGTTGGCGCGAGCCACAGGCATGCGCTTGCGTGAGGCCATCTTGGCTGATCTGCCTCGGCTAAGCCGTGAGGCAAACGACCTAGGCAAAATTAACATTCAGGATGGCACCAAAGGCGGCCGCGCCGGTGCCTCGGCGCCGCGTTGGATTGCGGTTGACTGCCATGTTCGAGATGCGCTTAGGTTTGCACGGCAGATTTCGCCTGCGGGTAGCCGCAACCTGATTGCGCCACACGAAAGCTGCCTGAGTCTTCTGCAACAAATCATCCGCCCTGCGCGGGACATCCTGCATTCGCAGAACTTCAAAGGCTTCCATGAGTTACGAGCGGCATACGCATGTGAGCGCTATGAGCAAATCACCCAACACCGCGCTCCTATCAACGGTGGCCAATGCTGCCTGACAGATAGGAACCTTGATCGTGAAGCCCGAAGGCAAATCAGCTATGAGCTGGGGCACTGTCGGATCGACGTGGTCGCTGCCTACATTGGAGGGCGGACATGAGTAAGCAATTCGACATGGAACTGTTCTTGGCTGGAGTGCTGACGGGGTCGCAGGCAACCCAACAACGCCATGTGCGCCAGGCAAAGATCATGCAGGCTGAAATCGCGAAGCGCTGGCAACGAGAGACACCTTGGGCTTGGCAGAGAAAGCACGTGGCTTGGTTTCTCGAGCATCGCTTAGATCAACGCAGTGAAGCGACGCGGTATTACTTTTTGCTGAGCGCGCGTCTGCTCGCTCGCCGCTTGAAAAAGACATGGGCATTCAACCTTTCGCGTGGATAAGGCTTTTGCTAGCCCTAAACGTCAAGCAATCGACCCATTCCACTCAGCCATGGAAGGAAGAACCGGCAATGCAGACGATTGCTTGAGCACAATGCCCACCTGCACACGTCCCCCTTCATCCTAGGCACATTGACGCCGCGTTCAATGACGGATCCAAACATCCATGCTCTGGTTGCAGAGCTCCAAGAACGAGCAGATTGGCCAGTGGCTAAAATGACCACCCTTAGGTCACGAATGCATCTAGGATGCTTTGAGTTCCGCGTAAAGGAAGCAAGAACGTAGTGGGCCACCCTAAGCGGTTAGTTTAAAATGATTTTTTTGCGCAGCAGGCCTAATCGGCAGCGTTCCTTTCAATAGGTACGAGGAGATTTCCCGGAGTCATGTTTTACTACAGGTCTCGTTTGAACCGACTCAGGCAATAGGCACCCAGTTGAACGAATCGCCACCTCGTCTCACGCAGGTCGCACAAGGTCGCGAAATTTCAGGACTCAGCGCGTATGAGTAAAACGAAAACAACGAACGGCAACGAAAACGCCAAAACTATACGTACGCCCAAATTACGCTTTCCTGAGTTTAGGGATTCGAAAGAGTGGGAAAAGACAGAGCTCAGGATGATTGCCGACCCTGTCTTAGACAAAGCTAGTTCTGGTGAGAAGAATAATGCCCTGAGTCTCTCAACTGAAAACACCATAGTGCTTCAGAGTGACATATTGGAAGGCAATGAGATAAATAAATACTCTGAACGCTATCTTAGAATTATTCGCGATGACTTTATTTACATTGACAAAAGCACAAAAAATCCGGCCTCAGGCACTATAAAGCGATTATCCAATTACTCCACTGGAGTGGTCCCCTCAGTTTACAAGTGCTTCCGCTTTCATGCCAATGAACACCCAGGCTTTTGGGAAGGATATTTCGAATCAGGAGCGCACAACAATCAGCTCAGTAAAGTTATAAATGAGGGTGCAACCCAGGGACGATTTAACACTCCAGTCAATAAATTTCTCGCCATAAACGTATGGCGCCCGTGCGAATCGGAACAAAAAAAAATCGCCGACTGTCTGGAGTCATTGGAGAGCCTGATTGCGGCCCAATCTCAGAAAATAAAAACGCTCAGCACTCATAAGATCGGTCTGACACTGCAACTATTTCCACGTAAAGGTGAATTCAAGCCTCGGTTACGTTTCCCTGATTTCCAGAACGCTGAGGAATGGAAAAAAGTCCTATTTACAAACGCTATAAAAGTAACTTCAGGGAAGGAATTTAAGCCATCGGAGTACTCGGGCGAGGGGATTCGATTAATACAATCGAAAAATATTGAATATGGCTCATTAATATGGAGCGATGACTCACCTCACCTCCCTACAACCTATGCAGACAAGCACCCTGAATTATTATTACAAACTAATAACATTGTCTTTGCGCTCTATCGACCAATGCGCAATGAAGAAATAAAGATCACCAAAATTAGTAAAAATGATGAAAAATCGATTTTCAGCCATCAGCTAGCCAAGTTGGAAATCATTACCGATTTACTTTGCGCAGATTTCGCATTTCATTTTTGTCGACATTTCTTATCAGACTACGCACAAAGCAACTCTACCGGCCTCGGACAGACAAGGATATCGCTAAAGGAATTGAACAAGCAGAGTATTACACTCCCGTCGCTGCCTGAGCAAATATGTATTGCAGGCTGTCTTAGCTCACTTGACAGCTTAATTAGTTCGCACATACAGAAGCTTGAATCCATAAAAAAACACAAGACGGCGCTTTTGCAAAAGCTTTTCCCGCGGTCGGATAAGGATATTTAATGAACAAACCGTTAGTACAATCGAATTTCAGATCTTTAAAGTCGCTAGCCAAAAAGTTGCGCAAGGATTTGACAGGAGTTCGAGGAAGAAAAAAACTTGGCGCACGAAAAGCGATCGCACCAATAAAAGGGAACGACTTTGTTTTGCTTTTTGCTCACAACGGGGTAGGCAAAACTCGTTTATCCATGGAGTTTAAAGATCTTGGAAAAAAACAGGACAAGAGAGACACTCTATACTTCAACGCTTTCACTGAAGACCTTTTTGACTGGGATAACGATTTCGACGAGGATAGAGAAAGAAGAATAAAATTCAAATCCCACTCTCAGTTTTTTAATGGGCTTGATGGCATTGGCATTGAAAGTCGCATTCGCCCCCACTTACATCGCCACGCTGACTTTAATTTCACAATAAACTACGACGATGCAGAAATTAGCTTTTTTCGTGAGGAAATCGTCGCAGGTAAAATTGAGACCCTGGAGGATATAAAAATATCACGCGGGGAAGAGAATATTTTTATTTGGTGTTTTTTTCTTGCCATACTCGAATTGGCCAGCTTAGCAGAACCAGGTGACCCATATTATTGGGTAAAATTTGTTTACATTGACGACCCGATTTCGTCCCTTGATGAACACAACACAATCGCTGTCGCCTCCGGACTTTCTGCGCTTTTAAAAGACTCCAGAAACAATATAAAAATCATCATATCCACACACCACGGATTGTTCTTTAATGTTCTTTTCAATGAACTCAAAGGAAAAAATGAACAATCTGCGAAAAAAGAGGAAATCAGAAAAAAGTCTTATATCCTGAGCCGTCCAAATAAGTCCCCAAGCTACACACTCCAAGACACAGGAGAGTCTCCATTCTTGAATCATGTAGCATCATTACTAGAATTACAGGCTGCAGCGAGGTCAGGCAACATTTCGCAACACCATTTCAACTCTCTTCGAAGCATTTTAGAGAAAACGGCAATATTTTTTGGTCGACAGCATATATCTACTTGCTTTGATGGCAATCCCAATAAAAATCTATATGTCCGCTTTTTAAATATCCGCAGCCATTCAAAGTATTCTGTCTTTGAACCCGACCCCCTGAGTCGATCTGAGAAAAAAATGTTTCGTGACATTCTTAGCACATTTATTAATCTTCACCCGTTCAACACAACACTATTTCCGAAGTCACTCGCAGCAGCGCCCGCACCATGATCGTCTCGAATGTCTACCAAATTACTATTTTTGTCCTGGACCTCAGCATTTTCCAGGACTCAGAAACTCTTACGTATTTCGCTCCCCCTTCATCGAGAAACCTTGATACTCTACACTGCCCGGAGGTGAAAAATGACAGAATCAAATAAAATAATGCTTGGCAAGACCCTCTGGAGTGTCGCCGACCAACTGCGCGGACTAATGAATGCAGACGACTTCCGCGATTACATACTTTCATTCTTTCTCCTGCGATATTTATCAGACAATTATGAAAATGCAGCGAAGACAGAACTTGGCGATGACTACCCTAAAGTCAAAGATAAAGACTATTGCGTACCCCTTACCCTTTGGTACGCCAACAACCCGGAAGAGATCACCAAATTCGAGAAACATATGCGCAAGAAGATCCATTATGTACTGCACCCTCAGTATATATGGAGCAGCATCGCGAACATGGCTCGATCTCAAAAAAGCGAACTACTCAGCACACTGCAGGGGGCCTTCAAACACATCGAGCTTGAATCTTTTGAGCACACATTCCAAGGTCTATTTAGCGCAATCAACCTTGACTCTGAAAAACTAGGCCGCACTTACGCCGAACGCAATATTAAGCTATCTGTCCTCATTCAGAAAATCTCCGAAGGCTTAGCTGAATTCCCCACTGACATGGATGCATTTGGTGATGTTTATGAGTACTTGATCGAACAGTTTGCCGCAGGTTCAGGCAAGAAGTCGGGTGAGTTCTACACGCCACAGCAAATTTCCGACATCCTTTCCTCTATTGTTACACTCGATAGCCAGGATCCCCAGAGCGGCTCAATACAGAGCTTGGGAAGTGTGATGGACTTTGCCTGCGGTTCCGGTTCGCTGCTGCTTAACGTACGGAAACGCGTCAAATCGCGGCATACCGGGATTATATACGGACAGGAAAAGAACTTTACTACGTATAATTTAGCGCGCATGAACATGCTGATGCACGGATTAAAAGATACTGATTTTCAAATTCACCATGGCGATACATTGGCGAATGACTGGGCCATACTACGCGAGATGAACCCTGCAAAGAAACTAGCTTTTGATATCGTAGTTGCTAATCCGCCTTTGAGCTGCCGGTGGGAGCCAACCGACTCTCTAACCGAAGATGTACGCTTCAAAAACTATGGAGTGGCTCCTAAATCTTCCGCAGATTTTGCCTTTCTGCTACATGGACTTCATTATCTAAAAAATGAAGGTGTGATGGCCATCGTTCAGCCCCATGGCGTCCTCTTCCGTAGCGGTGCCGAGGAGCGAATTCGGACTAAACTGCTGAAGGATGGCCACATTGATACGGTAATTGGGCTACCCTCAAACCTCCTTTATTCCTCAGGCATCCCAGTTTGCATTTTGGTCCTTAAGAAATGTACTCGACCGGAAGATGTACTTATTATCGATGCAACAGAGAGCTTCGTTAAAGGCAAGCGACAGAACCATTTATCCCACGAGCAAATAATCAAGATCATTGACACTTATCGGTTCCGTAGGGAAGAATCCCGCTACGCCCGCAGGGTTACGATGGAGGAAATCAAGGAGAATGGCTATAACCTTAATATTTCTCGCTATATAAGCACGTCCAGCATCGAAGCTGAGGTTGACTTACAGACCGTAAATCGTGAACTAGCAACCCTGGAAAAAACCATTAAATCGGCCCGAGACAAACATAATGCTTTCCTTAGAGACCTGGGGCTTCCGCCATTAGCTTGAGTTAAAAAACAGCAGGCTACCTGTCGAGCTGCCTCTCTTCAGTCAACTAACCCAAGACCTCTATCTTGCAAAAAAGGGCGTAGCAATTAGCTGCGTAATTGATGCGTGCAGTTTACGGAGAGGTCACCGTAATATTTTACCGAGAACGCCTGCGGCAGCCATTTCCAATGCGTGGTGCACGTATGAAGCTCTCTGGCGGTGACCGAAAAGCTGTCAAGTTCTAGTCCCATCCAGCTAATGATCTACGCAACACCATTCTTTAGCCCTAGGTTCTTGCTCGCGTAAGTAGGTACAGTCGATTAAAGACAAGATGCGTAGCCCAGCGCGACCTGATGTCTAACGGATCAGCCACGGCCAAAGCCCTCGGTTCAGCCAGATACGCTGGGTGCTGTGACATGCTTCCTCAGTGATAGGACTGTGCCAGTCGACAACAACCCGGTTGAGGACCTGGGACGGCCATGGGCACTGGGACGTTCCTACTGATCCTTTACCAGATCGCTATGCCGCGGTAAACGGTCGGCAGCAATCATGAGCTTGATCCAGTCGACGAGCAAGAATGAACACCGTCAGCATGCCAATCTCGAGGATGTGCTGACCGGCTGACGACGCTGCGGGCCAACGTGATCGTGTAATTGCTACCGCATGAGTGGATGCCGATGTGACTCGCGCAGGTGAATTGTGCGGACGCTTACAATCAGCCGCTGCACGAGAGCGCAGGGTAGTTGATCGCGAAATCGCTCCTCTAGGCTCTCCAAAACCTTATCACGAACATCGTCTCCACTGTCACCTGCCAGGCTGCCCCCCGCTTGCATCTCCGCTGCCAAAAACGCGGCTGCATTGGTTAAGATGCGCTCCTTAGCTTGCACAGGGGTGCGGTACAGCCGCCCTACCAGCGCTGCTATTCAGCGCTTTGATTTGGAGTATCTGCAGTTGAACCACGCGGTCCACAACAAACTGGTTTCATTTATCTGGTCGATTGCCGACGACTGCCTGCGCGACGTGTATGTGCGCGGAAAATACCGTGACGTCATCCTGCCCATGGTGGTGCTGCGCCGACTCGATGCCCTGCTGGAGGCGAGCAAGGTCAAGGTAATGGAAGAGCTGGCCTTTCAGCAACATGAAATGAGCCAGACCGAACTGGACGACAGCGCCCTGCGTGCCGCTTCCGGTTATGTGTTCTACAACACCAGCAAATGGACGCTAAGCCAACTGCAGAAGACTGCCACCAACAACCAGCAGATCCTCCTGAGCAACGTTGAGGAATACCTCGACGGCTTTAGCGACAACGTCAAAGACATCATCCGGCGCTTCAATCTCAAGTCGCAGATGCGCCACATGGCCAGCAAAGACGTGCTGCTTGACGTACTGGAAAAATTCACCTCGCCCACCATCAACCTCACCCCTCACGACAGCGAAGACCCACAAGGCAACCGCCTGCCAGCCCTGAGCAACCTGGGCATGGGCTATGTGTTCGAAGAGCTTATCCGCAAGTTCAACGAAGAGAACAACGAGGAAGCCGGTGAGCACTTCACCCCGCGCGAAGTGATCGAGCTGATGACCCACCTGGTCTTCGACCCGATCAAAAATCGCCTGCCCTCTGTGATGACCATCTACGACCCGGCCTGCGGCAGTGGCGGCATGCTCACCGAGTCGCAGAATTTTATCGAAGAAAAATACCCGGACTCGACCATTCAGCGCGACATCCACCTCTACGGCAAGGAGATCAACGACGAGACCTATGCCATCTGCAAGTCGGACATGATGATCAAAGGTAACAACCCTGCCCACATCCGCCCCGGCTCCACCCTCTCGGTGGACGAATTCGCCGGCAGCCGCTTCGACTTTATGCTGTCCAACCCGCCCTACGGTAAAAGCTGGGCGAGTGAGCAGAAGTTCATCAAAGACGGCGGCGATGTCATCGACCCGCGCTTCAAGGTCAGCCTCGCGGACTATTGGGGCAACGCCGAAATGCAGGACGCCACCCCGCGCTCAAGCGACGGCCAACTGCTGTTTCTGATGGAAATGGTCAACAAGATGAAGACGCCGGGCGAAAGCAGTCTCGGTTCGCGCATCGCCTCAGTGCACAATGGCTCCAGCCTATTCACCGGCGACGCAGGCGGCGGCGAGAGCAATATCCGCCGCCACCTGATCGAAAACGACCTGCTCGATGCCATCATCCAGTTGCCCAACAACCTGTTCTACAACACCGGCATCACTACCTATATCTGGCTGCTCTCCAGCAACAAGCCGGCGCAGCGCCGAGGCAAGGTGCAACTGATCGACGCCAGTCTGCTGTATCGCAAACTGCGTAAAAACCTCGGCAACAAAAACTGTGAATTTGCTTCCGAGCATATCGAGCGGATCACCCAAACCTACCTCGACCTGGCCAGCCTCGACCGCCCGGCCGGTGGCGACGGCATTGCCGCGCAGGTGTTTGATAACCGCGACTTCGGGTACCACAAGGTCAGCATCGAACGGCCAGACCGGCGCAAGGCGCAGTTCAGCGCCGAGCGCATCGAAACCCTGCGTTTCGACAAGGCCCTGCGCGAACCGATGCAGTGGATTTACCAAGAGTGGGGCGAGGCGGTGTACCAGGACGCCACCTTGGCCACCCATGAAAAAGCCATCCTCGCCTGGTGTGAAGACCAAGGTCTGGAGCTCAACGCCAAGCAGCGTAAAAAACTGCTGAGTCTGGAAACCTGGGCTAAGCAGTCGCTGCTGGTCACCGTGGCCAATTACCTGAAGCAGGCTATCGGCAGCGACGAATACGACGACTTTAACCTGTTTGCCAAGCTGGTGGACAAAGTGCTCAAACAACTGGGCAAGGAGGCCGGCATCAAGCTCGTCGCCAGCGAGCGCAACCAGTTGCTCAATGCAGTGAGCTGGTACGACGAAAACGCCGCCAAGGTCATCCGCAAGGTAGAGAAGTTCGACTGTGCCCAGTTGGTTGCGCTGCTTGATCGCCTGGGTTGTAGCGAGCTCGAGCTGCCCGACTTCGGTTATTACCCCAACGGGAAGGCCGGCGAGTTCATCACCTACGAGTCCAGCAGCGATCTGCGCGACAGCGAAAGCATCCCGCTGGAGGATGCTATCCACCACTTCTTCAAGGCCGAAGTGCAGCCCCATGTAGCGGAGGCCTGGATCAATCTGGAGTCGGTGAAGATCGGCTACGAGATCAGCTTCAATAAATACTTCTACAAGCATCAAACGCTACGCAGCATGGAAGAGGTGGCGCGGGAAATCGTGTCGCTGGAGCAGCAGGCAGAGGGGCTGATTGCAGAAATTTTGGGGTTGGAAGTGAAGGATGTCTCGGGGGTTATGGTGTGACCAAAATGGAGATCAATTTGCCGCCATATAAGCGCTATAAAAACTCCAAAGTCGATTGGGCAAATCAAATCCCATTTCACTGGGAAACGAAAGCGCTCAAGTATATTGCCAAACTACAGAGTGGCGACACTATTCGGCCAGAGCAGTTCACTGAGGATGGATACCCTGTTTTTGGAGGGAACGGTTTTCGGGGGTACACGAGGTCGTTTAATAATATCGGCAAATTCCCGCTGATAGGAAGACAGGGCGCTTTGTGCGGTAACGTCAACTATTCGTCAGGATACTTCTTTGCCTCTGAGCACGCTGTGGTGGTGTATCCAAGGTCAGAGTGCAGCGTTACATGGCTCGGCGAAACAATTCGAGCCGCCAACTTCAATAGGCTATCCCAATCTACTGCACAGCCTGGTATCTCTGTAGCAGTGGTAGAAAACCAACAATTCCCGCACCCACCAGCGGCAGAAAAAAAGGCGATTGCAGAGTTTATCGATCAAAAATCTACCCAGATTGAGCAGGCAATCCATATCAAGGAGCGTCAGATCGAGCGACTTAAAGAGCGCAAGCAGATACTGATCCAGCAGGCCGTAACCCGTGGTCTTGATTCGCATGTCCCCATGCGGGATACCGGCCTCGAATGGATTGGCGAAATTCCGGCGCATTGGAGAATGATGGCTAACCGTGCATTGTTCCGCGAGCGGGTGGAGCCCGGGCGAGAGGATTTGCCTTTGTTGTCGGTTTCCATCCATTCCGGTGTATCCGAAGAAGAAATCTCCGAAGAAGAGAACATTCGTGGTCGTGTAAAGATTGAAGATAAATCCAAGTACATCTGTGTGCGCCCAGGCGATATTGCCTTCAATATGATGCGCGCCTGGCAAGGAGCGATTGGTGCGGTACGTGTGGATGGAATGGTCAGCCCCGCGTATACCATTGCAGTGCCCCGTCCTAGCCTTGATGCCCGGTACTTCGAGTACCAGTACCGCACTCCCGGTTTTATCCAGCAGATGGACCGTTACTCCAAGGGCATTACGGATTTTCGCAAACGGCTCTACTGGGACGGTTTCAAGCAACTGATAACCCTTGTTCCTCCGATTGAGGAACAGCGTGCCATCGTCGAGTTTATCGAGCAGGCCATGCTCAAGCAAAACGCTACCGTCACGCTGCTGGAACAACAAATCACCAAACTCATAGAATACAAAGCCACTTTGATCTATAGCGCCGTCACCGGCAAGATCAAGGTGCCGGGCGTGGTGGAGCCGGATACTCAAGATAGGGAGTTGGCTTGATGTGTGCCCAGCAGCACCTGCAGCGTTTGCTTGAGGGCAGCGGTGAAAGCGAGGTGGTGGAGTTTAAGGAGGCCAAGAACGGCTATGACTTTACCAAACTCGGTAAATACTTCTGAGCCCCGAGCAACGAGGCCAAGCCCATAAGATCAAAAATCTGCTGCAAGCCTTGAAAAAACAAGGAGTCATCGAACCTAAGGGCAAGCTTTGGCAAATGTCTAAAGGCTGATTGCTAGACATTTTTCGGCCCCGTGGGCGGGTTTGGCGCAGACAAATAATGCCCAGTAACACGGTGTGAACTCATTTGACTGAGCAGATTGCGCTAAACGAATAAGCCGAGCTGTTAGACATTCAGCAGGCTGCCGGCCAGCTCTGTTAATGGTTATGCTGTCAGGTGAATCAATGGGTTTGTAGTAAGTCAGGTGGGTAGCGGCGAATGTCTGCTCCCGTTAGCTGTATAGTTTTAGACATTTGCACCCCGCGCCTGGCTCGCCTGGCAGAGATAAGAAAGAACAGGCACAAGGAAGCCGGCATGGTAAGCAAGACCAACGAACAGGCGCTGGAAGCTAGCATCGAGAAATACCTGACCGGCACTTGCCTAGAAGAGCAGACGGTGGTCCGGGACAGCGCGGTGACCGTGCCGGCGGGCCTCAACCACGGGTATCAACTGGGCCGCGCTCAGGATTTCAATGCCCGCTATGCCGTGGATAGCCGCTGCTTGTGGCAATTTCTTGAGGCCAGCCAGGGCGATGATTTGGAACGCCTCAAGCAGCGCTACGATGATTGGGATTTGCGCATCTTCGAACGCTTCGACCGGCTGGCGAAGAAGTACGGTGCGCTGCACCTGCTCAAGCGCGGCCTGGCCATCGACGATATGCACTTCAACCTGATGTACCCCGCGCCGCTTGCCAGTAGTTCGGAGCGGGTCAAACAGCAGTTTGCGGCGAATATCTTTAGCAGCACCCGCCAGGTGCGTTACTCCCTGAGTAATCCGCTGGAAGAGATCGACCTGGTACTGTTCATCAATGGCTTGCCCTTCGCCACGCTGGAGCTGAAGAACCCCTGGACGGGCCAGAACGCCCGTTATCACGGGCAAAAGCAGTACAAGCAGGACCGCGACACGGGCCAGCCGCTGCTGCAATTCGGCCGCTGCCTAGTGCACATGACGGTAGACACCGACGAGGTCTACATGACCACCAAGTTGGCCGGTGTCGCGACCTTCTTCCTGCCATTCAACAAGGGCCATAACCACGGGGCTGGCAACCCGCCCAACCCCGCCGGGCACAAGAGCTCCTACCTGTGGCAGGAGGTTTTCAGCCGCGAAAGTGTGGCCAACATCATCCAGCACTTTGTGCGCCTGGACGGCAGCAGCAAGATGCCACTGGCCAAGCGTACGCTGTTCTTCCCGCGCTACCACCAACTGGATGTGGTGCGCCGCCTAGTGACGCATGCCAGCCAGCATGGTGTGGGTCAGCGCTACCTGATCCAGCACTCGGCCGGCTCGGGCAAATCGAACTCCATCACCTGGGCGGCCTATCAGTTGATAGAAACCTATCCGGCTTCGCTGGAGGTTGTCGGCGCGCGCGCTCTAGATGTGCCGCTGTTCGACTCGGTGATTGTGGTGACTGACCGCCGCCTGCTGGACAAGCAATTGCGCGAGAACCTACGCGAGTTCTCCGAGGTGAAAAACATCATCGCTCCGGCGCTGAAGTCCTCTGACCTCCAGCGGGCGCTGGAGCAGGGAAAAAAAATCATCATTACCACCATCCAGAAATTCCCGGTGATCGTGGATGGCATCGACGACATGGCCGGCAAACGCTTTGCCGTGATCATCGACGAGGCGCACAGCTCGCAGGACGGTAGCAGCCACGGCACGATGAACAAGGTGATGGGCGGCGACGAGCAAGACGACACTCAGGAGAAGATCCTCAGCGCCATCAAGAACAGCAAGATGCGCGGAAATGCCTCGTACTTTGCCTTCACCGCCACGCCGAAGAACAGCACGCTGGAGAAGTTCGGCGAGCAGCAGGCCGATGGCCGCTTCGCGCCCTTCCACCTGTACTCGATGAAGCAGGCCATTGAAGAGGGCTTTATCCTCGATGTGCTGGCCAACTACACCACGTACCGCAGCTACTACGAAATTCAGAAGTCCATCGAGGACAATCCGCTGTTTGACACGCTGAAAGCACAGAAGAAGCTACGCGCCTATGTCGAACGCGACCAGCAGACCATCGACGTTAAGGCTGAGGTGATGCTGGAGCATTTTATTGAGCAGGTGGTCACGCCGAAAAAGCTTAAGGGCCAGGCCAAGGGCATGGTCATAACCCAAAACATCGAAGCCGCCATCCGTTATCACAAGGCCATCAGCCGCTTGCTGGCAGCGCGCGGCAACCCGTTCAAGGCGCTAATTGCCTTCTCCGGCGAAAAATTGGTTGATGGTATCGAGTACACCGAAGCCGGCATCAACGGCTTCGCCGAAGCGGATACGCGAGACAAGTTCGACACCGACGAATACCGATTGCTGGTAGTGGCCAACAAGTACCTGACAGGCTTCGATCAGCCTAAGCTGTGTGCCATGTACGTGGACAAGAAGCTGCAGTACGTACTCGCTGTGCAAGCGCTGTCGCGCCTTAATCGTGCCGCGCCGAAGTGGGCCAAGAAGACCGAAGACCTGTTCGTTCTGGATTTCTTCAACCAGGTGGAGGACATAAAAGCCTCCTTCGACCCGTTTTACACGGCCACCAGCCTGTCCGGAGCAACGGATATCAATGTGCTGCACGAACTCAAGGACCAGTTGGACGAGGTCGGTGTCTACGAGTGGCCGGAAGTAGAGGCATTCGCCACGCAGTATTTCGACAACGTCGATGCCGAAAAGCTCGCTGTGCTTATCGATATCGCCGCCGAGCGTTTCGACGTGGAACTAGAGTTGGAGGATGAGGCAAAGGTCGATTTCAAAATCAAGGCCAAGCAGTTTGTGAAGATCTACGGCCAGATGGCCTCGATCATGCCGTATGAGATTGTGGCCTGGGAAAAGCTTTTCTGGTTCCTCAAGTTCCTGATCCCGAAACTCAAAGTGCAGGACAAAGACGCCGACGAAATCGACGCTCTGCTCAACTCGGTCGACCTCGCGTCCTATGGGCTGGAACGCGTCAAGTTGAACCACAGCATTGCGTTAGATGACGCGGAAACCGAGCTGGACCCAGCCAACCCAAATCCGCGCGGGGTACATACTGGTGAGCAGGAAAAAGACCTGCTGGACCAAATCATCCAGAGCTTCAACGAGCGTTGGTTCCAGGGCTGGGGGGTGACCACGGAAGAAAAGCGCGTGAAGTTCCTGAGCATTCTAAAGGGCATTCAGGAGCATCCGGACTTTGAGCCAAAGTACCAAAAGAGCCAGGACGAAGACCACCGTGCACTGGCGTTCGAGAAGATTTTCGAGGAAGTCATGCTGATACGCCGCCGCCAGGACCTAGAGCTTTACCGGCTGGTAGCCAGTGATGAAGCGCTCAAGTCTTCGTTGCAGCAGAGCATGAGGGGCATGCTGGGCTGAGATATGTGCAAGCTCGGTGTGTCTCAGCATGTCCGGTCCATACGGCTAAAGCCGTCACGCCCATTCGCATGGAGCTTTAACCTCGAAGTCCTGCAGGGGGCCGAACTCAACAATGACCGTCCATCGGAAGCCAGGCCACGCAGCATTCCAGCTGGTATTCCAAGGAGTTTATCTGATCAATTATTAGCCAATAAAAACAGATGGCTACAGAGCTGTTTCAAATCCCCCCGGCCCCCAATCAAAGCTGACAAGGCCCGCCCAGTGCGGGCTTTGTTGCATCTGGGGTGTAATAATTCATACCGCCCCCTGTGGGAGCTTGCCCGCGAAGAGGCCAGCGAAACCGCCCGG
>Ga0182006_1001129_pt1 | contig 16978 bp, 4 predicted proteins | sample Sormic07211104_1_FD_123022 | JGI IMG/M metagenome (GOLD analysis project Ga0182006, IMG submission 123022) | Rhizosphere microbial communities from Sorghum bicolor, Mead, Nebraska, USA - 072115-104_1 MetaG | ecosystem: Host-associated > Plants > Roots > Rhizosphere | place: USA: Nebraska...
AAGGGCAAGATCGTCATTGCCACCGTCAAGGGCGACGTCCACGACATCGGCAAGAACATCGTCGGCGTGGTGCTCGGTTGCAACGGCTATGACATTGTCGACTTAGGCGTGATGGTTCCGGCCGAAAAGATTCTGCAGGTCGCCAAAGAAGAAAAGTGCGACATCATCGGCCTCTCCGGCCTGATCACTCCGTCGCTGGACGAGATGGTCCACGTTGCCCGCGAGATGCAGCGTCAGGATTTCCATCTGCCACTGATGATCGGTGGCGCGACCACCTCCAAGGCGCACACGGCGGTGAAGATCGAGCCGAAGTACAGCAACGACGCGGTGGTCTATGTGACCGACGCATCGCGCGCCGTCGGTGTGGCAACGCAGTTGCTGTCCAAGGAATTGAAAGCCGGTTTCGTCGAGAAGACCCGCCTTGAATACATCGACGTGCGCGAGCGTACTTCCAACCGCAGCGCCCGCACCGAACGCCTGAGCTACGCCGCCGCCATCGCCAAGAAGCCGCAATTCGACTGGGCTAACTACGAGCCAGTGAAACCGACCTTCACCGGCAGCAAAGTGCTCGACAATATCGATTTGAACGTGCTGGCCGAATATATCGACTGGACGCCGTTTTTCATCTCCTGGGACCTGGCCGGCAAGTTCCCGCGCATCCTCGAAGATGAAGTGGTCGGTGAAGCCGCCACCGCGCTGTACAAGGACGCCCAGGAAATGCTCGCCAAGCTGATCGACGAAAAGCTGATCAGCGCCCGTGCGGTGTTCGGTTTCTGGCCGGCCAATCAGGTCAACGAAGACGACATCGAGCTGTACGACGATAACGGCAAGCCGTTGGCCAAGCTGCATCACCTGCGTCAGCAGATCATCAAGACCGACGGCAAACCGAACTTCTGCCTCGCCGACTTCGTTGCGCCAAAGGACAGCGAAGTCACCGACTACGTCGGCGGCTTTATCACCACCGCTGGCATCGGCGCCGAAGAAGTGGCCAAGGCCTATCAGGACGCTGGCGACGACTACAACTCGATCATGGTCAAGGCCCTCGCCGACCGTTTGGCCGAAGCGTGCGCGGAGTGGCTGCACCAGCAAGTGCGCAAAGAGCACTGGGGTTACGCCAAAGACGAGACCCTCGACAACGATGCGCTGATCAAAGAGCAATACCGTGGTATCCGCCCCGCGCCCGGCTATCCGGCCTGCCCGGATCACACCGAGAAAGCCGCGCTGTTCACCTTGCTTGATCCTGAAGCTGCCGAAATGCGAGCCGGCCGCAGCGGTGTGTTCCTCACCGAGCACTACGCGATGTTCCCCGCCGCTGCGGTCAGCGGCTGGTACTTTGCTCATCCGCAGGCGCAGTACTTTGCCGTGGGCAAGATCGACAAGGATCAGGTGCAAAGCTACACCGCGCGCAAAGGCCAGGATCTGAGCGTCACCGAGCGCTGGCTGGCGCCGAACCTGGGATATGACAGCTGAAGAACGGCGCAAGCCTGGGAGCGACAGGCGCCCAGACTTTCGCGATCAGTCAATCAGCGCGCCGCGAAGGCCCGGGTTGCGGTGACGCAGGGCCCGTTGGCGCGTTGATCGCTGACGCTTTTGCCAGCTCTGCGCGTGTCAACTCCTTGAGCTTGAGAGTTCGCGCGTCGGCGGTTTCGATTTCCAGCTGACTCATTGCCTCCAGATACTGATCAAGCATTTCCTGACTGGCATCTCGCTCCGGATACGCATCTTCAACTTTTTCCTGGCGCTGGGTCGCGTCACGTTCCAGTTCATCGAATACCTCGGCATGCTGGTCGCGAATGTAACGAACCCAGTAATCACGGGAAAGCAGGTCTTCGATAAACAAATCAGACGCCTCGTCCGCCAATACGGAGGCGCGGACGTCGATCACGGTCTGTCCGCGAATCGGCGTGGCGTACAACATGTGCTCCGGTTGCGCAGGCAATTGCAGACCGTCAGGCCATTCGCGAATCATGCCGATCCGATATTGCAGGCGTATCTCCGCACGGTCCTTGTTCTTCCCGGCAGCTTCGGCAAGCCGATCGACCCGCTCCAGTCGGAACAAGCGGCGGGTAAGGTCCAGCAAGGCTTTGCCGCGCTGTTGCGGAAGATGTTGGGGGGCGTCGCGCAGAGCGTTGTGCAAGTAAACCCTCGTTTCCAGCTCACTGAAAGAAAGAATACGACCGTCGGCGCACGTGCCGTGGGTTTCGGCGTTGGCAAACAGTGTCTCGCGCAACGCGCTGTCTTCCGTCGCCGCCTGTATCACCTGCCATACCCGGTGCGTCAGGTCGGCACCCGCCAGCCGGTACTCGGCAGTATCAGGCAGCGTCGAGAGCAAATGGAAAAACGACTCGTGCCCGACTTGTTCAGCCAGTTGCAGCCATAGTGCGGCTCGCTCCACGCGGACATCTGACGGAGTGAAGGCCAGCCAGATGTCCATCGCCGGAGCGGCAACATCCTGCAACGGGTTATCGATGACTTCGTCAGCCTCGACCACCGCGTGAGTGTCGACGCGTCTGGAGCCTGCGCCACCATCACTGTCATCACTGTCATCACTGTCATCACTGTCGCCAGCGGACTCCGAATCGCTACCGGATTCGCTTTCAGAAACCCGTTGCTGGACTATTTCCTCATCCAGCAGAGTGCGCGAATAGCCCATTACGTCGCGATTGGCGTTAGCCTCACTGTAGTCGCGCATTTGCTCCAGACTGTTCAGCGTGAGGCTATTTTCAGTGAGGTCGGTGCCGGCGACCAGCCCCTCGTGATTGCCGCCCAGAAGTCGATCCGGAAACATCAGTATGTTGTTGCCTGACAGGTTCAGTGTGCGCAGCTGTGCCAGTTCCAGCACACCGGCTGGCCAGTGATCCAGACCGTTTTGCGCAAGGTCGAGCGTTTCGAGCCGAACGAATGCGCGGGCATCGAAATTGTCGAGCCGGTTGTGGCTCAGATCCAGCCAGCGCAGGCGGTCGGCGCCGACCAGACTCTGCAGCGCCCCCCCATCCGCCAATAGGTTGCCGCTCAACTCCAGACGCTCGAGACGACTCAGGCCACTGACGGCGTCTGGCAGTGACTGCAATGCATTGCCGTTGAGTATCAGCGTGGTCAACTCGGGAAACGCCGTGCAAAACAGATTGAAACTGTCGACGCTGAAACCTGTACCGGTCAGGTTCAATGTCCGTACGTGAGTAAACGCCGTCCACAGATGCGGCAACTGGGTCGTCTGCAGTCCCGTGAAGTCCAGAGTCTGCCCTGCGCCTGTGCCTGAATCGGTCAGTCCGTCCTGCCAGCACTGGCGAATTTTCAACGCCATTGACTGCCGGCTCTGCGCCGTCTCCCTGCTCCCGCCGTTGTGCACCTGGCGGGTGAATATCCAGTCATTCAATTCGCGAACCAGTGACTCGCTGGCCTGACGCCATTGTATGAGGCGGGCATCGATCTCTACCTCGGTCAGACCCTCATTGCGCAATCGCGCTACACATTCCAGCGCCTGATCCGCTGAAAGCGTGGGGTTCAAGTCGCGTATCCGACTGGCGAAGCCCTCGGCGCCCTCCGGCGCACGCGTTCGGCCGGGCAGCGGCAGCAGATGCTCAGCCAGAGACAATGCGGTGTCGCCCGCTGTGTCTGCGGAAAGAGAAGGCGGTGTTTCGCGCTCGAAGCGCTCCAGCGCGCCCTCCGGCAAACCTCTGAGGTTTTCAATCCGACGCTGCGCCAGCGTCAGCGCTGCCCTTCCCTGCGTACTGAAGAGATTGTTGGCCAGGTCGGTTTTGAGCAACACGGTCTCGTGAGCAAGCACATGATCGGGCAGCGCACTGATCATGTTGTAACGCAGATCCATCCAGTTCAATTGCAGCAGGCTTTCAGCACCGGTTGGCCATGTATGAAGTCCCGTCGAATTGAGCATCAGTGACTGCAGGCGGGTCAGCGCGGACACATCAAGAGTGCCTAATGGGTTGAGATAGGCGTTGAGATGTTGCAATTGCGTCAAGGCACTGAACTGGCTCTGAACAGCAGGGGTAACCGTGATGCGATTGAACGACAGATCAAGGCGCGTCAGCCGGGGGAAATACTGCGGCTCGATCGGTACTTCCGTCAGGCCGCACGCGGTGACCTCCAGGGTTTTCGCTTCACCGAATGCCCGGAGAAAGCCGCGTACCTGCTCGGCTGGCGCCGCCAGTCGATCCAGGCGTACGGTCTGTATGTGCGAAAAGCTGCCGGCAGGCAACTGCGGCAGCTCGCTGACCGCCGGTTCACCATTTACCCAAGCGGTATCAAGCAACTCGAATACTGTTGCCTCATCGCCTTCGCTGCGTGAGATCCAGGTGAAAATGCTCGGTGGCTGAGTATCGGCGTTCAGGCTATACCGCTTTCGTACCCCCGCGCGCCAGTGCTTCTCCAGCGCACGAACCACCCGGGCGTTGGGTGGCAGGTTCCAGCGCGGCAGGGGCGTTGCAGTTCTCAAGCCGCCGGACAGCGTTGGTTGGTAGAACTGACGGAAGATGCCTGCATGCTCAATGCGCAATGCCTCCACAGCTGCGAGGCGAGTCTGCGGCGTATTCCACAGACTCATGATGCGTTGCGGCAACGGGTTCACGTGGCCCGCTTCGCCTGTAAGGAATTCCAGCTCGCCGGCGCAGTAACTGCGCACCATCAGATCCAGATCAACCAGGTGCCCCCACGGCCCGAGGTAATTCCTGACGTAGTCGTAAGCAGGTTTGAATGCTTCGTGAGAGAACTTCGACCAGTCCAGCGACAGCCCCGCCCATAGCTGTTCATGCCCGGAATAGAGTGCCGAGGGGATGGTCGCGATGGCGGTGTGCGTCAGGTCCAGCCTTTGCAGATTCGGCAGACTGTGCACGGAAGCAGGCCATTGCGACATGCCCGGCGCGTCGATTTTGAGCTTTTGCAGTTGCTGCAACGTTTTCAACTCAAGCTCTGGCGTGGCAGCGGCGTTCAGTCGTACCAATTCCAGATCAAGATCTTCCAGCGCTGTCATCGCCGCCAGTCTCTGGGAAAAACCTTGTGCCAGAGACGTCGCGCCGGTTCTGAATCTCAGTCTCTTCAGAGAGGCCATTGCGCTGACGGCCGAAGGCAGATTGGTCAGTGATTGCTCGCGCCCCATATAGGTGCCGAAAGCGCTGCCGCGCTCACCGAGGGTCAGCTGCTCAAGGTTGGGGAAATGCGACAGAAACGCGTTGGCACCCGGATCCGTCATGCCGTCACCGCTCAGGATCAGTTCGCGCACATGGGAAAAATCGGCCTCGATCGCTGGCAACGGATAGTAGCTGACGATCGAAAGCCTGGCGGCACTCTGGTCATCGGCTGCTAACGGTGCCCTGCGCCAGCTCACCTGCAGCGCCCTTGCCGTTTGTGATCTCTGCAATCCTCCAGACAAGCCATCGGGAGCGTTCGACGGCGTTCCTACCCACCCGTCAAGTGTTGCTCTGAGTTGTTCCCATTCTTGCCGGCGCGACTGCAACATCGCAAAGATTTCCGCGTTGCTCTTGCCCTCGCGAACCTGTCTCAGAACAAACCCGTTGGCTTGCTCCACCGTCAGTTCCGGATAGAGATCGCGCAATCGCTCGACCAGCTCCGGATTGAATGCTGCACCACGTCCACTGGCGAAATAGCCGACCACGTTTTCACTGATGCGTGCGGGCGGCTTGAGCCACTTCACTTGCGGCTCAAGCAAAGCCAGCGCTGTACGTGGAGGTTGCTCGGCTTGCGCAATGATCGCTTGCTGCAGTCCCGCCGACTGACCGACTGCCGGCAGGCCCAGGCTGCGTCGCGCCTCATCGGGCAAGGCGTGCATGATCGATGCGTAAAAATTGTCACCGTTGCGAGGCAGGCTGTTGAGCGCTTCGCCGCGATTGTCGAAAGCCTGGAATTGCGCGCCCTTTTTGATCAGGTATTTTTTCTCGCCAGCGGTCTCGGCACCCACGCTGTCGAGCAGTGGCCCTTCAGGATTGCCCTCGCGAACCTCCAGGCGCAAACCAGCGGGCCATCCGGGCAATTCTTCCAGTGTGTGCAAGGCCAGACGCCGGCTGTCCGTCGACGCCATACTTTCGCTGCGCAGCCCGGCATAAGCCCTGACCTGCCGGCTCTGCCGGGCGTACCAGCGAGCTTGTTCGAGCACGCGCAGCGGTGCACGCCCGGTTGTCGTCAGAAGTTCGCGATCATCGGGGCTGGCGTGCGCCAGGACGTCCTGCGCAGCCGATTCTGTGAGGCCAGGGCAGGCAGTTTGCAAGCGCTTGACCAAAGGGTCGGCGGGTTCGGTTCCTTTATAGATGCTGTCATAGATCGCCGATTGTCGGGTTTGGGCGTAATCGGCAATTTGCCTGGCAAACTCGGCAGGCCTGGACTCACGCACCCGCGCGCCCTGCTCGCCAAGCAGACGGGTGGTTTCCGCGTCGTCAAGCGCCGCCAGGATGATCGCCGGCAGGTCCCCAAGGAGAATATCGGATCGGGAAATCTGGATCGGCGCTCTGACACGGCTGCCACGCACTCGGCGTCCGCCGCCATATTTGACGGATTTACCGGACAAGCCCGCGCCGTCGAACACTTCAAGTACCCGATTGGCCGGCCACAGCGGCATCTCAGTGATCAGCGGCAAGGCATACAGATACATTTCATCGACCGTTTGGGTGCCGCGCAACTGCTCGATGACTCGCCCGGCATCCGTATCGGCCTTGAGCATGCGCATGGCTTGCAGCAACTGCGGTGGCGCCGACGCGTGATCCAGATGCATCTTGCGTAAAGCGTCATCACTGACACCGCTGATGTCTGCGGCCTTGATCAACTCGGCGTCGGAAAACGCTTCACTGCGATGGCCCATGCGCCGTAACAGCGTCAAGCGGTCCCAGGTCAGCGGCTGTTCCAAGGTAGAACGCCAGGCACCGGCGCCATTGCTTTCCAGCACCGGCTGATAGGCGCTGGCATCAGTTGGATGCTGAAGGCGCCATTTGCTGATCGCCTGGTCGTACGTCTGCTGATAGAGCTTGCCGTCGAGCCGGATGTAGGTGTTGCCGTCAACCATGTACTGGCCGGCTGGATTGGGCCCAAGGCTGGCGTCCAGAATGATCGAGGACTCATAAGCGCTGAGATCAGGTTTCCACAGCCGGGTTTTACCATTGGGCAACGTTACCGGGCTCAGGCGTTCGATCACAGGAACGGCACGAGCGGCAGAGAACTTCTGTGCTGCAGCACCGACGCCGCTCATGAATCCAATCAGCGCCAGATTCTCCGCCACGTCAATCAAATGATCCTTGGCCGCCCTGCGATCGCCTTCACTCCATTCAATGGCGCCCTCCAGGGCTTCGTAGAGCAGTTGCCCGGCCATCACCACCATCATCACTTCACCCAGCACGGGCACGAACATCGACACCATGTTCAAGCCCAGCAGGCCGACCTGCATCAGGTGCGCCAGTTTGGCATCACGCGCTTTCGCATCGACCTCAGCAGTCGGCACGGCGTGGCTTCGCGCATCGGCAATGGTTTTTTCCCGACTCTGAGTAAACAGATACTCCCAGAGATCGTCATTGGCGGCCCACAGACCACGGCCCTTGCGACCGACCGTCGACGGGGCGATATAAGGATCAGCCACCGGCTCGAGTTTGACCTTGCGCTCGGGGGGCACTTCACTGAGCGTGGTGAACGCCGAACCGGGGCTGATCGCAACGATAATGGCGGTCCAGGGCGAACGCCAGACTTGCCATACATCTCTGGGTGAGTCGGCGGCCTTTTGCGTGAACTGGCTGAAATAGTACGGGCGCTGGTCGTAAGGCAAAAACTGGCTGAGGAACTGCTGGTACCGGGTCGGCGCTGCGCCAGTCGCTTCGGTTGCGTCACGCGCAGTCAGCAGCCGCTTGAATTCGCTACGCATTTGCTCATGGGTGTAGCGTTTGAGCGGATGATGTGGATCGTGCGGGATGTACAGAATCAGTTCATCGCTATAGCGATACTTTTCGCAGATCACGAAAGCGACGCAGCCGGTCAGGCGCTTTTTCATCACGCCGAGATCTTCGAACCAGACTTGCTTGTTGCCCATCCAGGGATGCATTTCGCCAGCGATGACCGACAGGATCATTGTGTAATCCGCCGGCTCGATGTCTTTCTGTAACAAGGCCTGTTCGGCAGCAGCGCGCATCGTGGCTTTCTGGCTGGCGTTGAACCGTGCGCGGAGGACATTTTCTGCTACCGGATCGGCCGGAAAGAAGAATGCTTTGAGGTAAGTCTGATATTGCTTGCCGATATCCAGGCTTCGGCACAGCCGCAGAAACTGGCTGACCGTCACGCCGATATTTTGCGACTGGAACGTATCGGTGATTTGCGTGGCAACCATGAAACCGGATGTTTCGTGATAAGCCCCCTCTTCGCATTCATAGGCTTCAAAATTATGCAGTGCCGCGTCCAGCATCGACAGTTTGAGGAGTTCAAACGATGCCAGCTCTATTTTCAGAACGCCGACATCCACTGGCCGCTTGAGACACAGGAGGGTTTTGTCGACATCCACCTGTACTTGATACTGATCCTTGAGGGCGTTGAGCAGCAGTGGCCGGGCAAACTCCTCGACCTGCTGCAACTTCGCCAGGCTTTTCTCCAGAGCATTTTGCGCCGTGACGCTGGCGATAAAAGTGTCGGTCAATGCGCTGCGCTGCGCGGGGGTTGCATCCTGGTACCAGGAAGGCAGCGTGGTCGATACGTCCTTCAATGCCTGACGTCGTTGCGTGGTGGCGTCGCTCAGCCAGGTCGGGACGGATTTTTCGAGGAAGTCGCCGTGAATACTCTGCGTTGCGTTGAATTTGACCGGCAGGGTCGTTCCTGCGGCTTGCGCGGTCGGGCCAGTGGGCCTGGTTGTTGGATGGGTCGGGATAGCGTCCATGGTCACTCCTTGTTTATGGAGTGGTCAGCAGACCATTGGCGGCTATCCCTATTGCGGTATCAGGATATTGCCTGAGCGCAAATGCGTAAGGGGATGTAAATGTTCAAGTCGAAGCGTCGGACACCGGCTCGCTACTTCAAGGACGCGATGAAGGTCCCGGCCTCGGCGAAAGACGACCAGGGCTTTGCGACTCGCCAGCAAAACTCTGCAGCTCGTTGATCACCCGACGCGTCAGCGCGACCAGTTTCTCCACGCGCAGCCTTTGCGTCGAACGACCCAATGCAACCAGCTCCTGGTCATATTGCCCGGCGTCGATCTCACCGCGCTCGAGACGCCCGTCCAACTCGCCCCAAAGCTGCAAACGCCGATCATCGACCACTGCATTGAGGCTGTTCATCTCGTGTGAATAGTTGTCTTGCAGATACTCTTTCCAGTAATCGCGGGACACCATGCTCGCTGGCAGCGCGTCGCTCTGCTCAGCCTCAAGGATCGACGCGCGGGTTTGTGTCAGCAGCTCACCGCTGATGGGCAGGTCGTACAACATGAAGGCCGGCTGTCCGGGCAAATCCAGACCATCTCCCCAGCCATGGGCCAGACCGATGCGATATTGCAGGCGTACCTCGGCACGATCCAGCCCCTGCCCTGCGACCTCGGCGAGCGCCTCGACCCTGTCCAGGCGAAAAAGTTGCCGGGACAAGCGCAGCAACGCCTGCCCCCTTAGCCCCGTCCGACCAGGCGGGATGTCGCGCAATACCCGGTCCATCCATACGCGTACCTCCATGTCACTGAATGTCAGGATTCGCCCATCGACACAAGTGCCGTGGGTTTCGGCGCTGTGAAACAACAACTGCCGCAACTCCGCGTCTTCGCTGGCGGCTTGCATGACCTCCCATACTCTGCGCGTGAGATCGGCCGGCACCCGTATGAAGTCCTCGGTCTCACGCAATAGCCGCAGCAGCTGAAAAAAACGTTCATGGTCCGGTTCTTGCGCCAGGCGCGTCCAGATGTCGGTTCTTTGCTCCGTGAATTGCGCCTCGCTGTGCTCGAGCCAGCGTTCAAGTGCTGGCGGCGCGATATCGGCCGCCGTATTCAGCACCTCTTCAACAGGCAACACGGCGGCGTGGTCATCCTGTCCCGTGCTCTCGCCATCAGGCATACCAGCGGGTTCTGCGGTCCCGACGCCGTCGCCAAATATCCGCCTGTTGATCAAGTCGTCGATCTGCCCGCGTGACATCCCCAATATGTTCCCCCCCGGGCGCTCGCGGGAGAAACGCCGCAGATCCTGCAACGCTGACAGAGACAAGCGGTCATTCCCGGACAGATCGGTACCCTCGACCAATGCCGCGTGCCCGCCACTTAACAGACCATCGGGTATTTCCTCGATCCGGTTACCACTCAAGTTCAGAGTCTGCAGACGAGGTGCAGTCAACACTCCGTCCGGCCATTCGCGCAACTGATTGAAGCGCAAATCCAGAGCTTCGAGAGCGCCGAACTCGGGTGGGTTAAAGGCGCGTAGCTCGTTGTAGCCCAAATCAAGCACGCGCAGACGGGCGCCGCCGAGCATCGTGTAAAGACTCGTCGCACTGTGGAGATTGCAATACTGCATTTCCAGACGCTGCAGTTGCCGCATGCGTTGCACCGGCGCAGGCAACGCGAGCAGTTCATTGCCGCTGACAAACAAGGTTTCGAGGTTGGAAAAGGCCCGCAAAAAAGCGTCAGAACCACGAGTGGTGATGCCGACACGCGTCAGATCCAGCCTCGTGACGCTTGGCAACTGCACTCCCAGATCCGGCAGGTCACCGGTTTGTCGCTCTGCAAACTCCAGCTCCAGTCCTGAGCCGCCGGGGTTTTCGGCGAGGCCATCGAGCCATGCGGCCCTGATCCGCCGCGCCGCAAATGAACGACTGCGCGCATTGACGAGCGTGTCCTCGGCACCGACCTCGCGGGTATACAGCCAGCCGTTAAGCCGGCGGGTCAGCGCTTCGAACGATTGGTGCCACTCACTGATACGTGCGTCGATCTGCGCGTCACTGAGCCCCACCCTGCGCAAATTCTGCAGGGTGAGCCGCGCGTGCTCAGCCGGCAAGATCTGCCGCAGCCGCTGCAGATGCGCAGTCGCCCGCGTTTCGCCCGATACCGGAGCGGATCGCGCCAGCGGCAACAGGTCGTCGATGAACGATGCGCCGGTTTCTGCCGGCGGAAAACGTTCCGGCACCGGTTCTGCAGCGAACCGCGCCAGCGTGCCCTGGGCCAGCCCTCTTTGCTGTTCGATACGCTGCAGCGCCTCATTCACGCCAGCTTCACCCTGCGCGCTGAATACATTGCCGGTCAGGTTGGTTCTCATCAGAAAATCCGGGTGCGATAGCGCTTGCGCCGAAACAGACGGGATGCGGTTGTCGCGCAAATCCAGCCAGGACAACTGCGACAAATTCTCGGCACCGCTCGGCCAGTTTTGCATCCCCGTCGACCGCAGGCCCAATGCTTGCAAGCCACTCAAGGCATTGACGTCGATATCGCCCAACGGGTTATGGCTCAGGTCCAACCGCGTGAGGCGTTGCAAGCGACTGATCTGGCGCTGCACCGGTGGGGTCATGACAATTGCGTTGCTGGAAGCATCAAGCTGCGCAAGGTTTTCCAATCCGTCTGCGACAAAGGGCAGCTCGGTGAAGGTATTGCCGCTGATCTGCATGGACTCGGTATGGCTGAATGCACGGATGAACCGGCGCGCCTCTGCTGCGGGAACGTCCAGAGCTGTCAGGCGCAGCGTACGCACGTGGGCGAAACTGCCGGCCGGCAATGCCGGCAATTGAACGATGCGTTCGGCAGCCGCCAGGCCGCCCAGCTCAAACGTATCCACGCTGGACGTCAGACCGTAGCGTTGCCGAACGGCGCCATCCCAACTGTTTTTGAGCGCATTGAAAATCTCGGCGTTGCTGCCGGTTGCCCACTGCTGTGCAACTGTTGCGTTGCGAGTTCCGCCGCTTGGGCCTTGAGCATAGAACCGTGCAAAGAGAGTTTCATGCTCGGCGCGTAGCGCTGTGATCGCAGTGAACCGGGCCTGTGGCGTGGCCAATGCGGCTTCGAACGCTTGCGGCAACGGATCCATGAAACCGGGCGTGACGACCATGGCGTCGAGCTCGGCACGGCAGAACTCGCCGACCATTTGATGAACATCGAGCAAATGTCCCAGAGGGCCGTTGTAGGTGCTGACATATTCATAAGCACGCTGAAATGTCGCCGGGGTGATCCTCGACCAATCCAGCGACAACCCGGCCCACAGCCGTTCCTGCCCCTGGTACAGCGACGTCGGCAGCGTTTCGATCAAGGTGTGACTGAGGTCCAGACGCTCTAGCCTCTCGAGTCGTTCAACAGATGCCGGCCAGCGCCACAAGGCTCGGGGAGCGTCGATGCGCAGCGCGCGCAACTGGGTCAGGGGCGAAAAATCGAGTCCATGGAGGGTGACCGAATCGGTGCCCGAATAGTCGATGCGCAGCGATTCAAGCGAAGACAGTGCCTGTAGCCTCCGGGCGAAATTCTCCGCCAGAAATGGCGCATCGGTTGTGAACCGCAGGCGGGTCAAATCCGGCATCCGACCCACCGCTTCAGGCACAGTAGTCAGCGCTCCGTCCACCAAAGTCTGTCCGACAGCATGGCGCGGCTCGCCAATCGACAAATCGGTGACATTGGGGAACCCCGTCAGAAAAGCGTCTGCATTGGCGTCGGTGAGGCCGCTGCCGGTGACCGACAATTCCCGCACGTGCTCAAAGCGTGTGGTCAGCGCAGGAAGTGGCGTATCGCAGACCAATGACAGCTGCGCCACTTCGTCGGCCTGCCCCGCCAGCGGCTCATTGCGCCACGCTTCTCTGAGAGCCTGCGCCACTTGCGCCCTGTGGGCTGCGATCTGGCTGCTGGAAGGACCTGATTGCCATTGCTCAAGGGTGGCATTGAGCGTGTCCCACGCCCGCCGGCGGGATGACAATTCATTGAAGATCTGCATGTCGCTTCGGCCGCGGTGCAGGGCGAAAAAAGCTTCAGCCTGGCGCGGCTGCGGATACAACTGCTCCGCACGCCTGCGAAGGTACGGATTCCACCCGGCGCCGCGTCCACTGGCGTAATACCCCTTCAACTTCGCATTCACCCGGACCGGGGGCTTGAACCACTTGGCTTGTGGCTCCAGCAACCGCTTGGCATCAAGACGGTGGGCGTGGGCTGACTGGATGATGCTGTGTTGCAGTTCGCTGGCTGTGCGCACATCGGACAGCCACAGCGCTGACTGGGTTTGATCAGGCAAGGCATGCAACAGCGAGCTGTAAAAACTGTCTTCCCCCCGAGGCACTCGATTAAGCGCTTGAGCACTCTCATCGAAGGCCTGATAGAAAGGTCCGATCTTGACCAGATAGCGTTTGACTGGTGCGGCGGGTTCGCCAATCCCGTCGAGCAGTGCGCCGGTTGTGCTGCCCTCGCGGATTTCCAGACGCAAGGTTTGCGGCCACTGCGGCAATCGTTCCAGTGCATGCAATGCCAGGCGCCGACTGTCCGCCGAGGCGAGGTTTTCACTGTGCAGGCCGGCGAATGCGCGAGTCTGCCGTCCTTGTCGCGCATACCAGCGTGCCTCCTCGAGCAGTTTCAAGGGTGAGCGCCGGGTCGCATCCAGTCGGGCCAGTTCAGCTGCTGTGGCGTGATTGAGCACATCGTGCGCGGCCGCGCCGCTGAGGCCCGGACACTCGCTTTGCAGAACGCGCACCCGAGCACTTTCCGGTCCATTACCCCTGTAAAGACTGTCGAAGACGGCTGGCTGACGGGTATAGGCGTATTCGGTGAGTCGTGCGGTGAATTCATCCGATCTTTCAGGGCGCAACTGCGCGCCCCTGGCCCCCAGCAAATGAACAATTTCGTTTTCCTCCAGCGCGGCGATGATCCGAGCCGGCATTTCGCCGTTCAGCACTTGCCCACGACTGACCCGGATCGTCGGTTTGCGCTCAATCCCTGGCAGCAGTTTTTGTGCACCATACTGGATGGATCGTGCCGCCCCCCCCGCGTCCTCAACTATCTCCAGCACGCGCCCGGGCGGCCAGCGGGGCATCTCGGGAACCAGCGGTAGCGCGTACAGGTATTGCTCGCCAATCGCGCTCGAGCCGCGCATTTGCTGGATCATTTGCCTGGCGCCGTTATCGGCGGCAAACAGGCGCATGGCATCACGCAACTCGGCTGGCGGCGGTAAATGGTCCATGTGTACTTTGCGCAGGGCGTTATCGCTGATACCGCTGATGTCAGCCAGCATCAGCAGCGAATCATCGGAAAAACCATCGGTCATCGGTCCCATGCGCCGCAGCAGGTCCAGACGCTCCCAGGTCATGGGTTGCTCCAGTGCCAGACGCCAGGTACCGTGGCCGTTGTGCACAAGGACAGGCTGGCAGGCATTGGGGTCGGTGGGATGTTTGAGCAGCCATTGTGCGGTCGACTGATCCTGAATCTGCTCGTAGACCTTGCCGCCCTGGCGGATATACGTTTTGCCGCCAAACGAATACTGCGCCAGTGCATTGGGTTCGCCCAAGGCATCCAATGTGACGACGTCCTGCTCGTAGCCGCTGAAGCCGGGTTTCCACAGACGGGTTGCGCCATTGGGCAACGTCACCGGGTGCAGGCTCTCGATGACCGATTCGGGCTTGACAGCGTTCAATCGGCTGAACCCCGCACCTGCGGCAGCCATCACACCGATCAGCGCAAGGTTTTCAGCGACATCCACCAAATGGGCCTTGGCGGCATGCTTGTCGCCTTCGCTCCACTCAGCGATGCCTTCCACGGTTTCATACAACAACTGGCCAGCCATGACCGCCATCATGACTTCGCCGAGCACGGGTACAAACATCGAAGCAAGATTTGCTGCGAGCAGGCCGAATTGCAGAAGCGCAGCGAGTTTGGCGTCGCGCGCCTTGGCATCAATGTCCTTGGTTGGCACTGCGTGGCTGCGGGCATCATCGAACAGCTTGTCGCGGTGTTTTTCGTAGAGGTAGGTCCAGAGGTCACGATTTCGGCCCTTTATGTATGCATCCAGGTCCGGAATCGGTGAGGCCGCCACAAATGGGTCGGTCTCCGGGATCATTTCCGGAACCTCGTGTGACGTCTCCCAAGGTCCGAAAGGCGTCACTATTTGCCCTATCCTGCGCCATGCCGACCCTAGCCAGTCGGACGCAGGATGAGCGGGCTTGACGAATTGGCTGAAATATTCGGCGCGCCTTTTGTAGGGAAGGAACTGGCTGAAAAACTCTTGATAGGCTGTCGGCGCGGTGCTCTGCGGCTGCTGTGGATCCCGAGCAGACAACAGGCGTTTCAAGGTGTCCTGCATCTGCGTGCCGGTATAGCGCTTGAGCGGATGCTCGGGGTCGTTGGGCACATACAGAATCACCTCATCGAACGATGGGAATGCATTGTCGTACATCACAAAGACAACGCAGCCGACCAATCTGTAGTGCATTACGCTCAGGTCCTGAAACGAGACGACTCTGCCGTCCAGCTGAAGATCTCTTTTATCATTGAGCACCGAGAGAATCATCGCGTGATCCTGCGGGCGAATGTCCTTCATCAACAGCGCCTGTACGGCCGCCGCATGCAAAGCGGTCTTCTGAGCCAGGATGAACTGGCGGCGCAACGTCGCTTCCGTCTTGGGGTCGGCAGGATGAAAAAAAGAAGTCAGATACGCTTGATACTTTGCCCCGATGTCCAGTTCGCGACACAGGAGGAGAAAGTTCCTGATCGACACGTTGACCGGTACTGCCCTGTAATTACCGGGCGTGTCGGTTTCTACTGCGAAGGTAGAGCTTTGGTGGAAGGCGCCGTACTTGCATTCGTCACTTTCAAAGTTGTGCAGGGCTGCCTGCAACATGGGCAACGTCAGGACCTCGTAAGTGCCAACTTCCACGCGGGCAACACTTACAAGAACAGGTCGCTTCAAACATAACAGCGTCTTGTCGACATCCACTTCCACCTGATAGCGGCTTTTCAGCGCCTCCAGTAGCAAGGGCCTGGCAAACGCGTCGATGTCCTTGAACGAGGACATCGCGTTATCCAGTTGCACCTGCGCCTGGAAGCTTGTTTTGAAGCGTTTGTGCAGTTCGGCGCGCTGCGCCGGTGAAGCCTTTGTGTACCAGTCGGGGGTTGCGTTGATGCTTTGCTTGAACTCGCCTCTTCTGTGCGCGGGAGCATCGATCAGCCATTGCGGCACCGCCGCTTCAAGCAAAGGTGCGTGCAGACTCTCCGTTGCCGCCGGTTTGACCAGGACGTCAGCGCTTTTGGATATGGGGGATTCGGGGGACATACATCGCTCCTGTAAATGAAGCGACAGCACATCATCCGCGCCGGCCCGTTCGGCGGTACAGGGATATCGGATCAGGAGTGAGTTGTTACGTGGTGTCTGTAACCGCTGACGTCCGGTTATTTGACTATGCTGACCGGGTACGACTTTGCGCAGAGGGATTTATGGACGATCCAAGCGACAACAAACCGCCGACCATCTGGCAGATGCTGCACAGCGTCATGGCCGCAGCATTCGGCGTACAGAGTGGCAAGAACCGGGAAAGGGATTTCACCCACGGCAAGCCCAGCCATTTCCTGATACTGGGCGTTTTGTTTACAGCCGTTTTCGGTCTGACGCTCTTCGGTATCGTCAAACTGGTGCTGCATCTGGCCGGCGTTTGAAGTTGATATGAGAAATCCGGGCCTTGGCAAAGCGATCGAGCCTTGTCAATGGCGAACCACCGGCTACAGGCATGCGGTCAGGCCCGGAATTTCACTCACTGGTGGCTGACCCAGAAGACCGCTGTTCCTACAACGAGAATGATCAGGAACAAAATGGCCCATGCGTCGACGCTGCTGTCGCTTTTCCTGGCTTTGGTCGGGTTGCTCATTGCATCGCCTCTTGTCGGTTTTATCGGTGATTGCACAAAGACTCGATCAGAGTAAAGACGATGATTGTCCGCACGACAAATGTGGATTAGTTGCAAGCAGTTCGCGTTAGGCGATTTGGTTCTTTACATATACTCAAACATCACTTTTGCGCATAACTGCAAACGGGTATATTGCCCCGGCTCCGTGACGGAGTGCGCGGCC
>Ga0182006_1001131_pt1 | contig 16967 bp, 25 predicted proteins | sample Sormic07211104_1_FD_123022 | JGI IMG/M metagenome (GOLD analysis project Ga0182006, IMG submission 123022) | Rhizosphere microbial communities from Sorghum bicolor, Mead, Nebraska, USA - 072115-104_1 MetaG | ecosystem: Host-associated > Plants > Roots > Rhizosphere | place: USA: Nebraska...
CCTTACAAAAAAGACGATATCGAAACAGACATCGAAGAATTAGGTAAAAAATTATCTAAAAGATTCAATGCTTTCTGTGCAGAATATGGCAGAGATTTAACTTTGATTTTCGAACCAGGAAAATTCTTGGTGAGCGAAGCAGGTCATTTCCTAGTAAAAGTAAACGTAGTAAAACAAACAACATCAACAGTTTTCGCTGGAGTTGATAGTGGTTTCAACCACCTAATTCGTCCAATGTTATACGGATCTTCACACCATATCGAAAACATCTCAAACCCAAAAGGAAAAGAGCGTTTTTACTCTGTTGTAGGATACATTTGCGAAACGGATACTTTTGCCAACAACCGCAGAATTTCGGAAATTACAGAAGGCGATATTTTAGCGTTCAGAAACGCAGGAGCTTATTGTTTCTCAATGTCTTCGAATTACAATTCAAGATACAAACCAGCCGAAGTTCTTTGGATGAACGGACAGGGAATCTTGATTCGCCAAGCCGAAACTTTCGAAGATTTACTTAAAAATCAAATTCCGTTGCCAGAAGAAATTGCTGCAACAGTTTAAAATAAAAAAAAAGAGAATATCTAGAAGTCCCGTTTCTTAATTGAGGCGGGATTTTTTATTGTAGATTTTAGTCCCGAGGCCTCGGGATAGATTTTAGATTATCTGCTGGGCTTGTCAGGCTGAGCGAAGTCGAAGCTATCCCTCATTTTTGTCATTTCGATCCGAGGCTTCGGGAGAGAAATCTTCGCTAGTAGCTCCACAAAGTACTTCTTTTGTCATTTCAGTTTAAAAATATCCCCAAAGCAATTACCAAGTTTGTCATTTCGATCCCGAGGCTTCGGGAGAGAAATCTTCGCAAGAAACTCCACAAAGCATATCAAATTCTTACAAAAAGAAAGAAAAATCTTAAATTAAGTTTTATCTTTAGCATCAAAAAAATGCTACATCAAGAAGGCTATCATACCTATTACATATACATACTAACAAACAAATACAAAACTGTTTTCTACACAGGAGTGACAAATAATTTAAGAATCCGTTTGAGCCAACATAAAGAAAACAGTATAACTGGAAATAGAACCTTTACATCAAAATACAATGCAACGTACTTGTTATATTATGAAAAATTCACATGGATACAAGAAGCAATTACTCGTGAAAAAGAAATAAAAGACTGGCGAAGAGAGAAGAAAATTGAATTAATAAAAACTATTAATCCAGATTTGGATTTTTTGAATTATTTATTTGGATAATCTATAGTAAAATTTCCAATCTTTGTAGAGCTACTTGCGAAGATTTCTCCTTCGTCGAAATGACAAGATTGGGAATAATTGGAAATTGAAATTGAAACTTAGAATAATAAACTACCTCATAAAAATCATATATTTACTCTTTAAAAAATATCGAAAAAAATTAAATACCTTTGAAATATGAGCGCAACAACAAAACCAAGACATATCGGTAGAAATATCAGCCGAATCAGAGAACTTCGAGGTATGAAGCAGGAAGCACTTGCGCAGGCAATTGGCACAAATCAACAGGCGATTTCTGGTATTGAAGGAAGCGAAACTATCGACGAAACAAAACTTACGAAAATTGCAGAAGCGCTAGGCGTTACAGTAGAAGCAATTGAAAGTTTTTCTGAAGAAAATATTTTTAATTATTTCAACACTTTCCACGAAAGTCATGGAAACTTTTTTGGAGGAAATAATAATTCTTGTACATTCAATCCGCTTGATAAAGTTGTAGAACTTTACGAACGTTTGGTTCAGGCTGAAAAAGACAAAAACGAATATTTAGAAAAATTACTAAAAGGGAAATAATTCCTTCAAAAATAAAATTTTGCAAAAGCACAAATATCTTATGATTTTGTGCTTTTTTTGTAAACTAAAAAACCAAAAATGACCTCAGAACAAATTGCCACAAAACCCAATCTTAAAAAAAGAATCCTTGCCGGATTAATTGACTATTCGTTAATGTTTGGAGTAGTCCTCGTTATGTTTCTATACTTTGGAGAAAAAACCAAAAATGGATATGAATTACAAGGATTTCCCGCATTCTTCAATTTTTTAATATGGTTTGGCTACATGGTTGGATTTGAAGTAAAATTTGGAGCAACGCTGGGAAATCAGATGTTTGATTTACAAGTTATTTCTATAAAAGATAGCAAAACTACAAGTTTAACTTTAGGCCAATCTTTTGTGCGACATTTATTTGATATTCTTGATTTTTGGTTTTTCGGACTATTGGGAATATTGCTAATAAAAAACTCTACTTATAATCAAAGGTTAGGAGATTTATGCGCCAAAACAATTGTAATAGATACAAAAGACAGCGAACAGTTTTACAAACGATTTACTTAATTAAACTCAAATAAAAAATATTATTTTAGCCTTACCAAATCAATCCCCAAAACCAATGAAATTCACAATTACCCTGTCAACTCTATTCCTACTATTTACAACAAATTTATTCAGTCAAACCATTGCAGATTTAAAACTAAAACCAAAAGAAATTCCAAAAGGCGGTTATATGGTTAGTGACGGAAATATTTGTATTACGCCGCAAGCCTGCAATTTTTATAATGATATTGAAACCTACAGCAATATTGTTGGAACTGTAAAAAATAAAGCTATTCAAAGCTTTAAAAGTAAAGCAGACCGCGGTTCTATCATGTATTTTGAATTTGATCACGTTTTTAAAGGCGATCGATTCCTGCAAGGTTTGCTGTGGGGAAAAGCGGGCGAACCAACAGCTGAACATCCAGAAGAATATCTGGCAAAAGGAAAATTTCTAATTATTTGGAGTTTGCAGGCAAATAGTCCGCTAAAAGAAAAATCTGAAACTAAACTGGAAACACTTTTGCAATAAAATACTAATCACAGCTTCATTTTAAATGCTTAATTTTGCTTGATAAAAAAACACAAAATGAAACCACAAATACGAATTCTTCTTTACTCCATCTTATTCTTTTTATATCTGACTTCGACACCTTTCTTACTGTCGTTAAACGAAAAAATAAAAGGCGATCCGTTTGTAGTTTTAGGAGTTGGTTTTGGAGTTTTAAATCTCATCTATGCTTTTTTTGCCCTAAAATGGAAACCTTTGCTTAACGTACTTTGCGCTGTCGGGATTGCGGCTTTAGCTATGTTCCTAGCTCTACAGTTTACCAATCTGCATCTGCTTGTAAATTACGATCCATATCAGGTTAAAACGGCCATTTTTGCTAATGCGGTTCTTTCTATTATTTTTTGGGAGATTGTGTATCAGATAAAAATTAGAAAGCAATAATCTTTCAATTGCCTCCAGCTTTAGCTTGAGGTTCATATAGTAAGTCTAGAATAGGCTTTAACCAAATGAATAAATTTATTTTGGCTAAAGCCATTTTTTTTTTTTGCTATAGGTGACCTCCCGCTAAAGCTGGAGGCAATTCATTTTACTTTATCATTTAATAATTTTAAAGTCAAAATATTGATTATAAAACTTAAAAAATAATTCATAGTTTTACCCTTAAGTATTTAAAAATCAAAAACATGAAACGACAGCCATCGATAGACATTGTACGCGGAATTGTAATGATTGTTATGGCTCTTGACCATGTTCGGGATTTAATGCATGTCGATTCGATTACACAAAGCCCAACCGATTTGGCAACGACTTCTCCTTTGTTGTTTTGTACACGCTGGATTACACATTTGTGCGCGCCTATTTTTGTTTTCTTGGCGGGAACTTCGGTCTATCTCTCGCTTCAAAACAAAAACAATGCTGCCGAAACCAGACATCTTTTATTGAAAAGAGGTTTTTGGTTAATCCTGCTTGAATTTACAGTTGTCAATTTTGGATTGTTTTTCGATATTGGTTTTCATACCCTTTTATTCGAAGTCATAGCCGCAATAGGCTTTGGGTTTGTCGTTTTGAGTTTATTATTAAAAGTCCGTTCTCAAACTTTAGGTATTGTGGGACTTGTAATTATCTTTTTCCATAATCTCCTGCCAATTATTCCATTTGCAGAAAATTCAGTTTTAAAAACCATCTTAACTCCCCTCTTTGGACCAGCTGTTTTTCCGTTTGCAGGAAAAGCATTTATTATGGGCTATCCGCCAATTCCGTGGCTAGGAATTATGCTCGTTGGTTTTGCAGCGGGAAAATTCTTTGAACTGACACAAGGACAAATAAAAAAACTATTCTTAAAAATCGGTTTGAGTGCTTTAGCTTTATTTACGGTAATTCGATTGGTAAATATTTATGGTGATCCCGCTTTATGGACTACACAAAAAGACTCAACTTTCACCTTTTTATCATTTATGAATGTAACCAAATATCCGCCTTCTCTCCTATTCTGTTTGGTTACTTTAGGCATTATGTTTTTACTGCTCGCTTTTGCAGAACAATTTCATAATACGGTTAAAAAAGCAACTATGGTTTACGGAAAAGTGCCCTTATTTTATTTCGTTGTTCACTTTTATGTCATTCATATTCTAACACTTTTTATGCTTTTGGCACAAGGCTTTAATTGGTCCCAATTGGAATTTGCTTCGGGAACTTTTGGCAGACCTAAAAGCGTTGAAAGTGGTTTACCTCTTTGGGCAATTTATTGTATCTGGATTTTTGTTGTTGCACTGCTTTACAAACCTTGCCAATGGTTCGGAAAATATAAGACTGAAAATAATCATTGGTGGCTGAAATATATTTAAGTGATATGTGTTTATGACAAGATAAATTGTAGAATTTCGTAGGTATTTTTTTATATTAGCATTTTAAAATTCCAAGCCAAAAATTCTAATATGAAAACCAGAATTTTAATTCTCCTTTCTTTAATTGCTGTGTCTTGTAAAAAGGAAATCAAAGTCGAAACTTCCACAGTTGTACAAAAAGATAGTGTACAGAGTATTCCTGAATCTGAAACCGAAAAAACAGACACTATCGTAATTTCAAAAAAACATAAAACGAACCAAATTTTATGCGATCTGGATGGAGATGGAAAAAATGAAACCGTAGAAATTGTAAGAAGTACAAACAACAACAAAAGTGGGCTAAAAATTACTTACGGAAACGGGAAAAGAACAGATTATTTTGGTCTGGGAAATACAATTTTAGATCAAGGTTTTGACGAAATTGATTGGGCTGGAATATTTGAAAAAGCACCGAAAGGTGAAATTTATTGGAATAACGTAAATGACGACGGCGAAATTATAACCGACGAAGAAGTAAAAGAAGAAGATAAAATAAAACTGCCAAATGACGGAATCTTTATTCACGCCGAAGAAAGCTGCGGAGGCGGGATTATTTATCTAGATAACGGAAAATACAACTGGATTCAGCAGGAATAAAATTGTAACAAATTAACTTCTAAACTATTTTGATTATGAAAAACAATACAGAAATAGCGAATCGTTTTAGAGAAGTCATTTTAAACGGAACTTGGATTGCCAACACAAATTACAAAGACCAACTACAGAATCTAAATTGGGAAATGGCAGTTACTCCAATTCAAAGCCTAAATACGATCGCACTTTTAGCGCAGCACATTCATTATTACATTAACGGAATAAATAATGTTTTTAAAGGCGGAACGCTGGATATAAAAGATAAATTCAGCTTTGACTTTCCTCCTATTCATTCACAGCAAGAATGGGAAAACTTTTTAATTAAATTTTGGAATGAAGCTGAAGAATTCGCTTCGCTGGTTGAGCAAATCCCTGACGAAAAATTAGATCAAGCTTTTGTTGATGAAAAATACGGAACTTACAAAAGAAATATCGAAGCTATGCTGGAACATAGTTATTATCATTTAGGACAAATCGTATTGATCAAAAAACTATTGACAAATTAAAAATATTTAAAAGCCAAAAACTATCCATGAAAAAAATTGCCATTTTGTTAGTGGGTTTTATTTTCTTTTCAAGTTGTAAAGATGAGAAGAAAGCAGAAACAAAAGAATCTACAAACCAAGAATTGAACAAAACTGAAAACGAAAACTTTGTTTTAACCGTAGAAAAAATCGACTCGACACAATTTCCAGCTTCAATAAAATATGAAGGTTTTGTAAAAAATGCTGTTCGATGGAAAGACAAATTGGGCGATAATATTGTTATTACTACCGAAACAGGATATCATATCAACAAAAAATTCGAGCATGAATCCGAAGACAGCTCTGATGCTGAATTGTTTGCGTATCATTTTATTGTTTCTGGAAATGAAGTAAAACAAACTTGGAAAGTTTACGATTTTATTGCAGACTGCCCAGTTGATATTGTGGCTTCGTTTGTAAAAAATACTTTTCAAGTAACTGATTTAAACAATAACGGAATCGCTGAAACTTGGCTGATGTACAAAACAACCTGCCACGGTGATGTGAGTCCGTGTGACATGAAAATTATTATGTATGAAGGAAGCACAAAATATGCGGTGCGCGGCGAAAGCAGAGTTCAAGTTGGAGTTCTCGACAACGGCGAAAAACAATTTATTGGCGGTGAATATAAATTGGATGAAAATTTCAAAAAAGGTCCAAAAGTTTTTAAAGAATTTGCCCAAAAATTATGGAAAGATAATTTGATTGAAAATTGGGAGGATTAAAGGATTTTATATAATTCGGAAATTCACTAAATTTATTCTTCAATCCTAATCTATTTAAAATGAGAAAATTAATTTTAGCTTTTGTTCTTTTAATTGGTTTATCGACAAGTGCACAGACTTCTAAAGAGCTTATTGGAAAATGGCAATTGGTAAAATGGACCAAAAACGGTAAGGACAAAAATATTCAGGAATATTATAAAACCGATCAGGTTTTTCAGGTTTTTAAAGAAAATGGTGATTTTGAAAGTTTGGTTGGCGACGAATCGCACAAAGCGAAATGGAAGTTGTCTAAAGACAATAAAGAGCTTACTATTATTGCAATCTTAATGCCTGTAAAATTTAGTATTGACTACTTTGATACTCAGAAAAGAATTATTACAACTCCACAAATTGGTACTTTTGAGTATAAAAAAGTAATCGAATAATCGAATTTAAAAAGGATTTTATGAAAACAAAATGTTCTATTCTAGCCCCGATAGAGCCGATATCCTCGTAATGAAATGGAGAGATAAAGGTGAAAGCGGGACTAAAAGTTCTTGTGAAAACCTGTATTTCTGCTTCTAAAAATAAATCAAAAAAAGGCATAGTTGTTGAAAGTTAAAAAAGATATATTTACACCTTCAAAAGAAATACTATGCAAAAAACTACTTTACTATTTTTTATATTCTTTTTGGCTCTTTCTTCCTGCGGCGTAAAAACGACTCAGGCATTGATAAGCGACGGAAATTATGATGGTGCTATTGACCGCGCTGTTGAAGCATTGAGAACTAATAAGGATTCGAAAGGAAAACAAGATTATGTGTATTTACTCGAAGAGGCTTTTGCAAAAGCGAAAGACCGAGATCTGCGTGATCTGGAAATGCTGTCGAAAGATGCAAATCCTGCCAATGCAGAGCGTATTTATAATACTTATTTACAGCTGAATAACCGTCAGGAAAAAATTAGTCCGATTTTGCCTTTGAAATTAATAAAGCAAGGCAGAAATGCGAATTTTGCATTTGACAATTATTCAAATGAGATTGTGAACAGTAAAAATGCACTTTCGAAATATTTGTATGAGAATGCTTCTGCACTTCTGAAATCGAACAACAAAATGGATTTCAGAAAAGCGTATGATGATTTTTCGTATTTGGAAAGTATTAATCCTGGGTATAAAAATACCAAAAAATTAATGGATGATGCACTTTTTAAAGGAACCGATTTTGTGGATGTTTATGCAAAAAACGAAACCAATATGGTAATTCCTAAGATGCTTCAGGATGATTTGCTGGATTTTAAAACTTACGGATTAAATGATAAATGGACAGTTTATCATAGTGCAAGACAAAAAAATGTAAACTATGATTATAGTTTGATTATTAATTTTAGGGATATATATATTTCTCCAGAACAAATTAAAGAAAAAGAATTCAGCAAAGAGAGACAGATAAAAGATGGTGTAAAAACGCTTTTGGATAACCGCGGAAGACCTGTAAAAGATAGTTTGGGCAGAGAAATAAAAGTAGATAATTATAAAATTCTTCGTGCTACAGTTTATGAATTTAGACAATTTAAATCGTGTCAGGTAACGGCAAAAATCGATTATGTGGATTTAAAATCGAATCAGCTGGTGCAAACGTTTCCAATAAGCAGCGAATTTGTTTTTGAGAATATTTATTCGAAATATAAAGGGGATCGTAATGCTTGTGAAGACAATTATCAAACTTATTTTGCAAAACGACCAGTTCCGTTTCCTAATAACGAACAAATGGTTTTTGATACAGGTGAAGACCTGAAAGCTAAGCTAAAAGATATTATTGTTCGCAATAAATTTAGAAGATAATTATTTCATATTAAAATATATAAAAGGCGCTTTTTTAATGCGCCTTTTTTTTGTTTTCAAAATTAATCAATAAAAAAACAATATTTTTTATTGCGCAACCAAAAAGTTGCGTATATTTGCAACTAATTAGTTGCGTAAATATAAAAAAAATGAAACGAGATATTTTTCAGGCTATTGCCGATCCGACACGTAGAGCAATTTTAGTTTTGATTTCTTCGACTGCATTAACCCCAAATGCTATCGCAGAACAGTTTCAAACTACAAGACAAGCCGTTTCTAAACACATCAAAATATTGAATGAATGTGATTTATTGGAAGAAAAAAAATTAGGAAGAGAAATTTACTATCAACTTAAAATAGATAAAATGAAAGAAATAGATCACTGGCTGGAGCAATTCAAAAAGATTTGGGAACAGCGTTTTGATCAATTGGATCAGGTATTAATGAATTTAAAATCTAAAGAAAATGAAATCTAATCTCTTAATGAATTTTTCTGTAGACAAGGAAAATAAAACTGTCAATGTAAAACGCAAATTTAATGCGTCATTATCAAACGTTTGGTCTGCTTGGACAGATGCCGCAATTTTAGATTTGTGGTGGGCGCCGGCTCCATTTAAATCTAAAACAAAGTTTATGGAGTTTAGAGAAGGCGGCAAAAGATTATACGCCATGGTAAGTCCAGAAGGAGAAGAACGCTGGGCAGTTTTTGAATATACTTCAATTTCTCCTAAAACAAATTTTAAACATTCATCTACTTTCTGCGATGCAGAAGGGGTTCCTAATTCTGATTTAGGCAGTTCTTACTGGGACATTAATTTCTCTGAAAATGGCGATTCTACAATTGTGGATATTGCTATTAAGCGCGGCAGTTTAGAAGAATTAGAAAAAATAATTGAAATGGGATTCAAAGAAGGCTTTACAAGCGCACTGCAAGGATTAGAAAAAATTCTGGAAGCAAAAAAATAAAATCTTTCTACAAAATAACTATTAATGAATTTAAAATCTAAAGAAAATGAAATCGAATCTATTAATGAATTTTACTGTAAATAAGGAAAATAATACCGTAAATGTAAAACGTGAGTTTAATGCCCCGTTGTCAAATGTATGGTCTGCTTGGACAGAAGCTGCTATTTTAGATCAATGGTGGGCGCCTGCTCCTTGGAAATCACGCACAAAAAGCATGGATTTTAAAGAAGGCGGAAGAAGATTATATGCAATGGTTGGTCCCGAAGGTGAAGAACATTGGGCAATTGCAGATTTTACTACTATTAGTCCAAAAACTAATTTTAAATATAAGGATGCTTTTAGCGATAGTGAAGGAAATTTGAACACAGATTTTCCACGCTCAAATTGGGATGTGACTTTTTCGGAAGAAGGAGATCATACTTTTGTTGATATAGTAATCAAACACGAAAAACTTTCTGATTTGGAAGCAATCATTCAAATGGGCTTTAAAGAAGGCTTTACTATTGCAATGGAAGGTTTGGATGAGATTTTTGCTAAACAAGCATGAGCAATTTTGGTTGTGCAATTATATTTAATCCTGCGTATGCAGGATTTTTTTGTATTTTCGATTTGAAAACATAAACTATCTTGTGACCACTTAAACAGACAAATAATGAAATTCTTGAGTTTACTTTTTTTATTCGTTTCAGTTACCGCTTTTTCTCAAAACAGATATGAGCTTTCGGATGAAGGCAAAGATAAATTCTATCTTTCAGATTCTATTTCGGATCTTGCTAATGCCGGCAAAATTACGCCTCATCCAATAGTAGTTGTTGATGGAATTCCTCATCGTTATCAGGATTTAGAAAAAGAAAAACTAGTACTTTCTAAAATTGAAATCAAAAAAATTATTGCCCTCGAAAAGCAAGCTGGCTTAAAAATTTATGGAAATTACGGCGAAGCAGGAGTCATAGTTATAACTACAAATAGAAACAGTTACCATAAGCCGGAACAAGAAATAAGACCAGATCAAATACAGCAACATATTGAAAAATAATGAACAAATTCAAAGAAGTAAGCAAACTTAAACTAGCATAAATAAAAAACCTCGAAAAGTAATTTCGAGGTTTGAAATTTTAAACAGACAATCTAATCATAAATTTCAACAATTGGATTCACTTTAATAAACTCTGTTTTATCATTTTTTCTTTTAACTAGATAAACCGTAGAGTTACTAAAAAAGTTTACCAATTCAGAGTTATTCAATTTGTTCTTTTTGTTTTTATTGTAGTATTTTGAAGTTCTTACAAAATCTTTAAGACACAGCACTTCTTTAGGTTTTAAGTCATTTACAATTTCGACTCCTTTAAAATAAAATACTTCATCTTCATTTTTGTCTTTTAATAAAAACTTATTTGGGCTAGTTTTGGATTCGACAATGTATGAATCATCTAATTTAAAAAAAAATGTGCCATTCGATTTTTCTTGAGCATATAAACTGAATCCAAATAAGAATGCCGCATATAAATATATATATTTTTTCATAACTCGATTTTAAAAATAGGTAATTGAATTTTGGTACATAATATAAAAGTACAATTATTTTGCACTTTTTATGGACAAGAAACTGTTTTACCTAAAATAGGCACTCTACTTGCTAACGAATTAATCGAAGTTTTTTTGTCTTCAGGCAAATCCGTCCAAGCTTTTACATTACTATCCTTTAAACCTCCCCAAGCCATAGCCTCATAGAAAGCGTCGCTTGGCTCTTCTCCATAATAATTAGTATAATTGTTATAATCAGCACTTAAAAATCTTAATAAATTAAAAATTACAGAAAACCGTAAATACATAAAATAAAACTTTCAACTTTATTTTTTTAGTCACCTTTAAACAAATTTACAATCATTTTTTTTCACTAAAAACTAAGTGATAATGCATATATTTGTAAGTAAAGACCAGTAAAATGAACAACATATTTACTAACATCTTAAGCTATTCGATTATTTCAACATTGATTACTTTAATCATTACAAGAATTATTCAGGGAAGGGTTCAAAGCTTATTTGATAAGAAGCTTGAAAGCGTCAAAAAAGAACATACTTTAGAAATCGCACAATTTCAAGTTCTTTAAAAATTGTTAAAGAATTGGTTTGTCTTCAAATGATTATTCATGAAAAAATTCAACTAAAAATCGACAATGAAATCATCAAACTGACGGATGATTATAAGCAAGAATTATTGGATTTGGTCAATTTAGTACAGCCTGGTATTTTAAACCAAAAACAACTTCACTGGGAAATTATTACGGAATCTTTGTTGATCAAAAATTAGTTGCTGTCGCAGGTGAACGAATGAAAATGAATGATTTTACAGAAGTCAGCGCTATTATCACACATCCCGATTATACTGGAAAAGGATATGCCAAACAATTGACTGCATATGTTGTAAACCAAATTTTTACAGAAAAAAAATTCCTTTTTTACATGTTGTTGAGAGTATTATTGTTGCAATCAAATTATATGAAAAACTTGGTTTTGTTACCAGAAGAAAAATGAGTTTCTGGAATATTACAAAATACGAAGATTGATACTTTAAAAAATATAGTCCTGATATTATTTATCAGGACTATACTAACTTATCCCAGCCACCCTTCTCGATCTAAACTTCTATATTGAATTGCTTCTGCAATATGCGATGAAACTATATTGGGTGCATTATCTAAATCGGCAATTGTTCTGGAGACTTTTAGAATCCTGTCGTAAGCTCGCGCCGAAAGATTTAGTCTTTCCATTGCCGTTTTCAGTAATTCTTTTGAGGGTTCGTCTAAAACACAATATTCTCTAATCAATTTACTGCTCATTTGTGCGTTGTAATGAACATTTTCAACAGATTCAAATCGCTTGGTTTGTATTTCTCTTGCTGCGGTTACGCGTTTACGAATCTCTACACTGCTTTCTGCTTTTCTTTCATCGGCCAATTTCTCAAAGGGAACTGGTGTAACTTCAATATGAATGTCTATTCGGTCTAATAATGGACCTGAAATTTTACTCATATAACGCTGCATTTCGTGTGGCGAAGAAGTATTAGGTACACTCGGATCATTAAAAAATCCGCTCGGACTTGGGTTCATACTGGCCACAAGCATAAACGATGAAGGATACGTAATAGTAAACTTGGCACGGGAAATCGTAACTTCTCGGTCTTCTAAAGGCTGACGCATTACCTCTAAAACATCTCGTTTAAATTCTGGTAATTCATCTAAAAACAAGACCCCATTATGTGCCATCGAAATTTCCCCAGGTTGTGGGTAACTTCCTCCGCCAACGAGCGCAACATTAGAAATCGTATGGTGCGGACTTCGAAACGGACGCTGATTCATCAACCCAACCTCTTTTAATTTACCTGCAACACTATGAATTTTAGTGGTTTCAAGCGCTTCTCGCAAAGTCATTGGTGGCAAAATACTTGGAACACGTTTTGCCAGCATTGTTTTTCCGGCTCCAGGAGGGCCAATCAAAATAATATTATGTCCGCCGGCTGCCGCAATTTCCATACAGCGTTTTATACTTTCCTGTCCGCGAACATCTGAAAAATCAAATTCGGGAAAATCTAAAGTTTTGTAGAATTCAGCACGGGTATCAATAACTGTCGGCTTTAAAGTTCCTTTACCTGCAAAAAAGTCAATGATTTCTTTTAAGTTCTCTACTCCATAAACATCTAAATCAGATACGATGGCAGCTTCTTTTACATTTTGAATAGGAAGAAAAAAGCCTTTGTAACCTTCTTCTTTTGCTTTAATGGCAATTGGTAAAGCACCGCGAATAGGCTGCAGACTTCCGTCTAAAGAAAGTTCACCCATTATAATATAACGTTCAATTTCGGGAGCTTTTATCTGATCTGAACCCACCAAAATTCCCATAGCGAGTGTTAAATCATACGAAGAACCTTCTTTTCGAAGATCTGCCGGCGCCATATTGATGGTAATTTTTTTTCCTGGCAAACTGAAGCCATTATTTTTAAGCGCGGCTGCGATTCTATAACTGCTTTCTTTTATTGCATTGTCGGGAAGTCCAACTAAATGATAACCAATTCCTTTATCCATATGAACTTCAACAGTAATAGTTGTAGCTTCAACTCCAAAAACAGCACTTCCGTAAACTTTTACTAACATAAATTTCTCTTCATTAATTGGTTTTAAAACTAATGAAAAAAATAATTATTTGTAAATATTTTATTACAATATTTTATTCTAAAAAGGCAATTTTATTTCCTTTTTAATTTCCTCTACAATCTTACTCAAATCCAAACTATTTTGATGCGACCAAAGTTTACTTTCTATTTGATTGTTTCGAATGCAATTGTGACATTCTATTATTTCGTGTGAATATCCTTTTCCTAAAGTTGGCAAAGTAAAGTCAGCTTCTTTTTCGTCATTTATAAATAAAGAATATCCGTCGGCAACAAACCAAGGCGAGTTCAATTCAATTCTTCCTTTTGATCCGCTTATAGATGCTTTCATATCAGATTCTGAAACTATAGAAGCATGCAAAACCGATTGAGCCACTTCATATTGCAAAATCATAGAAGTCTGTAGATCAATATCATTTTTGTGTTTGATGGCTTTTGCAATTATCTCTTTTGGATTTCCTAATAGTATATAAGAGAGAAATAACGGATAAACTCCAATATCAAATAAAGCTCCGCCACCTAATTCTTTGTCAAAAAGTCTTTTATTTTCAGTTTCACTTCCGTGAAAAGCAAAATCGGCTTTTATGTAATTTACATCACCAATTATTCCGTTATCTACTTTTTGCAATACATCTTGAATGGACGGAATAAAACGTGTCCAAAAAGCTTCCATAAAAAATCTGTCATTTTTCTTAGACGCTTCAATCATTCTTTCTGCATCATTATAAGATAGCGACATTGGTTTTTCGCATATCACATGTTTGCCCTTTTCAAGTGCTTTTATCGATAATGCTGCATGCGAGTTATGTGGTGTTGCAATGTAAATAATTTCAACTTCACTGTCTTCAAAAAGTAGATCATAAGAATTATACATTCTTAAAGCACCAAATTTTTCTGCAAATAACTCTGCTTTAGAAATATCTCTTGAAGCAACTGCCGTTAGCTCAGCATCATCTATCAATAATAAATCTGACGCAAACTGGCTTGCAATATTACCCAGCCCAACTATTCCCCATTTAATTTTTCTATCAGCCATTGTATTTTAATCATCAAAATTGTTAAAAAACATTAAAAAACTATTTCGTTTGAAAAACATCAGACGTTTTTAAACAACAAATATCCAATATATCGTAAAAAGTAACAATCAATTAACCCAAAAATTATTAAAAGTCTTAATAAGACGAAAATAAATGTTGATGAATTACAAATTTTAAGTCTGTTTTAACAAATTCATGCAAAATTTACGGGGTCAAATTTTAAATTTAACAAAAATTAAACATTGAACCCTATTTTTTTAGGGGGTATGAAATCATTTTATACTTTTATAAAAAATTTTAAAACTAAATAACTATGCGAAAAATTATTTTAACTGTGATTCTTATCACTATTTTGGTACTAACCTTTATATCAAACTTTATCATTGCAGATAACCCAATTCCTGCTGAAGCGGTTAAGTTTGACACAGGAGATACAGCTTGGATGATCGTGGCAACTGCATTTGTATTGTTAATGACTCCTGGTTTAGGATTTTTCTACGGAGGAATGGTAGGTAAGAAAAACGTAATTAGTACTATGCTTCAGAGTTTTATGGCAATGGTAATTGTTACTATTTTATGGACTGTCGTTGCTTTCGGATTAGCTTTTGGACCAACTATTGGAGGAATTATTGGAGATCCATCTCATAATTTATTCTTTGAAGGTGTTGGAACCAATACTGCATGGAGCCTTGCACCAACAATTCCTTTTATGTTATTCGCATTATTTCAAGCAAAATTTGCCATCATTACTCCTGCTTTAATTACAGGTGCTTTTGCAGAACGTGTACGTTTCTGGGCTTATTTATTATTCATGGTTTTATTTATATTATTAATATACGCTCCTTTAGCTCACATGACTTGGCATCCTGATGGAGTTTTCTTCAAAATGGGAGTTCTTGATTTCGCAGGTGGAACGGTAGTACACATGAGCGCTGGATGGGCTGCATTGGCTGGAGCAATCTTCTTAGGAAAAAGAAAAGTACAAAAAGTTAATCCTGCTAGAATTACTTACGTATTATTAGGTACTGGTTTACTTTGGTTTGGATGGTTTGGTTTCAATGCTGGATCTGCATTAGGAGCAAATGGTTTAGCTGTACAAGCTTTAGGAACAACTACTGTTGCTGCTGCAGCTGCTGCTATGGCATGGGTTTTCCTTGATAAAATCTTAGGACACAAATTATCTGCTCTTGGAGCTTGTATTGGAGCTGTTGTGGGTCTTGTAGCTATTACGCCTGCTGCTGGTTTCGTTAGTATTCCTCACGCAATTTTCATTGGTTTATTCTCTGCAATTGTAAGTAACCTTGTAGTTAGTAAATTCCCTAAAGGAAAAATTGATGATGCTTTAGATGTATTTGCTTGTCACGGTGTTGGTGGTATGGTAGGTATGTTATTAACGGGAGTTTTTGCTTCAAAAGCAATTAACCCAGCTGTTGGAGATAATCAAGGTTTAATCTTTGGAACTCCAACTTTATTCATCAACCAATTAACTGCTCTTGTTGTGGTATCAATCTTTGCTTTTGTTGGCTCTTATATTTTATTCTTTATTGTAAATAAAATTACACCTCTAAGAGTTACTGAAGAAAAAGAAGAATTAGGTTTAGATATTTCTCAACATGGAGAATTCCTATAAGAAATTAATTTTCAACTTTCAATCTTGATAAAAAAAACGCTCTAAGTAATTAGAGCGTTTTTTGTTTGAATTAATTTCTAAGCAATCTAAGAAGTCCTTTAAAGATTTAATTTTATGTACATCTTGAGTAAACACACACATATGTATGGAACTTTATTTATCTGAATTAATTTCACTACAGGCTAGCAAATTAACAACCTTAATTATTCAACAAAAAAACTCCTTTAAAAAACTTTAATCCGCTTAAATCTTGATCATAAAAAAACGCTCTAATTACTTAGAGCGCTTTTTGTTTTGAATTAATTTCAACCCCAATATATTTTAAATTTTAGTCCCGAAGCATCAGGATAGATTTGAAATTTTAAAAGTCTAAAATCTATTTAAAATTAGAAATACCTTCTTTTAACCATTTTAAATATTCTTCTGTACTAACGTAGCTGATAGTTGGTTTAGTATTATTTAAATTATTTCCTTCTAAATCTGTAATCACATATAGAGGCTGTGTATTGGTTTTATATTTAGAAATCATAAAATCTGTCCATTTATCTCCCGCTGTAATAATTTTATCTCCAGAGGCAGTTGTAAATTGTTCTTCTTTTGGAAGTTCACGTTTGTCATCAACATAAAGTGAAATCAAAACAACATCATTTTTTAGAATTGGTAAAACCGTAGGATCAGACCACACATTGTTTTCCATTTTTCGGCAGTTTACACAAGCGTAACCCGTAAAATCCAGCATTATAGGTTTATTGATTTCTTTCGCGTA
>Ga0182006_1001132_pt1 | contig 16965 bp, 10 predicted proteins | sample Sormic07211104_1_FD_123022 | JGI IMG/M metagenome (GOLD analysis project Ga0182006, IMG submission 123022) | Rhizosphere microbial communities from Sorghum bicolor, Mead, Nebraska, USA - 072115-104_1 MetaG | ecosystem: Host-associated > Plants > Roots > Rhizosphere | place: USA: Nebraska...
GTGGCTGCGATGCGCAAGTTCTTCTTGTGAAATGCCATGTGTCTTGCGCAATGCCTTGATGGCGGTGCCAAGCGCCAACAGCGCTGGGTCGAGCGCATGTTTGGGCGAGGCAATTGGCATGGACAAATGCTCTCGCCTTGCGTACGATTGAACCACGGATGATCTTCCACATACTGACCTCCTCTTCTATGTACAGCGTCGCCTCCAGGTCGGTTCCTGTCCGCAGAGGCTGCTTTGTTGTCGCATGACGCGCAGACTCGCAGCCTCTCCACTACCAACTGCTCATCCCCTGCGGCTGCCGGCGTCGGTCACCCGTGTTCGATCGGGGCGGCCCGCACCCGTCGTGCGCAGCATGTCCGCGGCGCGCATCGGCGCGCAGGTGAAGGCGCTGCGCATGGCGGCTGATGTATCCGGTGGAGCGCTGGCGAAGACCTCGGGGATTTCGGCCTCGATGCTCTCGCGCATCGAGCGCGGTCTGGTCTCGCCGTCGGTGGAGACCCTGGAGCGTCTCGCGAATGGTCTAGGGGTGCCGGCGTCGCGCTTCTTCGGGGACCAGGCGCGGCGCACGGACTTCTGCCATGTGCGCGCGAGGCAGGGCGTTGTCGTCGATCGGATCGGTGCGGTCTCCGACTACCGCTACGAGCTGCTGGGCCACCTGCTGTCGGGCAACCTGTTCGTCGAGCCCTATCTGGTCACGCTGTTGCCCGGTGCCGATCCCTACGTGACCTTCCAGCACCCGGGCCTCAAGTTCCTGTACTTCCTGTCCGGGGAGGTCAGCTACCGCTATGGCGGCAGGACTGTGGAGGTGGGGGAGGGGGACGCGCTGCTGTTCGATGCAACCGCGCTGCACGGGATCGAAGCCATTCAGAACGGGCCGGTGTCGTACCTGTCGGTGGTTTTCACGCTGCGCGAGTGAGTCGAATGTTCCATCCCATCCGGTCGAGCCCCACCGGATCGTTCGATGGCTCGCACGCTCATTGCGCCGCGCCGGTCTTTTATGCATTCCTTCGATGTTCGGCATGCCGAACGCCAGGGCGTTGTGGGTGGCGCTCTTTGGGGTCGAGTGCAAATCTCAACTAGCAGGCTTCATGCGACGCAGGTGAGCCAGCATTTCCTCACGGACCACGCCGGTGATGTGGCTGCGCTTCCCGTTTTCGAGCATCCCCAGGCGCCGCGCGACGGGCCGCCCCGGCAGTTGCAGCACGCAGAGCGCAGGGTCGCTTTCCCAGTCGAAGTTCTTGAGCAGCGGCGCCATGGTGAAACCCACGTTCTTGCGCACCAACTCCGCAATGGCGAGCAATGAATTGAGCTCCAGGAACTCCTTGGGGACCAGCTGCAGCCGCCGCAGGATGCGGTCGATGCGCGCGCCAGTCGGCGTGCGCCGGTCGAAGCGAATGAAGGGATGGACGGCGAACAGGCTGGTGATGTGGGTATCGGGCCTGGCGATATCCGAATTGGCGATGACGGTGAGCGTCTCTTCATAGCAAGGCGTCCACAGCAGCCCCGGCGTGTCGGGCCATTGCCGCTCGACGACGACGGCCGCGTCGAGCTCGCCGCTGGCCACGTCCTGCATCAGCTGCGATTGCTGTCGCACCCGCAGTTCGACTTCGAGGTTCGGGTGCAGCGACTTGAGCACCGCGAGCGCGCTCGACAGCAACCCCATGGCCGAGATGAGCGAACCGAGCTTGATGGTCCCCGCGATCTGCCGCTGGTCTTGCAGTTCGCGCCGCATCGATTCGTATTGCGCGAGCAACTCTTCGGCGCGCGGCAGGAGCAGGTGGCCCGCGGGGCTCAGCACCATCGTGCGGCCCGTCTTGTCGAACAGCGTCTTCTTCATTTCGGCTTCCAGCGCGCGCATCTGCTGGCCGACGGCGGCCTGGGTCAGCGCCACCTGTTCGGCAGCCGCGGCGAAGGAGCCGCCACGCGCTGCGGCAACAAAGGTGCGAACGACTGCATCGTGCTGTGTCCGCTGTTTCCGGCCGGCGTGCGCGGCGACGGCAACCGCGACGGCTTCAAGCACCTGGTCGAGGCTGACATCCACTACGACCGGATCCTGCTGGACATGGTGGCCGAGGTGGGCGAGAAATTCGCCTCTGACTTCAGCCGCTTTGCGCTGTTCGGCTACTCGGGCGGCGGGCAGTTCGTCAACCGCTTTGCCATGCTGCATCCGGAGCACCTGTGGGCGGCGTCGATCGGCGCGCCCGGTTCGGTCACGCTGATCGATCCGGAGCAGGGCTGGTGGGTCGGCACGAAGGACTTCGAGACCCGTTTCGGCAAGCCGATGAACCTGCAAGCGCTGCGCCGCCTGCCCGTGCACATGGTCGCGGGCAAGGCGGACATCGAGACCTGGGAGATCACGCACCGCGAGGGCGGCAAGTTCTTCATGCCGGGCGCCAATGAGACGGGCCGCACGCGGCCCGAGCGCCTCGAAGCGCTGCGCCGTTCTTTCGAGGCCGCTGGCGTGAAGGTTGCGTTCGACCTGCTCGACAACGTGCCGCACAACGGGCTGGCCTGCGTGGGACATGTGCAAGACTTCTTCGCAAAGGCGCTGCACGACCTGCGCGCCGTGGCCTCGGCGGCCTGACACCCACCCCACACACCAGAAAGAAGGCCCATGTTCCGCTTCGCCGCGGCCCGCATCGCGATGGCGATTCCCACGCTGCTCATCGTGGCGGTGTCGGTGTTCGTCCTGATACGGCTCATTCCAGGCGACCCCGCGCAGCTGCTGCTCGGCGACCTGGCCACGCCCGCCAGCCTCGCCGACCTGCGCGCCCGCCTGGGGCTCGACCGCTCGCTGCCGGCGCAGTTCGGCATCTGGTTCGGCCACGTGCTGAAAGGCGACCTGGGCCTCTCGATCAACAGCGGCCAGGACGTGCTCTCGCTCGTGGCCGACCGCTTCCTGGTCAGCGGCCGCATCGTGCTGGTGGCCGTGGCGCTGGCCGCGATGGTGGCGGTGCCCGCCGGCATGATCGCCGCGTGGAAGCACAACCGCGCGCCCGACCTGCTGCTGGTGGGCTCGGCCACGCTGCTGGTGTCGATTCCGACGTTCTGGCTCGGCCTGCTGTTGCTGCTGCTGTTCGGCCTCCAGCTCGGCTGGCTGCCGGTGGTGGGCTACGTGGGCATTGCCGAAGACTGGAAGAACGGACTGCTCTACCTCGCGCTGCCGGTGCTCACGCTTTTCCTGCACGAGATCGGCGTGCTCATGCGCATGGCCCGCGCCAGTACGCTGGAGGTGCTGCGGCTCGACTACATCACGCATGCGCGCGCCAAGGGCCTGTCGGAGCGCGCGGTGCTGGTGCGCCATGCCTTCAAGAACGCGTTCGGCCCGACCTGGACGTTGATCGGCCTGGTGCTGGGCAACCTGCTCGGCGGCATCGCGGTCGTCGAGACGGTGTTCACCATTCCCGGGCTCGGCCGGCTGCTGGTCGACGCGATCTTCGCGCGCGACTACCCGGTGATCCAGGGGTGCCTGCTGTTCGTGGCGGTGATCTACGTGGTGGTGAACCTCGTCATCGATCTTTGCTATCCCTTGTTCGACCCTCGCGTCACTGTCGAATGACTGCCAGGAAACGCCTACCCCTCAATGCCCTGATCGGCATCGCCATCGTCGGTGCGATCGTCACGGCGGCGCTCGTCAGCCTGGCGTGGACGCCGCACGATCCGCTGCGCATCAATTTCGGCGCGCGGCTCAAGCTGCCCGGAGGCCGGTATCTGCTGGGCACCGACGAGTTCGGCCGTGACGAGCTGTCGCGCCTGATGGCTGGCGCCGCCACCAGCGTGTGGATCGCGGTACTGACCGTCACCTTCTCCATCGTGGCAGGCAGCATCGTCGGCGTGCTGACGGGCTTCCTGCGCGGCTGGACCGACCGCATCGTGATGGCCTTCAACAACGCCCTGCTGGCGTTCCCAGGCCTGCTGCTGGCGCTGGGGCTGCTGGCGGTGGTAGGCGCGAACCAATACGGCATCGTGCTGGCGCTCGGGCTCGCCTACACGCCATCGGTGACGCGCATCGTGCGCGGCACGGTGCTGTCGCTGCGCGAGAAGGAGTTCATCGAATCGTCGCGCGTGCTCGGCAACTCCGAGCTTTACACGATGGCGCGCCACGTGCTGCCCAACTGCACCGCGCCGCTCACCGTGCTGGCCACCTCGATGTTCGGCTGGGTGATCCTGGCCGAAAGCGCGCTCTCGTTCCTCGGCCTCGGCGTGCCGCCGCCGGCGCCGACCTGGGGCAACATGCTGGCGTCGGCGCGCCCGTTCATGGCACAGGCCAGCTACCTTTCCATTCTTCCGGGCCTGTGCATCGCGCTGACGCTGCTCGGCATCAATCTGCTGGGCGACGCGGTGCGCGACTGGCTCGATCCGCGCATGAAGGGCGAGCAATGACGACAACTCCCCTGGTCAGCGTGGAAGGCCTGACGCTCGCGGTCGGCATGGGCGGCCGCGAGATCGTGCACCAGGTGTCCTTCGACATCGCGCCGGGCGAGATGGTCGGCATCGTCGGCGAGTCTGGCAGCGGCAAGACGCAGGCCGCGCGCGCGCTGATGGGCCTGACGCCGCCGCCGCTGGTGCGCACGGCCGGCCGCATTCTTTTCGATGGCGAGGACCTGGCGCTTGCCAGAACTTCGCGCTTGCGCGAGCTGCGCGGCGCCCGCGTCGGCATGGTGTTCCAGGAGCCGATGACGTCGCTGAACCCCTCGATGACCATCGGCAAGCAGTTGGGCGAAGCGCTTGCGCTGCACCGCAGCCATCTCTCGGCCGGCGATCGGCAGACGCGCATCCTCGACATGCTGGCACGCGTGGGCATCCGCGATCCCCAGGGCGCGTGCACGGCCTGGCCCCATGAGTTCTCGGGCGGCATGCGCCAGCGCATGATGCTGGCTTCGGTCATGCTGCTGGAGCCGGCGCTGCTGATCGCCGATGAGCCGACCACCGCACTCGACGCGGTGGTGCAGCGCGACGTGCTGGAGCTCATGGTCGGCCTGACGCGCGAGCACCGCACGGCCGTGCTGATGATCAGCCACGACCTGCCGATGGTCGCGCGCTTCACGCAGCGCATGGTCGTGATGCGGCACGGCGAAGTGAAGGAAACCGGCAACACCGACGACCTGCTGGCGCACCCGAAGCATCCCTACACCCGCGAGTTGCTGCGGGCCATGCCGCGACGGCGGCCCGCGCGGCAGGTGGTGGACGAAGCGCCCATCGTCGAGGTGCGCAAGCTCGTGGTCGACTATCCCGGCCATCGCCGGCTGTTCGCCAAGGGGGCGCCCCAGCGTGCGCTGCACGGCATCGATCTGGTGGTGCGCCCGCGTGAGGTGGTGGCCGTCGTCGGCGGCTCGGGCTCCGGCAAGACCACGCTGGGCCGAAGCATTGCCGGCCTGCTGAAACCGAGCGGCGGCGAGATCCTTTTTCGGGGGCGTCCCATCGCGCGCTCGGATGCCGGCTGGTTCGACTACCGGCTGCAATGCCAGATGGTGTTCCAGGATCCGTACGCCTCGCTCGACCCGCGCATGACGGTCGGCCAGCTCGTCGGCGAGGGGCTGCGGCTGGTCAATGGCATGTCGCCCGCCGAGAAGGCAAGGCGCGTGGCCGAGGTGCTCGATGAAGTCGGCCTTGGCACTGCCTTTGCACCGCGCCATGCGCACGAACTTTCAGGGGGCCAGCGGCAGCGCGTGGCCATCGCGCGCGCGCTCGTGCGCCGGCCCGCCTTCGTGATCGCCGACGAGCCGGTGTCGGCGCTCGACGTGACGGTGCGCGCGCAGGTGCTCGAGCTGTTTGCCGAGCTGCAGAAGCGTCACGGCTTTTCGTGCCTCTTCATCAGCCACGACCTCGGCGTGGTCGAGCAGGTGGCCGACCGGGTGATCGTGATGCAGGACGGCCGCATCGTCGAGCAGGGCGCGCGCGACACCGTGTTCGACGCGCCGCGGCAGGACTACACGCGCAGGCTGCTCTCTGCGATTCCCGCGCTGGAGCCGACCGGCGCCGGCGGCGTGCGGTTGCGCTGGCGCTTCGGCGCGGAGGCCGGAGCCAGCACGGGAGAGCCCGTCCCGTCCTTCGCCTGACCGACCTCCTTTTTTGAATCTGTCTGCAGGAGTACTTCATGCCCCATTCCTTCTTCCGTCTGGCAGCCATGGCCGGTGCCGGCCTCGCCTGCGCCGCGGCACTCGCGCAAACCACCGTGACGGTCGCGCAGCCGGCGGACATCCGTTCCACCAATCCCGGCGTCAATCGCGACAACACCACCGACGGCATCGTGCTCAACATGGTCGAAGGGCTCGTGGGCTACCGGCAGGACGGCAGCGTGGGACCGCTGCTCGCGCAATCGGTCGACGTCTCCAAGGATGGGCTGACCTACACCTTCAAGCTGCGCAAGGGCGTCAAGTTCCACAACGACGCGCCGCTCACCTCGGCCGAAGTCGCCTGGAGCTGGAAGCGCTACATGGACCCGAAGACCGACTGGCGCTGCCTCAGCGAGTACGACGGGCGCAACGGCCTCAAGGTGGTGGACGCCGCAACGCCCGACGACGCCACCTTCGTGCTGAAGATCAACCGTCCCTCGGCCGTGTTCCTCGATACGCTGGCGCGCTCCGACTGCGGCATGACGGCCATCCTGCATCCGAGCTCGGTCAAGCCCGACGGCAGCTGGGACAAGCCCGTGGGAACCGGCCCGTTCAAGTTCGGCGAATGGAAGCGCGGCGAGTACGTCACGGTGACCGCGTTCAAGGGCTACACCTCGTCGCCGGGCGCCACCAAGGCCGATGGCTACGTGGGCCTGAAGGCGCCGCTCGTGGACACGGTGCGCTTCCTGGTTGTGCCCGACGCGGCCACCGCCGCGGCCGGCCTCAAGTCCGGAGCCATCGACGCCGGCCAGATCACATCGAGCGATGCGCAGGAGCTCAAGGCCGATCGCAACCTCGTCGTGCAGGCACCCACCGAGGCGGTGAAGAACACGCTGCTCTTCCAGACGCGCGATCCGCTGCTGAAGAACGTGAAGCTGCGTCAGGCGATCGCGGCCTCGCTCGACATGGAGCAGATCGTCGCGGCCGCATCCGAAGGCCTGGGTTCGGTCAACAACTCGGCGATTCACAAGGGCTCGGCCTTTTACGGCGCGGCCGAAAAGAAGGGCTTCCATTACGACCCCGCCCTGGCCGCGAAGCTGCTGCGCGAGGCCGGCTACAAGAAAGAGAAGATCACCATCCAGACCAACAAGCGCGCCCATGTGCCGAGCTACACCGTGGCGGTGCTGGCGCAGGCGATGATGCAATCGGTGGGGATCAACGCGCAGATCGAAGTGCTGGAATGGGCCACGCAGCTCGACCGGTACAACAGCGGGAACTACCAGATGAGCTCGTTCAGCTATTCGTCACGGCTCGATCCCGCGCTGAGCTACGAGCAGTTCTCCGGGCCGAAGGACAAGCAGGCGCGCAAGGTGTGGGAAGACCCGCAGGCGCTGAAGCTGCTCGACGAGAGCTTCACCGAGACCGACCGGGCAAAGCGCCAGGCGCTGTTCGACCAGCTCCACGCATTGATGATCCAGCAGGTCCCGATGATCATGCTGTTCAACGGCATCGACGCCTGGGGCGTGCGCAAGCGCCTCGCCGGGTTTTCGGTATGGGAAGGCAAGCCGCGGCTGTGGGGGGTGTCGGCCGCGGCCAAGGCGGGCTGAAGCAAGACCTTCGTCGGGGCGGCCCGACGAACTGCTTGGAGCCGCTGCACGCACGACCAACGAACGGGCCCGCAGCCTGATGGCCTCGAGCAAATCGCCAGCCCTGTTCTTCTGACTTCCAATCGGATTTTCCCGTGTCCAAGGCACATCGGCAGACTTCACGCGCGCCGCATCTCTCGCCGTCCTTCCGATCGGCTCGGACGGCATCGCCCATGCGCGGCGCGGAGGCGATCTGGAGATCCTACCTGGCCAGGCAGGACGCGAACTCTCTCGGCATCCGCTGCCCGTCGAGCAATGTCGTTGACCTGCTCGGCGGCGCCGAAACGGACCCGTGCCTTCACATGGTCGACCGCTCCCGCAGCGCCATGACCCAGGGCCCGCACCGGCTGGCCCGAGGGCGTACGCACTTCGACTGCCCGAAGGGCCGCGTCGGCAGAAAGGGCGCAACGTACTTTGCGCGGCGGTCGTATGGAGCACGCTGTACCTGCAGGCCTGGCCGACCGCGACGGCTCCGCGGAAATACTTCACGCATCTCGGCCTCTGCTCGCGGGAGCTGTGTGACTGCGTAACAACACTCTCGCAAATGATGTACTCCTAGGTCGCCGAAATGCCAAAAAGTTCTCATAACCCTCTCGAAGTGGCATTGTTACACTTGTTAAGATTTGAGCATGATTTCAATTTGTCAATTAACACCATTTTGGTGCAGAGCAGTGCGATGCGGGGGCGAAGTTAGCGAAAGCCTTCGTGTTCGTCGACAAAAAGAATGACGGAATTCTGGCTTGAGAATAAAAACAGTGCGCCGTTTCCACGGCGACAATGCCAGAACGCGGGCCAAATAAATAAATAGATTGCCTGCGAGATTGGATGAGTGCCGAGCAGATATGGAGGCACTTCGGTGGTGGAGACAAATCAGGGTGATTGCGTGATCGACAGCATGCGGGAAAAGAATTCCGCGCTGCACGACGCGATTGCTTGCCTGCAGATCTCCGTTCACAGAAGCGCTTTTTATCGAGCTGAAACGCCGCCATTCCAGAGGAGAAGCTGGAAAGCGCAGGCGTTCCGCTCAGGTTCGGAAAATCATGGATTTATTGATGTCGGATGTGCGGCTGTTCGTGAAAGCCGTCGAAGTGGGAGGGTTGACGCAAGCGGCCGACGCACTGAGCGTGCCCAAGGCATCCGCGTCCCGGCAGCTCAAGAGGCTGGAGGCCTTGGTCGGCCACACGCTCCTGCACCGGGGGGCAGGTCGTTTCGGTCTCACCGGGGAAGGGCGCGAGTTCCTTTCCACGGCGAAGGAAGTTCTGGAGGCAGTGAACCAGGCGCTCTCGCGGCTCTCCGACACCAACGAAGCCCTGACAGGCCAACTGCGGATCTCGGTTCCCGGCTATCTCGGCCGCGAACTGCTCTCCTCGCACCTGTCGGGCTTCATGGCCGCGCATCCCCTGCTCAAACTCACTGTCGACGTGAACTCCGGTCGCGTGGATCTGTTTCGTGAAGATGCCGACGTGGCCATCCGGGTGGGGCTCGAAGGCTGCGAAGATCTCGTCGCGAGACGCATCAAGAGGCAGATCCTTGTCCTGTGCGCCGCACCCTGGTATCTCGAGCGCCATCCGGCGATCGAGAAGGTCGACGATCTCGCGGGACACTTTTTTCTGACCTGTGGTCCGGAGCGGCAGGCGATGGAAATGGTCGTTCCAGGCCTTGACCGGGAGCACATCGTCAGGGCCGCGGGCGTATTCCGGGCCAACGATCCGGAATTGCTGCTGAGACTCGCCTGCTCGGCCGGCGGGATCGCCTTGGTCCCTCTTCTTTGTGCCAAAGCCGAGATTCAGGGCGGCTCTTTGGTCGCAGTCCTTCCGTCGTTCGAGCTGATGCCGGAAGAATTGAATCTGACGTATTTGCCCGCGCGGCGCAATACTCGAAAAATCAGAGCCTTCGTTGACTTCATATCCAAGGCGCTAGAGCAAGCCTGATTTGCGCCTTTGCCGCATCGGAGATCTTCGTGACTCCGGCGGTTTCTCCACGTTCCATTTTTTAACGGCGATGCAGCCGGGCTTCTGCACGCCCCTGCATTGCCCTAGGCAGTTCCACGCATTGGTAGTTCCAAAATTGAAACCTCCATTTTCAAAATTGGAATCCTGTTTTTTGTAGCCGCCGCGGGCAAAATCGGTGTTGGTTACAAGTGAAAGTGAACGTACATTTCTGCGGATCGAGGGACTCAGGCATGTTGGAGTCGCCCGCGGAAAAAAGTTTCGCCGCATTGTGACTTATTTCCAGGTATTCGCGACCCTGCTGGCGATTCATGCCGAATTGCCGTGATCTTTGAACTGGAGCAATCATGCTTATACAAAAACTGACTCAATCTTTTTTCCGCACGGCAGGCAGGCTGCCTGCTTTGGCTGCAAGCTTTGGCGCCGGAATGATCGCCGTGGCCAGCCTGGCTGCGCCGGCCTCGGCACAGCCTGTCGCGACCCCGTCTGCGCTCGCCCCCGAGAAAACCGTTGCGGTCACCTTGACGCAATTCAAGGTGGTGAAGGCTGCGGACGGCAAGGAGCAACTGCTGGATGCTTCCTCCGTCAAGCCGGGCGACATCCTGGAATACCGGGCAACCTACATCAACAAAACCGGCAAGCCGGTCTCCGGCCTGGTCGCCGATCTGCCGATCCCCGAGGGGCTCGAGTACCTGCCGCGCAGCGCCAAGCCTGGTGCCGCATTGGTCAAGGCAGCCACCAAGGATGGCGTTTTCGGCGCCGAGCCGCTGACGCGGAAGGCTGCGAACAACAAGACGGAGCCCGTGCCCTACGGCGACTACCGCGCGTTGCGCTGGGCGCTCGGCCAGCTGCCCGCCGGCGGCGAGACCGCCGTGACTGCGCGCGCCAAGGTCGAGATCGTCGTTCCGCCGGAGCCCAAGACCTCCGCCGCCGCGCCGCAGGCGCCGCCTGTGACGGTGCAGTCCGCTGCAGGCGCTGCCTCGCGCTGAGGTCGTGGTGGTTTCGCCTCCTGGCTTCCGTTCCCTTGCTTTCCTTTGCTATTGCGCGCAACCCGGCCCGTGTCTTCCGCCCGCGGAATCCATGAGCCGGGCTTTTTTTGTTCCTTTTTTTTTGACAACCGAGGAGAAACCACGTGAGTCCCACCTTGCCAACCCGGCGCATCGGCTCGAGGCCGAGAGCCGCATGGGCGGGCGCCGCAGTTCTGTCTCTGGGCTTCCTGTTTGGAAGCTCGAGCGCATCTGCCGCACCGCCGCCCGCCAACACCGTCATCGGTAACCAGGCTTCGGCCACTTATTCGGATTCGTCCGGCACCACCCAGCTGGCCACCTCCAACCTGGTTCAGACCACGGTTCAGCAAGTCGGCTCCTTCACGCTGGACACCGTCAACCAGGTCACGACGACGGTCGTCAACACCAAGCTGGGCGCTGCAGGCTCGGTGGTGTACGCGCCGCACATCTTGACCAACACCGGCAACGGCTCGGACACCTTCACCATCACGGTGGATGCCGACAACGATGCCTTCTCGAAGGTCGAGGTCTATCCGGACGCGAACGGCGACGGCGTGCCCGACAGCACCACCCCGCTGTGTACCGCCGCGCCCGCTGCAGTCTGCAGCGTGCCCGCGCAGACCGTGCCCGGCAACAACGGCACGTTCCAGTTCGTCGTGGCCTACACGATTCCCGGCACGGCCACCACGCCGACCACCCCGTTTGACACGGCCACCATCACGGCCACCCCGGGCACGCCGGCGCTCTACACGGCGCCGAACACCTCGGCGGCCGACAAGGACCAGGTCAACCTGACCACCGTGGCCGCGTTCGGCGCCACCAAGTCGCTCGGCGTTCCGGCAGTGGCCGGCCCCGGCGGCGCGGCCTGGCCGCTCGCGAGCACCGGAGGCCCGCGTTCGTCGGCAGCCTCCTGCTCGACGACCTGGGCTGCAGGCCTGGCTTCCAGCGCGACTTGCCAGTACACGGTCTACACGCTCACCTTCAACAACACCGGCGGAGCGCCCGGCAAGTTCGCCCTGTCGGACACGCTGCCATCGGGCTTCACCTATGTCGCGGGTTCCGCCGTCTGGAGCAGCGCCCCGGGCGTGGCGCTGGGTGACGGTGCTGGCGGCGATCCGGCCGGCATCGACTTCCAGGTGGCCGGCAGCACGCTGAACGCCGTCGTGAACTCGCTCGGCCAGAACGTGACGCAGACGATCAGCTTCGTGGTGCTGGTGAACAACACCGCAGTGGTCGGCACCTCGACCACGACCAACGTGGGCCAGTACAACCCGACGGATTCCCCGGCTGCCACCGCCACGGCGATCGGCACCCTGGGTTCGAGCACCAACCCGGCGGCCTACACCGTCGTCGCCAGCTACGGCCTCGTCGTGGGTACCAACCCCTCGACCGCGGCAACGGCGGTCGACACGGTGGCGGGCACGCCCAATGGCACGGCGGCGGACACGACCACGCAGCCCTCGGTGGTTGCCGGCGGCAGCGTCAAGTTTCCGCAGACCGTGTTCAACACCGGCAGCGGCGTCGACAGCATCAACCTGAGCATTGCCAACGGAAGCTTCCCGGCGGGCACGACCTTCCTGCTGTTCGCGGCGGATGGCGTGACGCCGCTGCTCGACACCACCGGCGACGGCGTTCCCGACACCGGTCCGATCCCGGTCGGCGGCAGCGCCAACATCGTGGTGCAGGCCAACGTTCCGGCCAGCGCGACGGTGGGTTCGGGTCCGTTCAACGCGATCCTGACCGGCCGCTCCGCAGGCGACGCGACCAAGATCGACGCCACGCTCGACCAGGTCACCATCGTCGTCGGTTCGCTCGTCGACCTGACCAACAGCGCAGCCGGTACCGGCTCGGGTTCGGTGGCGGGCGGTGACTTGGGCCCTGGCCCGAGTCCGCAGCCGACCACCACCAACGCGACCCCTGCGGGCACCGGCACGATCTTCACGCTGTTCGTCAAGAACAACGATGCGACCGGCCCGGCAACGCAGACCTACGTGCTGGCGGCCAGCCAATCGACCAGCTTCCCGGGCACGCTGCCGGCGGGCTGGACGGTGAAGTTCGTGGCCGCGGGCGGTACCTGTACCGCCGCTGCGATCACCAGCGTGACCGTGGCTGCCGGTGCGCAGCAGCAGGTCGACGCCTGCGTGACGCCTCCCGCGACGCAGACGCCGGTGACGGCCCAGCCGATCTACTTCCGCGTGCTATCGAGCGCCGTGGCATCGACCGGCGTGCTCGTGTCCGACGCCAAGCATGATGCGGTGACCGTTGTCGCCGCCCAGACCCTGGGCGCCACGCTCACGCCGAACAACGTCGGCCAGGTCGCTCCGGGCGGCACCGTCGTCTATGCGCACACGCTGACCAACACCGGCTCCTTGAGCTGCGGCGCTTACACGCTCACGGCCACCGTGCCGGCAGGCGATGCGACGTTGGGCTGGACCACCGCGATCTACCTCGACGTCAATGGCGACGGCCAGATCGATGCGGGCGACACGCTCGTCACCGGCCCGATCGCCGGTCCGCTGGCGGCAGGCGCAACGCAGAAGCTGCTGGTGCGCGTGTTCGCACCGGGCGGCGCCGGCGCCGGCGCGACCGACACGGCCACCGTGACGGCGACGTTCACCGATCCGGCACCGAACTGCGGCGCGCCTTCGGCCACCGACATCAGCACCGTGATCACCGGCCAGATCCGCGTCGTCAAGACGCAGGCCGCCGACATCGCCTGCGACGGTACGGCTGACGCCGCTTTCGCAGCGACGCCCCTGTCGCTGAAGCCCGGCCAGTGCATCGTGTACCAGGTCGTCGCGACCAACGAAGGCACTGCGCCCATCACCAACATCGCGATCAACGACGCGGCGCCTGCATTCACCGGTCTCGCCGGTGCGACGCAGCCAGCCAACCAGTGCGTCTCCACGGGCGTGACCGGCACGGCGCTGGCCTATGCCCAGACCGCGACGGCGGTGAGCTGCGGCAGCGCGGCGAACACCGTGGCGCCGGCCGGTACCGCCACCTTGACCTTCGCCGTACGCATCAACCAGTGATGCGCGATTGAGTCGCCGGCAGGCCGCTTCGGGCCTGCCGGCTTTACGCGAGGCACCGCCTTCACGGCTGCGCTTCGCCTTTTTCCCCTGCTGCTTTCTCGCCGCGCGCTTACGCACGCGTGCATGGCAGTGGCAGAGGAAAAAGACCCAGGTATTCACGGCCCAAGCAGGCGCCGAAAGGTTAAGCGGAGTGCAATTCTTGTCTGACTCATTGATGGGCTGCCGCTCGCAGCGATGGCGCCGTGCCGGCGCCAAGCTCGCGATCGGCCTGGCGCTGCTCTCGGCGCTCTTCCTGACGCTGTTCCTGGCGTCCGCCGCGGTGCATGCGGCACCCGCGCCCGGCGGCAGCGTCATCCGCAACGTGGCCAAGGCCAGCTATGTGCCGGCCGGCTTTGCGCAGACCGAGGCCTCCAGCTCCAACAGTGTGGTGGCCAACGTGCTGCCGGTCGAGGCGCTGGTGCTGACGCAGGACCAGGCGGTCACCCGGCCGCCGGCCACTGTCGTCACGCTGAATCACCTGCTCACCAACACCGGCAACGTGCCGTCGAGCTATGCATTGGGCTTCGCCAACAACGCGGGCGGCTGCCCGGCGGACACGCTCGATCTGTCGGCGCTGCGCGTCGTGCGCGACATCAACAACAACGGCGTGGTGGATCCGGGCGATCCGCTGCTGCCGCTCGGCGCGCCCGGCGCGCTGGCGCTGCGACCCGGCGAAACCGCCTCGCTCCTGGTGGAGGGAACGATCCCGACCACCGCGGACGGCGTGGCCTGCGCTGCGCTGACCGCGACCACTGCGCTGCAGAACCTGAGCGCCACCAACCGCGACACCGTGACGGTCGGCAACGTGGCGGTCATTGCCCTCACCAAGAGCGCGAGCTATCCGGGCGTCATCGTTCCAGGACAGAGCCGCATCGATTTCATGATCTCCGGCACCAACATCGGCGCCCGCGATGCGCAGCCGGGCAATGCCACCGCGCCGGCCGGCACGCCGGTGCTGGTGAACGGCGCGCCCGCGAGCCTGGTGCTGGTGCGCGACCTCGTGCCGGCCGGCACGCAGTACATCGCAGGCACACTGCAAAGCACGGCCGCGGGCGCCGTGCGCCTGTTCCGCCTGCCGGGCGATCCGGCCTTCAGCTACCGCACCGCCGACGACGCGGCCGCGATCGAAGTGGCCATTGGCGTGCCGACGGCCGTGTCGCGCAACGCCTCGATCGCCATGCAGTTCGCGGTGCTGGTGAAGGCCGACCAGTCCGGCGACATCCGCAACACCGCCCAGGGCCACTACAACGACGGCACGGCGCCGGTGGTGTCGCCGTCCAACACGGTGCTCATCACCACGAGCCAGAGCCGCATCGGCGTGGCCAAGACCGCATCGGTGCCGCGTGCGAACCGCGGCGCCGACGGCCTGCTCGACGGGACCGCCACCGTGCGCTTCAGTGTCGACGTGCGCAACTACGGCGCCGTGTGGCTCTACGGCGTGCAGGCGGTCGACCTGCTCGAAGGCAGCGGCGCGACCCAGTTCGGCAGCTACACCGGCGCGGCGGTGCCGGGTCCCGGGCAGTACACGGTCGTGCCAGGCTCGATCGCCATTGCGGGCAACCAAGGCAACGGCGTGAGCGGGACCGTGGCCGCCGCGAACAACGGCTTCACCGGCACCGCCGCCGCCCAGAACCTGCTGGCGCCCGGTGCGGTGCTGCCTGTCGGTGCGCAGGTCACCGTGCAGTTCGACGTTCGCATCAATGTCAGCGGCCGCACCGGCACGCTTCTCAACAGCGTGCGCGCGCAGGGCGCCCTCACGCCCGGCGGCGCGCCCGTGGCCTACGACGATTCGGTCGACGGCGCCAGCCCGGACCCGGACGGCGACGGCAATCCCAACAACAACGCCTCGCCCACGCCGGTGTCGATGCAGCTGCCCTCGCTCTCGCTCGCCAAGACCGCTTCGCTGCCGCGGCGCGTGGCCCAGGGCGTCTACGAGATCGACTATCGGCTGCTCGTCACGAACACGGGCGTCGCGCCGGCGCCGAACGTGCGCGTGATCGACAACCTGAACTGCACCTTCGACATGGACAAGCCCGAGGGCCTGGTCGCGTCGTGGGAACTGGTGGGCGCGCCCAAGGTTCGCAGCGGCTTGCTCAACGCCGCGGGAAGCTTCACCGGGCGCGCGGCCTGCGACCGCGAGGCCCTGGCCAGCAGCGATGCATTCAGGCTGCCGACCGAGGCGGTGCTCAGCCTCACCGACGGCAGCCGCGGCCTCGAGCCCGGCCAGAGCGAGGAGGTCAGCTTCAGCGTCCGCATCACGCAGAAGCCTGGCGCAGGGGACCGCCGCGCGACCTTCAACAACAAGGCATGGGCTGCGGCTTTCGACCAGAACACCATCAACGTCACGCCCGCGATGCTGGTCGCGGCCACCGCGAATTCGGTGCAGTCGCTGCTGGCCGATCCGGCCGGCACGGTCTACAACGCCGTCACGCGAGAGCCCGTCCAGGGCGCGGTGGTCACGTTCACGCGGCAGTCGTGCAGCAGCGGATCGGTCACGCCGATGAACGCGGCGGAAATCTACGGCGGCTCCTCGGGCACCTACACGTTCAATGCCGACGGCAGCGTCTCGATGACGACCGGTGCCGACGGCAGCTATCAGTTCTACCTGCAATCGCCGCCGGTCATCGGCCTGTGCACCTACACGCTGCAGGTGGCGCCGCCGGCAGGCAGCGGCTATGTCTTCCCGTCGCAGCTGATCCCTGTGACGGCCGGCACCTTCGGCAGCTGCGGTCCGGTGGTGCCCGGTGCGCTGCCGCCCAAGGGGGCCGAGCCGACGACGCACTATTTCTCGGTCACGTCCGGCTTCAATGCTTCGAACGAGGCGTGCGACGTGGTGCACAACCACATCCCGCTCGACCCCGGCAATGTGCTCGGCCTGGTGCTGCGCAAGGAAGGCAGCAAGCGGCAGGTCGAGTTCGGCGACTTTCTGGACTACGCGTTGACGGTGACCAACAAGACGGGTACGCCGGTGACCGGCATCTCGATCAGCGACAGCCTGCCGCCGGGCTTTGCCTACGTGAGCAACAGCGCGCGCCTGAACGGTACGGCCACCGGCAATCCGGTCGGCGGCGCGGGCCCGAAGCTGGTGTTCAACTACCCGACGCTGACCCTGGGCGTCGACCAGATGGCCATGGTGCGCTACCGCGTGCGGGTCGGCGTGGGCGCACCCACGAACGGCGATGCGATCAACCGTGCGCGTGCCCATTCGGGTCCGCTGCAGTCGAACCTTGCGA
>Ga0182006_1001134_pt1 | contig 16955 bp, 17 predicted proteins | sample Sormic07211104_1_FD_123022 | JGI IMG/M metagenome (GOLD analysis project Ga0182006, IMG submission 123022) | Rhizosphere microbial communities from Sorghum bicolor, Mead, Nebraska, USA - 072115-104_1 MetaG | ecosystem: Host-associated > Plants > Roots > Rhizosphere | place: USA: Nebraska...
GAGGTCGATATCGAAGTAACACCTGTAAATTCAGATGCTTTTGTAACCAAGGCTAAAAGACCTCATTATTCTGTAATGGACAAAACGAAGATAAAAAAGGTTTTAGGGATTACAATTCCTTACTGGAGAGACAGTTTGATTCAATGTCTGAATCATTTGTAGCGCCAGTGGGAATGGTTTCGTTTACAGTGGAATACCTGTTGCCTAAAATTCAACAAAAATAAATATTCTTATATTCGCAGATTAAATTTATTATTAATTTTCTATGAAAGTTGCTTTAATTACAGGAGTTACTGGTCAGGACGGTGCATATCTTGCAGAGTTTCTATTAAAAAAGGGATACTTTGTACACGGTCTTAAAAGACGTTCTTCTCTTTTTAATACAGAACGAATTGACCACCTGTACCAGGATCAGCATGAAAATGGAGTGAATTTTAAACTGCATTTTGGCGACCTGACCGATTCTACCAATTTAATCCGCATCATTCAGGAAACCCAGCCAGATGAAATCTATAACCTGGCGGCGATGAGCCATGTACATGTGAGTTTTGAAATGCCGGAATATACGGCGAATGCCGATGGTATAGGAACTTTAAGGTTGCTGGAAGCGGTAAGGATCTTAGGATTGGAAAAGAAAACAAGGATCTATCAGGCCTCTACTTCAGAGCTGTACGGATTGGTTCAGGCCGTTCCGCAAAGTGAAACGACACCTTTCTATCCGCGTTCACCTTATGCTGTAGCCAAGATCTATGGATATTGGATTACGGTAAATTACCGTGAAGCCTATAATATGTTTGCCTGCAATGGAATTTTGTTTAACCACGAAAGCCCTTTAAGGGGAGAAACTTTTGTAACCCGTAAAATTACCCGTGCAGCGGCCAAGATCGCTTTAGGTCTGCAGAATTGTCTGTACCTGGGTAATTTATCTGCTCAGCGCGATTGGGGACATGCAAAAGATTATATCGAAGCCATGTGGTTGATCCTGCAACAAGATAAAGCAGAAGATTACGTTATTGCTACAGGAATTACGACAACCGTCAGGGATTTTGTAAGAATGAGTTTTGCAGAACTGGGCATTGAGATCGAATTCTCCGGAAAAGACGAAAATGAAAAAGGGGTGATCATTGATGTAGACCAGCAAAAAGTGAAAGAATTGGGCTTAAATGATACTTACCTGAAACCAGGTACAACGGTTGTTAAAGTAGATCCGAAATATTTCAGGCCTACAGAAGTAGATCTATTGCTGGGCGATCCAACCAAATCAAAAACACAATTGGGCTGGTCTCCAAAATATGATCTGCCTGCATTGGTGAAAGATATGGTGGTTTCCGATCTGCACCTGATGAAAAAAGATGAATACCTTAAGGACGGCGGATTTAAGACGCTGAACTATTTTGAATAATATATATTACAAATGCCCGATCTAATCGGATACCTATGAAAAGAACATTTACCCTATTCCTCCTCCTGATAACAAGTTGTTTGGTTTGTACAACCCGGCTTTCGGCCCAAACCACAACGAATTATGCCAATGTCAAAGTAGACGAGCTGTCTGATGCACAAATCCGGCAGATGATGGAGAGAGCGGAGTCTGTGGGGTACACCGATGCACAGCTGGAACAGATGGCTGCAGCACAGGGAATGAAATCGGACGAGATTCTGAAATTAAGGGCAAGGGTAGAGAAGATCAGGAAACAGAATCCGGATTCAACTACAGGTTCAAAGAAAAAAACAGATCAGGGAGATGATACCGAAGATGGCCGTCAATACCTTGGTGACAAGAATCAGGGAAAGAAAAAGGATTCCCTTGATAAAGTAGATCTGTTCCAGAAGGATTTAATGGGTATCGTTAAGCCTAAAATATTTGGTTCTGAGTTGTTTAAGAATAGCGAAATTACTTTTGAACCGAATTTAAGGATGGCCACGCCCAGAAGTTATGTGATTGGGCCGGATGATGAGTTGTTGATCGACTTAACGGGTGATAATGAGGCCAACTACCGTTTAAAAGTCAGCCCTGATGGTACCATTCGTTTACAATATGTAGGTTTAGTTTCTGTAGCAGGTCTGTCTATGGAACAGGCAGGTTCCAAATTGAGGGGCTTAATGTCTAAAACTTATCCTGCATTGCGTTCCGGACGTTCCAATGTAACGGTTAACCTGGGCAATATCAGAAGCATTAAAGTTGTCTTAACAGGAGAGGTCGTTAAGCCAGGTACCTATACTTTACCTTCTTTAGCCACTGTATTTAATGCATTGTATGCTTCGGGGGGCCCGAATGACAATGGATCTTTCCGTAATATCCAGGTAATCCGTAACAATAGGGTTGTAAGTACGATTGATGCCTATGACTTCCTGGTGAACGGTATTCAAAAAGGAAATATTCGTTTACAGGATCAGGATGTGATCAATATTCCGGTATATAAAACACGTGTAGAAATTATAGGTGAAATTAAAAGGTCTGCTTTGTATGAAGTGGTGAAAGGAGAAACTTTTCAAAATGTTTTGGATTTCGCCGGTGGCTTTAACATGCAGGCTTATACTGCCAAGGTTAAAGTTTTCCAGAATACGGCTAAAGAAAGACGTTTAACGGATATAGCTGCTGGGGAGTTCAGTACCTATCAACCTAAGAATGGAGATAAATATGTAGTAGAGGGTATTCTGGATCGTTTTGAGAACCGTGTGGAAATCGTCGGTGCAGTATTTCGCCCAGGTCAGTATGAATTGGAAAAGGGTCTAACCTTAAAGGGATTGATTAACAAGGCAGATGGTTTAACAGAAGATGCCTTTTTGAACAGAGGCTATATCAGCCGTTTAAATCCTGATAATACCCAAGCCTTGATTTCCTTTGATGTGGCTAAAATTGTTGCAGGTACGGATGGAGATATTCCTTTACAAAGAGAAGATAAGATCACTATATCTTCTCTATTCGATTTGAGGGACGAATATAAAGTAAGTATCCAGGGAGAAGTAAGAGCGCAAGGTTCATTTGACTATGCAGATAATATGAACCTGGAAGATGTGATCCAAATGGCCGGAGGCTTTAAGGAAGGAGCAACACCGAATCGGATTGAAATTTCCAGGCGGATCAAAAACAGTGATGCAACTTCTGCATCAGCGAGAACCGCAGAGGTCTTTACAGTGAATGTGGATCAGAATCTTAAATTAGGCGAAAACTTTGTGTTGAAGCCGTTTGATGTGATTTCAGTTCGCAGTTCAGAAGGGTATCAGGTACAGAAACAAGTAAAACTGGAGGGGGAAGTCCTTTATCCAGGTATTTACACCATTACGAATAAAAACGAGCGGATTTCTGATCTGATCAAAAGGGCTGGGGGATTAACGCCAATTGCTTACGTCGCAGGAGCTTCTTTAAAAAGGCCCGGTGCGGAGAAGGTAAATCCAAAAGATAAAAATGCGATCAATAATAAAGAGGAAGAAGATAAAAAGCTTTTAGGGCTTAAACGCGCTCAAGAGGCCGGTGTAAAGGATACGCTTAAGGCAGATGTGGAACAAAAGCTGATCCAATCGGATTTGGTGGGAATTGACTTGGAACGCATTCTTAAAAAGCCGCTTTCTAAAATAGATTTGATCGTTGAAGATGGTGACGTGATCCGTGTACCAAGGCAATTGCAAACGGTAAAAGTAACCGGAGAGGTGCTAAATCCTAATAGTATTGTTTACACCTCTAGCAGAGGCTTTAAAGATTATGTGAATGGTGCAGGTGGTTTTACAAGTAATGCATTAAGAGGAGGGGCCTACATAAAGTATGCAAATGGTTCTGTTGAGGCTGCGAAGAAATTCTTGTTCTTTAATAATTATCCTAAAGTAAAACCTGGTGCAGAAATTTTGGTGCCTAAAAGGGCTGAGAGAGAGCGTTTGACTGCACAAAGTTGGATCGGAATTGGAACAGCTGTAGCTTCATTGGCTGCAATAGTTGTTAGTTTATTAAGATAGTTAGACCAATGACCATAGGAAATCAGAATAATACTCGTAATAACGAAATTTCATTTAAAGACCTTATTCTAAAAATTAATCGGGGGATACAATATTTGTTCTCGAAGTGGTTAATTATTTTAATAATGGTTGTTTTAGGAGGACTTGGAGGTTTTACATATGCCTATTTTAAGAAACCAATTTATATCGCTTCAACCAATTTTGTATTGGAAAGTGGAGACGGGAGCAGTGCCGGATTGGGGCAATATGCCGGTTTAGCATCTATGGTTGGAATTGATCTAGGTGGCAGTGGGGGTGGAGGTATATTTCAAGGTGATAATATTTTAGAGCTTTATAAATCACGCAAAATGATTCAGAGTGCACTTTTGACTGAAACGATTTTTCATGGAAAAAAGCAACTGCTGATTGAGAGATACATTGATTTTAATAAACTCCGTAACTCCTGGGATAAAAATCCTATTTTGAAAGGAATTAAATTTACGAGGTCCTACCCATTAACTCGTGTTCAGGATAGCCTTTTAGGTACAATTGTTTTGGAGATAAATAGAGACTATTTGAATGTTTCAAAACCAGACAAGAAACTGAGTATTATTAACGCTCAGGTTAGATCTAATGATGAATTTTTCTCTAAAGTATTTAATGATCAGATCGTGAAAAATGTAAATGATTTTTATGTACAAACTAAAACAAAAAAATCATCAAGAAATATTCAGATCTTACAACAGAAAACAGATTCAGTAAGGGCGGTGATGAATGGTGCAATTTATTCCGCTGCAGCAGTTGTCGATGAAACGCCTAATTTAAATCCAAGTAGACAGGCTCAAAGAACTGCCCCAGTGCAACGTTCACAATTTACGGCCGAAACAAATAAAGCAGTTTTAGGAGAATTAGTTAAGAATCTGGAATTATCAAAAATGGCACTCTTAAAAGAAACCCCATTAATTCAGGTAATTGATCAACCAATATATCCATTGGAAAAAATCACAACTGGAAAGATAAAAGGAGCGTTAGTTGGTGCGTTCTTAATGGGGTTTTTAGCTGTCTTTTGTCTACTACTAAGAAAATTATTAAATGAAATCTTATCATGACGAACTTAAGTGAGGCTAGGATAATTGAGTTGCCAAAGATTTTGGATGAGAGGGGCAACCTTTCTTTTCTGGAGGAAGAAAGGCATATCCCTTTTAAAATAGAAAGGGCTTACTGGATTTATGATGTCCCTGGAGGGGAAATAAGAGGGGGGCATAGCTATAAAAAAAATGAAGAAGTTATAATTGCATTATCTGGAAGTTTTGATGTTATACTTAATGATGGAATGAGTATAAAAACATTTTCGTTAAATCGTTCTTATTATGGTCTTTATGTACCAAATGGAATATGGAGACATATGGAGAATTTTTCAACGAATTCGCTTGCTTTTATTGCTGCATCTACAACTTATGATTCGTTAGATTATGTACGTGACTTTAACGATTATGGAAAATAAGACTAATATATATAATTGTAACGTAATTGAATTACCTAAGGTACATAACAGAGCGGGAAACATTACACCTATACATGGAAATGAAAATATTCCATTTAATATACAAAGAATATACTACTTATATGATGTTCCTGGAGGCGAAATTAGAGGTGGGCATGCCCATTATAAATTAGAGCAATTGATTGTTGCGGCGAGCGGAAGCTTTGATGTTATCCTTGATGATGGGAAAAATAAAAAAACAGTTACATTAAACCGACCAAACTATGGCTTATATATTACACCTGGAATTTGGAGGGACTTATTGAATTTCTCATCAGGAGCAGTATTGCTTGTTCTTGCATCTTTGCCATATGATGAAAAGGATTACATGAGAGATTATAGCGAATTTATAAAATATGTTAATGAAAAATAAACTTGATTTTAGTCAAATTGATAGATACGGCATTACTTTAAGGTTAGTTGAAGAGAATGATGCTGAATTTATTCTACAGCTCCGGAATGATTCAATTCTGAATAAGCATTTATCTCCAACAAGTAATATCATTGATGATCAAATTAATTGGATATTGAAATATAAAGTGCGTGAAGCTAAAGGCCTCGAGTATTATTTTATTACAATTGGTCCTAACGGTGAAAAATGGGGAACAACAAGATTGTCCGAATTGGAAGGAGATTGTTTTGAACTCGGTAGCTGGCTTTTTTCAAAGCAGGCACCTCAAGGAGTTTCTATAAAGGCGGATATTCTAACCAAAGAAATAGGGTTTGACTTATTAAATTTTGAAAGCTGTAAGTTTAATGTTAGAAAAGCAAACAAGAGTGTCCTAAAATATCATATGAATTTTAGGCCAACAATAGTGGACGAAAGTGAAATTGACATATTCTTTAACTTGAGTAAAGAGAATTTTATAGAAGCCAAAAAGAGATTTATTAAAATAGTATAAGTATGGAACTTAATCAATTTATTGAAAACTTCTCAAATCAGTTTGAAGATTCTGAAATTAAAAATATTAATGAGAGTGTGGACTTCAAGCAACTGGAAACCTGGGATTCATTAACAGCTTTTTCTGTTCAAATGATGATTGAAGATGAATATAGTGTGAAAATAGCTCCTGAAGAGTTGAAAACTACATCTACAGTATTAGATTTGTACAATCTTGTTAAATCCAAAAGTATTTAAGCCATGAGAGCTTACATTAAGGGGATATCCTATTATGTTCCGAATTATGTGCTAGATAATGAAGAGTTGAATAATTTATTCCCTGAGTGGTCCTCTGATAAAATATCAAATAAAACAGGTATTTATGAGCGTAGGATAGCTGGTAAAGAAGAGTTTGCAAGTGACATGGCTATAAAAGCTGCGGAAATACTATTTGAAGAGTATCAAATAGATAGAAACCAGATTGATTTTATTTTGCTGTGTACTCAGAGTCCAGATTACTTCCTGCCAACGACTGCATGTATTTTACAGCATAAACTAAACATTCCAACGAGTGCAGGGGCATTAGATTTTAATTTGGGATGCTCGGGATACATTTATGGGTTGAGTCTTGCAAAGGGATTAATTTCGGCTGGCATTGCTAAAAATGTTTTACTAATTACATCCGAGACTTACAGTAAATTTATTAATGATAAAGATAAGGGTAATAGAACCCTTTTTGGAGATGCTGCTGCCGCTACGTTAATTACAGCGGCTGAAGGGATTTGTGAAATTGGTGAATTTGTTCTAGGCACCGATGGATCTGGTGCAGAGAACTTAATTGTAAAAAATGGAGCAATAAGGAATAAAAATGCAGTTGGATGTAATCTTGAAATGGAAGGTGAGCCGTTTAGAAATGATGATAATCTCTATATGAATGGGGGCGAGATATTTAATTTTACTGCAAGATCTGTTCCTGAAATGATTGAAAAAATGCTTTTGAAGACTAACTTGAATCTTGATGGTATCGATTTATTTATATTCCATCAAGCGAATGAATTTATGTTAAACTTTATTAGAAAGAAAATAGGCATTCCTCAAGATAAATTCTTCCTGTTCTTGAAAAATTATGGAAATACAGTTTCTTCTACAATTCCTATTGCAATGAAGGAGGCAATTACTTCAGGAGCTATAAAATGCAACAATACAGTTTTGTTAGCGGGCTTTGGAGTTGGATATTCTTGGGGGAGTAATATTCTTAGATTTAAATAATAATTAGATAGATGATTAAATTTCTTGATTTACAAAAAATTAACTTGCGGCATAAAGCAGAATTTTCAAGTGTTTTTGAACGAGTTCTTTCTTCGGGTTGGTTTATAATGGGGAACGAACTAAAACAATTTGAATCAGAATTTGCAGAATACTGTGGAACAAAATATGTCATTGGAGTAGCTAATGGACTGGATGCGTTAATCCTTATAATTAGAGCCTACAAAGAGCTTGGGTTATTTGAAGAAGGAGATGAAATAATTGTACCGGCAAATACTTACATAGCGAGCATATTGGCCATATCCGCAAATGGTCTTATACCTGTCCTAGTTGAGCCAGAAATAGATACTTTTAATATTGATCCCTCGCTAATAGAAGGAAAAATAAGTTATAAAACTAAGGCTATATTACCTGTGCATTTATATGGTCAGCTTTGTGACATGAATGAGATTAATAGAATTGCAGCAAAACATAATCTTAAGGTTATTGAGGATTGTGCACAATCGCACGGAGCAAGGGCTGAAAGTGGTAGGATAGCTGGAAATTTTGGAGATGCTGCAGGATTTAGTTTTTATCCAGGAAAAAATTTAGGAGCTTTAGGAGATGCAGGAGCAATAGCAACCAATGATGAAAATCTTGCTAACGCAATTAGGGCTTTACTAAATTATGGTTCCCATATAAAGTATGAGAATATTTATAAAGGCATAAATAGTAGGCTAGATGAGATTCAGGCAGGACTATTATCGGTTAAATTGAAAACTTTGGATCAAGATACTATTTATAAAAGGGATATTGCGAATAGATATTTATCAGAGATAAAAAATGACAAGATTGTTTTGCCAGTAGTCGTGAATCAAAATGCTCATGTTTGGCATCTTTTTGTTGTTAGAACAACCAATAGATCTCAATTTCAGAAATATCTATCGGGTTTGAACATTCAAACTGTTATACATTACCCGATCCCTCCTCATAAACAAGTAGCATATAAAGAGTTAAGCCATATGAGTTTTCCTATTTCTGAACGAATTCATGACGAAGTAATTTCTTTACCTATTAGTCCTGTTATGTCAAGTAATGAAGTTGATGAAGTTATCTCTGCAATAAATGCTTATTAGTTGTACGATATGAAATTAGTTCGTACGACGGTGTTCTCAGCTATAATTACCTTCATACGTATTGCTTCAGGGTTCGTTGCAGGGAAGATAGTTGCTGTATTTACGGGGCCGGCGGGTGTCGCATTAATCGGAGCATTTACTAATTTTATTTCCGTTGTTTTAACTTTTGCTAACGGTGCAATAAATACGGGAGTAGTTAAATATACTGCTGAGTACCATGAGGATGAAGATAAATTAAAATATTTATTTAGCACAGCTTTTAAAATCTCTATTTATTGTTCAGCAGTTGTCGGGCTATTCTTGTTTGTATTTGCATCGAAATTTTCAGCCTGGATATTAACAAGTCAAGAATATACAAATCCTATTAGAATTTTAGGCTTAACAATAGGCTTGTATTCTCTTAATTCATTATTAATCTCTATTTTGAATGGGAAAGGTCAAATAAAAACATATACAATTGTAAATACTTTGGGTAGTATTACTGGATTGCTATTCACTGTGGTTTTAGTTTATTTTTATAAAATCCAAGGCGCACTATATGCGCTAGTATTAGCCCAGTCGATAGTTTTTTTTATAACAGCATTACTGATTATCAAAAGCTCCTGGTTCTCATGGGGTTATTTCAACAGGGGTTTTGATAAAAATATAGGTGTTAAACTTAGTCATTTTAGCTTAATGATGATGGTTTCCGCTGTAATGATTCCAGTTTCTCAAATAGTTTTAAGAAACATGTTGATTACTAAACTAGGAATCAATGCCGCGGGCTATTGGCAAGGAATGATGCGAATATCGGATGGATATCTAATGCTTATTACTACTTCTTTGAGTACTTACTATTTACCTAAATTGTCGTCATTAAAAACTAATACTGAACTGCGGAAGGAAATTATAAATGGATATAGAATTATTATTCCAGGTGTATTTTTCGGTTGTTGTTTTATCTATTTTTTGAGGTTTTTTATAATTAATCTTCTTTATACAACAGAATTTCTCAGAATAGAATCTTTATTTCTTTGGCAATTAGTAGGTGATTTTTTTAAAATGTCTGCGTGGATTTTGTCTTATCTTATGTTGGCGAAAGCGATGACCAGAACTTTCATCATTACAGAAATTGTTTTCAGTCTAACGTATGTGATTTTTGGGTTCTTCTTTGTTAAGCATATTGGTTTAGTGGGTATTACTATGGCATTTGCGCTGAATTACCTTTTTTATTTTATTCTTATGATTATAATATTTAGAAAAATTTTTAAAAAAAATGGATAAAATATCCCCATTAGTTTCTGTACTCATCCCTTGTTATAATCATGAGAAATTTATAAAACAAGCTCTTGATAGCATTATAAATGATGAGTATTTAAATAAAGAAATCGTTATAATAAATGATGGATCAAAGGACTCTTCAAATGAAATAATTGAAAAGTGGAGAGCGTTTTATAATGACAGTATAAAGATTAAATATATCTCAAGAGAGAATAAAGGTATTTGCGCTACTTTAAATGAGTTGATTGAGATTTCAAATGGAAAATACGTTTTATTGTTGGCTAGTGACGATGCTCTTTATGGGAATACAATTACTGAAAGAGTTTCTATCTTGGAAGAGAGAGAGCCTGAAGGCAAGCTGGTTTTGGTAAGTGATGCATTAGTTGTCGATGAAAACAACGAAATATTGGGACAAAGCTCTATGTCAGGATACAGTAAGGGAAATAAAAATAAATATAAAACTGATGAAGGGATTTTAGAAGAAGTAATTCTAAACCCTTCCATCAATGGCCCAGTTGTTTTGATAAACAAGAAAATATATGCCAGGATTGGTAAATATCCTGAATATATGAATACTGAAGACTGGTTTTTTTATCAGAGAGCAGCTGCAATTGGTTCGATAATTTTTTGGGATAAAACAGTAGCCTTGTATAGAATTCACTCATCAAATACATCTAGAACGTTTTCAAGTACGCAAATAAAACTGTTGAAGAGTATCATAAAAACACTTTATATTAACTTGAATTGGTTTCCATCTTTAAAATTCAAATTTTTTGGGGGGATACAAATCATCAGATATTTAACTATTCTAATGAAAGTAAGACTAAAAAAACTAATAGGACAATAATATGGAGGAAAAATTGATGGGGAAAAAGGTATTGTTTATAGCTCCTATATTTCATAGTTATCATGAATTTATCATCGAGGAATTAACTCGACTCGGAGCATTAGTTTCATTTTTTCCAGAAAGGAATTATGGCTTTCTTTTTAAAGCTATCAATAATTTGTCATCTGTACTTTTAGAAAAATACCAGGAAACGCATTATAATAGGATTATTCAGAGAACACAGGCGGAAGAATATGATTTCTTATTTGTAATCCGGGGATATAAGATGCCAGAAGATTTTCTTTATAAATTTAAGTTAAAAAACCCCCTTGCTAAACTAGTCATGTACCAGTGGGATTCTGAACGGACTAACCCATTTTCTCATTTGATTAGTTTTTTTGATTTTAAATACTCTTTTGATTTTCAAGATTGCGCTTCTTTTTCCGAATTAGAGTATTTACCTTTATTTTATACTGACGATGTTTCGGAAGTTAATCAAGATAATATTGAATTTGATTTTTTCTTTATGGGTTATTTCTTTGCAGAGAGATATGACGCCGTGCTTAGGTTTCGAGAATTTGCATTAAAAAATAATTATAGTTTAAAGGCATTCCTTTATATTCCATTTACAACTTATCTAAAAAATATTATAAGGGGTAAGCGAATAGACAGATCCATTGTATCGTTAATCCCTATGGGTAGAAAAGAATATTTAAACTGTCTAAGTAAATCAAAAGTTATGGTCGATGTGAGTAATCCTAACCAAACAGGTTTGGCAATGCGAATTATCGAGGCGTTAGCTACAAATACTAAGGTTTTGACGAATAATTATCGACTTAGAGAAGATACAAAAATATATAATCGAGATGCAATTTCTTTCTTTGATGATAAAAATCCAACATTAGATAATAATGAATTTTTGGACATAAAAAATAATCCTACTAAGGATAAGGTATTGCCAATAAACAGTTGGCTTCAACTTATCTTTAAGGTAAACTAGATTTCATGAATACAAAATGGTTAACAAATCCTTTTTTTGTTTATTCGTTGGGCTTTCTACTCGTCTTTTTAGTTTATCAAGCTAGATGGTCTGATAGATACCCACCACTCTCGACAAATTTGGTGTTATTTTTGTTTGCAACGTTTTCTATTTCATTTTTATTTGCATTTATTTTAGAAAAATCAAATAGGAATGAATTTGCTGAAATTGAGGTAGACAGGAATAGAATATTAATCGTGTCATTACTGTACGTCGGTTATTTTATGGAATTTGCATATTCAGGAGGTGTTCCTATTCTCCTGACAATGACTAATCCTGAATATAGCTATAAAGACTTCACAGGGATACCAACATTCCATGTTATTCTAGGAACATTTGGTGTTTTTTACAGTATTTATCTCTTTCATCAATATTTGTGCTCTACAGAGAAATTGAAGGCTTTTTTTTATTTTTTTATTTCCCTGGTACCTAATATACTTGTAATTAATAGGGGGGCAGTAGTGATTATTATTATCGCTTCTTTTGTTATTTATCTGATGAAGCTGAAGAGATTGAGTATAAAGAGCATCTTGAGGATCTTTCTTTCAATAATAGGTATTATTTATCTTTTTGGCATAATTGGAAATATACGCTATTCTGTTAGTAAGGAGGATAAAGAATTTATTTTAAGAATTGGAGGTGCTTCGGACGAATTTATTAAAGGAAATGTACCTTCGGAGTATTATTGGGGTTATCTTTATATTGCAACGCCAGTTGGTAACTTGCAAAATATAATTGATAAGAAAGAATCTGAGTTTTCCATTAGGAGAGTGCCTTCATTTATGGCGAGTGAACTTCTTCCAGATTTTATTTCCAAACGATTTGTTGCTGCCCTAGGAACTGAAACTGAAGCTGACGATGCGAGCAAATTTTTTGTTATAGAAGCCTTAAATGCACCTACTGTTTATTATAGATCTTACTTCCTTCTCGGTTGGACGGGGGTAGTGATGATGTATTTATACTCTATTGTAATTATGCTTTGCTACCCATATTTTGTGCCTAGAAATTCACCGTATTTTATTTCTGGATGGGCCTGTTTAGTTACAATTGTATTACTGAATATCTTTAGTAATATGTGGTACGCTTCAGGAACTATATTGATCTGGCCATTAATTGCAACGTTTCTTGGTAGAATTAAAATTTATAAAAATAATGTTACTTAGTATCATATTGCCAATATATAATATTGAAGAGTATTTGGTTGAATGTTTGGATAGTGTGCTTAGTCAATTAAGGTCCGATTATGAAGTTATTTTAGTTAATGACGGCTCAACAGATGGTTCAAGGGCAATTATTGATCAATACTGTTTGAAGTATCCAGAGTTGGTCATTATTGATAAAAAAAACGAAGGACTGAGTTCAGCACGAAATAGTGGGATGAAGGTGGCGAGAGGAAAATATCTCCTGTTTATAGATGGAGATGATCTTCTTGAACCTGGGATTTTAGAAGAACTTATCGGAAACGCAGAAAGTAATAATGCGGATATTGTTGTTGCCGATTATTATGAATTTGAAAAGATAGAGCAAAAAAGAATAAGATATGACAAATCATTAATTGACAGTCATTTAATTAGAGAAGAGGATCGGCTTAACAAATTGTTCCTAATTGACGTTTCTTTTGCGGTTTGGAATAAACTATATAGAGCTGCTTTTTTGGAAAAAAATAATTTGTTTTTCTTACCTGGGTATTGGTTTGAAGATCTTGACTTTGTTTTCCGAGCATTCTATTTTGCAAATAAAGTCGTGAAAACAGATAAGCTTCTTGTTGGATATAGGCAACGGAGTGGATCTATTATGAAGAGCATATCCCTTAAGATAATGGATAAAATGGCTGTTATGGATAAAATAGCTACTTTTCTTAAGACGGAAGGGAAGTTCGAAAGGTATGAGTCAATGTATAAAGTGCTTTATCTCAAGATGATGTTTTCAATTGTTTATATATGCATGAAGAATGGAAAGGATGAGAGCTCAAAAGAAATAATATGTAGACTGTTCGATATGAAATATTTTAGTACATTGAAAAATAGCCCATTTGAGAGTAAGCATAAAATGAAAAGAAGTGAAAGAATATTCTTTGCACTTATAAAACTTGGTGTTGTAAATCCATCCTCATTAAGTTTTATATTAAAAATATCGACAATCATAAGATGAAATCTATTTTAGAATATTATAAACTCTATCCTTTTTCAAGATTTTTAGGATTGCTTTATTGTTTGATTAAAACCAAATTATTTTATCCTTCTGCGAGAATGATCAGATTTCCATTTGATATTAGAGGAAAAAAGTCTATTTACTTTGGTGAAGGTTTTACTGCAGGTTTTGGGTGTAGGATAGAGGCATATCCTTCGAACCCTTCTGATGTTGTAATCAAAATCGGCTCAAATGTCCAAATCAATGATTATGTTCATATAACTGCAATGAGGAATGTTATGATTGGAAATAATGTGCTTATAGCAAGTAAAGTTTATATATCTGATTGTTCTCATGGTAATTATTCTGGAAATGGGGTGCAGAGTACCCCATATTCAATACCTAAGGATAGGGAATATATGATGAAAGATGTAATCATTGGAAATAATGTCTGGATTGGCGAACAGGTATCTATTCTACCGGGCGTCTTGATAGGAGATGGAACTATAGTTGGATCTAACTCCGTTGTGACGAGAAGTTTACCAAGCAATGTAATTGCTGTTGGGGTGCCAGCGAGGCCAATTAAAAAATTCAATTTTGAAAGTCAAAAATGGGAAATAATTAAATAGTATATGAGAGAAAAGGTTCTAATTACAGGTGGAGCAGGATTCATTGGAAGCAATTTAGCTTTAAAATTAATCGCTAAAGGTTACATTGTTACAGTTTTTGATAACTTGTCTCCTCAGATTCACGGGGAGAATCCAGTTGAAAGTTCGCCCCTATATAGAAATATAAAAGACAAAGTCAATTTCATATATGGAACTGTTACTTCAAAGAATGATTGGGAAATAGCATTAAAGGGTCAAGATATAATTGTCCATTATGCTGCAGAAACAGGAACTGGGCAGTCTATGTATGAAATCCAAAAATATGTCGATGTAAATATTAATGGAACAGCTATTATGCTGGATATATTAGCTAACCAGGAGCATTCTATAAAGAAGGTCGTGGTTGCATCCTCAAGATCGATTTATGGAGAGGGAAAATATAGAAGTGTTGAAAAAGGTATTGTCTATCCTAAACATAGAACTTCAGAATATATGGACAAAGGGGATTTTGAGGTTAAATACCCTGGCTGTGTCCAACCACTTGAATTAATGGCTACTGACGAAGAATCTAAAATCCATCCTTCTTCGGTATATGGAATAACTAAACAAAATCAGGAGCAAATGATTATGACGGTTTGCCCAACACTGGGAATTGCTCCTGTTGCGTTTAGATATCAAAACGTTTATGGACCCGGTCAATCTTTGAAAAACCCATATACAGGAATTTTGTCTATATTTTCTACACAAATAAAAAATGGGAATGGCATAAATATTTTTGAAGATGGTAAAGAAACGAGAGATTTTGTCTTTATTGAAGATGTTGTAGATGCGACGATTTTAGGGATAGAAATGGAAGAAGCAAATGGAGAAGTGTTTAATGTGGGTACAGGTATTGCAACAGATGTAATTACTGTTGCTAATGCATTGGTTGATAATTATGGCGTTGAAGTCCCTATAAGTATTGGCGGGAATTATCGCCTGGGGGATATTCGACATAATTTTGCCGACATGACTAAAATAAAGGCTAAACTAAATTTTGCGCCAGCTTTCCTTTTTGACAAGGGCATTCAGCTCTTTTGTGATTGGGTCAATGCTCAGGAAGTCGAGGCCGATAATTATTCCCAATCAATTAATGAGATGAAGAGCCGTGGTTTATACCGATAATATAAAAAATAAAAAAATCTTATTTTTTGCCCCCACTTTCTTTGGCTATGAGATTGCGATATTCGAAAAGTTAAAGCAAATGGGGGCAGAGGTAGATTATTTTGATGAAAGACCGAAAAATAATTTTATAACCAAAGCGTGTATTAGAATTAATCGAAAATTGCTAGAACGCAAGATTGTTTCTTACTACCATTCCATATTTAAGAAAACGATACATAAGCAATATGATTACGTATTTGTTATCAATATAGAGGCAATGTTGCCATCTCTATTGAATAAGTTGAGGGAACAGCAAAGCCAAGCAGAATTTATTCTATATATGTGGGATTCTCTACAAAATAAAAAACGCACGCACGAATCTCTGCCTTTTTTTAATAAGATATACTCATTTGATCCGACCGATGCTAAAATATTATCGAGGGTTAAATTTAGGCCGTTATTTTTTACGGACGAGTATGGCGAACTAGCAGAGAATTCTTTGACTCCAAAATATGGATTATGTTTTATTGGTACGGTGCATAGTGATCGTTATTTACTGGTTGAACAAATAAAAGAACAGGTGAAGGAGTTTGGTTTGCAAAGTCTTTTTTTTATGTTTTTCCCCAGTCCAGTTCTTTTCTATTATAAAAAGATAAGAGACTTAAAATTCTATAAGGCAAAATTTAGTGAATTCAACTTTAGGCCGCTTTCCCAACGAGTAACGATACAGTACATTAGGGAGTCAGCAGTAATATTGGATGTGCATCATCCTGCACAAACCGGGTTAACCATGAGAACACTAGAAATGTTGGGCGCAAATAAAAAAATAATCACTACTAATCCTTTTGTTAGGGACTATGATTTTTTTCATCCTCAAAATATTCTCATCATAGATAGGGAAAGGCCTGTAATAGGAAGGTCTTTTTTTGATGAAAAGTATTTACCAATTGATCCAAAAATTAAAGATAAATATTCTCTAGATGGCTGGTTAATGGAGATATTTGGTATCTGATATGATATGTAAATCATTGTTTTAATAAAACGAGATTAAAAAGCGATTAATTTTTCTATTTTTGTAGCGTTTTTGGCTCTATTGTTGTTTACAACGATAGGACACATAAAAAAAGAAATTATGCTTCTCACTACTATCTTCCTAACAAGCCTATTGCTTGTTGTATTTGCAATACCACCAATCATAACTTTAGCGGTTAGAAA
>Ga0182006_1001135_pt1 | contig 16953 bp, 7 predicted proteins | sample Sormic07211104_1_FD_123022 | JGI IMG/M metagenome (GOLD analysis project Ga0182006, IMG submission 123022) | Rhizosphere microbial communities from Sorghum bicolor, Mead, Nebraska, USA - 072115-104_1 MetaG | ecosystem: Host-associated > Plants > Roots > Rhizosphere | place: USA: Nebraska...
AGAGCCTTTCTTTGCTTAGCCGAAAGTTGTCCTACCGACTCGATTAACTCTTGCACGCGTTTTTCCCTCTCAAGAAATCAGTTTTTCCAGATCATCGAGGGATAGACGTTTGAGGGCCTCCAGCGATTTAGCCAATTCATCCTGAACGGGCGACATTTCGACGCGCAGCGCTGCGATCCGCGCGCAGAAATCCTTGAGCGTGTCGGTCTCGAACAACGCCCTGAGCGGCACCTTGTCGCCCAGACGTTCCTGCACCCGGGTCACCACCAGCGTCGCCAGCAGCGAATGGCCGCCGAGCTGGAAGAAGTTGTCCGCCAGCCCTACCCGCTCGACTTCCAGCACTTGCTGCCAGATCGTCGCCACCTCCCATTGCAGATCGCTTTGCGGCGCTAGGTATTGCTCCTGCGTCGGGCTCTCGGCCAACGCCATCAGCGCCTTGCGATCGAGCTTGCCGTTGGGCGTCAGCGGGATCGCGTCGATCAGGTGCAGATGCCCCGGCACCATGTGCGCCGGCAAGCGACTGGCCAAGGCATTGCGTACCCGCTCGGCCAGCGTCGACCGCTCGCTGTCCGGCGCGGCGACGAGGTAGGCATGCAGGTGTTTGCCGGCGGCGCCGTCCTGCGCCAGTACCACCGCTTCGCCGATATCGTCGAGTTCCAGCAGGCGCGCCTCGATCTCGCTGAGTTCGAGGCGGAAACCGCGAATCTTCACCTGATGGTCGGCGCGACCGATGTACTCGATGTTGCCATCGTCGCCCTGGCGCACCAGATCGCCAGTGCGGTACAGGCGCTCGCCGTTGCTCGCGTAAGGATTCGGCACAAAGCGTTCGGCGGTCAGCGCGGCGCGACGCAGATAGCCACGCGTCACCCCGGCGCCAGCGAGGTACAGCTCGGCCGCCACGCCCTCGGGCAGCGCCTGCAACTGACTGTCGAGCAGGTAGGCCACGGTGTTATCCAGCGGCCGGCCAATGTTCGCCCGCCCCTGCGGCGTGCGCAGGGTGAAGGTCGAATAAGTGGTGTCCTCCGACGGCCCGTAAAGATCGTAGACCTGCTGCACCTGAGTGCTGGCGTAGAGGCTGTCGACCAGACTCTGCTTGAGCGGTTCGCCGGCCAGATTGATGGTGCCGACCGACGACGGAATCTGCCCGGCCCTTTGCAACGCGGCAATCGCCGACGGCACGGTATTGAGGAGCGTAACCTGATCGCGCGCCGGCAAATCGGCCAGCGCCAGAGCGTTGTCGGCCAATACCAGACAGCCACCGCAGGCCAGCGTGACGAAGATTTCCCACACCGACAGATCGAAGCAGATCGACGTCGAAGCGAGCACGCCGCGCAGTTGTTCTTCGCGATAGACCCCCGCCGACCATTGAATCAGCGCCGATAGATTGCCGTGGCTGATCGCTACGCCTTTCGGTTTGCCGGTGGAGCCGGAGGTGTAGATCACGTACGCCAGATTTTCAGCCGCGAGGTTAACCAGGGGCGCAGTGGCCGGGTATTCGCTGGCTACGCTCTCGTCCACCAGCAGCAGCTGCGCACTCAAGGTGTCGGGCAGCATCGCCAAGGCCGCTGACTCAGTGAGCAAAACAGCGGCGCGGCTGTCGTCGAGCATGTGCAGCAAGCGTTCCTGCGGGTAATCCGGGTCGAGCGGCACATAAGCGCCACCGGCCTTGAGGATAGCCAGCAAGCCGACCAGCATGTCCGGCGTGCGGCGCATGCACACGCCGACGCGCACCTCCGGCCCGACGCCCATGCCTTGCAGCTTGTGCGCCAGACGATTGGCCCGGGTATCGAGGTTTTGGTAAGCGATGGACTGCTCAGCGAACAGCACCGCGTTCGCCTGCGGCTGACGTTGCACTTGCGCGGCGATGTGCGCCAGCACCGTGCGTTGATCCGGCGTGGCAACCGGCGCCTTGCCCCACTCAATTACTTGTTGCCGTTGTGGCTCGGCGAGCAGTTGCAGCGCACCCAGCGGCTGCGTGGCGTCGGCGAGGAATTGCTCGAGCAGGCCTTGCAACTGCTCACTCAATGCACTGATCGCTTGAGCGTCGAAGCTGGCCTGATCGTAATTTATGCCCAGACTCAGCCCGCGGCCGGTGATCGCCACCAGCGTCAGCGGATAGTTGGTCTGCTCCTGCCGGCGGATTGCCGAGAACTTCAGGCCCGTATCAGGGCCCTGCGCCAACGCCTCGGCCATCGGGTAGTTTTCGAACACCAGAATGCTGTCGAACAACGCCCCGGCGCCCGTACCGGCCCAGCGCTGAATGTCATACAGCGGCGTGTGTTCGTGCTCGCGCACGGCCAGGTTGAGAGCCTGTATCTGTTGCAACCACTGATTCACAGCGATCTCGGCCGACGGCGCTGCCACCACCGGCAAGGTGTTGATGAACAGACCGATCTGTTGTTCGACGCCCGGCAAATCGGTTGGCCGTCCGGCGACCGTCGCGCCAAACGCCACGTGATCCTGGCCGGTATAGCGCTGCAACAGCAGCAGCCACGCCGCTTGTACCAGTGTGTTGAGGGTGACTTTCTGCTCGCGGGCGAAGCGGTTCAGTTCGGCGGTCAGCGGTTCGCTGAACACATGCTCGTGATCGGCATAGCCGCTGGCGGCGTGCCTGACCGGCATGGCACTGGCCAGTCGCGTCGGCTGTTCAAGGTCCGCCAGCGCCGCACTCCAGAACTGTCGACTGGCCTGCTGATCACGCTGGCCGAGCCATTCGATGTAATCGCGATAACGCCCCTGCCCTGCGCTCGGCGCGATGCCGGCATAACGTTGCAGCACTTCGCCGAACAACTGCGAAGTGCTCCAGCCGTCCATCAGGATGTGATGGCAGGTGTAGATCAGGTGATGGGTGTGTTCAGCGCTGCGCACCAGCGTCACGCGCAACAGCGGCGCGTCGAGCAGATCGAAGCCACGTTGCAAATCTTCAGCGGCAAAATGATCAAGCGGGGAATCAAGATCAGCGCGACCGCGCCAGTCCTGCACTTGCCACGGCATCTGCACGCGGCTGCGCACCACTTGCACCGGCGCGGCGGCATCCTGCGGCCAGACGAACGCCGTACGCAGAATATCGTGGGCATCGACGGTCTGCTGCCAGGCCTGGCGGAAGCGCTCGGCGTCGAGCTGCTCGACGTCGACGCGCAGCTGATTGGTGTAGGCCGGGCTGTTCGGCTCGTTGCGGCTGTGGAACAGAATGCCTTGCTGCATTGGCGACAGCGGGTACAGATCGACGATGTCACGCGGCGCCATCGGCAGCGCCGACAACTGCGCTTGGGTGAGATGGGCGAGGTTGAAATCTGACGGTGTCACGCCACCGGCACCGCTCTCGCAGCAATGTTCGATCAGGCGTTCCAGCTCGCGGCCATAGGCCTCGGCCAACGCCTCGATGGTCTCGGCGCGGTACATGCCGGTGCCGAAGGTCCAGGACAGTTCCAGCTCACCGCCGAGGACCTGACCGTCAACACTCAGCCAATTGCCCAGCGGCGCCTGCCCATTCTGATTGGCGCCGGTGCTGTCGGTGCTCGGCAGGAACAACGCGCCTTGCTCGGTGCTGAACGCGCCGTCGAACTGACCGAGGTAATTGAAGGTGACCCGTGGTTGCGCCAGCGTCTGCAACTCGGCTGCACGCGTGAGGTAACGCAGCACGCCATAACCGATGCCTTTGCCCGGCACCGCGCGGAGTTGCTCCTTGATCGCACACAGCGATGCAGCGGGATTGGCCTGCGGAGTCAGGCGCACCGGGAACAGGCTGCTGAACCAGCCGACCGTGCGGCTCAGGTCGACGTCGTCGAACAGGTCTTCACGACCATGACCTTCGAGCTGGATCAACACCGACGGCTGCTCGCTCCAGTCACACAGCACCCGCGCCAAAGCCGTCAGCAACAGGTCGTTGATTTGCGTGCGGTAAGCCGCCGGGGCGACTTTCAGCAGCTTGTCGGTCAGTGCCGGGCTCAGGCGCGTACTGGCGCGCGCGGCCTGGGCGCGGGTCTGGCTGTCCACGGCGAAATCCCGTGGCAGTGCCGCTTCGTCGCCCGCCAGGGTCTGCTGCCAGTAAGCACTTTCGCCGGCAAGCGCTTCACTCTGCGCATAACGATGCAACTGCTCGGCCCAGTTGTGCAGCGAACTGCTCTGGCCTGGCAACACCGCCGTCCCCGCCGCCAATGCCTGGTAAGCCAGCTGCAAGTCCTCCAGCAGAATGCGCCACGACACGCCATCGACCACCAGGTGATGGATGACCAGCAACAGACGTTGCTCGGCATTCGGCAGAGTGACCAGCACCGCGCGCAGCAAATGCCCGCGTTGCAGATCGAGGCTGCGCTGCGCCGCGTCGGCCAGTGCGGGCAAGGCGTCGAGGCTGTCCAGCTCGCGTACCCAGAGCAGTTCGGGATCGCGCTGAATCTGCGGCAACGCCTGCCAGCTATCGCCCGACTGCACGAAACTCAGGGCCAAGGCCTCGTGCTGCTCGACCAAGGCTGCCAGCGCCCTGCGCAGATGCGCGGCGTCCAGCGCCAGGGTCGGTTGCAGCATCACCGACTGGTTCCAGTGCTGGCGCTGGGCAATCGGCGTGTCGAAGAAGCGCACCTGGATTGGCAGCAACGGCAACGGCCCGCGAGCCACAGCTGCGGCAGCGGCAGCGGCAGCCGGTTTGGCCTCTATCAGTTTGGCCACGGCCGCCAGTTGGCCGATGGTCTGTTTTTCGAACAACTGCTTGGGGCTGAGCTTGATGCCCTGGCGCTTTGCCCGGGCGATGATCTGCAGACTGAGAATCGAGTCGCCACCCAGTTCGAAGAAGTTATCGCTGCTGCCGACCCGTTCGAGCTTGAGCACTTCGGCCCAGATCGCGGCCAGCTTCTGCTCAATCTCACCGACCGGCGCGACGAACTGCTGGCTGACCACGCCGGGCACGGGCAAGGCGCGCTTGTCGAGTTTGCCGTTGGCAGTCAGCGGCAGCTTTTCCAGCAACAGCAACTGCGCCGGCACCATGTAATCCGGCAGCCGCGCCTGCAATTGTTCGCGCAGATCCTGCGCCTGCACCTTTGCGCCCACTGCCGGCACGCACCATGCCAGCAGTTGCAGGCGCGCCGGATCGTCATCCAGTGGCAGCGCGAGCACGGCGGCTTCGCTGACGCCGTCGAGGCTGAGCAACAGCCGCGCGACTTCCGCAGGCTCCACACGGTAGCCGCGCACTTTCACTTGATCGTCGGCACGACCGATGAATTCCAGCGCCTGCTCGCGGTTGCGCCGGACCCGGTCGCCGCTGCGGTACACCCGCGCGCCAGCTGCGCCGAACGGGTCGGGCAGGAAGCGTTCGGCGGTCAGTGCCGGCTGATTCAGGTAACCAAGGGCAACGCTGTCGCCGCCGATGTACAGCTCACCGGCAACCTGATCGGCCACTGGGTTGAGCACATCGTCGAGCACATAGACATGGGCACCGGCCAACGCCGTGCCGACCGGAACGCTGCGTGCTTGTGCGGCAAGCGCTTCGACCTCATGGGTCAGCACGCCCACAGTGGTTTCGCTCGGGCCATAGTGGTTGATCAGGCGACAGTCCGGTTTCAGTTGCTGCACGCGCTCGACCAGCGCTGGCGAACAGGCTTCGCCGCCGACGATCAGCGCATGTTCCGGCAGGACGTCGGCAGGCTTGGCCGCCTGCAACAGCGCGGCGAGATGTCCGGGGACGATTTTCAGCACGCCGACGCGATGGCGGGCCATGTATTCGGCAAAGCGATCCGGGTCGAAGCCGAGTTCTTCCGGCAGCACATGCAGCAGTCGACCCGAGCACAACGCACCGAACAGCACAGTGAAGCCCAGGTCGGCGGCGATGGTCGAGACCAGTGCCATGCTCGCCTCGGGCGCCGGCGCCAGACGCTCGAGTACGCCGCGCACATAACTGCCCAGCGCGCCGTGGCTGACCAGCACGCCCTTGGGTTGCCCGGTGGAACCGGAGGTGTGAATCACGTAGGCCGGCGATTGCGCATGCAGCGTCAGCTCAGGCGCAGACGCCGGCAGCGACTGCCATTGCTCCGGTACAAACTCCAGGCCCTGACAGCCCTCACCCGCCAATTCGCTGAGCCGTGCGTCGCCTTCAGCACCGATCAGCGCCCGCGCCTGCGCAGCGCCGAGCATCTGCATCAGGCGCGCGCTTGGCGCCTTGACGTCGAGCGGCATGTAAACCGCGCCAGCCTTGAGAATCGCCAGCAGGCAAGTCAGCCAGTCCAGCGAACGCTCGAGCAGCACCGCCACCGGGTCGCCGACATTGACGCCCTGCGCACGCAAATAATGGGCGAGACGATTGGCATCCTGATCCAGCGCCTGGAACGTCATTGTCTTCTGCAGATCACGAGCGGCCAGCGCCTGCGGCTGCCGGGCCACTTCACGCGTCCAGTGCTGCAACACCGTCAACGCCGGTTCGCGGTGGATGGCAAGCGCAGCAGGCCGTGGTGTGGCAACCGTGTGCAATGGCGCCTGCGGCGAGTTGAGCAACTGGGTAAACAGATCCAGCAACATCGGTACAAAACCGGCGACCGTTTCCGCCCGATAGAGATCGCTGGCGTAGGTCATCTGGCCGTGGATCAGCGCGCCGTCGTCGGTGATATCCAAGGCCAGATCGAAGTGCGTGCCGTCCTTGGCCAGCGAGTATTCGCTGACAATCAGGCCGGGCAAGGCCATCGAGCGCTGTTTCTGCATGCCGACGTTCTGGTTGAACTTGGCCTGGAACAACGGGTTGTGGCCCAAGGTGCGTTCGGCGACCAATTCGTCGACCAGTTGCTCGAACGGCAATTCCTGATGTGCCTGTGCGCCAAATGCCGCTTCACGCACCTGCGCGAGCAAATCGGCGAAACTGCCGCGCTCATCGACCTGGCAGCGCAGCACTTGAGTGTTGACGAAGAAACCGATCAGTCCCTCGACTTCGGCGCGGCCACGGTTGGCATTCGGCACGCCGACACGAATGTCGCGCTCGCCGGCCAGACGCGAAAGGAACAGCGAGAACCCGGCCAGCACCAGCATGAACAGGCTGATGCCCTGGCTGCGCGCAAAAACGTTGAGCTGTTGCGACAGGTCGGTGCCGTAATCAAAGCTCAGGGTCTGCCCGGCGAAGCTCTGGGTCAGGGGGCGGGCAAAATCCGGCGCCACTTCCAGCAGCGGATGCTCGTCGCCCACTTGCTGACGCCAGTAGTCGAGCTGGCGCTCGCCCTCGCCGGCCTCCAGCCAGCGCCGCTGCCAGATCGCATAGTCGGCGTATTGCAACGGCAGCGCCGGCAATTGCGGTTCGCGCTGCAGGCTGAAAGCCTGATAGCACTGCACGAACTCCTTGACCATGACGTCCATCGACCAGCCATCGGAGACGATGTGATGCATGCTCACCACCAGCACGAACTCATCGTCGGCCAAAGCAAACAGGCTGGCGCGCAACAGCGGGCCGTGGCGCAGATCGAACGGTTGCGCGGTGACGTCTTGCACGTGTTGCGCGAGCAGTTCTTCGCGCTCTTGCGCGGCGGTACCGGTCAGATCGAAGCGTTCCAGCGCAATACTTTGCTGCTCGAGAATCAGCTGATGCGCTTGATCGCCGTCGGTGTGAAACACCGTGCGCAACACTTCATGGCGCGCCAGCAGATGATCGAACGAGCGGCTCAGGGCCGACTCATCCAGCCGGCCTTTCAGACGCAAGCCAGCGGCCATATTGTATGCGGCGCTGTGCGGTTCCAGTTGCCAGAGAAACAGCAGGCGTTGCTGGGCGAACGACAGGGGAATCTGCGCACAGTCGTGGCGGCTGACCGGCAGCGGCAACAGGCTGAAATCCTTGCCCTCCTCGCGCAGCTTGGCGAGAAACAGCCGACGCTGTTCCAGCGGCAGGCCGACGAACCTTTTTGCAATACGTTCCGCCATCGTGCCGCTCATACTTCTTCTCCTTGCAAAGCGTTCATGAACTGATCCAGGTCGGACCAGTCGTCGTCGCCGCTCGTCTCGGCCAGTTGCCCGAGCACCTCGGCGAGATCCGCCAGCAGCGGTTTTTCGAACAGGCTGCGCAGCGGCAGCACCACGCCCATCTGCTCCTTGACCCGCGCAATCACCTGCGCGGCCAGCAACGAATGGCCGCCCAGTTCAAAAAAGTGATCGTCCAGGCCCACACGCGGCACGTGCAGCACCTCGGCCCAGACCTGCGCCAGACACTGCTCGGCCGGCGATTGCGGAGCGCGGTAATCGCCCTGCAACTGCGCCGGATCCGGCGTCGGCAAGGCCTTGCGGTCGAGCTTGCCGCTCGGCGTCAGCGGCAGGTCCGCCAGCAACAGCAGATGCCCCGGCACCATGTAATCCGGCAGGCTGGCTTGCAGCGCCGCGCGGGTCTGCTGACGGAACGCCGTTTGCGTTGCCGCGCTGGCAAGCACCGCAGGTTTTGTCACCACGTAAGCGACCAGTTGCGCACCGCCGGCGAATGGCAACGCCAGCACCACTGCCTCGCGAACGCCCGGAGATTGCTGCAGGCGCGATTCGATCTCGCCCAGTTCGATGCGGAAGCCGCGAATCTTCACTTGATGATCGACCCGGCCGACATATTCCAGCGCGCCATCGCCGCGCAGCCGCGCACGGTCGCCGGTGCGATACAGGCGCTGGCCGTCAGCAAACGGGTCGGCGATGAAACGCTCGGCACTGAGGCTCGGCTGACGCTGATAACCGCGCGCCAGCCCCGGCCCACCGATGTACAACTCGCCCACCGCACCTTGCGGCAGCAGGTTCAGATCATCGTCGAGCACGTACAGACGCCGCGCCGTCAGGCCCTTGCCGATCGGCATGCCGCGCCACGACACGTCCTGGGCGGTCAGCGCGGTGCAGTCATGAATCGTCGAGACCACCGTGGCCTCGGTCGGGCCGTAGGTGTTGAGCAGGCGCACATGGCCGAGCCCGGCCTGTTGCCACAAGCGCAAACCGTCCACCGCCATGGCTTCGCCGCCGACGTGAATCTGCCGCAGCGCGCCGAAACTGGCCGGCGGTTTCGCCGCGTATTCTTGCACCAGCCAATACCAGTAGGCCGCCGGTAGGTCGGCCAGAGTGATGCCGTGATCGATGATGACCTGATGCAGTGTCGCGCTGTCCCACAACGGCGCGTCGCGCATGACCACGCTCGCGCCATGGCACAGCGGCGGGAAAAACTGCTCGACAAAACCGTCGAAGCTGCTGGTGGCGAATTGCAGAACCCGGTCGCCTTCGCGCAGATCGCTGTAGTCGATGGCGCGGGCGATGAACTCGCTCAGCGCTCCATGACTGACCGCCACGCCTTTCGGCCGCCCGGTGGAACCCGAGGTGTAGATCACGTACGCGAGGTTGTCAGCCACGACCGTGACCGGCAGGTTGTCGCTCTGCGCGCCGTTGTCCAACTGTTCCAGACACAGGCACTCGATGCCATCCAGTGGCGGCAGCTTGGCGAGGCTTTGCTGATCACTGAGCAACAGTTGCAAACCACTGTCAGCGAGCACATGGCGCAAGCGTTCGGCCGGGGTTTGCGGATCCAGCGGCACATAGGCACCGCCAGCCTTGAGCACCGCCAGCAGCGCCACAGCCAGTTCCAGTGAACGTCCCAGCGCGACGCCGACCAGCACGTCCGGGCCGACACCCTGTGCGCGTAATTGATGGGCCAAGCGATTGCTGCGGCTGTTGAGTTCGGCGTAGCTGAATGCCGGTGCAGGGGCAGTGGCCAACAGCACCGCCGGCGCTTGCGCAGTCCGTGCGACCTGCGCTTCGAACAGGCTTTGCACGCTGATAAAGCGAGGCGCTGACGCGGTGGCCTGGATCAACCCGTGGCGTTCGCTGTCGGCGAGCATCGTCACTTCGCCGATCAACTGCTGCGGGTCGCGGCACACCGACTGGAGAATGTTGCGCCAATGCCCGGCCAGCGCGGCGATGGTTGAGGCATCAAAAATATCCGTGGCGTAAGTGAAGGCAGCAAACAGTTGCTCGCCCTCCTCGCGGGTGTCGAGCATCAGATCACTGGTGGCCGCGTGTTGCCGAGCGCTGCCAGCCAGTTGCTCTTCGCTCAGATAACCCACGCGCAAGCCTGAAGCGAGTTGCGCCTGGTGCAAATCGGCGACCAGCGGCTGGTGGTTGAACATCACTTGAAACAGCGGATTGTGGCTCTGGCTGCGCGCCGGTTGCAGGGCTTCGATCAGGGCGTCGAATGGCAGGTCCTGATGGGCCTGGGCGCCGAGGGCGGCCTGGCGCAGGTTCTGCAGCAACTCGGTGAAGGGCGTTTGTGCGGTGACCACGCTGCGCAGGATCTGCGTGTTGACGAAGAAGCCGATCAGCCCTTCGGTTTCACTGCGGGTGCGGTTGGCAATCAGTCCACCAACACGAATATCGGTCTGGCCGCTGTAGCGATGCAACAGGGTCTTGAACGCTGCCAGCAATACCACGAACAAGGTCACGCCCTGACGCTGGGCAAGGTTTTTCAGTTCTTCGCGCAGGGCTGCGTCGATCACCGTCTCCAGGCGTGCGCCTTGATGGCTGGCTTGCGCCGGATAAGCGCGGTCGGTGGGCAATTCCAGCACCGGATGCTCGTCGCCCAGTTGCGTGCGCCAGTAGTCCAGTTGCCGCTCGCGCTCGCCGGCCTCCAGCCAGCTGCGCTGCCACAGCGCGTAGTCGCGATAGTGCACGGTCAATGGCGCCAGCGTCGGTTCACGCCCGGCGACCAGCGCGTCGTAAGTGCGCATGAATTCGTCGATCAGAATGTTCATCGACCAGCCGTCGGCGATGATGTGATGCAAGGTCAGCAGCAGCACGTGTTCCTGCGCGGCCAGGCGCAACAGCCGCAGGCTCAGCAGCGGGCCGTTCTGCAGGTCGAAGGCCTGGGTCGCCTCGGCCATCATGTGCTGCTGCGCCAGCGGCCAGCGCTGGGCTTCCGGCAACTCGCTCAGGTCAGTCACGGGTAGTTTCAGAGGCTGAGGTTCGGCCACGCGCTGGAAGGCACGCTCGCCGTCCTGGCCGAAGGTGGTGCGCAAACATTCGTGGCGCGCCGCCAGACGGCTGAAGGCCTGCTCCAGTGCCTCGACTTGCAATTCACCATCCAGACGCACCGCCATCGGCAAGTTATAGGCTGCGCTGGTCGGCTCCAGTTGCCAGAGAAACCACATGCGCTGCTGCGCGTAAGACAGGCCGTCGCGCTCGGCAATGCCGTCGCAGGCGGTCATGGGCAGCTGCGCAAAATCGATGCCCTCGCGGGCCATGCCGGCGAGGAACAGACGGCGTTTGTCCTGGGGCAATTCGATAAAGCGGCGGGCTAGTTTCTGTGCGTCTGCGGCATTCATGCGTGGAGTCCTTGCTGATCGGCGGCGTGACCTGGAGACACGGTCGTATCAACAAGAACGAATGGCCCGCGCGACGATTTAGCGCGCCAGCGGCAATCACGGCCCGACGGTACAAAGGCCACCCAGACAAATGCCGAAGCCGGTGCATGACCAGCTTCGGCATTGAGTTGAACAGTTGCGAAGTGCTTAGCGTGCGTCCTGAGAATGCCCCTCGGCCATCGCCACGATGACTTTGCGCGGCCCTTCGAACGGTGAGCGCGCGTGAGCCGAAAGCATGTTGTCGAGCATCAGCACATCGCCCTCCTGCCAGGGGAAACTGATGGCACAGTCGTCGAGCACCGCCCGAATCTGCGCCAGCACCTCGTCTTCGATCGGCGAGCCGTCGCCGTAGTAGACGTTACGCGGCAGGTCTTCTTCGTCGACGATGTCGAGCAGGCTTTCGCGTACGTCCGCTGGCAGATTGGAGACGTGAAACAGGTGCGCCTGATTGAACCAGACGTGGTCGCCGGTCACCGGGTGCACCGCCACCGCCTGACAGGTCTGCCGCGTGCGTAGCTCACCGTCGTCCTTCCATTCGCAGACAATGCCGTGTGCCTTGCAGTAGGCCTCGACGACTTCGCGGTCTTCGGTGTTGAACACGTCTTCCCAAGCGACATCGAGGCCATTGCCGAAGTTGCGCACGTACATCAGGCCCTTGCTGACGAACCGCTCGCGGATCGCCACGGGGATGCGCCGGTAGACTTCGCGGCTGTCGGCAATCGGCGTCTCACCGCCGGACCTGGCGGCGATCATGCTGTAGAACCAGATCTTCATCGGCCAGTCGCGGGAATACGCTTGTTCGTTGTGCAACGGAATGCTTTGGTGCGCCGGGTATTCGGTGGAGGTGTACACGCCTTGGGTGACGTTGGTACGCGGCGTCGAGCCGAACTCGTAGTTGAGCAATGGATGGCCGAAACTCGCGGCAAACTGGCGAAACTGCTCGGCGCCGTCGAGGCGGAAACCGCGAAACAGCACGCCACCGTCGCGCAGCAGGTGCTCGTCGACCAAGGCCTTCAATTCATCGAATACCGCCAACAGATCGGTGTCGGCATCGCCCGCCTCGACCAACAGCGGCAAACGTCCGCGCTGCGGCAGCAACGGCCGCACGGAAAATCCCAGAGCAACAGCCATGACTGGCCTCCTGAAAATGATAGATGAGTCGCGCCTCAGAACGCCGGTTGCGCGGCCTGCGCATGGCGCCGGTGATGCACTTCCAGATGCGTCTTGATCGTGCGAATGACCCGCGCCTCGTGCTCATGAATGAAGAAGTGCCCGCCGGTCATCATGTCCACCGAGAAACTGCCCAGGGTCTCCTTGCTCCAGCCGATCAGTTGTTCGGTGGTGGCGCGGTCTTCCTTGCCACCGAGCACGTGCACCGGGCAATTGAGCAAGGGCCGCTCGGCAGGCGTAAAGCGCCCGCACATCATGAAATCGGCGCGCAGCACCGGCAGGGTCAGGCTCATCAATTCCTCATTGGCGAGGATTTCTTCGCTGGTGCCCTGAAAGGTGCGCAACTGTTCGATGAGTTCTTCATCACTGCGCGGTTCGGCAAAGCCGCGGTCGTAATCGCTGCGCATGGACGGCGCAGCGGTGCCGGAGGCGAACAGCGCCAGCGGCTCCGGCACACCCAACTCGCGAAAGGCATGGGCCAGTTCGCAGGCGAGCAACGCACCGAGGCTATGCCCGAACAACGCATACGGGCCTTGCAGCCCCGGCTTGTGCTCGCGCGCCAATTGTCGCGCCAGTGCACGCATGTCGGTCTGCAGCGGTTCATCGAACCGCGTGCCACGCCCCGGCAGTTCCACCGGTTGCAATTGCAGCCACGTCGGCAGTTGGCGCCGCCAGCGGCTGTAAACCATGGCGCTGGCGCCCGAGTAGGGCAGGCACAGCAATGTCAGCTTGGTCACCGCGCTTTCCTTGAAAAATGTGTCTGCAAGAAAGACGGATCACTGGCCGGACAAATTAGTCGCCCGGTCGCTAAATTCCCTCGCCAGCCGCTCGTTGCCTGTTCAGGAAAAAAACAACAATCGCGAGGGAATCACCGTGGACCTGCAGAGCATTCTGGGCAAGTTGTTCGCCAACGCCGGCGCGGTCGGCATCGAGGGGGTTTTCCAGTTCATTTTCAGCGCGCAGCAGGCGTACTGGTACGACATCAAGACCAGCCAGCGCACGGCAGTCGGGCGCCACCCGCGTCCGGACGTGACCATCGAAGTCGCTGAAAAAGACTTTCTCGGGATCATGGCCGGCGTGGTCAACGTCGAGGAACTGTTCGCCAGCGGTCGCCTGAAGATCGGCGGCAACATGGGCCTGGCGACGATGTTGCCGCAAATTATCGACCACGCCCGCCAGGGTGGCGGCACGGTGGCAAAGGTCGACATGAACAAGCGCTACCCGACGCCACCGCGCTTCAGTGAAAAGCTCACTGCCGCGCTGCCTCGCCAGACCAGCATCGAACGGCGGGCGCGCGCCGAGTTGAGCCGACACGAATTCGAAACCCGGTATCTGCCCAACGGCATTCCGTTAGTGATCAGCAATGCGCTGCACGACTGGCCGCTGTTCAGCCTCAGCCGCGAGGAGTCGCTGGTGCATTTCGCCGAACTGCAGGGCATCACCCGCCATGGCGATTATGTGAAGAAGACCTTTTCCACCGAGCGTGATTTCCGCTCGACCTCGATGGCCGAGTTCATCGCCTCGCTGGACGGCCCGGCAGTCAAAGGCGCGGACGGCGAGCCGCCGGCGTACATGGGCAACAACATCCTGCCGGCGCAGTTGCTGGAGCAGATCCAGTACCCGCCCTACTTCGACACGTCGCTGTTCATTCCGCCACGTATCTGGATCGGCCCCAAGGGCACGCTGACGCCGTTGCACCGCGATGACACCGACAATCTCTTCGCCCAGGTTTGGGGCCAGAAGAAATTCACCCTCGCCGCGCCGCATCACCGCGAAGCGCTGGGCACTTGGTCGACAGCGCCCAAGGGTGGTCTGGATGGCTGCGATTTCAACCCGGACGCACCGGACTATGAGCGCTTCCCGGCAGCGCGGGAGGTGACGTTTTTGCGGGTGACGCTGGAGGCCGGGGATCTGCTGTTTTTGCCAGAGGGCTGGTTCCATCAGGTGGAGTCGGTGTCGACTTCGCTGTCCGTCAACTTCTGGGTCGACTCAGGACGCGGCTGGTAACCCCGCAAAATAACTGTGGGAGCGAGCCTGCTCGCGAATGCGTTGTATCAGGTATGAAGATATTTACTGACACACCGCCTTCGCGAGCAGGCTCGCTCCCACAGTGGAATTTCATTTCAAGTGACGGAAACTTTGAAACGCTGAAACCAGCACCACCGCCCCCGCCGCAATCGCCAGCCAGAAGCCGCTACGCGCGCCGAACGTATCCACCAGCGCGCCGGAACCCGCAGCGCCGATTGCCACGCCGATGCTCAGCCCGGTCACCAGCCACGTCAGGCCTTCGGTGAGTTTGGCCGGCGGCACGATCCGTTCGATCAACGCCATCGCGACAATCAGCGTCGGCGAAAAGAACAGCCCGGCGATGAAAACCGCGATCGACAAGCCGAGAATGTTGCTCGCCAAAAGCAGCGGCAGCGTGGTCACTGCCGTCGCCACGCCGCCGTAGAGAAACAGGCGCGGCAACGGCAGTTTCGAGCGCATCGCACCGAAGGCGATGCCGGCCAGGCATGAGCCGATCGCGTACACCGACAAAACAATACTCGCCGCTGCCGGCTGCCCCTGATGTTGAGCGAAAGCGACGCTGACCACATCGATGACTCCGACGATCACGCCCATCGCCAGCATCAACGCCAGCAGCCATTGCACGTCGGTCGAGCGAATGATCGAGCCCTGATGCTGCGACTCCTGCGCGTGCACCGGTGGTTCGGTGCTGCGCTGGGTGACAAACGCTGTCACGCCGATGGCCAGGGCCAACAATGCCGCCAACGGCCCGGCCTCGGGAAACACCGCGACCGACAGGCCCACCGACAGCGGCGGCCCGACGATAAAACACACTTCGTCGAGCACCGATTCCAGGGCATACGCCGTCTGCAATTGCGGCTGGCCCCGGTAGATCTCGGTCCAGCGCGCCCGCACCATTGCCGACATGCTCGGCATGCACCCGGCCAGCGCGGCGAAGACGAACAACGTCCAGTCCGGCGCCTGCAAACGCGTGCACAGCAGCAACATCAATAACCCGCCGCCACCGGTCAGCGCTGCGACTGGCAGCACCCGCCCCTGCCCATAACGGTCCACCAACCGCGATACCTGCGGCGCGCAAAACGCCGTGGCCAAAGCAAACGTTGCCGCCACCGCACCCGCCAGCGCATAACCACCATTCAACTGCGCAAGCATGGTGATCAGGCCGATGCCGGTCATGGAAATCGGCATGCGCGCCAGCATCCCGGCCAGCACAAACGCACGGGCACCGGGGGCGGTGAACAATTCGCGGTAGGGATTTGCCATCGATTGCAGCCTCATCAGGGGCGGCCAAGTTGCCATAGCCTTGAATGCCGTGGAAGCGCGCAATTGTTAGCGGTCTGTGAAGGCCCTTCGCTCGCACATTCGAAATGCCGTCCCCTGTGGGAGCGAGCCTGCTCGCGAAGGGGCCAGCGCAATCACCGCTTCCAGCAAATGAACTCTCAGCGTCTGCCATCAGTCAGCTACTTAAGTCTCTTGAACCAAGGCGTGAATCAGCATGCAGATTTCTCTCGCTCATCAGGTGGCGCTGGTCACGGGTGCCAGCTCCGGCATCGGCCATGCCGCCGCCAAAGCACTCGCTGCGGCCGGCGCTGCGGTCGTGATCAACTACAACAGCAGCGCCGAACCCGCCGAAGAACTGGCTGCACAGATCAACGCCGAAGGCGGCAAGGCCCTCGCCATCGGCGCGGATGTTTCAAAAGAAGAAGATGTCGAGCGGCTGTTCGCCGAGACCGTCGAAGCCTTCGGCTCGCTGGATATTCTGGTGGCCAATTCTGGCCTGCAAAAAGACGCTGCCGCCGTGGACATGACGCTCGACGACTGGAACACGGTGATCGGCGTCAACCTCACCGGGCAGTTTCTCTGCGCGCGGGCGGCGTTGCGGATTTTCCAGCGTCAGGGCGTGCGCGAAGGCGTGTCGCGCGCGGCGGGCAAGATCATTCACATGAGCTCGGTGCACCAGCGCATTCCATGGGCCGGTCATGTCAATTACGCGGCGTCCAAGGGCGGCGTCGATCAGTTGATGCAGAGCCTCGCCCAGGAAGTCAGCCACCAGCGCATCCGCATCAACAGCATCGCACCCGGTGCGATCAGCACGGCCATCAACACAGAAGCCACTGAAGGCGCGGCCGGCGACAAACTTCTTGAGCTGATTCCCTACGGGCGCATTGGCGATGTCGAGGATGTTGCCAACGCGGTGGTTTTCCTCGCTTCCGATCTGTCCGATTACATCGTCGGCACCACCCTGTTCATCGATGGCGGGATGAGCCTCTATCCGGAGTTTCGCGGCAATGGCTGAGCCTGAAGTGGAACAACAAAGTCCCATCGGTGCCCACGGCATCATCGGCGACATGCGCAGCGCCGCACTGGTCAACGACAAGGGCAGCGTAGATTTTTTCTGCTGGCCGGAGTTCGACAGCCCGAC
>Ga0182006_1001136_pt1 | contig 16948 bp, 18 predicted proteins | sample Sormic07211104_1_FD_123022 | JGI IMG/M metagenome (GOLD analysis project Ga0182006, IMG submission 123022) | Rhizosphere microbial communities from Sorghum bicolor, Mead, Nebraska, USA - 072115-104_1 MetaG | ecosystem: Host-associated > Plants > Roots > Rhizosphere | place: USA: Nebraska...
TCAGGCACTCCTGGGCATACTCCAGCGAAAGGTTATAATCTCTCATTAACAGATAGATCCTGGAAAGCATGGCCAAAGCTGCCGGCCTGGCAGGCCTGTTTGTAGCAGGGCCTTCAACGGGAAGCATCGCTGCAGATTTTTTAAGATCATCCGTCATCTGCCCATAAAGCTGTGAAAGCGTACCTCTCCCCGGGCGGAGATTAACGTCCGAGATCAGGTTAATGGGCAGGCCTAAATCAGTGGCCGCAGTTCCGCTATACCCTTTTGCAAACTTCTGGCTAAGATAGAAGTATCCCAAGGCCCTAAAGAACAGGGCCTGCCCTTCTACATCTTTAGCTCCGGTCTCAGCAGCGGCAGAGCTGTTTCCATTCAGGCCGTCCAGAACGACATTGGCAACCAGGATGATCTGATAAGGATAAGTCCAGTCAGAGGAGGCCTTCCCCTCAAATATATCCCTTGCCCATATATAGGAATTCTTTTCTTCCGGCTTATAAGCAGCGTAACCGTTATCTGCAGGGCTCAGTTCATCCCCCGCCAGAAGCTGAAGGCCTGGGCTTTTGTTCATCAGTGATGTATTGTCGAGAAGCGACTGGAACTCGGAAAGTTTGGTCGGTACCAGAAGAGATGCAGATTGTTTTTTGTCCAAGAAATCTTTATCGCATGCGCAAAAAAACAGTGGTATTATTGTCACCGACAATAAAGATAGATAAGTTCTTTTCATATTGTTCATATTTAAAATCCAAGATTGAGACCAAAGGCAAACTGCTTTGGTGGTTTTATTCCTGATGGATAGTCCGGATCTATATGCCTGCTGTTCGCAGCCCAGATTATCCCAAGGTTTGAAGAATAGACATAGGCCATCAAACTTTTAAAACCCAACCTCCTGCACCAAACCGGGGGCAGCTGATAAGAGAGCCTAATATCCTGGAGCCTGATATGATCCCCTTTCTCCACCATAGCCCTTGATCCCCCATAAAAACTGTCACGGGAGAGGTTGTTCACAAGTGGCATCGAGGGAACATCGGTAAAGAGTTCATCGCCCGGTTTCTGCCACCTGAAGGCATAATCACCGGTGCTTGGCCTGCCTTCAAATAGCTGGTTATACACCAGTGCATTGCGCCGGAAATAATACCCCAGGCGGTAAGATATATTGAAAGACAGGCCCAGTCCCTTGTAGCTGATATCATTTCTAAATGAACCGAAAACAGTAGGTCTCATGGTGCCCACATAAGAAATATCAGACCTGCCCGGGTTATTCACCATCTTCACATAATCCTTGCTGACCTCTCCGTTAAGGTAGCCCAAAGGATCCCCGGTTTTTGGGTCAAGCCCGGCATAGTTATAGGCAAAAACCGAATACTGTGGATATCTCTCTGCAGGCACGACATTGGAAATCAGCTGATAGGCCAGTGCCTGCTTGAGCAGGTAGGTTGAAACAATATCCCGGCTATAGCTAAATAACAGGTTTGTAGTCCATTTCAGATCATCCTTCCTTAATATCGGCACAGCGAAATTTGCATCTATCCCCTTACCTTTTGTGGCAGCCGTATTGCCCGTAAATGAACTTATGCCGGAAGATGGCGGGAAAGGCGCTGCACCGATCAGGTCCGTTCCGTTTTTTAAGTAGGCATCGACGGATCCCGAAAGCCTTCCTTCAAACAGGCTGAAATCAACACCCGCATTCAGTATCTGTACGCGTTCCCATCTCAGCTGTGGGTTCGGAGGGTTAAGGATAGTGGCATACGGCAACCCGTAAGAAAAGTTATTTGAATTACCCGTCCCCTGATTGTAAACCGCGGTAGTAAAAGCGGAAAGGCTGTTGTTTACATTTCCATTATACCCGTAACTCGAGCGGAGGCGCAGCTCATCAACTAACTCCGAAGAAAAAAAAGGCTCTTTGGCGATATTCCAGTTCAGGCCTACCGACCATAAGGGTACCCCTTTCTGGTTAGTCTTAACCCCAAAGATATTGCTTTTATCCATCCGGGCACTGGCCGAAAAGGTATACCTGTCTTTGAAGGTATAGCCAAGGTTTGAGTAGTAGCTGATGAACCTGTCGCTGAGCGAATTCCTTTCATTGTTCTGGGCAATCTGGTTAAATGTACTGTTGGGATTATAAAGAAGTGTGTAATAGGCCAGGTAATCTACATAGCCGGAAGATTCATGTTCACTATCATACCCGTAAAGCCTGGCGTTTCGTATCGTGGTCTTTCCATCTTTAATCTCTACACCCGCTATGGCTGAAATATCATGGTTTCCAACAACCTTGTTATAGGTCAGTTGGCTACGAAAAGCATGGTTAGCAAGAGCACGCACCTGCTCATCCCGAACCGATCCGACCGGGATGTTCCGTCCCAGGCTACCATCAGCACGGACGAAAGAAAAACGGTTGATCAGGTCCCTGGTAGAAAAACGGTCCAGCCCTGCATCAGAAATATGCTCTGAAGAGCTCGATGTATAGATATAATTCGCGGAAAGCTTCAGTCCCCACCCGATACGGTAATCCAGCTGTGTGCCCATACGGTAGTCACGGAGAGAAACGGTAGAGGTTGGACTGTTGACTTCCTGCAAAGGATAGAAATTCCAGTCAAGCACCCCGGGATACTTCTGTGCCATTTCTGAGGCAAACCCGGCACGGTAAACGGATGCAAAAGGTACAGGGTTACCGTTGTCGTCGGTAAGCCTTGCATAAGGATAAAGCCCGTAATAGTTTGTAGTTACAGCATCGATAGTCCTGTTGGCATCCGTGAGGCTCTGGGTAAACCGGAACTCCGGACTGATCTCCAGCCTTCCGGAGAACAAACGGTAGCGGTTACTGGCCGTTATCGTATAGCGCCTGTATCCATTGCCTTTTAGGTTCGCACGGTTGATGTCAACGCCCCCTGAAAGAAAATAATACGAATCCTCATCCCCTCCCTGCACATTAAGTGCATACTGCTGCTGAACAGCAGGCTGATAAAAATAATGTTCGAGATCATGCCGTACATCAACGCCCCGCAGCCTGTCAATTGACCCCTGCGCTTCAGCCTGAGAAATCTTCCCGTTTTTCGCGGCATACAGATATTCAACAACGGGCGTTAGCGCAATCCGGTTGTCGGACTGTTGGTTGGCATCATAAAAGCCTTTAGAAAATAACCTGATCTCATTATCGATATAATCAGAACTGCTCATCCTGGACTCCCCAAATAGATCCGGCCTGCCAGCGATATTCAGTGTACTGGAAAAACTGAAAGCAGCAGGTTTGTTAAACGTCCCCCTTTTGCTGGTAATGACAATTACCCCATTGCCCGATCTGGCACCCCATATGGAGGCCGCAGCCGCATCTTTTAACACCGTTATACTCTCAATATCATTGGGATTGATGTTTTCCACCCTTCCTTCATAAGGCATATTATCAAGTACAATCAAAGGATCGGCCCTTGTAAAAAGCGTACTGCGTCCCCTGATACTGATATCGCTTTCATTAAGCTGCACGCCAACGCCCTTGTTAAAGGTCAGTCCTGGGACCATATCCGCCAAACGCTCCAGTATCCCGGGACCAACACTTCTGTTGATTACTTCTGTTGAAACCCTGACCGCGCTTCCCGTCAGTCTTTCCTTTGAAATCTGCTGATAGCCCGTACTAATGGTAACCTCCCCCAGATCACCTGTCCCCTGTTCAAGGTAAACTGAAATATCTTTTTCCAATGGAAACTTTAAACTCATCGTCCTGGTGCGGTAACCTACATAAACAATATCAACGGTATAGGTGCCGGGAACTACTTTTAAGGCTACCTTTCCTCCGGCATAACTTGAGCCTATTGACTTGCCATTGAGCCTGATGTTTGCTCCGATTAACGGGATACTGTCATTAGCTGAATACAGATATAAATTAAAAGCCTTTTGGGCAGCACCATCCATCACACAAAGGATAAATCCAAAACAGAAAGCTAAAATGCAGGCACATAAAAATTTGGTCCTTTTCATCATCACCTGGTTTTAGTATCGTGGATGGTAAACACCTCGACGTTCCGCTTAGCCGCAGCAAGCTCAAGGCCATAAGCTGAAAGCGAACGGTTTATTGAGGGAACGTCTACCATATTTCCGTCAATCTTTATATCCACCCGGCCTTTATATCCCGTTTCATCCACAACAGGCGTTTTAAGGTTCTGCAGCCAGAATTTATCCAGGTTATTTACAAGCACTTCGAAACTGCCCCCTTTCATTTCAATACCAACAGCTGATCCTTTCATCGAATAGGTTTTAGACTCCGAGGCGAAGCTTTTACCATTTCCTTTGCGGCGTAAAACCAGTACATTGCGCAGTTCTTTTCCCTTTTGCAGGGTATACTGGGGAAACATCCGTATGAGGTCCCCTTGGATCAGCTTCCAGTATTCTCCCATTCTCGCCTTGGGAACAATCAGTTCGTAGGTCAGCCCATGTTTCCTGACCCAGTCCCTGGTAGCCTGTCCGCGGGATTTAGTGGTAAAAGATGAAGTATCCGCGATTTCATATTTCATATACTTTTTCGCCTCAAAAACAGGGGTACTATAGGCATACCAAAAAAGGTTCAATGGCGAGAGGTTTACAATCCGCAATCTAAAGGCAGTCGAATCATTTATCCATTCTGTCTTGTATTCGGAAGCAGCGCCTGTCTGATATCCCCGTAGAGAGGAGAGAAAGCGGACATCATCAGCAATTTTCTCAGAAGCAACAGCCTGACCTCCAGTTTCCAAAAGTTCATCTTTCAGTGGAAGTCCGGAACCTGGTTTTTCCAGCATCTTCCGGATAGATGCAGCAGTAACCGCATTATAATCCGTAATGGCAACAACCTTTCCCGCACCATCAATCCAGACATAATGTGGCAGCGCCTTATGAGGAAAAAGCTGGCCCAAAAATTTATCACCAAGAACTCCAGGAATATCAAACCCTCTACCCCGTTGCTGTCCAAGCTTTGAGAGAAAAGGTACAACGGTTTTCTTATCCTGGTAAGCCACAGAGACAAACTGTACCTGCTTATCAAAGGCCTTCTGCAATGAATCCATCTTTGGGATCATGGCAATGCACGGCGAGCACCAGGTGGCCCAGAAATCAAGGATAATAAGCTTACCCTTATAGCGGGACATTAGAATCTGCTCATCCCCTTCACCTTGAAAGGGACGTGTCCAAAAAAGATCAGGAACCATACCGCCAATGGCAATACCATTGGCAGGTACGGGAACCTGTGCTGTAGCCCCATTTGCGGATAGGGCAAAAACCAGCAAAAAAAATGTAAATATCTTAAGTAAGCTATCATAAAATCCGGGGCATACAAATCCCCTTACGATAGAAATCATTATTTTTTTCATAAAATGTTCGGTTAAGTTGATTAGGGAATTGTGATCTCTCGATCACACGCAAATAACAATGTGGGGAACCTAAAGTATTATCATCATTAAAGAACCCATTGAAAAGTTCCCCATATTACAATAGCCTACACAGGATTCTTTGGCTTCAAAGCATAAAGCCTGTCGAAACAATAACATTTACTTAGTCCCATATCCAGTCAGGCGATTATCCGTTAAACAAAAAAGAACCATACGATCATCCCCACCATCCCAAACACCAGGAACAGTACCATCAACAGGAAAGAAACAACTAAAACCACTTACCCCCATCTTCTCCTGAACTAAACTTCCCAGCACCTGCCTGGAACAAGGCTTCTTCCCGACACCCAAGTCATGCTCCTCAGCCTGCGAAGGAAACCCACGCAGTAAAGCCAAGGGAGTATATAGAAAAGCCCAACAAAGAAAAAAAAGTGGCAGATAACTACTATTGGTCTTCATACTAGAGGATTAAAATGCTAAACTAAAAGTTGGTGGATGGCAAAAACAGCAGAAAGAACTCACCCAGATGCTCCGGATTACATGAGTAAAAAACAGGCAAAAACCAGCCCCTTCCACATAAAATATGCGGATACGGCAAACCGTATTGCTTATTAAAAAAAAGATGCCTACCTTGGGAATGCGAATAACCATAGTACTGCACAATTGCCTAACAAGCAATAAAGGGCTGGTATCAAGCTAAATTAACCCACGGGAATCAGTGCGCGCTCTCACACCAACCCCTGTTTTTTCATTGGCTGTTTTATACCTGGAATTCCGGCACGCGCATTACGATGGGGAACAGATAACGTTCTTTAATAAGAGTTTTAGGGAATAACCCAGTATCTCTTCCTGGAAGTGGTACAAATCGATGGCGTTTAATTTTTTCGTTTTCATAAACGGTTGTTTTTATGTAAAACGATGCGAACTCAACAAAAGCAGAAGGAAACCAGACTGGAAAAACCAATAGGGCGAACTCCAATGCTTTTGAACGTGGTACCGTCAAGAACCGCTTAAGCCTAGGCTTAAGTTTCCCAAAAGACTGACATGAAGCCCGCCCTATTGAATATAAGATATCACGAAGATAGCAAATCCAATAGATACGGCGAACTCATGGTCGGCTCATGGGAAATTTTGACGGTTTTCGTTCATGAGAGACATCGTTAAAGCCAGGTTACCCCAACTCTATTTGTCGCTATAAATACTGATAAACAAATATAATAAAATATTCACTAGTACCAAGTACTAAATTAACTTTTTTTATGCCGAGGAGGAAAAACTCTGTTGGAATACAGAAAAACAAAATTAAAGAGGTAACTAAATTTGCCGGAGCATCTCAGAGATTAGTTGCTTTAATGCTTGACGTGAATTATACCACAGTTAGTTCTTGGAATTCAAATACCACGCAACCAAGCGAAGAAAATTTAGATCAGATTGGTGAGTTGCTACAGAGAGATAATCGTGACCTACTGGAACCACAGGGGAGAGTTGATACAGGGTTGGCCAAAGCATTAGAACAAGAGTTGAAGAGGTTGCACAAAGAAGAAGGTATACCCTATGAGGTTGAGAGATTGGACAATAAAAAGGGAGTAATTGTTAAGGTAAATAATCCGGAGCTGGTAAAAAGGTTGAGGGAGTTTGCGGAAGGGTATAAAAAGAAATATGGAGTTTGTTTGGGCGGTTGAAAAATAGACATGGAAAACAAGCTCCCCCCTAATGTGAATCGAGATTTTAGATACCTATAAAAACAAGTGACTAAAGTGAAAATAAAATACGGTTCAAGCTTTATAAAATTAAAGATCAAATATCCCAATACTAATGTTCGTCATAATAAATCCTATCTAACAGCCCTATGAAAAACCCTAACTGGGAACGAGATGAGTTGATTTTAGCTTTGGATTTATATTTTAATCTAAAACCTGGGCAGATACATGCAAAAAACCCAGAGATTATTAAGCTTTCCGATATTTTAAATAGACTGCCTATCCATATTGAAAAACCTGACGCAGTTAGATTTAGGAATCCAAACGGGGTGGGTTTGAAACTAAGTAATTTCCTAGCAGTTGATCCGAACTATGCTGGCAAAGGAATGGCAGCTTACGCAAAACTTGACAAAGAAGTTTTCGATGAATTTAAAGACAATAAAGAATTACTTACCAAGCTTGCCACACAAATAAGAAAAATTTCAGAAAACGCTGAGCTTACGAATCAGTTAAACCTGATAAAAAGTGAACCTAGTGAGGAAAAGCACACAGCAAAAGAGGGACAGGTTTTATATAAGCTTCATAAATACCGTGAAAGAAACCAAACTTTAATTAAAAAGAAGAAAGATCAACATTATAGAAAACATAGCAATCTTGCTTGCGAACTTTGTGGTTTTGATTTCGAAAAAACATACGGTAAAGTAGGAAAAGGATTTATTGAGTGTCATCATAAATTACCCCTTGCAGAATTAACGGCAGAAACTACAAACTCATTAGATGATTTAATTTTAGTATGTTCTAATTGTCACAAAATGGTTCACCGGGGATGGACAATTGATACATAACTACTTTGCACCTTCATCCTTTTTAAAGGCCTATGGCGATTATCTTAGCCTATAGTCTTTCAGAAACTAGGCGTGTCAACAATGTAGGAAGCAAGTTAATACAATTAATAAAGAAAATGGAAAAAAACCATAAGTACGAACATAAAATTTTACCCGAGAGCTTCGAAAATAAGTTTGTTGCATTTTTAGATGTAATGGGTTTCAGCAACCTAGTTTCTCAAAATAATCTAGATCAATTAGACCGTTATTTCTATCACGTCAATCAGATTTTACTAAAACTTAAAGAGTCAGACTCAAAGATAAATTTCCTCTCAATTAGTGATTCAATAATCATTATTTCTCCCACAGGCCTAAATGGTTTGATACAAATTATAAGAGCAATAAAAGAAATACAAATAACGTTGCTAAGAAAGGGGATTTTACTTAGGGGTGCTCTTTCTTACGGATCTGTTTTTTTTGACAATGTGAACAATATTCTTGTTGGCAAAGGATATATAAAAGCATACAAGCTTGAAAGTCAAGCAATATATCCAAGAGTAATTATCGATCCATACATAATATCTCTGACTGACCAGGATAGGGCTGGTTTTTTGAAATCAATTAACAAAGATGATCTTTTAGTTTATCAGAATACCAGAAGTTCACCTATCAAAGACGATGCTGTTTTTATACATTATAGTGAAATACTTGATAACGATAAAAAAATACACAAAACAATCACTTCAGTGTATGAAATGATTAAGGCAAATTTATATACAGATCAAAGCATATTTGAAAAATATATCTGGATAAAAAATTATTACCTTGAGTCTTTACAAAAAGTAAAACTAGACTTATTACATCAAAGTACTAGAAAAGCAATTGAAAGTTGGACTGAGAAATTTGACAGATTTTAGTCTGACAGCCATGGCTAGAAGCGAGATTTTATTATTGTCCTAGCTGCTCTTATGACTTAATCCCTCTAGCAACTCCAGATGAGATAAAGCTAAGCTATTTGGCTCCGAATGAACCAGCATCCACAACACTTTATTGTATGGTCTGTGACAAGCCCCACAAGGTGAAGCGAGAAAAATGTAACTAGGACACCTGTTCTGGAAATGTTTGTTCGATCTCCGAATCTGCGAGCGTTTGTATGACCTGCTTTTTAGAGCAGATATAATTGTCCATAACTAATTTTTATTATTAAAATTGCATATTCAAAATTAACATGACCGAAGAACAGCGAATTATACTTCTTGATAAAGCAAAGGTTTTCTTTAAAGAGAAAATTGTGCAGTCCCATATCACCGGAGGAGCACTACGGGCCTCCCGCTTAAGTGATTACAATATCAATCCTTTCCTTTATAAATATCTCGCAAATTTTTTGCGTGGAGACAGTAGCCCAAAGAGCATTGCAGAAGCATTGGTTTACCCAAGATTATTAGGTTCGTCTATTAACACTTCTTTTGGGATGAGGATACAGGCCCTAATCAGTTTTCTCTTTGAAGGATTTGGATCAACTACGCCGGGCATAGACATTGAATTCATTGATGCGACGGATCAAAGAAGAAAATACTGTCAACTAAAAGCAGGCCCTAATACCATCAACCATCACGATGTGGAAACAGTTGTAAACCATTTCAAGGGTACAATAAATCTGGCACGTACAAATCACCTCAATATTGCCACCCACGATATGATTGTTGGTATTATTTATGGCGAACGAAATGAATTAAGCAGTCACTATCAACGCCTTGACAAATCCTTTCCTGTTTATATCGGTCAGGAGTTTTGGTATCATCTAACTGGAAAGGAGAGCTTTTATCTTGACCTTATCAATGTGTTTGGAGAGGTAGCGTTGGACGTTGACGGCCGGGAAAAGCTTGAAGAGACCGTCAACGCACTTGCCAAAGAAATTGAGCAGACCTTAGGACCCAACTAGGATCTCCTGCTCAGCATATACTTTATTTAAAAATGTTACGAGTGATCCCCCGATTGCAGCTGCAAGATTAACAGGAACAGCATTGCCGATCTGTTTATATTGTGCAGAAACCGGGCCTTGAAACGCCCAATCATCAGGAAACGTTTGTATACGTGCATATTCCCGTACAGTAAAAGGCCTGGTATGCTCCGGGTGGCACCTCTCGGTCTGTTTTTGTGCCGGGCTACAGGTTAAAGTGAGCGACGGCTCGTCCCAACTTATTCTTCGGGCCATGCCTGTCTTTCCCCCACCCAGGAAAAAGCTTTTCTGCATATATTGCTTTTGGATCTCCAATGGCAGGTCTCGCCAATACCCTCCTGGCGGAACAAGGTCCAATACCGCTTTTTTAGCGGCAGGATATTTCGTGCCCGGCGAATCTGCCGGAACATCACTGTCGAAAAGCGGGCCAGCTTTCAGGGCATCTCTTAAGTTATAAACCTTCTCATTGGCCTGCGGATACTCAAAATCGACATCAATATCCTTTCTAATACCCACCAATATCAACCTTTCACGTTTTTGTGGAACATTATAGAAAATTGCACGGAGCACCTTTGGGTCTACCACCCTGTAGCCAATTTCGTCCAAAATGGCAATCATTGTTTTTAATGTCCTTCCGGAATCGTGATTTAGCAAGCCCCTAACGTTTTCACCTATACATATCTTTGGATTGGTCTCCTGGACCGTTCTGGCAAATTCATAAAACAATGTTCCCCTGGCATCATCAAAACCAAATCTTTTTCCCGCATAGCTGAATGCCTGGCATGGGAAGCCTCCGGTTACAACGTCGACCCTGTCCCGATATTCCGTGAAAGAAATATCCCTGATGTCGCCAGGGATAACATTCCATTTCGGTCTATTTACCTGAAGTGTCTTAACTGCGTATTTATCGATTTCATTAAGGGCAAGGCACTTAAGCCCGGCTTTCTCCAATCCTATTGCCAACCCGCCTGCACCCGCAAAGAGTTCAAGAACGGTATATTGGTGATCTGCTTTGGGCATAATTGTGTTTTTCGTTTGAGCTGTAGAGTTGGTCATATTCTGGAATTCTTCGAACTGTATCAGTTGGCTTAAATAATAATATCGGTAATTGCTCATAAGATCGCGGTGAGCGACTAATTTCTTAGCCCTGTCCCACCGTCTTAAAGTTTCCATACTTTTGTTGAGCACGTTAGAAACTTCTTTTAAGGAGTATTTATCTTTTATAACCATACTACACAACCTTATACATGGTTACAAATATAGATGCTTTTAAAGATTTCACAAGAATACTAATAAAATTAGTTTTCCACATTATTTTATATTTTTAATCAAAGATTGCCTGTAATTAGATTAAAATTTTACAACACCTAAGTTAAACGTGACGAGCGTAATCGAAAAAGTGTAAGTGTTGATAGCAACTAAATGATAGCCTTTTAAGCATAAACAAGGAAGCCCGCGTAGTCCGCAGGCTTCCTCTTCAATACAATAACAGATTATTATTTACCGCTATTTTTTTTGTCAGTTACTTCAGCTCTGATTTCTTGGGCTAAAACTTTTAAGTCTTGCATTGCTTTACGTACACGTGTACCCGCTGCAGCGTTACCGCCATCATAAAACTTAGTTACGTCTGCTTCAACAGAAGAGATTAGGTCTTGTACTTTTTTAAATTTGTCCATAGTTTTCCTTTTATAAGGATGTTACTTCCTTTTTAATTACATGATATTCGTTTCCGTTCTGCAATAAACGAGCCGCAAAACTATTGCTTTCTGTAAATTAACCAAACATTTTGGAAATTTATTATTAATCTAAAAGAGAAGCATCAATTTAGTTTTACGATAGTTCTGGTATCGGCCTATCTTTTGCAGACTCGATATAAAGGAAAACCTGATTTAAACATCTCTTAAGATCAGTTTTGATATCGTGGTCCCAAAAACGCATTACCGTATATCCCGCTTCTTCCAGTTGCTTTTGGTTATGGCGATCTCTTTGCATGTTGCGTTCTATTTTTGGTATCCAAAATTGCGTATTGGTTTTTAATTTTGTTTTCTTAACCTTCCACTGGAAACCATGCCAAAAGCTTCCATCTACAAAAATCGCCAGGCGGTATTTTCGGATCACTATATCAGGTTTTCCGGGCATGTTTTTAACGTGGATTCGAAAGCGGGTACCATTTGCCCATAATGCTTTTCTAAGAAGTACTTCGGCTTTGGTGTTTTTCCCCTTGATATTAGCCATTCTTTTACTACGATCGATGGAGGTATAAAAACCAGCGGCCGCCTTAAAACGAGGTACTTTGATTACATCATTATCGTCCGGATATTTTTTGGCAGCCATCGTTTAATAACAAGATTTTAGCGCATAAGTTCTTGAGTGCTGGATTTAGCATAAATAAAACTTAAACTGTGCATAACTTGAAACTAGGATCTATCCCGTGAATAGAAAGAAATTTTACTAAGATAAATATGGTCGGCAAGGATACATGGGTTGCTTTTCTTTCAGCATTATAAAATTTTATTACTGCCGCCAATTTGTACACTTTTTGCATAAAACATAAATGGCCGAAATTGCACCTTGGATCTAAAAAAGCAGCTAACTCAATCGGAACGGCTATCAGCCACACACATTTTTTGCGATCCGGTTTCAGTACAATGAAAATCAATTGCCAGCAGGCCAGTATGCGTGGTTTTTAATTTTTTTCTCAACCAATCCTGCTAAAGCCCTCGGCGTTAAGATCCAATACGAAGCTCCCCTTTGCATTTCCTTTTTGATCACCTATTCTTTGGATATAGCTATGTAGCGGTGCTGATGCTACCAGTTTGAGCATATCAGTGTATTTGAGCTGCCAAACACCGATCATTGGTTTTACGGATATCTCCATTGCGCCCACGAAACTGATCGCCTGCCAATCGACCCAAAAATAAATATCGATTCCGGGGTAATTTTCCCGGTAGCGCAAAAAGTCCTTTTCATTAAAAGTAACCGCGTATTGGGGATCGATCCCATATTTGGACTGTGAGAGAAAAAATGGGGTATTCTGTGTTTTAAGATCTGCATATTTGCCGTTTTCAATGTAAGATAGATCTGGAGCGTAAATATTGCCCTGCTTCTCCGGATTGATCGTAAGCGCAAGATCAGGGTATCGCCCGATGAATACTTCCTCGAAGCTGGCACCCTTTTCGCACCACTCCCCTTTGTCCTGGAGGTCATGCTGTACAATTTCTTTTCCTAGTATGTCAAAGGTTTTATAGGTCATGATATCTTTCCACTAAAGTAAGAAAATGACAAATTATTTCAGGATAAAACACACCAAAATAAATACGATCCCGTGAATAAATTGCCGGTTCCGAAGGAAACAATCAAAACTCCATTATAGATCACCACGGTAGAGCTTTAATTGTTTCCATTACACGCAAAAAAAACTTGCACATGGCGACTTTGCCGTTGAACATTTTATTCCCTACGCCTTTGTATCCCATGATTTGATCTGGAACCTGATCCCGGCCGATCCATCTTTCAACAGTCGGAAGAATGACAAGCTTCCAAGGATTGGAGATTACTTTGAGAGTTTTACCAGTTGCAAAAAACAGCGATCAAGGTAATGAGCGAAAACTATCCGAAGGAACCAATCATGGATGAATACCTAAGTATATTTCCAAATGCCGACGCGCACCAATTGCCTGAAACGGATTTAAGAGGCAGGTTTTTAGAGAGTATCCAGCCGCTGCTGACCATCGCGAACAATAATGGCTTTGAATACATGAGAAAGTACATCTTTTAATCCTATTCTGAAAAAAGCAAGCACTAACAGTACCCAGCAGCTCTTAGTCCCATGGTTTCTGTTCAGAAATCCCTCCAGTCTACTTATATTCTTACCATCAACATAACAACAGCTTTCCTTTTTTTCACTCATATTGACTACTTATTGTTATGCTAATGATTTGCATGATGAAGCATTTACTACATGCCGTCTTAAGCTGTAAAGTGATCATTTAGTGACATTTAAGTATTCCAAAAGAGAATAAAAGACCTTATTTTAGCATAACCCAACCTATTTTTTATGAAAAACACCATCAATTGCGTCATTATTGACGACGATCGGTCGGCTATTCGCTTATTAACCGACCACATCGAGGAATTCCCAAACCTTAAGATCGCCAAAACTTTTACAAAGCCGATAGAGGCTTTAACTGAATTAAGCCAGGATAAAGATGTCGATCTTATCTTTCTCGATATTGATATGCCCGGCCTCTCCGGGATAAAACTGGCAGAGAACCTGCAGGACAGGGCACCTAACATTATCTTCACAACAGCACATGACCGCTACGCATTGCAGGCGTTTGATGTCAGGGCAAAGGACTTTTTGCTCAAACCCATAGAACTTGAAACTTTCGCCAAAGTTGTCAACAGGGTCTTAAAGGAATGTTTTGTAAAGAAAATCAAAGATTTTACTTATGATGACCTGGCATTTTTCAGGCCCGGCGGGCGCGGGATCATCAACCGGATTGACACCACATCCATTACCTATATCAAGGGAGCGGGCAATTACGTGGATATTTTTACTGAAGAAGAACGCTTCACAATATACATGACAATAAATGAATTATCTGCTATGCTGACTCCGAACAACCAGTTTTTCAGGGTACATAAATCCTATCTGATAAACGGTTCCTACGTAACGCGTATAGTAGGTAACGTCGTTTATCTGGGGAAGCACCCGGTACCGATGAGCAGTCCATATAAAGCTAAGTTCTGCGAGTTCATCGCGGAGAACATCTGGGTATCAAAAAGGGTTTGATCCTTTCCCCAATGTGGGCGAAGCACTTTGCATCATTCCTGTCCCGACTGTAATGATGGTCATACTCGTCTCTGTCGGGTCGGTGCTGGAACCCGTTTTTTCTTTTGCAGAGCGGAAAACAAACACGGTTCTCTTGCTCAATTTAATGTGGCTTTTTTGTTTCATAAAAGAAACTTAGCCCGAACAAAAACCTTAATAGAACTTATTACGCAAGCGCTATGTTGACTTACGCAAGACCAATATTTAACTTAAAAAACAAATGGGGAAATCCGCTCTGGCATGTAGCGGGATGGTTTCTTTTTATCGCTTATGAATCCTTTGCGATTGCAATGGCAACAGGCTCTGCCGGAAAGATTTTATTCTACGTACTACATTACGCGGTCAACATTTTAATGTTCTATTTTCATGCCCGGGTAATCCTTCCAGTGGCGAACTCCAGCAGAAAACAGGTTATCTGGAAGCTGCCCATTTTAACGGCAATTGAACTCTGTCTTTTCCTTGCTGTGAAATTTGGCACCGATCATCTGATCGCATTCTGTTTTCCCGGCATGAGTGAGAGCAAAATAACCTTCGATGAAAAGTTTGTTTATGGCGGCATCTGGCGCAGCGTTTACTTTATCTTGCTCTCATCAGGTTATTACTACCTGATCTACTATATACGAGAGCGGGACAACAGGGAACTTTTAGAGAAAAGAGCCTATGAAGAAGAACTTAAGGCCAAAGAAAACCTGATTGAACTTAACAGCGCCAGGAATGCATTTCTCCGGGCGCAGATCAATCCACATTTCCTTTTTAACACTTTGAGTTTTATATACAGCAAGATACACAAGACGGATCCCAAAGCCGGAAAAACCCTTTCGTTACTCTCCAAAATTATGCGTTACGCGCTGGAGAGCGGCAATGGACCGGGGCTTGTTAGACTGGAGGAAGAACTGGAGCAGGCCCAGCTACTACTAGGGCTATGGAGGATCAGGCAGGAAGAGGAAAAGACAGAATTTATCGTCAAGATCGATAATGATGCGGGGAATGTCAAATTTATTCCCCTTGTCGTTCTAACCCTTCTTGAAAACATGTTCAAGCACGGGAACCTCAGTATGAGAGAACATCCCGGAATGTTAAAGATCAATCTGACAGATGGTAACATTGAGGTTAAAACAAGCAACCTGATCAATACCGGACTGAACGACTCCGGACATCATACCGGGTTAAAGAACGTCCGACAAAGACTTTTTCTTACTTACGGAAAAGATGCATCAATGGAATACCAGAGAGAAGGGGAATATTTTAACGTAACAATTAAGGCACCCGCGAAATAAAGTATCAGATCCTAAATGCCGCCTGTTCATCCTGTGTAAAAAATGGGATAGAACCCAGGGAATTTAGACTTGTTTACTCAAGCGCTCGAGGGCTTAAAGGCAATTGTTCAACTGTTCTAATTTTGTATCACCATTGCAAAAAACATGCGCGTTGAGGCAAGATAAACGGCATACACATATTAAAGCGTTGACCATTTTTCCTTTAATCAGAATTTGCGGACAATCAATCAGAAATCTGGGGCAGAAAACTATTTTGCAGGTTTTCGCGTTTATCGCTAATATGAGCACCTACACGATTCAGGAACAATTCAATCAATACCTAGATCTTTTAAATAAAATCCACAATATCGGCCACGATATTGATGCATCGATCAACGAGGTAGAAATAAAAGACCTAGAGGCGAAAAGAACCGCCTTAAAACATAGGTTGCAGATGGTTACCAAAACCCTTGTCGCATCGCTGACAAAAATGGAAAGCAGATATCCCATTCATAACTATCTCGGCAATCGGACAACATACCTATACGCTGAAAACAACAAGCTGATGTTCGAATACCATTGAAAATTTACCCTTTAAGATAACTTTCGACCGGAGTTTATTATCTATTTATTTTATAAAGGGGAAACCTATACCCGGCGTGCTGGAATAAAGACGAGGCAGAAAGACTAGTAGATGGGCTTCATCAGGCTTTGATAAGCGAGAAACAATTCTATCAGGTGCAAAAAATACTATCAGAGCGAACTAAGGAGCAACCACGTATAACAATATGCAGCCCTCAAGACCTGCCCATGAGGGGATTGGTCAAATGTCCAAAATGTACCAAATCACTTCACAGGTAGTGCTTCAAAGGGGAAAACAAAATACAGTCTGTATTACCCTTGAACAGTTTAAAGGTAAAACGGAAACCTTCCGGAACCTCTTTGCTCCATTTTCTTACTGTTGACGCCAACGGAATTTTATAAAACGAGCTATTGATTTCAATACTGTTCATCAGCGAGCCGTAATAA
>Ga0182006_1001137_pt1 | contig 16948 bp, 9 predicted proteins | sample Sormic07211104_1_FD_123022 | JGI IMG/M metagenome (GOLD analysis project Ga0182006, IMG submission 123022) | Rhizosphere microbial communities from Sorghum bicolor, Mead, Nebraska, USA - 072115-104_1 MetaG | ecosystem: Host-associated > Plants > Roots > Rhizosphere | place: USA: Nebraska...
GCCGTGATCACCATCGACGCCGGTAAAACCACCGGCACCGTGACCGTCCCGGCTCCATCCGATGACGTTTACAAGGATGCGGGCACGGTCCAGGCCACCATCTCCACCGCCACCGGTGGCAATTTCGAGAACCTGGTGCCGAACACTGCCCCGGCGGTCACCACCGTCACCGATACCATCGACAAAACCGAAGTCAGCATCAGCGGCAGTACCTCGGTGACCGAAGGCCAGACCGCCAGTTACACTGTCAGCCTGACCCACCCGGCGCAGACCGAAGTGACCCTGAAAATCGTCTACAGCGGTACCGCCGCCGACGGTTCGGACTTCACCGGCGTGTACACCGTGAAGATCCCGGCCGGTGCCAGCAGCGCGAGCTTCAACGTCGCGACGCTGGACGACAAGCTCACCGAGGGTACCGAGAACTTCGTGGTCAAGATCGACTCGGCCACCGGCGGCAACTTCGAAAACCTCGCGGTCAGCAGCACCAACGGCAGCGTCAGCACCTCGATCATCGACAACGATGCCGCGCCGGTTCTCGACCTGGACGCCAACAACTCCAGCGGCGCCACCGGGGCCAACTACAACGTGACCTTCACCGAAGGCACCACCGGCCAGGGCGTCTCGATCGGCGACACCGACCTGAGCATCACCGACCCGGACAGCACGATGCTGACCGGCGCCACTATCGTGCTGACCAACCGTCAGCCGGGCGATGCGCTGAACCTCGGCAACAGTGTCAATGGCATCAGCATCAACGCCAACAGCCAGGACGGTACGGTCACCCTGACCCTGTCGGGCAACGCGACGCTGGCCGACTACATGCAGCAGATCAAAAACATCAACTTCACCAACAGCAGTGAGGATCCAAGCACCGTGCCGCGGATCATCACCGTGACGGTGACCGATGGCAGCAATTACTCCAACACCGCAACCACCACGGTCAACGTGGTGGCCGTGAATGACGCACCGACCGCCGCGCCAGTTAACGTCACCGGCACCGAAGACACACCGTTGATCCTCGGCTGGTCGACCTTCGGCGTCAGCGATGTCGACAGCCCGACCGCCAACCTGGGGGTGAAAATCACTCAGCTGCCGGGCGACGGCAAATTGCAGTACCTGGACGGTACGACCTGGAAAGACGTAACGACCAACCAGACCATCAGCAAGGCCGACATCGACGCCGGCAAGTTGCGCTTCACTCCGGATGCCAACGAATCGGGTGTTGATGGCTACAACGGCAGCGGCGTGGGCAATAACCAGGCGGACTACGCGCAGATCAAGTTCCAGCCCACCGACGGTCAACTGTTGGGCAACACCGGCACGGTGAAAATCGACATCACACCGGTTGCTGACGCGCCATCCCTGAGCGTCGCGGACAACAGCGTCAAGTCCACCGGCCTGACCAAGGAAGTCTGGACCGGTCTGTCGGGCCTGGGCACCGATGGCAGCGGCGCGCCGTCCGGCACGCTGAAATCAGTCATCGACGCCGCAGGCACCCCGAACTCCACCGGCACCGTGACCAACGTTCAGTCCGACGGCGGTGTCACCGCCGGCACGGCCTCGAAAACCTCCGGCCTGATCTACCTCGAAGCCGGCAAGACGTACACCTTCAGCGGTACCGGCGATGACAGCCTGTTGGTGACCATCGGCGGCCAGAACGTGGCCGCGACGACTTGGGGTGCAGGCGGCAAGCTGAATGGTTCGTTCACCCCGACCACCAGCGGTTACTACACCCTGGACATCTACCACCACAACCAGAGTGGCCCCGGCAGCTATGACGTCAACCTGTCGGTCAACGGCGGTACAGCGGTCGACCTGAGCAGCGCCGGCGTGCCGCTGTACACCGGCGTGGCGGATCTGGCCGCCTCTGGCGTGACGGTTTCCGACCTGCACGGCACCAATGGCGAAGGCTACTACAACGGCTACAAACTCAACGAAGGCGCCGAAGGCACCAGCGTTCACCTGTCCGCGATCAAGACCGCACTGACCGACACCGACGGCTCTGAAAGCCTGAGCGTGAAGATCAGCGGCATGCCGGCGGGCTCCGTGCTCAGCGATGGCGCGGGCCACACCTTCACCACCACCAATGGCGAAGCCAACGTTACCGGCTGGAACCTCGGCAGCCTGACCGTCACCCCGCCGCCGTACTACAACGGCCAGTTCACCCTGACCGTGACCTCGACATCCACCGAAGCACTCGGCGGTTCGGCACTGAGCACCGCGCAGATTCCGGTCACGGTATACCCGGCGGTCTACAACGCCGTGACCGCCACGGCGGCCGACGACACGATCACCGGCACCGACGGCAACGACATCATGATCGCCGACATCGGCGGGCTGACCGTGGTGCCAGGCACCAATTACAACATCGCGTTCATGGTCGACAGCTCGGGCAGCATGAGCAGCACGTCGATCAATGCCGCCAAGGATTCGTTGACGGCGGTGTTCAACACCCTCAAGCAAAGCCTGGGCGGCAACTCCGGGACCGTGAATATCTTCCTGGTGGACTTCGATACTCAGGTCAACAAATCAGTGTCGGTGAACCTGAACGACCCGAACGCGCTGACCTTGCTCAAATCCGTTCTGGATTCGATGTCGTCGGGCGGCGGCACCAACTACGAGGACGTGTTCAAAACCACGGCCAATTGGTTCCAGAGTGCTGACGCCATTGCCAACACCGGTGCGAAGAACCTCACGTACTTCATCACCGATGGCAAGCCGACCTACTACCAGAGCGGCGAGCAGACCAACCCGACCTTGTACGGCAACGTGAAGCTCGATGATGTCATCACCACCACCAACTACAAGTTGGGGCAGACCTATTCCAACTATCTGGACAGCACTCACTACCTGAGCATCGACAGCGCCGGCAACGTCACGCTGCAGACTCTGAAAAACTCTGGTCGCTGGAGCAGTTCCGAACTGGGCACCCTGCATGCCGAGGGTAACGGTACGTACGAATTGTCCTATCGCGATGGCACCGGCAGCAGCACCGATTCCACTACCATCGACAACTCCGGCAGCAGCTTCACGTTGCTGAGCAACGTGTCGACGGTGGAGGCCATCGGCCTGAACAAGGACGTCACCCTCACCGACCTCAAGCCGTACGATTCGGATCAAACGCCACAAACCAACATCGACCCCAAGGACCTGGCCAACTCGATCATCGGCCATACCGAAGCGACAATGCCGGGTGCCGACACGGTCAGCGGCGGTGACGGCAACGACCTCCTGTTCGGCGATCTGGTGAGCTTCAATGGCATTGCCGGCGAGGGTTATCAGGCGATGCAGGCGTTCGTCGCCCAGCAAACCGGCGTCGACGTCAGCAAAGTCACCACCAGCAACGTGCACCAGTACATCACCGAGCACTACACCGCGTTCGACGTGTCTGGCGCTCACGATGGTAACGACACGCTGCTGGGTGGCGCGGGCAACGACATTCTCTTCGGCCAGGGCGGCAACGACCTCCTCGACGGCGGCAAGGGCAATGACATCCTGCTCGGCGGCACCGGCAATGACTCGCTGATCGGCGGCCAAGGTAACGACATCCTGATTGGCGGCTCAGGTGCCGACACCTTCATCTGGAAGGCTGGCGACACCGGCAGCGACGTGATCAAGGACTTCAAGGCCAGCGAAGGCGACCGCATCGACCTGCGTGATTTGTTGCAGGGTGAAAGCGGCAGCACGATTGACCACTTCCTGAAGATCACCACCGTGGACGGCGTGTCGTCCCTGCAAGTCAGCTCCGCCGGCAAGTTCAACGGCGCCGATGCCGCAGCGACCACCCCGGACGTGACGATCAAACTGGAAGGTAACAATTGGTCCAGCGCCAGCATCAACTCGCTGATTGCCGGTAGTGACCCGACCATCAAGATCGATCACAACAACAGCTGATACGCAGGCTGACGGCCGCCCCAACCGGGCGGCCGTCATGTATGCCCACACCTCACGGGTGACGATTTCGTCGTCGCACCGCATACTCGCCTGCGTTGGCCTATGCTGCTGACAGCACGACGCTGGTCCATTTCCGAGGGATGCTTAATGTTTTACGTGCAACGCGATGCGCAAGGTCAGTTAGTGCGCGTGGAAGCCACGGCCTACGCCGAGGCCACGGAAACGCTGCCGGCCGACCACCATGAAATCCAGGCCTGGTTTGCCCACGAAGTGGTGGAGACCAGCCTCAAGCAGCTCAAGCAGAGCGACCTGGAGATGATTCGGGTACTCGACGACTTGATTCAGGTGCTGACCCAAAAAGGCGTGATCCGCGTCACCGACCTGCCGCCGGCTGCGCAAGCCAAGCTGATGGACCGGACCCAGGCACGTGAGGCGTTGGGCGGGTTGAGCCAGTTGATCGATGATGATGAGACGGGGTTGATTTAACCCCTGACGCCGATCATTCCCACGCTCTGCGTGGGAATGATGAGCGGGCTACTGCCAAGGCTTCGGCTCACCAAACAACTGCCCCTGAACCCCGTACAACCCCATCTCGCGAATCACCGACAACTCCCCTTCGGTCTCGACCCGCTCGGCAATCAACGGCAAATCGATGCTGTGCGCCGCTCGCTGAATCGCCTCGATGAACAGACGCTTGTCGCTCTCCTGATCAATCGCGCGGATGTAACTGCCGTCGATCTTCAGATACGCCAGCCCCAGCCGCGCCAGGTTGCCGATCATGCTGAAGCGCCCACCAAAACGCTGCAGACTCAGCGAGAACCCAAGCTCACGCAAACGCCGCGTCAGCTGCTCCAGTACCGCCTGCTCGGGCAGTTGCTCTTCGCCGATTTCCAGGGTCAGTCGTTCGCCAAGATTCGAATGCTGACGCAGGATATCGAACACTGCGTTCAGCGCCTGCGGGTCCGCCAGTGTCGCCGAAGACAGGTTCAGCGCCAGCGACTCCTCATGGTCGACCATCTGCTCGAGCACCAACTCCAGCATCAAACGGTCCAGTCGCGCGGTCCAGCCGAAACGCTCAAGCCATGGCAAGAAACGCCCGGCGGGAATGGTCTGGTCCTGCTCGTCGAGCAGGCGCGACAGCACTTTGTAATGCAGCACCAACTCTGTGTCGTGGCTGGCCACCACCGGCTGGAAATACAGCTCGAAACGCTGCTGGTCCAACGCCTGATCCAGCAGGGTGTGCCAGGCGTGGTGATCGTCGCCAACCCGCGCCGGCGCGCCCTGATCGAGGCATGCCCAGCTCGGTTCACCCTGGCTTTCTGCCTGGGCCAGTGCCTGATCCGCCAACCCGATCACCGCTTGCGGCGAGTCGCCATGGGCAAACGGCGCCAACCCGATTGAAGCCACCGAAGCCACGTCCGTGGCGCCCGTCGCATGCAGGCTCCCCAAGGCACTTTCGAGATTACTCGCCAGTTGCAGCGCTTCTTCACGCACCAGCCCCGGTGCCAGCACGGCGAATTCCCCGCCACGAATACGCGTCACGAGGTTCTGGGTTTCCGGGTACTTGGCACACTCGCGGGACAACTGCTCGCCGACCGCTTTCAACAATTCATCGGTACGCTGACCGCCCAGCCGCTGGTTCAAACCGGCCAGATCCTTCACCCGCAACAGCAGCAAATAACCGGAGCTGGCCTGCTCCGAGTTGTTCAAACGCGCGTTCAATTGCATTTCGAAATAGCGCCGGTTGGCCAGGCCGGTCAGGTTGTCCTGATAGGACTCGGCCCGCAGCTTTTCACTGCGTTCGGCCTGCTCCTGGAACAGCGCCTTGAGCTTCTCGACCATCTGGTTCATGGCCTGCACCACCCGGCGCAGTTCCGGGGTGCGCGGCAGTTCTGGCAGGCTTAAGAATTCCCGGCGAGCAATGGCATGGGATTGCTTGACCATGTAGTCCAGCGGCTTCAGTTGCCGACGCAGCAACAACGCGCCCAGCACCGCACTCACCGCGCCGCAGAGCAGCAACCAGCCGAGGCTGCCCAACGCGCTCTGCCACAGCTTGGCCAACGCGAACATCGGATGGCTGACCACCTCGACCCGCGCGGCCTGCTCCCAGCCACGGCTGACAATCGCATCGCCACCGGCCGGTTCCAGGCCGATCAGTTTGACGAACCAGTCGGGCACGTTGGTGACCGCGGGGATGCCGCTGCGCTCGACAATCGTCTTGTCATTGGCCAGATCGACCACGCGGATGCTCGCGTAGTAACCGCTGTCGAAGATCGAGCTGACCAGCAACTCGACCATCGCCGGGTCGTCGATGGTCGGCGTCAGGGACAGCGCCAATGCCGTCGCGGCGTCCTGGGCGTGAGAACGCAACTGGTTGACGTACTGGGTGCGAGAGCTTTCCAGACTGACCATGAAGCTGCCGGTGAAGGCGACCACCAGGAACAGACAAATAGCGATCAACAGCTGTTTGAACAAAGACATCTGAGCGCGTGCTCCTAGTTAATCGTCTCGACCGGGAAACCTTCGGCCTGCATTTTCTTCAACACGTCCTGCCAGCGAGACAGGCGTTTGGTGTCTCCGACCTTCTTGTTGCCCTTGGCACCCGGCAGCCACAACCCTTCGGCATTGAAAGAGTAGACCGGCAGCAAATCGGTTCGCTGGTTGGCGGGCTTGATTGCATCGATCAGGCTGTCGAGCACCAAAGGCATGGCCTCGGGGCTCGCGTAGTAGGTCAGCACCATGTGCGCGCGGTTCAGGCGCAAAGCCTTGACGTAGGTAATGCGCAGCTTGTCACTGGAGACACCAAGATGACGCAGACTGAAATACTTGGCGATAGCGTAGTCTTCGCAATCGCCGGCGCCCTTCCACAAGGCTTCGATGGGAGTTTCCCAATAATCGACCTCGTGCCACAGGTCGATGTCTTCTTCGTAGCGCATCTGCCTGTTGAAGAACTGGTTGACCACGTTGAGCTGCTCCAGCTCGCCGACTTGTTTTTGCGTGGCCAGCAACTGCTGCCAGGCATCAATGCGCTGCCGCCCTTCACCCAAAGGCCCGTACAATGCCTGCGCACGACGGCTGATCAGCGAAAAATCCCAGTCGGCATGCAGCCCGCCCAGCATGACGCCGGCCAGCAGCAGTGCGCAGCCTAGCCAGCGCAAAGTCCGAGGGATCGCGAAACGTACCGCCAATGCGAGGCATCCAGATCAGGCAGATGGAAATCTGGCTTGATGGTGAAGGTTAGTCTGCTAAAAGACAATGGCACGGTGAGATCACCGCCAACACGCTAAACTTTGCATTACGGGTGCAATAAAAAGATCGCAGCCTTCGGCAACTCCTGTGGCGAAGTCTGCAGGAGCTGCCGAAGACTGCGCCTTTTGACCGTTTGACAACCCGTCAGGCAGTCACTAGTGTCCATTTGGATCCAAATACTTCAGCCAATCAGGGTGCGTTTGTCGTGACACAGAAGCCCAACCCTCTCAGCAGCATCAAGGTCAACGGGCCGATTCCCGCTCATCTGGCACGCTCGGTGATCGAAGAAACCCTGCGCGCGGCCATTCTCGACGGTCGCATTCCTTGCGGCACCGCCCTGCGTCAGCAAGACCTCGCCGACCTGTTCGGCGTTAGCCGCATGCCGGTGCGCGAAGCCTTGCGCCAGCTTGAAGCGCAAGCGCTGCTCAACGTGATCGCCCATAAAGGCGCGGTGGTCGCACCGTTGGTTCAGGGCGATGCGGCAGAGACGTATGAGTTGCGGATCCTGCTGGAGTCCGAAGCCTTGCGTCGGTCGATCCCCCTGCTTGAAGACGCCGATTTCAAACAGGCTGCACACTACATCGACGAGTTGGAAACGGAACACGACTACACCGAGATCGGCCGGCTCAATCGCCTGTTCCACATGGCGCTTTACAACAAAGCCACCAACCAGCGGCTGCTGAAGCTGGTCGAAGACGGGTTGAACGAAGAGGAACGCTTCCTGCGTTTCAACCTGGAAGCCATGGGCCTGGGCAAACTGTCCCAGGAGGATCACCGAGCGCTGTTGCGGGCCGCCGAGGACCGGGATATCGAGCACTCGGTGATGTTGCTCGAAAACCACCTCAACCGGGGTGTCGAAGTCATTACGCACTACCTCGCAAGCCCTGAGGCGCAGCGCAGGAAAACCTCGAAGTAAACCGCGGTGACAACCCCGAGCGAGCCATTGAACGGCTCGCCGCGATTTCTGGTTGATCCGCCCCTGGACTGCTCGACGAACAAATCTGCTTACAAATCCCCCTTTCGCCCACACCGCGCCGGTGTGCAGCGACTTCATGCCCACTCCCAAAGCCCTGTCACCCACGAGCCCGATAATTGCACCTATCAGATCATGCAGGGGTGATAGCGAGCGCCGTGAATTACGCTCACTCTTGAGCTGCCAACGAATAATGACGGGCGACGCACCGCACCCCGGAGCAGTCACCCGCACCACAAGAACCAACGGAAGGAGTCTTGTCACGGGAAAGGAAGAACCGGCGTCGCTCCCAGCCAACTTCCACCCCCTCAGATCACATCAATGACCCAAGTAGAAAGTTGCTTCGAGTGAGGCATTCACTCTTTATTTGAATTTTGGCTTATATACGCCGAAAGGAGCAACTACGCCCAAATAAAACTTTATATAAAAGTCTTATTGGAACTTGTCGCACTCGAAAAAGTTAAACTTTCAATTAATTAAAAAAACACTTGCCCGACACTTTATTCATGCATTAGTTTTTCTCCGCCGCCCACAAACACCGGGGCCAAGCACTACTCAGCGATTGCATAACCCTAATAAGCATCAATTCAATTGAGGCACCCGCTCGCCAATAGAAAACTTCAAGCAACCGTTACTTATTGATCAACACCCCCTCAACGGTATTCCAGATCACTTATAGGCTCGCTCATGAAACCGACTAAAGATCGTCTTAATCAGAAGAAAGCAGAACTTAGTGCGCACCCGATCTTTTCTGAAATACATTCGTTATCGGTGCTTCAACGCTTCATGGAAACCCATGTGTTCGCAGTGTGGGATTTCATGTCGCTGACCAAACGCCTGCAACAGGAACTGACCTGCGTTCAGCTGCCCTGGCTACCGCCACGAGATCCGCAGGCCGCGCGTCTGATCAACGAAATCGTGCTCGGTGAAGAGTCCGATGATCGTCCCGCCCAAGGTCACTACAGCCATTTCGAGTTGTACCTGGATGCGATGCGCGAAGTCGGTGCAAGCACGGTCGCCGTCGAACGCTTCGTGGCGTTGCAAAAAGAAGGCGTGAGCTACGACGTGGCCTTGCAAAGCGTGGACGTCGACCCGGCGGCCGCACAGTTCGTACGCCACACCTTGCACACCGCGTTGCATGCGCCGGGGCATAGTGTGGCGGCGGCGTTTCTGCACGGCCGCGAGAGTGTCATCCCGCAGATGTTCCAGCGGATTCTCGACGACTGGGGCATTGGCATCGAACAAGCGCCGACCTTCCGTTACTACCTGGAACGGCACATCGAAGTCGACTCCGAAGACCACGGCCCGGCGGCGGAAAAACTCCTCGCACGCCTGGTCAATGGCGATCCGCAGCGCGAAGAAGACGTATACGCCAGCGCCATCGCCGCCGTGGAAAGTCGCATCGCGCTGTGGGACGGCTTGCGCCTGAGCATGAGCGAACCGGTTGCCGAGGTGAACGCATGAACGCCGCCGACTACCAATCCTTCGCCGACGCCTGGGAAAGCCGCGCAACCATTCGCACCCGCCCCCGGCGTGTGCTGGAGAACGACGACAAGCTGATCTATCCGCTGAGCCGCCAGCCGCTGGTGCTGAGCGAAACCTTCCTGCGCGAATGCCCGGAACAACGGGATTTCGCCCTGGTACAGACGCTCTACAAGTTCATCAATGACGTGGTGATTTTCGAAACCGAGATCGTCGACAAGACCGCCCGCAGCATCGCTAAAAACCGCTTCAGCGTGGCGTTCCCGTTCGCCTGTCGCTACGACGCCATGACCGTGGTGGTGGACGAGGATTACCACGCCCTGGTGGCCATGGACTTCATGCAGCAGACCGTCGCCATGACCGGCATCACCCCCATCGAACTGCCGGATGAAATCGAACTGAGCCGTGCCATCCCGGCGGCCGTGGCCCTCGCACCGGAGCACCTGCGCAGTGCCGTGGAACTGATCTGCGTGGCCATCGCCGAGAACACCGTGACCGGCGATGTGGCGGCGTTCGCCAAGGACGACACGGTCAAGCAATCGATCAAAGGCCTGATGGCCGACCACTTGCTGGACGAGGGCCGTCATTCCGGGTTCTGGTCGCGGTTGGTGCGCATCTACTGGCACACCGCAAGCGAAGACGATCGCCAGTGCATCGCGCACATCCTGCCGGTGTTCATCGGCCATTACCTGACCAACGACATCCAGAAGTCCTTCGACTTCCGCCTGATCGACGCCTTGCAGATCAGCGACGCAGCACGTCAGGCCCTCAAGAGCGAAATGTCGGGGCTGGCCTTCCCGATCAATCGCCATCACCCGCTGGTTGCCAACATCGTGCGGTTTTTCCGCAGCAGTTCGCTGCTCGATTCACCGTGCGTGCAAAGCGCCCTGAGCGACTACCTGGTTTAACGAGGAGAACATCATGAGACGTCTCGATATTTTGCTCATCGGGCAAAGCCAGGCCCTGACCGAACTGGCGCTGGAGCTCGAACAACACGGTCATTCACTGGCGCGACTTGCGAATGTGGAAGAACCACCGCCAGGCCTATTTGATTTGCTGATCGACGATGCGAGCCTGCCATTTCGGGACTTCGGCAATGCGCCGCACCTGATGCTGCAAGTGGGTGTCGGGGTGTCGGGAACTAGCGGGCTGCCACCGCTGGACCTGCTGTGCACGTACAACTCGACGCCGTTGAGTCGCGTGCCGGTCGCCGAAGAGTTGTCCGGCAACGGCCAGGCATTGCGCCTGCGAGCGGTGGCCGAGCTGGTCGATCATGTGGCGCTGCTGGTCAGCCGCTTCTCCCGGGATGCCGACTATTTCCTGCAGGCCGAGCCGACGATTTCCGCGCACTTCGAACAGGTGGAAAACCTGCTGTTTTTAGAGCACCTGGCCTTCGTCCACCGTCTCAACAACACGGCAGAACCACGACTTCTGCAACTTGGGCAGATCCCGATGATCGAGCGGCTTGAACAGCGCTTTATTCAGTCTGCCGAGCGTGCGGCGCTGAACATCGCCGGCACGTCGCTGACCTATCGAGAACTGCACGCCCACAGCCGCGCCATCCAACAGCGATTGCAACCGTTGCTCGATCAGCATCAAGGGCCTCTGGTGGTCGGAGTTTGCCTGCCAAAATGCAGTGCGTTGTATGCGGGGATTCTGGCGATCCTCGGCAGCGGCGCGGTGTACCTGCCGCTGGAGCCGAGCCACCCGCTGCAACGTCAGCAGTACATTCTGGAAAACGCTGGAGCGGTGTTGTTGCTGCATGACGGAGAGCATCCACTCAGCGAGACGATGCCGGGGCTGGACATCAGCCGTATCGACAGTGGCGATGTGAACCTCGATCAACCCTTGATGCGCCAACGCCCCGATCTCGACGCGCCATGCATGGCGCTCTACACCTCGGGCACCACAGGTCACCCCAAAGGCGTGCTGCTCAGCCAGGCCAACCTCGCGCACTTCACCGCGTGGTACGCCGACTACGTGCAGCTGACCGAACAGAGCCGGGCGTTGCAGTTTTCATCGTTGAGTTTCGACTCGTCATTGATCGATATCTTCCCGACCCTGCTGCAGGGTGCAGAGCTGATCGTGCCCAACGAGGACCAACGTCGCGACCCGCTGCAACTGGTCGAGCTGATCCGCCACCAACAACTCAGCCATGCCTTTTTGCCGCCAGCCTTGCTGAGCATCCTGCCGCTGGATCAGTTGCAGGTCCTCGATCATGTGATGACCGGCGGCGATGTCTGCGAACCCTACGTAGTCCAGCAACTGACCCGCCAAGGCAATCTCTACAACCTCTATGGCCCGACCGAAGCCACGGTGCTGATCACCGCGCGGCAACTGCGTACCGGCGACAGCAACCGGACCCTCGGTGCACCGATTGCCAACAGTCAGGTGCTGATCCTCGATGAGGATTTGCAACCGGTGACCGAGCAAACCGTCGGTGAGTTGTACATCGTCGGCCCAGGGGTGTGCCTGGGTTACCTGAACAATCCGCAGCAGACTGCCGAACGCTATCTGAACCTGCACCTTCCGAACGGCCAGAGCCTGCGCGCCTACCGCTCCGGCGACATGGCCAAGTGGACCGCCGACGGTATCGAGCTGTGCGGACGGCGAGACAATCAGGTGAAGATTCGCGGCTTTCGGGTCGAGCCGGAAGAGATCGAACGCTGCCTGCGCGACAGCCAGCTATACCGTCAGGTGGCGGTGGTCATCGATTGTCATCGACGGATTCTGGCCTTTCTCGCGCAACCCCAGGAAGCGCAACCCGGTGCCGCTCGCGAAGCCTTGAAAGCCCATGCCATGCAATTTTTACCGGACTACATGCAGCCGATCGCCTGGACCGAACTGGCGAGCATGCCGTTCGCCAGCAACGGCAAGGTCGACCGCAAAGCGCTGCTGGAATTGCCCGTCAACGTGACCGAAAACAGCCCACGGTGTTTGCCCGCCAGCGCCGATGAAGCGCTGTTGTTGGAAATCTGGGCTGAGCTGCTGGAGCTGCCCGCCAGCGACATTTCCACCGACGAAAGCTTCTTCAACCTCGGTGGGCACTCGATCCTGCTGTCGCGCATGCTCCTGCGTTTGCGTGAGGAGTTCGGCCGCAGTATCTCGATCAACCGCTTCATCGAACTGCCGACGATTGCGAAGCTGGCGACGTTGGTGCGCGGCTCCGGGACCGAGGAAGTGTTGAGTGAAAAAGCCCTGGCCGACGCCTTCCGTGAACTGGACATCGAGCCGCTGCCGATCAGCCGAATGGGCGATGTGCACAAGGTGATCGTCACCGGCGCCAACAGCTTTGTCGGTGTGCATATCGTCGAAGCGCTGCTGGCCTGGGGCGCCAGCGAAGTGGCGTGCCTGGTGCGCGATGGCGGTGGGCAATCGGCGGCGCAACGCTTTGCGGATGCGTTGCGGGAAAACCGCCTGGAGCATCTGGACCTGAGCCGGGTGCAGGTTTACGCGGCAGACATCACTCGCCCGCAACTGGGGCTCAGCGAAGCGGTTTACGAACGGCTGGATCGAGAGTTCGGCGCACTGGTGCACAACGCCGCCAACGTCAATCACGTCCTCGATTACGAGTCGTTGGCGCGGGATAACGTCGAACCGATTTTCGAGTGTCTGCGCCTGTGTGAAGGACGCAGCAAGAAGATCTTCAACTTCGTCTCGACGCTCTCGGCGTCCAGCACGATTTCCGACGATGGCCGGGTGCTGGAGTTGCCCGCCGCGCAGACACCGCCGATCTACATCAAGAACGGCTACAACCTGTCCAAATGGGTCGGCGAGCGGATCCTCGAAAGGGCGCGGGAGCGTGGGGTTCGGGTCAATCTTTATCGCCCCGGCAATATCAGTTTCAACAGCCTCACCGGCGTCTGCCAGCCACACAAGAATCGCCTGATGCTGATGCTCAAGGGCTCGATCCAGCTCGGTCAGGTACCGGAGTTCGCACTGAATTTCGACTTGATGCCGGTGGATTTTCTCGCCCGTTTCATCGCCTTCCATGCCAGCCGTTACCAGGCCGAAAAAGCGGTGTTCAACCTGCACAACCCCGAACCCCTGAGCTGGGACACCTACGTGGCTTCCTTTCGCGAAGCCGGTCGGGAGTTCTCGATGGTCAGCGTCGCCGACTGGCAGCAGCAATTGGGCCGGGTCGACAGTGATAACGCGCTGTTTGGCGTGCTGGGTTTCTACCTCAACGGCTTCGAGGAAGACATCGGCGACATCTCGATGATCGGCCACGACAACGCCCAGGCCGGTGTACGGCAGATGGGCGCGCACTACCCGGAAAAATCCCCGGCGCTGCTGCGACGCGGCTGCGACTACCTCAAAGAAATCAACTTCATCTGATTCACCCTAACCCCGCACGGAGCAAAAAACATGAATACTCTGCAACCCGATACCCTGATCAAAAACCCTCAAGGCTGCCACGTTGTGTCTTCGGTGGAAGTACCGGCCGACGCGGCGCGAGTCTGGACAGTGGTCGGCAATTTTGCCGGCTTCGACCGATTCATTCCGGCGCTGTCGCACATCGAGATGACCGGCGAAGGTGTGTCGTCGCTGCGCAAGAAGTTCTTTAAGGACGGCAACCTGGTGGTCGAGCAGCTCAACTCCCGCAACGACCAGGCGCTGAACATGACCTGGACCACGATCTACAACACCTTGGGCGTGGCCAATTTGTGGGCAGCGATGAGTGTGGAATCCCTGGGTACAGACAAGTCGCGGGCGACCTGGACGATCATTGCCGAGCCGGCCCAGGGCGGCGCCGAGGCCCTGCCAGGGTTCAAGCAGTTCGTTCAGGGGTTTGCCGATGATGCGATGGGGAATGTGGTGAAGCTGTTTGTGTAGCACTTCGTTTCAGCGGTGACTGATCTACCGCTATCGCAGGCAAGCCTCGCTTCTACAGGTTAGCTCTTGTAGGAGCGAGGCTCTCACGCGAAGAACGATAACGCGATCCTACTGACCTCAATCAGATCTTGAAGCTATCAACCAGTTGCTTCAAACGATTGGCCTGCTGGGACAGCGCATCACAATCCTTCAATGTTTCATTGAGGTTGGCCACGCTCTGCTGGTTCAGCAGGTTGATCTGGTTGACGTCGACGTTGAGGGTTTCGACCACGGCCGTCTGCTCTTCGGTCGCCGCGGCCACCGATTGGTTCATGCCGTCGATTTCGCCGATGCGCTGGGTCACGCTGACCAGTCGCAGGCCGGCCTGGTTCGCTACTTCGACGCTCTGCTCGCTGGACACCTGACTGGCGTTCATCGTAGTCACCGCCTCGCGAGAACCGATCTGCAGCGAGCTGATCATCTTGTGGATCTCTTCCGCCGACTCCTGGGTGCGATGAGCCAGGTTGCGCACCTCATCCGCCACTACCGCAAAACCACGACCGGCCTCACCGGCACGGGCCGCTTCGATGGCCGCGTTGAGCGCCAACAAATTGGTCTGCTGGGAGATGCCTTTGATCACATCCAGAATGTGGCCGATGTTGTCGGTGCTCGCGTTCAGGGTTTCGATCTGCGTGCAGGACAGGCTGATTTTCTGCGACAGCTCGGTCATGGCCTGGATGGTTTGTTCCACCACCTGACGGCCGTCATCGGCCTGCTCGCTCGCGCCGCTGGCGTGTTGCGAAGCATCAGCGGCATTGCGGGCGATTTCCTGGGTGGCGGCGCCCAATTGGTTGATCGCCGCGGCCACGCTGTTGGTGCGGGCGCTTTGTTCGTCGGAGCCGATGATAGAAGCGTTGGACGATGCCATCACCCGTTGCGACAGATCATGAACCTGGCGGGTCGCCGAGGACACTTCGCAAATCGATGCGTGAATCCGCTCCACGAACTGGTTGAAGGAACCACCCAACTCGCCGAACTCGTCTTTGCTTTCTACGACCAGACGACGGGTCAGGTCGCCCTCGCCCTGAGCGATGTCCTGCATCGCACGGCCCATCGTGGTCAGCGGACGCATCAGCACGTTGATCAGCAAGCTCAGCAGCACGGCAATGGCCGTCACAGCGATGAACATCGCGATCAGCGCCGAGGTGCGGAACTGGCTCAGTGGTGCATAGGCCTTGGCCTTGTCGATCGATAGACCAACGTACCACTCGGCATTCGGCAAACCGCTCACCGGTGTGAACGAGAGGATGCGGTCCTGCTTGTTCAGTACGACTTCCTGGATGCCTTTCTCGATGCGAACACTGGAACCCGGATAGATGTCTTTCAGGTTCTTCATCACTTGGTCTTTGTCCGGACTGACGATCACCTGACCGTCGGCACTGACCAGGAATGCGTGACCGATACCACCGAAGTCCACCGAGTTGATGATTTTCACCAGGGTTTCCAGGCTCAGGTCACCGCCGACCACGCCCAGCAGTTCGCTGTTCTTTTTCACCGGTATGGCAACGGTCACCACCAGCCCGCCGACCGCCGCCATATAAGGCGGGGTCAGCATGGTCTTGTCGGCGACCACGGCTTGTTTGTACCAGGGGCGCTGACGCGGATCGTAGCCGTCTGGCATCTTCGCGTCGGGGCGCTGGGTGAACATGCCATTGGCCTGCCCGACGTAGGTGAACTGGAAGTTCGAGGTGAGGGCCGGTTGATCGACCAGCCCTGGCAAGTCAGCATTGGCACCCTGATGGGCGACGTTCTGCGCGAGGTTTTCCAGGACCAGCACGCGGCCGCTCATCCAGTTCTGCACGCTGCTGGCAGTCAGGTCGCCTGCTTGCTCAACGGAGGACTCGATGTTTTGCCGAATGGTGTTTCGTTGCAGATAGTCGTTGTACAAAGTGAACAACGCAAACGCCAACACCACGACGCCTGAAGCGGCCAGCAGGATTTTATGGCTGAACTTGAGATTCATTTCATGGGACTTCTTATGCCAAAAGTGGGGATGCGTTCCGGGTTGCAACATTCCATGTAACAGCGCAGACGGCATTCTGAAGCCGCTCTACTTTGGTGCACGCATGTCTCACCAGTCTTTCGGCACGAGCGGGAGAAAACTTAAGGATTTGTACAAAACTCGTCAGATAACCGCCGAACGGCGTGCTAGAAGGGACGGATTATTGGGCTTACCGCACGTCATGATCGCGGTGTTGGGTGTTTTGGCTGTGGTGTATCGATGAGGGGGGGTCTATATCTGATGCTACTGGCTCGAAGGAGTAGCGAGACACGCAGACCTGGATTTGACCCGCTTCAGACTTAGACTTCTATAAGCCCAGAAAGACAAAACCCCTGTCTGCATAAGCAGACAGGGGTTTCGGAATTTAATCTTGACGATGACCTACTCTCACATGGGGAAACCCCACACTACCATCGGCGATGCATCGTTTCACTTCTGAGTTCGGGATGGGATCAGGTGGTTCCAATGCTCTA
>Ga0182006_1001138_pt1 | contig 16925 bp, 10 predicted proteins | sample Sormic07211104_1_FD_123022 | JGI IMG/M metagenome (GOLD analysis project Ga0182006, IMG submission 123022) | Rhizosphere microbial communities from Sorghum bicolor, Mead, Nebraska, USA - 072115-104_1 MetaG | ecosystem: Host-associated > Plants > Roots > Rhizosphere | place: USA: Nebraska...
CCTGGCCCGAATTTCATTGTGGGAGCGGGCTTGCTCGCGAATGCGGTGGGTCATCCGTTACATCTTTGACTAACACGGCCTCTTCGCGAGCAAGCCCGCTCCCACAGGGGGGGCATGGTCGGGCGAAGTATTTGGCCTGACCCGAATTTCATTGTGGGAGCGGGCTTGCTCGCGAATGCGGTGGGTCATCCAGTGCATCATTGCCTGACACGGCCTCTTCGCGAGCAGGCTCGCTCCCACAGGATGGGCATGGTCGGGGCGAAGTTTTGGCCTGGCCCGAATTTCATTGTGGGAGCGGGCTTGCTCGCGAAAGCGGTGGGTCATCCATTACATCTTTGACTGACACGGCCTCTTCGCGAGCAGGCTCGCTCCCACAGGGTGGGCATGGTCGGGCAAAGGTTTTGGCCTGACCCGGATTTCATTGTGGGAGCGAGCCTGCTCGCGAAGGCGTCAGTCCGGTCGACGCATCTCCGTCAGATCACCTCCCAGCCCCCACCCAACGCTTTGTACAAGGCAATGCTCGCCTGCAATCGCGACAGGCGCAGTTGCACGTTCAGGTCTTGCGCCGCATACAGCGTGCGCTGGGTTTGCAGGACGGTGAGCAGGTCTTCGGCGCCGGCCTGGTAGCGGCTCTGGGCGATGTCGAAGGCGGTTTGTGCCTGTTTCAGTTCTTCGCTTTGCCATTGCCGTTGTTCGTCGAGGCCGCGAATGCTGCTGAGGGCTTTTTCGACGTCGGCGAAGCCGTTGATGATTGCCCCGCGATAGGTCTCCAGCAGCTCATCCTGCCGCGCCTTGGCCTTGTCGCGTTCGGCGCTGAGGCGGCCGTTGTTGAAGATCGGCGCGGTCAGCCCCGAGGACAGGTTGTAGAACGTCGTGCGCAGCAAATCGGCGGCCAGATCAGCGCCGCTGCCGAGGCTTGCCGTCAGAGTGATTTTCGGCAGCATGGCGGCGCGGGCGACGGTGACATCAGCCTGGGCCGCCGCGAGCTTGGCCTCGGCGCTGGCAATGTCCGGGCGGCGGCTGAGCAAGTCGCTCGGCACGCCGCTGGAGATGTCTGGCCAGTGCAATTGGGCGAAGGATTGAGTGGGCAACGGCAAGGTTTGCACCGGTTGGCCGAGCAGGGCGGCGAGGCTGATCAGTGCTTCGCGCGCCTGTTGTTGCACCAGCGGCAGGCGGCGCTGTTGTTCGGCCACCAGGCTTTTCTGCTGGGCCAGTTCCAGCGCGGTGGCGCTGCCGGCGTCGAAACGGGTCTGCACCAGATGCAGGACATTTTGCGCATTGGCCAGATTGAGTTCGGCAATGCGCGCCTGCTCACGCAAGGCCAGGGCCTGGGTGTAACTGTTGGCGACGCCGCTGAGCAAGGTCAGCTCGACGGTGGCGCGGTCGAACTCGCTGGCCTGCACACCGAACACCGCACTGTCGCGAGCGGCACGCTTGCCGCCCCAGAAATCGATTTCGTAACTGGCGCTGAGCTCGGCATCGTAATAATCCAGCGAGCGATTCTCGGGACTGACATCCAGCTGGCTGTAGCCCTTGCCGTGAATCAGTTTCTGCCGGTTGGCGTTGAGCCCGGCCTTGAGTTCGGGCAGCAGCGGGGCGCCGGCGATGGTTGCGCTGGCCTCGGCCTGTCTGACCCGCGCCACGGCGGCGGCTAGGTCGTAGCTGCCCAGCCGCGCCTGTTCCACCAGCCGCTCAAGCTCGGGGCTGCCGAATTGCGTCCACCATTGCCGATTGCTCTGCAGCGCGCCATGGTTGGCGGCGGACTGCCACGCGCTCGGTGGCTGCACGCCGCTGTCCAGGCGCGGCGCCGGGCTGCTGCAGGCCGCCAGCAACAGGCTGGCGGCGAGAAACGTCAGTCGCACTTTCATAGGTCGATCATTCACTGGTGAGGGCCGTGACCGGGTCGAGCCGGGCAGCTTTGCGGGCCGGCATAAAGCCGAAGATGACACCGGTGACCAGCGCACAGGCAAACGCACCGACCACCGCCAGCGCTTGAAAGGCAATCGCCACGCCGCTGAGCAACAACACGCCGCCGACCACCAGCGCCATTCCGATGCCGGCGATACCAGCGACCACCGAGAGCATCAGCGCTTCGGTGAGAAACTGTCGGAGGATGTCGCGCTGACGGGCGCCGGTGGCCATGCGAATACCGATCTCGCGGGTACGTTCGCGTACCGTCATGAGCATGATGTTCATCACGCCGATACCGCCGACCAGCAGGGAAATCGCTGCAATCGCCCCCAGCATCAGCGACAGCGTGCCTTGCGTGCGCGCTTCGGCCTGGATCATCGCGGCATTGTTGGTCAGCTCGAAATCCTTCTTGCCGTGATGCCGACGCAGCATTGCCTGTTCGATGGCCTGTTCGGCGTCCTTGACCTTGCGCGCATCCTTGGCCGCGATGACCACGTATTGCGGATTGCGGCTGCCGAACAGGCGCGTGCTCGCCGCCGAATACGGCACGGCGATGCGGTTGTCGCTATCGGAGTCGCCGGAGCTGGCGCCTTTTTCGGCGAGCACGCCGAGGATCTGGAACGGCACGTTCTCGATGAGGATGTATTGACCGATGGGGTCGGCGACATCCTTGAGCAATTTGTCGCGGACCTTGGTGCCGATCACCGCGACGGCGGCGGCGCTGTCCTCGTCGGCCTGGGTGAAGTAGCTGCCCTGGATCACCGGCCAGTTGAAAATCTGCGGAAAATTGGTGTCATTGCCGCCGACGTAACTGCTGTGGTCGGCGTTGCCAAAGCGCACCCCGGCGGTCGAGCCGTTGACCGGCATGATCCGTTCCACCTGGGGCAGGGCGGACAGCTCGGCGACGTCGTCGAGAGTGATGATGCCCTCGGGCGTGCGCGGGTTCGGTGCCGAGCCGCTGAGGTAAATGATGTTGGAGCCGAACGCACCCATTTGCGCCATGACCTGGCGCTTGCTGCCTTCGCCAACGGCGAGCATCACCACCACCGAGGCCACGCCAATGACGATGCCCAGCAGCGTCAGCGCCGTGCGAAAACGGTTGATCCACATCACTCGCCACGCGGCTTGCACGGCGTCGACCAGTTCACCTTTCCAGGCGCCGGTCTGGCTGCTGCCGCTGCTCAGGCGCTGGCGCAGATCGACCGCTTGCAGCGCGCCGGGATTGGCCGCAGAGGGCGTGGACGCATGCTCGGCGCTGTCACTGATGATCAGACCGTCGCGGATTTCGATGATGCGCTTGGCCCGTTGCGCCACTTCGCGGTCATGGGTGATGAGGATCACCACATGACCCTGATCGGCGAGTTCGTCGAGCAGGGTCATGACCTCGGCGCCGCTGTGGCTGTCGAGGGCGCCGGTCGGCTCGTCGGCGAGGATGATGTGGCCGCCGTTCATCAGCGCACGGGCAATCGACACCCGTTGTTGCTGACCGCCGGAAAGCTGATGCGGACGATTGCCGGTGCGAGTGCCGAGGCCGAGCCGCTCCAGCAGCGCGTGAGCACGGGCATGCCGCTCGGCGGCCGGGGTGCCGGCATAGATCGCTGGCATCTCGACGTTTTCCTGCGCCGAGCCGGACGGGATCAGGTGATAGCCCTGAAAGACAAAACCGAAGGCTTCACGGCGCAGCCAGGCCAGTTCATCGCTGTCCAGCTGCGCGACATTTTCCCCGGCGAACAGATACTCGCCGCTGGTGGGGCGGTCGAGGCAACCGAGGATGTTCATCAGCGTCGACTTGCCCGAACCGGAGGCGCCGACGATGGCAACGAACTCGCCGGCGTGGATCGACAGATCGATCCCGCGCAGCACTTCCACCAGTGGGCTGTCATCACCGCCGTAGGCTTTGCGAATCTGCCGCAGGTCGATCAGGGGCGTGTGCATTCAGCCTCCATGACCAGTGGCCGGCGCGCTGAGAACATGCTCGCCCTCGGCCAGACCTTCGAGCACCTGGGTGCGCAGGCGATCGTTGATGCCGGTGCGCACTTCCCGCGTTTGAATATCACCGTTGGCAGCGACGATCTGCGCTCGCTGCCACTGCGGACGCGAGCCCGGTTGCAGGGCAGCAGTCGGCACGGTCAGGGTGTCTTGCGCCTGTTCGGCGACGAAGAACACCTGGGCGGTCATGTCGGTCATCAGGCTGTGATCGGCGTTGTCGACGTCGAGCAGCACGGTATAAAGAACCACGCGTTCGCTGCCGCTGCGGCCGCTGGTAGGACTGCCGCCCTGATTCTGTTCAAGCGGACGTGGTGGCACCGGCAGGATCTGCCGCACGCTGCTGCTCCAGCGCCGAGTGCCGCCGCTGAGGGTGGTGAAGTAGGCGGTCATGCCGGGTTTGACGTGGCCGATGTCGGCCTCTGAAACCTCGGCCCACACCGTCATCGGCGACAGCCGGGCGATGCGCAGGATCAGCGGGGTCTGTTGTTGCGCGTTAAGCGTCTGGCCTTCCCGCGCACCGATGGCGACCACGGTGCCGCTCATCGGCGCGTAAATGCGCGTGTAACCGAGCTCCGCTTCGTCGCTGCGCAGGCTGGCCTGGGCCTGACGGATCTGCGCCTGGAACATGTCGATGCGCGCTTGGGTTGCGCGAACCTCGGCGCGCGCGGTCTGCACGTCTTCTTCGCGGGTAGCGCCACCGGCGGCGAGTTTCTGCTGGCGCTGGTATTTCTGCTGCGCCAGATCATGCTGGGCACGTTGCTCCTGCAGCTGCGCCTTGAGGTTTTCGATGGAGAAGCGCCCGGCATCGAGCTTGGCTTTTTGCGTCGACGGGTCGATTTCCACCAGCAACTGACCTTCCTTGACCGTGTCCCCGGCTTCGACGTGAATCTTCTGAATCTGCCCCGAAGCCTGTGCGCCGACATCCACATAGCGGCGCGGCTGCAAGGTGCCGAGCGCTGTCACGCTGTTTTCGATATCGCCCCGACTGACCTTCACAGTGGCAACTGAGTCGCGACCGGGTGGCAACACTTGCCAGGCAGCAACGGCGATCACGGGAATCAGACAGAGGGCGGCAAACAGCGCGCGACGGGCGGGGCGGGGACAATTCATGCAGGGTTCCGGCCAGTGGTTGCGGCCCGTCGCAAGGCACGACAGACACAGGGGCTGTCCTGTAAACGAGGCATGGGCGACGGAATTTAGCCGCAGACACATCGAGTTACCGCAGGCGGGCCACGACTATTTGTCCGGGATATGGAATCAACTCTTTAAATCTATATGAGAATTACTATAAATTACGCACCTCAAGTTGCCACTATCTTGCTACTGCGTGATTTGCAGGTCTGATCAGTGCGCTCAAGGACAGAAACGGCATCGATGCGGTCGGGAGTCATGTTGGAAAACTACTATCGTGAGCTGGTGTGTTTCCTCAACGCCAGACTGGGCAACCGTCAGGTCGCCGAGGATGTGGTGCATGACGCCTACGTTCGCGTGCTGGAGCGCTCCAGCGAAGTGCCGATCGAACAACCCCGGGCCTTCCTTTATCGCACCGCTTTGAACCTGGTTATCGACGATCACCGCCGCAACGCGCTGCGTCAGGTCGAATCGCTGGACGTGCTCGATAACGAAGAGCGCTATTTCACTCCCTCGCCTCACGGCACCCTTGATCACGGACAGCGCCTGGAAATGCTTCAGCGCGCACTGGCCGAGCTGCCGCCGCTGTGCCGCGACAGTTTTCTGCTGCGCAAGATCGAAGGCCTGTCCCATCCGGAAATCGCCCAGACCCTCGGCATCTCCCGAGCACTGGTGGAAAAACACATCGTCAACGCCATGAAGCATTGCCGCTTGCGCATCCAGCAATGGGATGGCCAGTGATCCGCGCCGGTTAAATTTCCTCTCATCGTCCTCGTTCCTACTCAACAGACGACCTGCTGACCTGATTCAGGCCGGTCAGGCCACCCAGGCTTTTTCCCCGCGTTGAGGGGTTCATCCAGAGGACACTGGAAATGACACAGGCAAATGCAACGCCCATCGTTCACGACCTGATCGGCGTCGGTTTCGGCCCTTCGAACCTGGCACTGGCCATCGCTTTGCAGGAACGCGGCCGGATCCAGGGCGAGCTGGATGTGCTGTTCCTCGACAAGCAGGCCAATTACAGCTGGCACGGCAACACGTTGTCGACGCAGAGCGAGTTGCAGATTTCCTTTCTCAAGGACCTGGTGACCCTGCGCAATCCCACCAGCCCGTATTCCTTCGTCAATTACCTCAAGCACCACGGACGTCTGGTCGATTTCATCAACCTCGGCACCTTCTATCCATGCCGCATGGAGTACAACGACTACCTGCGCTGGGTTGCCGGGCAGTTCACCGAGCAGAGCCGTTACGGTGAAGAAGTGCAGTTCATCGAACCGGTCCTGCACAACCAGCAGGTCGAAGCCTTGCGGGTGATTTCCCGGGGCAGCGACGGCCAGCAATTCGTGCGTACCACGCGTTCGGTGGTGGTCAGCGCTGGCGGCACACCGCGTATTCCAGAAGCGTTCAAGGCACTGAAGGGCGATCATCGGGTGTTCCACCATTCGCAATACCTGTCGCAAATGGCCAGGCAGCCGTGCGTGAACAACCAACCGATGAGCATCGCCATCATCGGCGGCGGGCAGAGCGCGGCGGAAGCCTTTATCGACCTGAATGATTCATTCCCGTCGGTGCAGGTCGAGATGATCCTGCGCGGCTCGGCTTTGAAGCCTGCGGATGACAGCCCGTTCGTCAACGAAGTGTTCTCGCCGGAGTTCACCGATCTGGTGTTCCAGCAGAACAGCGTCGAGCGCGAGCGGCTGGTCAACGAGTACCACAACACCAACTATTCGGTGGTCGACATCGACCTGATCGAGCGCATCTACGGCATTTTTTACCGGCAGAAGGTTTCCGGGATTGCCCGCCATGCGTTCCGCACCCTGACCACCGTCGAGAGCGCCACTGCCACGGCAAACGGCATCGAACTGGCCGTGCGCAACAACGCCACCGGTGAAGTCACGGTACGGATTTACGACGCCGTGGTGCTGGCGACCGGTTACGAGCGGCAGATGCACCGCAAGTTGCTCGCGCCGCTGGAGGAATACCTCGGAGAGTTCGAGGTCGATCGCAACTACAAACTGATCACTGACGAGCGCTGCAAGGCCGGCATATATATGCAGGGCTTCTGCCAGGCCAGCCATGGCCTGAGCGATACGCTGCTGTCGGTGCTGCCGATTCGCGCCGATGAAATCGCTGGCTCGCTGTATGAGCATGGCAAGCAGCGCGGGCACAGCCGCTCGGTGGCGGAACTGTTGCTGGCCACTGCCAGCTGAATCTGCATTGCCTGACATATCGCCTTCGCGAGCAGGCTCGCTCCCACAATGGTTCTGTGAACGCAGGCCAGAATGTGGGAGCGAGCCTGCTCGCGAAGGGGCCATGGAAAGCCCCGCATGTCCTGAATCTGAACCCTTCCTGAACACCCCCTACATTCCCCGAAAACACCTCTTCCCGCCGTTTCGCTGCGGGCGTAAGCTGCGCGCGTTTTCATCAATTGCGGAGACCCACAGTGGGTACTTGTTCGAGTGACAGTTGTCGGCCGGTCTCGATCACCGGCAGATTCTCGGCAAGATAACGCGCAGCCTTTCCCTGCCGTTGTCTCGCCGTAACAGCGAGCGGCGGCATCCCGTGCACGGCCAGTCCTGGGTCGTGTCTCGACGTCCTTCTCATCGACGCTGAACCAAGCGTGGTGGCGACCTCAGTCGTCATCGCTGCCTATCGACACGCCTGTTTCTGACCGGCGTGCCACGCCTTGCCGTGCCGGTTTTCCCGGTGCCAGGGCGCGGCGGTACCTGCTCGACGGTTTCCCGGCTGACCACAGGGGACACAGCCATGAAACTCACGCTCAAGGAATTGTTCGCAGGCTTTCTGCGCAGCCGCCACATCGCCCGGCACTTCCGTCGACTCGCGTTGCTGGATTCGATCAATGACACATCGGTCAGCCGTGAAGTGCCGCCGACGCTGGCCAGTACGCTGGTCGCTGCCGCCCATGAAGACAGCGCTGCGATGCTGTCATCGTTGGGCACGCACGGCGAAGGGCTTACCGAGGTCGAGGCCGATGCACTGCGCGCGCAACATGGCCTCAACGAGGTCGAACACGAGCAGCCGCTGCCGTGGTGGACCCATCTGTGGCACTGCTACAAAAACCCGTTCAACCTGCTGCTAACCTTACTCGCGGTGATCTCCTGGCTGACCGAAGACCTCAAGGCGGCCGTGGTGATTTTCTCCATGGTGGTGCTGTCGACGCTGCTGCGCTTCTGGCAGGAAAGCAAATCCAACCAGGCCGCCGATGCGCTCAAAGCCATGGTCAGCAACACCGCCACGGTGCTGCGCCGTGATGCGCCACGCCGGGAGTTGCCGATCAGGCAACTGGTGCCCGGCGATCTCATCGTGCTCTCGGCCGGCGACATGATTCCCGCCGATTGCCGCGTGCTCAGCGCCAAGGACCTGTTCGTCAGCCAGGCAGCGATGACCGGTGAATCGATGCCGGTGGAAAAATTCACCCGGCAGATCGATCGCAACACGCGTAACCCGCTGGAGCTGGACAACATTCTGTTCATGGGCACCAATGTCGTCTCCGGCAGCGCGATTGCGCTGATTCTCACCACCGGCAACAGCACCTATTTCGGCGCGCTGGCGCAACGCGTAGGCGCGACGGACCGGGCGGTGACCGCGTTCCAGCAGGGCGTCAACAAGGTCAGCTGGCTGCTGATCCGCTTCATGTTCGTCATGGCGCCGCTGGTGCTGTTCATCAACGGTTTCACCAAGGGCGACTGGACCCAAGCGCTGCTGTTCGCGCTGTCGATTGCCGTCGGCCTGACCCCGGAAATGCTGCCAATGATCGTCACCTCGACGCTGGCCAAAGGCGCCGTGTTCCTGTCGCGCAAAAAGGTCATCGTCAAACGCCTCGACGCGATCCAGAACTTCGGCGCCATGGACGTGCTGTGCACCGACAAGACCGGCACCCTGACTCAGGACAAGATCTTTCTGGCGCGTAATGTCGACGTCTGGGGCGAAGACAGCGACGAAGTGCTGGAACTGGCCTACCTCAACAGCTACTACCAGACCGGCCTGAAAAACCTGCTCGATGTGGCGGTGCTGGAACACGTGGAAATCCACCGCGAACTGAAAGTCGGTACGGCGTTTCGCAAGGTCGATGAGATCCCGTTCGACTTCAATCGCCGGCGCATGTCGGTGGTTGTGGAGGGCCGCGGTCAGCCCCATCAACTGATCTGCAAAGGCGCGGTGGAAGAAGTGCTGGCGGTGTGCAGCCGGGTGCGTCACCGCGAGGTCGATGAAGTCTTGAGCGATGAATTGCTGGCGCGGATTCGCCAGGTTACCGCAGCCTTCAACGCCGAGGGTCTGCGCGTGGTGGCGGTCGCGGCTCGCTCAATGCCAGCAGGTCGCGAGACTTACAGCCTGGCCGATGAACAGGCGCTGACGCTGATCGGTTACGTGGCGTTTCTCGATCCGCCGAAGGAAAGCACCGCGCCAGCGCTCAAGGCCTTGGCCGAGCATGGCGTGGCGGTCAAGGTGCTGACCGGTGACAACGAACTGGTGACGGCGAAAATCTGCCGTGAGGTCGGCCTCGCCCAACAGGGGCTGTTGCTGGGCAATGACATCGAGCGCATGAGCGATGCCGAACTGGCCGTGGCGGTCGAGACGACCAACGTCTTCGCCAGACTCACGCCGTCGCACAAAGAGCGCATCGTCGGCATTCTCAAGGGCAACGGCCATGTGGTCGGGTTCATGGGCGATGGCATCAACGACGCGCCGGCACTGCGCAGCGCCGACATCGGCATTTCCGTCGACAGCGCGGTGGACATCGCTAAGGAAGCGGCGGATATCATTCTCTTGGAAAAAAGCCTGATGGTGCTGGAGGAGGGCGTGCTCGAAGGGCGGCGCACCTTCGCCAACATGCTCAAGTACATCAAGATGACCGCCAGTTCCAACTTCGGCAACGTGTTCTCGGTGCTGGTTGCCAGCGCGTTCATTCCGTTCCTGCCGATGCTGCCGATGCACCTGCTGGTGCAGAACCTGCTCTACGACATTTCGCAAATCGCCATTCCGTTCGATAACGTCGACGAAGAAATGCTGAAACAGCCGCAGCGCTGGCAGCCGGGTGACGTCGGGCGCTTCATGCTGTTTTTCGGCCCGATCAGTTCGATCTTCGATATCACGACGTTCGCCTTGATGTGGTACGTGTTCGACGCCAACACCCCGGATCACCAGACGCTGTTCCAGTCCGGCTGGTTCGTGGTCGGGTTGCTGACCCAGACGCTGATCGTGCACATGATCCGCACGCCGAAGATTCCGTTTCTGCAAAGCCGCGCTGCCATACCGCTGCTGGTGATGACCGGGGTCATCATGGCGGTCGGCATCTTCCTGCCAATGGGGCCGCTGGCGCATTACTTCAAATTGCAGGCGCTGCCGTCGCTGTATTTCGTGTTTCTACCGGTGATTCTGCTGGCGTACATGGCGCTGACCCAAGCCGTTAAAGGCTTCTACATTCGCCGGTTCGGCTGGCAATAACCGCCATGGAATGCTTTCCCCTGTGGGAGCGAGCCTGCTCGCGAAGGCGTCGTGTCAGTCAATACATCTCTGACTGGTATACCGCCTTCGCGAGCAGGCTCGCTCCCACAGGGAATATTGTTGCGTCTGGGGCGCCGGATGAATGGCCCGCTTTTTAGGAAAAGTCCTACAGAGCTATCCTCGGCGCTTGCGTAGTCTTGCCCTCCCCAAACCTCACGGGAGAATGACCATGAGCAACAAAGCGTTGCGCATCCTGATCGCCGACCCGCAGCACTTTCATCGCATGAAGATCGAGCGCCTGTTCAACGCGCTCGGCTACTACCGCGTAGCCCCGGTGCAGAATCTCGGCGAATTGCTGACCCTCGTCGACTACGGCTGCGAGCCGTTCGATGCGCTGGTGATCAATGCTGAACTGGCGGCAGGCGTCCTCGATTTGCAGGGCTTTCTGCTCGATAACCAGCAAGTTCGCCACGCTTTGATCTACAACGATACGTCAGCACCCTTGCAGGCAGTGGCAGGTTTTGCTCAGGAAAACGTGCAGATCAGCCCGGCACTGCTGCCCAATGCACAACTCATCGGGCAGATGATGGCGAAGGTCGAAGCAACCGGCCAACGCCAGGCAACACCTGACTTGCATTGGTTGTTACGCCATGCCAATGCATAAAAAACCAATCTGCACAACTGTCAGACCTGACAGGTGATTCTTTTGCCCATACATGTAACAGTGCCGGCGCAGCCACCGACTCCGGAACAGAATGTTGCGTTGTCTTCGATTTTGCAGGAGTGTCAATGAAGTCAGCGCTGATCGTCGATGATCATCCAGTTGTGCGCGCGGCCATTCGAATCGTCCTGCAGGTTCAAGGCTTTACTCGGATTCATGAAGCGTCCAATGGCAATGAAGTCGTGCCGTTGATCTGCGCGCATGATCCGCACCTGGTCGTGCTTGATCTCGGGCTGGGGTCCATGGACGGGCTGGAAGTGCTGACGCGAATCCAGATCAAGGCGCCCACGGCGCGCTGCCGGGTTCTGGTATTCAGCATGCACGAGCCGACGCCTTATCAAGAGCGCTGCCTGCGTGCCGGGGCGAGGGGCTACGTTACCAAGAGCAATCAGCTGACTCTGCTGCACGAGGCCATCAAGGCACTGATGTCCGGCCACACCTATTTCTCCGAGTTGCGCAATACCAGCGGCCTGTACAACGCCGTGCAACGCACTGAAAAGCAGATGATCGCTCAGCTTTCCGATCGTGAGTTATGCATTTTCGTGAATCTGGCACTGGGCAAACCGAACAAGGCCATTGCCCAGGAGATGCACTTGAGTCACAAGACCGTCAGCACCTACAAAACCCGGATGATGGCCAAACTCTGTCTGGGTTCACTGGTGCTCCTGCGTGAGTTCGCCAAGCGCAACCACTTGATCTGAGTGCCCCGACATGACGCAGGGACTGCGGATTCTATGGCTGTGGCTGGGGCTTGCAGGCGCGCTTTGGGCGGCTGACCTGCCGCAGACACTGGAGGTGCTCGCCCGCGTCGAGCCGGGTAGTATCCAGGTCCGCCTCGATGATCGGGAACGCCAGTGGCTGCGCGAACATCCGGTGTTGCGCATGGGCATCTCCGGTCCGGATTACCCGCCCTTCGAGATAACCCGCAATCAGCATGAGCTGGAAGGACTGACGGCCGATTACGCCGACTTGCTGGCGCAATTGCTGGGCATCAGGATTGAAGTTCGGCGCTTCGCCGATCGGCCCGCACTGATGGCGGCACTCAAGCGCGCTGATGTCGATCTGCTGGGCACCTCGAACAGTTTCGAACTGGCAGATCCGGCCTTCACTCTGTCGCGGCCCTACGCTGACGATCAGCCGATGCTGATCACGCGCCACGACGAGAAGGTATCCGCCGAGCTGACGACCAGACGCATCGCCATGGTCGAGGACTACCTGCCACTGGCCGATGTTCAGGCGTTCTACCCCGGCGCTCAGGTGCAGCTCTATGCTTCAGCCATGGATGCACTCGGCGCGGTCGCCTTCGGTGCTGACGATGTGTACCTGGGCGACTTCATCAGCGCCAACTATCTGATCAACACCAATTACCGCAACGACCTGCAATTGGCCGGGCCGGCGGGGCTTGACGCCAATCCGTTCGCTTTTGCGTTGTTGCGCAGCGACGTGGTGCTCAAACGTATCGTCGACAAGGCCTTGCTGGCCGTGCCAATGGAACGTCGGCATTTGATCGAACAGCGCTGGAGTGCCGGCCTCGCCGAGATGGCCGAGCAGTCGCAAGTCCAGCTCAGTGCCGCCGAGCAGCATTGGCTCGATCAGCATCCGGTGGTGCGGGTAGGAGCTGTCGAAGATTTCGCGCCGTTGGCGTTTTTCGATTCCGACGGACGTTTCAACGGTCTGGCGGCGCAGTTGCTGAGCCTGATTGCGCAGCGCAGTGGCCTCAATTTCGAGATCGTGCGTGGCACCTCGCTGAACGATCAGTTTGTGCAACTGCAAGCCGGTGCACTCGATGTTCTGCCCGTGGTGACGCCGAGCACCGAGCGTGAAGCGCAGCTGCAATTCACCCGTGCCTATCTGAACAACCCATTCGTGTTGGTCAGCGCGGCGAGCGGGCAGCATCCACTGCCGCTCGACGACCTGGCGGGCAAACGCCTGGCCATCTATCGTGGCCACCCTTTGCGTGATTACCTGCTGCAACGAGTGCCCGGGCTGCGTCTGGTCGAGGTGAAAAGTCCCGCCGAAGGCATGGCGCTGATTGCCAGGGGACAGGTCGACGTGACGGTGAGCTCGCTGCTGGTGGCGCGTTTTCTGATCGCCCGGCAGTACCGCGACCGCCTGCGTATCACCGGTACCGTTGGCGACCAGCCGGCACGCCTCGCTTTGGCTACGGCACCGCAATCGGCGTTGCTGCACTCGATTCTGAACAAGGCGTTGCTGAGCATCGCGCCGCAGCAAATGGACGAACTGGTCGAGCGCTGGAGCCACGATGTGGTGGTCGAGGACAGCTATTGGTTGCGCCACCGTCAGGAAATTCTGCTCGGTTTTGCCGGCGCGGCGGTCTTGCTGGCGCTGGCCTTGATCTGGATCGGCTGGCAGCGCCGGCAAATTCATCAGCGTCAGCAATGGTTGTTGCAACTGCAGCAGGCCAAGGACGCGGCGGACGAGGCCAACCGGGCCAAGAGCACTTTTCTGGCGACCATGAGCCACGAGATCCGCACGCCGATGAATGCCCTGATCGGCATGCTCGAACTGGCGCTCAAACGCGCGGAGGAGGGCGTGACCGATCGACTGGCGATTCAGGTGGCGTCGAATGCCGGCCAGCAATTATTGGCGTTGATTGGCGACATTCTCGACATTGCGCGCATCGAATCAGGGCATTTGTCCCTTGCGCCCGAACGAGCCAATCTACGCGAGGCGGTATTTTCGGTATGCCGTGTGTTCGAAGGGCTGGCGCGTCAGAAGCGCTTGGTGTGGCGCATCGAACTTGATCCGTGCGCCGACATTGATGTGTTGATCGATCCGACGCGATTCAAGCAGGTGCTGTCGAATCTGCTGAGCAATGCGATCAAATTCACCGAAACAGGCGAGGTCAGCCTGCGGCTGCGGGTTCTTGCGACATCGGACGAGCAAGTGGATGTGCAGGTCCTGATCGAAGACAGCGGCATCGGCATCAGTGTCGAAGACCAGAAGCGGCTGTTCAGCCCGTTCGTGCAAGCAAGCAATAGCTTACAAACGGCGCGCAGCGGTTCCGGTCTGGGGTTGGTGATCAGCCGCAACCTCTGCGACATGATGGGCGGTACGTTGCGCCTCGACAGTGACCTGGGGCAAGGCACGCGCGTGGAAATCCACCTGCAATTGCCGCTGCTGACTGCAACGACGACCACACCGGCAACGCCCGACGCGGCGCCCGCTACCTGTGCATTGAATGTTTTGGTGGTGGACGATCACCCGGTCAACCGCTTGCTGATGTGCTGGCAACTGAGCGAGCTGGGGCATCGCACGGTGGACGTCGGCGATGGCGAACAGGGGCTGGACCGCTGGCGGACCCAGGCCTTCGATGTGGTAATCACCGACTGCAACATGCCGCGACGCAATGGCTATGAACTGGCGCGCAGCATTCGCGATGAAGAGGCCGTTACGGGACGCAGGCCGTGCCTGATTCTCGGTTTTACTGCAAATGCGCAGATTGAAGAACGCCTGCGCTGTCTGGATGCCGGCATGGACGGCTGCCTGTTCAAACCGATTCGCTTGCACGATCTGGCTGAAGCCTTGAACGGCGCTCGTAGTTGCGAGCCGCACGACGATCAACAGCCAGGCACCGAGCCTGTCGAGATTGATCTGAGTGCCCTTGAACAGATGGCCGGGGCCGACCGCTCGCTGATCGAACGCTTGCGCAAGGAGGTCGGCAAAAGCCTTCGCGATGATCTGCGAGCTCTGGACCAGTTGCCGAATGCCGACCGCAACGGTTTGCGCGAATTGGCTCACCACATCAAGGGCGGCGCACAGATGGTCGGGGCTGCGCGGGTTGTTGCGGCGTGTGCGGAACTGGAACGGGCTTGCCGAGACAGTAAACACGCGGGAGTCAAGCGTGCTATCGACAAGTTGCGCGAAGCCATGCGTGGCCTGGCGGACTGTCTCTGAACCAATGCAGTCTCCTGTGGGAGCGAGCCTGCTCGCGAAGAGCGTCCCGCTGAATGAATTGTTCTACTCATGGAACACTCCAGCCGGTTCTAGCCCTCTAGTCGAATATTCGATATGCCCTTAGGCTTAATCCAATGAATCCCCACATTGGAGACCCCATGAAAAACATCATCGGCATCTACACCAGCCCGCGCGGCCATTGGGTCGGCGATGGTTTCCCGGTGCGCACGCTGTTTTCCTACGACAATCTGGGCAAGCATATCAGCCCGTTTCTGCTGCTCGATCACGCCGGTCCCGCTCAATTCACCCCGACCACCGAGCAGCGTGGCGTCGGCCAGCACCCGCACCGTGGTTTCGAAACTGTGACCATTGTTTACGACGGCGAAGTGCAACACCGCGACTCCACCGGCAGCGGCGGCACCATCGGCCCGGGTGACGTGCAGTGGATGACCGCAGCGTCCGGGATCCTCCACGAGGAATTTCACTCGGAAAACTTCGCCAGAACCGGCGGCAAGCTGGAAATGGTCCAGCTGTGGGTCAACCTGCCGGCCAAGGACAAAATGGCCGCGCCGGGTTACCAGACCATTCTCGACCGGGACATTCCGAGCATCGCGCTCAAGGACGACGCCGGCAGCCTGCGGCTGATCGCCGGTGAATTCGACGGGCACACCGGACCTTCGCGCACCTTCACGCCGATCGACGTCTGGGATCTGCGCCTTAATGCCGGCAAGCTGCTGGCGCTTGATCTGCACGAAGGACGCAACACCGCACTGGTGGTATTGAAAGGCTCGGTGCAGGTCAACGGCGCGGAATCGGTAGGAGTAGGGCAGCTGGCGCTGTTCGAGCGCGACGGTGATCAACTCACCCTCCAGGCCAGCGAAGACGCGGTGGTGTTGCTGCTCAGCGGCGAGCCGATCGACGAACCGATCGTCGGCCACGGCCCGTTCGTGATGAACACCGAGCAGGAAATCCACCAGGCCTTCGCCGACTTCCAGTCCGGACGCTTTGGCCAGATGCACGCCTGACACCGGGCTTTACGGCTAACCGAAACCACCTGTGGGAGCGAGCCTGCTCGCGAATGCTCTGTTTCAGTCCAAGAGGTAGTGACTGACAGGACGCCTTCGCGAGCAGGCTCGCTCCTACAGGGTTTCGCAGTGTTTTCAAGCAGCGGTTCATCCGCCGAAATCAATTGCTCCTACACTGTGCCAATCTGTGCGATCTTCTCGCGATTGGCCTTTGTCGGAGTTGTTTGATGCTGTCTCTGCTGACCGAACATCCGTTGTTTTGCGCATTGATCCTGATCCTGCTCGATCTTGGCCTGTGGCGGCTGATCAGCTCTCGCGGCAGCGAATGGAAACTGCTGGTGCGGGTACTGATTTTTGCCCTGTTCAGCATCGTTCTGTTCAACGAAGGCCTCAACCCGATGGAGCCGGCGCCGTGGGCGGACAATGTCCCGCTGCATCTGGCGGCGACCGGGTTGCAGATCGGTTGGTGGCTGTTCGGTGCGCGCACCCTGACGGTATTGATCGGCGCGGTGATGATGCAGCGGGTCGGCCACACCGGCCGACTGTTGCAGGACTTGCTGGGGGCTGTGATCTTCCTCATCGCGATCATTGCAGCGCTGGCGTACGTGCTCGACCTGCCAGTCAAAGGCGTGCTGGCGACGTCCGGCGCGTTGGCGATCATTGTCGGTCTGGCCTTGCAGAGCACGTTGAGCGACGTGTTCTCCGGCATCGTCCTCAACACCACCAAACCCTATCAACTCGATGACTGGATCTCCATCGACGGC